>Ga0335070_10008636_pt1 | contig 11947 bp, 12 predicted proteins | sample Lox_Sample_13_FD_206722 | JGI IMG/M metagenome (GOLD analysis project Ga0335070, IMG submission 206722) | Soil microbial communities from Loxahatchee National Wildlife Refuge, Florida, United States - Lox_Sample_1.3 | ecosystem: Environmental > Terrestrial > Soil > Wetlands | place: USA...
CTGCATGGACATGGAGGACGGCGTGGCCCTCAATCGCAAGGCCGAGGCGCGCGCCACCATCGCCGCCGCACTGCATCAGCTGGACTTCGGCCACACCGAGAAGCTGGTGCGCATCAACCCGGTCGGCTCGGGGCTGGAAGCCGCCGACCTGGAGGCGGTCCTGCCCGCCCGCCCGGACGGGGTCGTGGTGCCCAAGGTCGAGACGGCGGAGCAGCTGGCCTGGGCCGGCGGGAAGATCGAAGCCGCCGAGCTGACCCACGGCTGGCCGCTCAAGTCGATACCCCTGCTCGCCATCGTCGAAAGCGCCAAAGCCGTGCTCGACCTGAAGGCGATCGCCGCCGCCCCGCGCCTGGAGGCGCTCATCTTCGGCGCCGAGGACCTGGCCGCCGACCTGGGCGCGGTGCGCACGCCCGAAGCCTGGGAGGTCTTCTACGCCCGCAGCGCCGTGGTGACCGCCGCGGCGGCCTACGGGCTGCAGGCCATCGACATGGTCTCGGTCGACTTCAAGGACCTGGAGCCCCTGCGCCAGGAGGCCGTCTTTGGGGCGCAGATGGGATTTTCCGGCAAGCAGACCATCCACCCGAACCAGATCGCCCCGGTGCAGGCGGCCTTCACCCCCGACGACGAGTCGGTCGCCCGCGCCAGGCGGCTGGTGGAGGCCTTCGAGGCGCACCAGGAAAAGGGCACGGGCGCCTTCGCCCTGGACGGCAAGATGATCGACATGCCGCTGGTCAAGGCCGCCCGGAACGTCCTGGCCCGGGCCCGCGCCGGGGGGAAAGATTAGCTTGCTATCCGTCTTTTTCGGTTTCCTCTCCGCCGCCAGCTGGGGGACGGGCGACTTCGCCGGCGGGCTGGCCAGCCGCCGCGCCAGCGCCTACCGGGCTACACTCTACGGCGAGGTCTTCGGGCTGGTCCTGCTCCTGGCCGCGGCACCCTTCATCCACGAAACCGCCATGACCTGGACGGACTGGGGCTGGAGCCTGGCCGCCGGGTCGATCGGCGCGGCCGGGCTGGCGCTGCTCTACCGCGCCCTGGCCGAGGGTCAGATGAGCCTCGCCGCGCCGGTCTCGGCCCTGATGGCCGCCGTGCTGCCGGTGATCGCCGGGGCGCTGACCGAGGGCCTGCCGGGCCCGGCAACCCTGACGGGCTTCACCCTGGCCCTGCTGGCGGTGTGGCTGGTCTCCCAGAGCGAGGGGGCGTCGAAGAAGGCTTTTGTCCGCCTGGCCGACCTGCGCCTGCCGCTGCTCTCGGGCGTGGGCTTCGGGATCTATTTCATCCTGATGCACCAAGGCAGCCGCCAGGCAGTGTTGTGGCCGATGATCGCGGCGCGCTGCGCCGGAGCCGCCACCCTGCTGGTCATTGCGGCTGCGCGAGGCGAGGTGCGCTGGCCGCAGCGGTCGCTCTGGCCGCTGGTCGCCGCCAACGCGGCCGGGGACATCGGCGGCAATGCCTTTTACATCCTGGCCGGGCAGGCCGGGCGGATGGACGCCGCCGCCGTGCTGGGCTCGCTCTACCCCGGGATGACCGTGATCCTGGCCTGGCTCTTCCTGCGCGAGAAAGTCACCCGCCCGCAGTTCGCCGGCATCCTGGCCGCCCTGGCGGCAATCGTCCTGATCGCCCTTTGAATCCCTCCCGCCCCCGGGAAGATGCCCCGCGCGGGCGTGCAACCAATTGACCCGTTGGAGGTTTAACCCTTAGAGAATGTTTAAAAGTCATTATCAACCACAGATACACACAGACACTTGCACCCCCTGGCACCGCCCGCCAGGGCAGGTGTGCTGCCCACTTGCCCTCCCGGAAGGACTGCGAAGCGTCCCCTTGGGGACACCGGGACGGTGTGGCACGAGCAGCCATGGCGAGTGCCAGGTAGTGCAGGTGTCTGTGGTTGCTTTTGACCCATAAACACTCTCTTGGGAGGAGGCTGGCATGACCCGATACAAAGTGATCGCCAACCCCAACGCCGGTCACGGCAAGGGGGCCAAAGCGATCCCGGAGATCGAGCGCCTGCTGAAGGAGCACGGCCTGGAATTCGACCTGGTGCGCACCGAGGCCGTCGGGCACGGCATCCAGCTCGCCCGCCAGGCTGCCCTGGACGGCTACGACGTGGTGGTGGCCGCCGGGGGCGACGGGACGGTCAACGAGGTGCTCAACGGCCTGATGGAGGCGCGCCGGGCCGGTCCGCAGCGCCCGCCGCTGGGTGTGCTCTGCACCGGGCGCGGCAACGACTTCGCCCCCGCCCTGGCCATCCCCGAGGCCCTGCCGGAAGGCTGCCGGGTGCTCAAGGACGACCACCGTCGCACGATCGACATCGGGCGCGTGACCGGCGGGAAGGTTCCGCAGGGCCGCCTGTTCATCAACACGGTCGGGATCGGCTTCGACGCCGTCGCCACCATCGAGGTGGCGAAGCTGCCGACTTGGGGCGGCTTCTTCAGCTTCCTCATCGCCATCCTGCGAACCATCTTCCTGTTCTACAAAGGACCGACCGTGAGGATCGATTACGACGGCCAGATACTGACGACTCCCACCTTGCTGGTCTCGGTGATGAACGGCAAACGCCTGGGCGACGGCTTCTGGATGGCACCCGAGTCGCGTCCCGACGACGGCCTGTTCGACGTGGTCGTCGGCCGCCAGGTCAGCCGGGTGCGCATCCTCACCCTGATCCCACATTTCATGAAGGGCACGCAGAATACCCAGCCGGAGGTGACCACGGTGCGCGCCGCCCGCCTCGCCATTACCGCCCTGGACGGCACCCTCCCGGCCCACTGCGACGGCGAAATCATCTCCGTGGACGGCACGCACCTGGAGGTCGAGCTGCTGCCCCGCCGGATCGAGGTGGTCTGCCCGAAGGAGCCAAAGGCATGAGCTTTTCCCAGCGCATCATCGGCGCAGTCCTCAAAAGCATCACCATCGCCCTGTTCCGCGTGGACGATGCCCAGCTGGCCAAGGTCCCGCCGAACGGGCCGCTGATCCTGGTCACCAACCACGTCCACATGCCGGAGATCCCGACCCTCTTCCTGCGCCTGACGCCCCGCCCGGTAACCGGCATGCTGCTGGCCAGCCGCTGGGACAATCCCCTGTTCCGCTGGATGCTGGACTCCTTCCACATCCTGCCCCTCAAGCGCGGCGAGGCCGACCTGGCCGGCCTGCGCCGGGGGCTGGAGATGCTGGAAAAAGGCTACATCCTGATCGTCGACCCGGAAGGGACGCGCAGCCACACCGGACGCCTGCAGCAGGGCCGTGCCGGGGCGGTGCTGATGGCCCTGCGCAGCGGCGCGCCGTTGATCCCGGTGGTGCACTACGGCAGCGAAAACTACACACAAAACATTCGCCGCCTGCGCCGCACGGACTTCCACTTCGCCGTAGGCCAGGTGTTCCGCATCAAGCCCCAGACGGCCGCCGAGCTGCACACCAACCGGGAGGCGATCGTCACCGAGGTCATGGCCCAGATGGCGGCCCTGCTGCCGCCGGAATACCGCGGCTTCTACGCCGACGTGATGCCCACGCGGAACTTCCTGGTCTTTGAATAACCCCCCGGTGCGCCCATTTTACAGCTGAAGCCGTGTACCGGTTCCTCCTTCCTCTTCTCCTGGGTTTCGCCTCGGACTGGGCCAGTGCCTTCACCACGGCCTATTCGCGCCGCTGGGGGGAACGCCGCGGCCAGGCGCTCACCTTCGTCTTGCGCATGATCTCGGGCATTCCGCTGTGGTTCATCGGCATCCTCTTCGGATGGGTGCTGGTCGTGGCCGGGTGCGTCCCGATGATCCTGGGTCTGCTGGCGCTGCGTTTCTCAACCGCCCTGCCGGCGCTGGGCGATGCGCTGGTCGAACGCGGCATTTACGCCCGCATCCGCCACCCGATCTACGCCGGCATGCTGCTCGAGTTCCCCGGCCTGGCCCTGCTCCATCCCAAGCCGACCGCCCTGCTGGCCTGCGTCCTCGGCCTGGGTTGGGTCTACGGCCAGGCCCGGCTGGAGGAGCGCGACCTGATCCAGCGCATACCTGCCTACCGCGACTACATGCAGCACGTGCCGCGCTTCCTGCCCCGCCTTCCAGCGAAAGGGTGACTCATCGGGCGTGCATTTTTTTTTGGCACTTTACAATCCTGTTTGCCTGGTTCCCTGCCGGGCAAATGTCTTGATAAGCGGTGCTACAATTACAGGGTATTGCGCAAATCTCCAAACCAGCCGTTCTCGATCTGCGCGCAATTCGACGACCTCCGGTGCGGAGATTTATGCAAGAAGCAGGAACTTGAGGAGATGTAATGCACCTGATGTTAAAGCTCCATGCCGCCCTCGCCACAGCCTTATTGTTAGCCCTGATGAACACCTCCTGCGCGCCGCTGGCCGCCTTCCTGCCCACCCCCACACAAACCGCCACGGCGACCGTCCCCAGCCCCACCTTGTCCCCGACCTCCACCGAAACCGCCACACAAACCTTCACCCTGACCCCGACCGAAACGCCGACCCCCAGCCAAACCCTGACGCCCAGCGAGACCGCCACCGAAACCCCGACCTTCACAGCGACCATCCCGCCCACCCGGACGCGCATCCCCTCGCCCACCTCGACCCCCATCGTCCCGCGGGTCAGCATCACGACGCGCTCCCAATGCCGCTACGGTCCCGGCGTGGGCTATGAATACAAATACGGCCTGCTGCCGGATAACTGGGAGGACGTCATCGGCCGCGTCCGGATCCTCAGCCACAAGGCCGATGGGAGCTGGGCACCGGTCACCTGGCTCCTGGTCCAATCCATGAATCACGATCCTTATTCCAAATGCTGGGTGAATGCCAGCCTGACACGGGTGATCCGCGGCGACCTCAACACCGTCCCGGACTATTTCTCGAAGCCGAAGGCACCCGAGATCTACGGCACCAGCCATCTTTACGACCCGCCCGCCAATGTCAGCGCCCGCCGGGATGGGAACGACGTCGTCGTCTTCTGGCAGCCAATCTACATGACCGAGGACGATTACGTCGGCTATCTGATCGAGGCCTTTGTTTGCTACCAAGGGCGTTACGAGTTTGCCCCGGTGGGCTATGCGGATTCATTCCAGCAAAACATGCTCGAAGACAACAACCAGATCGAAGTCAGCGTGCGCATCCCCGACGAACCCGGCTGCGACCAGCCCTCCCACGGTCAGATCTTCCTGGCCGAAAAGCACGGCTTTTCGCACGGCGTGATCATCCCCTGGCCGTAGGCCACCCCCGCAGCAGAGACGCCCACTCTTTAATTCCCCCGAGGAGACGGCATGCCCAACTATTCCGATTTCGTCCAGGCTTATCCTGCCTACGATAAGACCCACGACATCGACGAGCTACGCGAGCGCGACTACGCCCGCCTCGACCGCCTGGGCCACGTCTACCTGGACTATACCGGCGGCGGGCTGTACGCCGAGTCGCAATTGCGCCTCCACCAGAAGCTGCTCTCACGCAACGTCTTCGGCAACCCGCACTCCACCAACCCCACCTCCCTGGTCGCCACGCGCTTGATCGAGAACACGCGCCGCGCCGTCCTGGAATACTTCAACGCCTCGCCCGACGATTACATCGTCATCTTCACGCTCAACGCCAGCGGAGCCCTCAAGCTGGTCGGGGAAGCCTACCCCTTCGGCAAGGGCTGCCATTACCTGCTGACCTTCGACAACCACAACTCGGTCAACGGCATCCGCGAGTTCGCCCACGCCAAGGGCGCCGATGTGACCTACGTCCCGGTGGCGCTGCCGGACATGCGCGTGGACGAGGCCATGCTGGACGGCTATCTGGAGCAGGGCACGGCCGGCTGTGCCGACCTGTTCGCCTACCCGGCCCAATCCAACTTCTCCTCCGTCCAGCACCCGCTGGAATGGATCGAGAAGGCCCATGCCAGAGGCTGGGACGTGCTGCTCGACGCGGCGGCCTTCGCCCCCACCAACCGCCTCGACCTGGGCAGGTGGAAGCCGGACTTTGTCCCGCTCTCGTTCTACAAGATGTTCGGCTACCCGACCGGCGTCGGGGCGCTGCTCGCCCGGCGCGAGGTCCTGGGCAAGCTGCACCGTCCCTGGTTCGCCGGCGGGACGATCACCGTCGCCTCGGTGCAGGGCGACAAGTACTACCTGGCCGAGGGGCCGGCCGCCTTCGAGGACGGCACGCTGGACTACCTCAACATCCCGGCCGTGGAGATCGGCCTCAAGCACCTCGACAAGATCGGCATGGCCACCATCCACGCCCGGGTGCACTGCCTGACCGGCTGGCTGCTCGACAACCTGACCGCGTTGAAGCATGGCAGCGGTGCCCCGCTGGTGCACGTCTACGGGCCCACGCGAGTCGAAAAGCGCGGCGGCGCGGTGACGGTCAACTTCTTCGACCGGGACGGGAAGCCAGTCGACCACCGTTTCATCGAGGAGCGGGCCAACGAGCACAACATCTCGCTGCGCACGGGCTGCTTCTGCAATCCAGGGGCAGGCGAGATCGCCCTGGGCATCTCCAAGATGGAGCTGGCGGCCTGCTTCACCAGCCCCGGCCACACCCAGCGCCTGAGCTATGATGACTTCCGCCTGTGCATCGACGGCAAGGCCTCCGGCGCGGTGCGCATCTCGGTCGGGCTGGTGAGCAACTTCGAGGACGTGCAGGCGTTCCTGAAGTTTGCGGAGGGGCTGCTGAAGTAATCATTGGTCTTATAGGAACTTGACATGCTTATCAAAGCAAAAGACCCTTCAGAAAAAGCCTTGCAACAACTCGAGGAAATGAGTCAAATTCCTGATTTGCTGGAAGATACCGTCGCCAACATAGAAAGGGAAATAAAGACACTAAAAGCTGGGGACCGCGGTGAACAGGACTCGGCTTACTATATCGACTTCTATTACAAAGATAGCAAGAACTGGGCAATTATTCATGACTTGAGAATCGAGTGCGGAGGCAATGTCGCTCAAATAGATCATTTGCTCATCGACCGACTATTTGAGTTTTACATTTTAGAGTCAAAAAGCTACGCTTATGGGGTAAAAATAACAGACCGCGGCGAATTTTCATTCTGGCATAAAAATCACTATATATCTATTCCATCACCTATTGAACAAAATAAACGGCATATACTGGTCTTAGAAGAGCTGCTCAAGCGTGAGGACATTTTACCGAAACGGCTAGGTATTTCGATACGTCCTACTTATAAATCGTATGTACTTATCTCTCCCAAATCGAATGTCATTCGTCCTAGTGGCAAAGAATTCAACACCGACATGGTTATCAAATCAGATGAATTATTCAGACAAATTCAAAAAGAGACAGATCAGTTCAATGCAACAGATGCCCTAAATGTTATGATTAAACTAATATCGACGGAAACTCTAATAGAGTTTTCCGAGCGTTTGATTTCACAGCATAGACCTTCCTCAATCGATTACTACGCCAAGTTTGATATCAAACCTAGCATCGTGCCGAAACAAAAATCAGCGGAGGCCAAATCGTACTTCTGCGCCAAGTGCAAAAAGCCCATTTCCCAGAAAGTCGCACTATTTTGTTTTCAAAACAAAACGCGTTTCGGCGGCAAAGCATATTGTTTCGAATGTCAAAAAACGTTCTGAGCAGCTATTTCATTCTGAGATTTGGTGATAGCTATAACTTTTTTCATGAGTCCAATTTCAAGCTTACTGACAGTTGCCCCGAAAATGCCCGACATCCACGTTCGCCGGGGACTCAAGTCCCCGGCTCAGGGCCTAAGCCCGATATGCGGGCTGCTCTTAGCCGTCTTTAGACGGCTTTCGCTGTGAGCCGGGGGATTCATCCCCCGGCGTATGGTATGGAAGACTATGTGGACAAAAGTATTAAGTGGTTAGTCCATTTTTCTACATTGTGATCGCAATGCTAGGAAAAGGAATTCGATTCCCTGATGGATTTACAAAGCATCCCCAAGAACCCGGCCACCCTGGCGGTCCTGGTCTTCGCCTGGACCTTCTGCCTGCTTGCCGGACTGACCTTCCTCTGGCAGGCGTTCTTCAAGAAGGCCCGGCCGAGCAGTTCAAAGCTGCGCAACATCCTTCAAGGCATCCTCTTCCGCTTTCGCTTTATCGCCGGGGTGGGTCTGTTGGCCCTGGTCATCTACGGCGTGGTCTGGGCGCTGGCCAACTGGAAATAGCTCCCCCCGGCCGAACCCCAGACCGCCCCATGGAAAACATGATGGATCAACCCGTCGACCTTAACGAAGTCAAAGCACTGTCCGCCGCCCTGGATGCCGAGCTGCGCCGACTGCCGGTTGCAAACACGCCCAACAAGCGGGCAGTGCGGGTCAGGTACTCCCGGCGGCTCAAAACGGAGAGCGCGGAGTTCGTCCTGGGCGTGGCGCGCGAGCTCTTCCACACCCACGGCCAGCGCTGGACCGCCTATGAGCTGGTGCGCGCCCACCCGGCCGCCTTTGCCCGCATCGGTCCCGCCGAGCTGGAGGAACTCGGCCGGGGCATGGACAGCTGGTGGAGTGTGGACGCCTTCGCCCGCACCCTGGCAGGGCCGGCCTGGGTGCACGGGCAGGTCCCCGACGAGCTGATCCTGCAGTGGGCCGGCTCGCCGGATCCCTGGTGGCGGCGGGCGGCCCTGGTCAGCACCGTGGCCTGGAACATGCGCTCGCAAGGCGGCCCCGGCGACGTGGAGCGCACCCTGCGCGTCTGCAACGCGCTGGCCGCCGATCATGAGGACATGGTGGTCAAGGCGCTCTCCTGGGCGCTGCGCGAGCTGGTCGTCCATGACCCGCAGGCGGTGCGTAGCTTCCTCGAGCAGCAGCGCCCCGTCCTGGCCGGGCGCGTGATCCGGGAGGTGGGCAGCAAGCTGACCACGGGTCTGAAGAACCCACGCCGACGGAACGGGTGAAGCCGGCTGCTCCCCCGTCGGTACCATTAATCTTATAAATTTATCTGTTTAGAGAAAGAAGAAGTACAAGGTACTGCGACAACAATCAACCTGACTCCCGTCATTTCAAACCCTTACTTAAAGCCTGTTCAGAATCTTACTAGGAAGCAGTATAATGCCTCGCATGCCGACCAGCACCTCTCGCACCAAGCACCCGTCCACTTCCCCGCTCGTATTCTTCCTGCCGCTCGCCTTTTTGCTCGGCCTGGGCGCCGGTTACCTCTTCTGGGGCCTCAACCCTGCCCCGGCCGCGGCGACCACGCCCGGGGCGCGGCGCGTGAACATCAGCGTAGGGAACTCCCCGTCCCTCGGACCGGAAAACGCGCCGGTCACGATCATCGAGTTCGGCGACTACCAGTGCCCGTACTGCAAGCTGTGGTATGACAACGTCTACGACCGCCTGCTGGCCAGCTATCCCGGAAAAGTGCGCTTCGTCTACCACGACTTCCCCCTGGACGGACACCCGGAGGCACTCCCGGCAGCCGAGGCGGCCCAATGCGCCGGCGCGCAAAATGCCTACTGGAAATACCACGACGCCCTTTTCGGCCAGCAATACGGGCTGAGCAACACCGCTTATAAGCAATATGCCCAGGAGCTGGGTTTAAACGTGCAGGCTTTCTCCAGCTGCCTGGACGGGCATCGCTTCCAGGCCAGGGTCAAGGACAGCTATCAATACGCCGTCGGCCTGGGCGTCGGGTCAACACCGACCTTTTATATCAACGGCATCGAGGTGATCGGCGCCCAATCATACGAGACCTTCCAGCAGCTCATCGACCAGGAGCTGGCGGGCAAGAAATAGCAACACCTTGGAGGCGAGGAGAGCGCATGAAAAAATTTGTCGCCGTTGCGGGGAACATCGGCGTGGGGAAATCCACGCTGGTCGAGATGCTGTGCGAGAAGCTCGGCTGGACGCCCTTTTTCGAGCCGGTGGCCGAAAACCCCTACCTGGCCGATTTCTATAAGGACATGCAGGCCTGGGCCTTCCATTCGCAGATCTTCTTCCTGACCCACCGCCTGCGCGCCCATCACCAGCTGTCCCTCTACCCTTCCTCGGCGATCCAGGACCGCTCGGTCTACGAGGACGCCGAGATTTTCGCCCACAACCTGTTCCTGCAAGGCCACATCCGCCCGCGCGACTACCAGACCTACCGCGAGCTGTACCAGACCCTGGTCGAGTTCCTGCCGCCCCCGGACCTGGTCATCTACCTGCGCGCCTCGGTGCCCACGCTGATCCAGCGCATCAGCCGGCGCGGCCGCGACTACGAGCGCACCATCCCGTCCGACTACCTGGCCAGCCTGAACAACCTGTACGAGTCGTGGATCACGAATTTCACCCTCTGCCCGGTGCTGGGCGTCCCGGCCGACGACCTGGACTACGTGGCCCATTCCGGCCACCTGCAACTGATCGCCGACAAGGTTCAGGAGAAGCTGACCGGCAAGGAAGAGGTCATCTTCGACCCGGAAGAGGTCGCCCGGGCGGCATTCGATTAATCCTTCATCCAAATTTAGGAGCTGATCATGGAATACACCCATCTTGGCCGCACCGGCCTGAAAGTCTCCCGGCTGTGCCTGGGGACGATGAACTTCGGTCCCCAGACCAGCGAAAAGGATTCCTTTGCCATCATGGACAAGGCTCTCGAGCTGGGCATCAACTTCTTTGACACCGCCAACGTGTACGGCTGGAAGACCGGCGAGGGCGTCACCGAAAAGATCGTCGGACGCTGGTTCGCCCAGGGCGGCGGACGGCGCGAAAAGGTCGTCATCGCCACCAAGGTCTACGGGCACATGGGCGACTGGCCCAACCAGGAGAAGCTCTCCGCGCTGCACATCCGCCAGGCCTGCGAGGCATCCCTGCAGCGCATGCAGACCGATCACCTCGACCTGTACCAGATGCACCACATCGACCGCAACTCCCCCTGGGAGGAGGTCTGGCAGGCCATGGAGGTGCTTGTCGGGCAGGGCAAGGTGATCTACGTCGGCTCGTCCAACTTCGCCGGCTGGCACATTGCCCGGGCGCAGGAATCAGCCCGCGCTCGCCGCTTCATGGGCCTGGTCAGCGAGCAGAGCCTGTATAACCTCAAGGATCGCATGGTCGAGCTGGAAGTGCTGCCGGCCTGCGAGAGCTACGGCCTGGGCGTGATCCCCTGGAGCCCGCTGGCCGGCGGCATCCTGGGCGGCGCGCTGCAGAAGGTCAAGGAGGGCCGCCGCGCCGAAAAAGACCGCCAGGAGGACATCGTCAAGTATCGCCCGCAGCTGGAAGCCTACGAGAAGTTCTGCCGGGAGCTGGGCGAGAAACCCGCCGACGTGGCCCTAGCCTGGCTGCTCGCCAACCCGGCCGTCACCGCCCCGATCATCGGGCCGCGCACCATGGAGCAGCTGACCGGCTCCCTGCGCGCCCTGGAGATCAAGCTCGACGAGGCCGCCATGAAGAAGGTGGACGAGATCTGGCCCGGCCCGGGCGGCACGGCGCCGGAAGCGTATTCCTGGTAAATCGAGTAGGGAGCGGTGACTAACCGCCCCCTCTCACACCACCGGACATGCGGGTCCGCATCCGGCGGTTCAATAAGAATAACGTAGGTGGTTGACCCGGTCAAAGAATTTCTCCAGATCGATATCCACCACCCAGTCGTAGCCTTCTTGGATGTACTCCTGGGACTTCTGCACGGCTTGATGCGCACTTCGTCCAGGGCGAAATCCGTAACTATACGGCGAAAATCCCGCCTCGAACATGGGCGTCAGCACCTGCGCTATGGCTTGTTGGATCAGCCGGTCTAGCACTGTCGGTATTCCCAATTGCCTCACCCCTCCATCCGGTTTGGGTATCTCTACCCGCCTCACGGGGCTTGGCCGATACTTCCCGCTTTCGAGAGCCTCCCGCACTTCCAACCAGTGCAGTTCGAGGTGGCCGGACAGGTCTTCCACTTCCATCCCATCTACTCCCGCCGCTCCTTTGTTGCTCTCTACTCGCTTCAGTGCGGTCCGCATGTTCTCACATTCGAACATTGCTTCCCACACTCCCACGTCGGATTTTCCGCTGCCTCGTGCCAGGAACGGCTCGGCGCTCTGCTCCACTCC
>Ga0335070_10008637_pt1 | contig 11946 bp, 9 predicted proteins | sample Lox_Sample_13_FD_206722 | JGI IMG/M metagenome (GOLD analysis project Ga0335070, IMG submission 206722) | Soil microbial communities from Loxahatchee National Wildlife Refuge, Florida, United States - Lox_Sample_1.3 | ecosystem: Environmental > Terrestrial > Soil > Wetlands | place: USA: Florida...
GGAAACCGCTCGCGGTCAGCCCCGGCAGCACCTGCTGTGCGGTGGCGCCGGGCGCCAGACGCACGTGGACGAGAACCGTGTCGGGGGATGCAGCCAGGTGGAGTTTCATCACGTCGGGAAGCTTCGGGTTTCCGAACTCGTAGAGCTGGACCATCTGCTCGAGTCCGCGCCCGAGGGTGGCGGCTTGCGCCCACGCCGACGACGAGGCGCCGAGAACCAAAAGAAACAGCGAGCCGCTGAGCAGCAACTTTCTTACTTGGGAGACACGCATGATCAACTCTCCTTGAAGTTTCCGAGAATGTACTGCCAAAAGGAACGGGGGCCGAACGATCGCAATTGCGCCTTGGGCGTTGGCTGAAGTGATAAGAGGGCCGGTGATCCTACCAAGCCGCGATTGCCGAAGGCGCTACCGCCGCTAACTCACCGAGGCCGTCCCGGGGAAGCTTGAAGCATGCCGCGAGCCGAAACACCAAGCCCGCTTGGCGTACTGCAAGGAGACAGACGGCTCTGAAATGACGGCCAGAGTTTACGCCCGCTCTGCCGTTTGTCAAGCTTCGATTTGTAATAAATTTGTCACCTGCGTGGCTAAAAGTCCGCGCCCAATGCCTGTTTCGGAGGGAAGGGCGAGAATCGCTCAGAGGGCAATCAGGGCAACTATGGTAACCATCCGCAGGTCGCCGCGGCATGAGTGGGCGAGTGGCGGAGGTGCTACTGGGTTTGGGGCATTTCGCGGACGGGATGAGCGACGCCCGGCAGCTGCTTTCCGTTGTCGGTTTCCACGCGGATCGTCTTTCCCTCTTTGCGGAAGCAGACCTGGTCGCCCGTCGCTACGCTCAAGTCGGAGCCGGGCGGTAGTCGCAACCCATATTGCTTGCCGCCGGCGCCAAAGATCACTAACCGCGCGCCCTTCGCAGGCTGCGGAGATTCCTCGTCGGCTCGGACTGGCGCTGAGGGCCCGGCAGAGACCGCGAGCACCTTCACCACCCTGGCAGACTGGTACCCGGGCTTGCACTCGGCGGAAACTGCCAGACTCCCCAGCGCGACAAGAGACAAGAAGCAGACGTACTTGTCAATATTCATACCCACCTCGCGGAAACAGGAACCGTGAGTATTCGCTCCGGAACGCCAACCCGGCAACGGTCATGCCCCCGGAAAACCTGCTGATCCAGTCCATGGCATCCAGCGACGCTTCGCTCATTAAGCATAGCGCCGCTGGAGAAATCTCGCAGTTCGCAAGGATGCTCTTCTCTTCTAGAACGCTATGCCGAGCCGAGCTTGCGCGCCGGAGAGCTGCGGAAGGCACCAAGGTTCGATCGCCCATGCCGGATGCGTACCGTTGCCGTGCTGCTGGAGGGGCGCATGCCGAACCCACGGCACAGTCCGAATCGGCGGAAACCCACTTGCCAAGCGGGATTTGGCCGTCTATGATGGCCGACCGTCGGTACTCAGGCCGCCCGGCTCCCCCGGCCGTGGCTGCAAGGCTCCAGCAGTTAGATAGCGCGGCCCTTTTTCGTACTCGGTCCCAAACAACAAAACACAGAGGCATTTCGGAGGCTGTCATGAAATCTGGCGCCGCAGTCCGTTCCGGACTGCTCACATTGCTGTGTCTCAGCGTGGCGATGCTCCTTTCCCCCGGAGCTGTCGCTCAGCATCAAGTTGATCCGCTAACCCCCGCGCCCTCGGCTGAAAATGGGCAGATGACCGATGAGACTCCGTCATCGTGGTTTGTGGAATTGGCCAGCCCGCCTTCAGTAGAGGGAACAAGTCGGGCAACTCTCAAGGCGGAGAAAGACCAGTTCCGCGCGGCCGCCAGGGCCGCCGGAGTGACGTACAAGGAGAAGTACGCTTACGACAAGTTATTTAACGGCTTTTCCATCACCATTGACCGTTCGCAATTTGGCGCGCTGGCGCGGATACCCGGTGTAGTGGCGATTTATCCGGTCTCTAAGGTCCAGGCGCCGCCGCCGCTGAACCCCAACGATCCCGGCATGACCAGCGCGCTGGCCATGACCGGCGCCGACTATGCCCAGAGCGTGCTGGGACTGAGCGGCAGGGGCATCAGGGTAGGCATCATTGACACTGGTATTGATTATGACCATCCCGACCTCGGGGGCAACGGTGTTCCCACGGCGTCTCCGGGCGGGCCGAGTCCAAACTTTCCCAACAGCCGGGTCATCACCGGCTACGATTTCGTGGGAGACAACTACAACGCCGCCGGCACGGGCGCCCAGCTGGTGCCTAATCCGGATCCCTGGCCGGATGATTGCGCCGGCCATGGCACGCACGTTTCCGGCATCGTGGGCGCGCACGGCAGCATCGTCGGGGTGGCGCCCAACGTGAAGTTTGGCGCCTACCGCGTGTTTGGCTGCTCCGGCAGCTCCGGCGACGATGTGATCATGGCTGCTATGGAACAGGCGCTCGATGATCACATGGACGTGGTCAACATGAGCCTGGGCGCTGACTACACCTGGCCCCAGAGCCCGCTCGGCAAGGCCTCGGACCGCCTGGTACGGCACGGGGTCGTGGTTGTGGCGGCAATGGGCAACGCCGGCGCCAACGGCCTGTACTCGGGTGGGGCTCCCGGCGAAGGCCACCTGGTGATCGCCGCGGCCTCCTTCGACAACACCCAGGTCACGCTGCCGGCATTCACTCTTTCTCCGGACAATGCTGCTATCGGGTACACGCCAGCCGTCGCTGCGCCTGCGCCGCCGACTTCCGGCAGCTTCCCCATGGCTAGGACGGGAACGACCAGCTCCACGGCCGATGGCTGCGCCGCGCTTCCCAGCCTGACCGGGAAGGTCGCGCTCATCCGGCGCGGCACCTGCTCCTTCTACGTCAAGGCCTTCAATGCGCAGTCTGCGGGCGCAGCCGGAGTGGTGCTCTACAACAACGCCGCCGGCTTCGTCAGCCCGACGGTGGCCGGCACTCCGGCAATAACCATCCCAGTCGTAGCAGTTACGGCCGTAGATGGCGCCCTGATCGATGGCCGGATAGCGGGTAGTGGAGTAACCATGACCTGGACCAGCAACCTGGTCAATGAGCCCAACCCGACCGGCAACCTGATCTCTTCGTTCAGCGCCTACGGGCTGGCACCTGATCTGACGCTGGATCCGGATATCGGCGCGCCAGGCGGAAGCATCCGTTCCACCTACCCCATCGAACTGGGCAGTTATGCGACGCTCAGCGGCACCTCCATGGCGACACCGGCCACCGCCGGCGGCGTGGCTCTGCTGCTGGAGAGCCGCCACAAATGCCGCGGTCATGACGCTCGGTGGGACTGGGGTTGGCACAGCCGGTGCAACGACGGCTGGAGCCGTGGCGGCCACGACGATGACGACCTCAGGGCCGCGGATGTGCGCGGCATCCTGCAGAACAACGCCATCCCCCACCTCTGGTGGGGCAACCCAGGCTTAGGCTTCCTGGACAACGTCCACCGGCAGGGCGCGGGCATGCTGAACATCCCCGATGCCGTGCTGGCGACGGCCGACGTCACGCCCTCGAAGCTGTCCCTGGGTGACAGCAAGAATGGCCCCGATCACCGCACCCTGACGATCGAAAACAACGGGCGCCGTGACGTCACCTACGACATCACCCACGTGCCGGCGCTCTCCACCGGAACCAACACCTTCACCGTCAGCTTCTACCTTGATTCGGCGACGGTACAGTTTGACAAGACGAGTGTCACCGTTCCGCGTGGCCGCTCGGCGAAGGTGCACCTCACCATCACTGCTCCCGACACGCTGCCCGACCACGGCATCTACGGCGGGTACATCGTGTTCACACCCGAAGGTGACAACGACGGCGATGGCGACGACCTGGCGCTGAGCGTTCCCTATGCCGGCTTCCACGGGGACTACCAGTCGATCCAGGTGCTGACGCCCACATCATTCAACCTTCCCTGGCTGACGGACGCGGCCTTCTCCGCCAAGTTCGGCGCCGGGCATACCTTCACCCTGGCGGGCACGGACCAGCCTCACATCATCGCCCACTTCGATCATCAGTCGCGGTTGGTGCGGATGCAGGCCCAGAAGGTTGGCGACGCGAAGCCGCTGGGCAAGACCGAGCCAGACCTGGAGTACTTCCGCCGCAACAGCACCAGCACCAGCATCTTCGACTTCCCCTGGGATGGCACCATCGTCAAGAGGGACGGCACCACTTTCGCCGCTCCCAATGGCGACTACCAGCTCATCCTGTCGGTGTTGAAGGCGCTGGGCGACCGCGATAACCCGGCGGACTGGGAGACCTTCACTACGCCCACGTTCACGATCGCAAGACCGTAGGCTGGGCAAACTGCTGGATCACAGGCCGGCGAGAGCAATTCTCGCCGGCTTTTTTATCGCGGAGCGGGCGCTGAGGGATCCGGCTGCACCAGCGGACGCTTGTCTTCAAGCAGGCTTTTCATGACCGCCTCCGTGAAGGCGTGCTGCACGATCAGCCAGTGCCCGCCCTTCTCCCGCCGCAGCACCACCAGGTAGTTGCCCTCCACTTGCCGGCCGGCGGGGCGGGCCGCCGCGCGCGGACTCACCTGGTTAGGCTGCTCTGGAGCAGCGCCGCCTGTCGTGTATGTGAGACGGCCGCTGTCATAGGCCAGCGACCCAGCGGCCTCACACGCAACCGATTCCAGGCTCAACAGCCGAACTCCGGAATCCATGACTTGCTGGAAATATTTGGCGATCTCCTCGCGGCCGGCGATCCGCTGACCATTCGCGGGCAACAGTACGGCATCGGGGGCATAACTCTGGAGGACTGCCTGGAGTTGGCCTGCATTCCAGTGCTGCGCCCACCGCTCGCGGATGCGGGCAATCTCGGCAATAGCCGCGCCGCTCGACAAGGTACTAGATGACGGCACGCCTTGGGCTCGCGCTAGCAACGTCGAACTCATGATGGATGTGCTCACCAGGAAAGCGATGATCCTATATATGGCCTTCACGGAATACCTCCCTGACTCAAGCATAGCGCCGCACGCAGTAATCTCGCAGTTCGGGCAATGCGCTTCTCTTTTTATAGAACGGGATAAGACGCGGAGCTTGCGAGGTGCGATGCCTTGCGAAGGCGCTCCGGCAGGCTGCCTTCGCCTTGGTGGCTACTGGATATTGATGTTTCCCGATCCGGTGCGGGCCTGCAGCAAGGGGCCGCCGCCGCGGATTTTGCCGCGCAATTCGTGGCGGTTCAGGCTGCCGGTCATGGTGATGGGGTGCTGGGTATCGATGTGTCCGGAGCCGGTGTGAGCATAAAAATCGAAGGCCGCATCGGCGGGCAAGCGGACGTTGATGGTGCCCGAGCCGGCCTCCAGCTTCCAGTCGCCGGTCTGCGTCCCTTCCACGCGGATATCGCCGCTGCCCGTTGATACCCTTAGCTCTCCGCGCACGCTGCTGGCGACCACATCGCCGGAGCCGGTGCTGAGTTTGACGTCAGTAAGCGAACTTTTCTCAATGCGCACATTACCGCTGCCGGTGTTGGCGTGGACGCTGCCGTTGATGGACTCCAGGCGCACATCTCCCGACCCGGTGTTGGCGCGCACCTCCGCGCCGCCGTTCACGGCGATGTTCCCTGAGCCGGTGTTGAGCTTAAGCGGGCCTGTGAGCCCGGTGATGGTCTCGTTCCCCGAGCCGGTCTGGGCGTGCAACCGCGTGTCCGCCGGGACTTCCAGCTCATAGCTGATCGAGACGTTGCGCTGCAGTTCGGGATCGCCGACATGGCCGATGCGAACCGTGTTCCCGGTCTGCTCGATGGGCGGGTTGGCTTCCAGCGCCCGCGCTCGGCTCTCCGCGTCCCGTGAGCCCCAGGCGTCATGGACCTTGATGTGACCCACCACGTGGACCGTGCCCGCTCCGCCCTGGGTGACTTTGATGTTGCCGGACCCGGTCGTGACGTCGAGGTCCACCGTGCCGCTCACCTTCAAGGTGCGGTCAAATGAGCCCTCCGCCTCCCAGGCATGGAGCTGCGCGGCGCTGAACGACAGCAGGGCCGCCGTTACCACCACAACCAACAACTTGGATCCGCGTTTCATGGGCCCTCCTTGTTGCCTCAGACGTGCGGGCGCGAGTTTGGTCAACCACTCCACCCTGCACATTGCGTGGGACCGGGCATCCAATAAAAAATGGCGGCCGCGGCCGCCACTCGTGAAGCCGGAAAATTCTACTGCAGCACTACCTGCTGGCCTTCCTTCAGTCCTTCCAGCAGCTCGGTCTTGGCGCCGTTGGAGATCCCGACCTTGATCGCGACTTTGCGCTTCCCATCTTTACCGTGGGGGTCGGGCACCTCGACCGAAGCATTCTTGTCTTTGTCGTACATGATGGCGCCCTCGGGGATCATGAGCACATTGTGGTGCTCGTCGAGGATGATCTCCGCGTTGGCGGTCATCATCGCTTTGAGTTCGCCGGTGGCATTGTCGATCGAGACCCGCACCTCGAAGGTGGTCACATTGTCCTTTTCGACGCCCAGCGGCGCGATCTTGGTCACTTTGCCGTTGAATGTCTTGTCTTTGAACGACTCGACCTTAATGCGAGCCGGCTGCCCGAGATACACCTTACCGATATCGGCTTCGTCCACCTTGCCTTTCACGTAGACCTGCGAGATGTCACCCAAGGTCATGACCAGCGTGGCCGTGGAACCGAGCACCAGGATCGAGCTGACGGCGTCGCCGATCTCCACATCGCGCGACAGTACCACGCCGGTGATCGGCGAGGTGATGGTGGCGTAACGCAGGTCTTCCTCGGAGCGATCCAGCGTGGCACGGGCCTGCTGCACCTGTGCCTTGGCCTGGATGAGCTTGGCCTCGTTGACGGTCAACTGCGCGCGGGCCACATCGCGCTTGTTCACAGCCATCTCATAGGCCTTCTGCGCATCATCCAGCGCCGATTCCGATACCACGCCCTCCTTGGCCATCTTCTGGGCACGCTGATAGGCCCGGTAAAGCAGCGGCACGTCGGGGCCTTCGGCATCGGTCTTGGCGCGGTTCACGTCGGCAACGGCGGCCCGCTCGTTAGCCTCAGCCGCAGCCAGGGCAGCCTTCGCCTCCCGCACCGCAGCCTGGATCTGTTCACGGTCCAGCTGCACCAGCACCTGGCCCTCTTTGACCTTGTCGCCGGCGTCGGCAAACCACTTCTCCACAATGCCGCTGGCCTTGGACTTCAGTTCCACTTTGGTGATGGGCTCGATCTTGCCGGTCGCCACGACACTCTTGGCCAGATCGCCGCGTTCGACTTTCCCCAGCTTCGCGGGATCGATCTTGGTGCCACCACGGGTGAAGGCCCCCACCACCACCACCACTACCGCGATCAGCAGAATCGAGCCCCCAATGTAAAAAACACGCCTCTTTTTGCGGTTTCTGCCGTTACCGTTCGCCACCTGACCCCTCCTCGGCTAAAGGTGCGTGGCCGTCTCCCTGAAGGCTGGTACGAGGCCGCTGGAAGGTTAGTTCCTTACGATTTTAGGGGCTCTAGCCCAAGCCCACTGTGATGCCAGTCACTTAGACCGGTGCCGGCTGAAAAAGTAAGCACGGGCAATACATTTAACAATTGATTCATTGGGCCATTGAGTCATTCAGCCATTGAGGGCCGAACTACCTATTTCGCCGCCCCGGGGCCTCACAATGGCCCAATGACTCAATGAATCAATGGCTGAATTCGCGTCTCTCGCTGGAATGTTAAAATTTGGTCTCCATGCTCTCGCTGGTGGTGCTGAGGGTGTTCGTCGTCGTCCTGCTGGTGGCGGCCAATGCCTTCTTCGTCGCGGCTGAATTCGCGCTGGTCAACATCCGCGATACCCGCATCCAGGAACTGATCGCGGCCCACCGCATCGGCTCCCGCACCGTCCTGAGGCTTCACCACAATTTGCCGGAAGTGCTGGCGGCAGTGCAGTTCGGAGTCACTCTCTGCAGCGTGGGCTTGGGTTGGCTGGGGGAAGCCACCATCGCCCATCTGATCCAGGCAGGTTTGGGCAACGTGCCCCATGCCGCCCTGTACGCGCACGGCATCGGCATCGGGCTGGCCTTTGCCACCATCACTTACCTGCTGATAACGCTGGGCGAGCTGGTGCCGAAATCGGTGGCCCTGGGACGGGTTGAGCGCGTTGCCATTGCCGTCGCCACGCCCCTGGACGTGTTCATCACCGTTAGCCGGCCGTTCCTCTACCTGGTAAACCATTCGGCGCAGGCGGTGCTGCGGATGTTCGGCATGCGGCGGATCGGCCAGGGCGCCGTACACTCCACGGAAGAGTTGAGGCTGATCGTCACCTCGGCGCGCCAGGTCGGCATCTTGCCCGAGGCGCAGGAGGAGATGATCCACCGCGCCCTGGAACTGGGAGATGTGACCGTACGCGAGATCATGGTTCCGCGCCCGGACATTTTCTCCCTGCCCGCCAACATGACCCTCGATGACGCCCTGAGCAAAGCGGTGGAAGCCAAGCTCTCGCGCATTCCCATCTACGATCCCGAGCGCGGTCCCGAGCACATCGTGGGCATGCTGTACATCCGCGACCTGGTGAGGCTGATGTACCTGCGCATGAAGCACGGGGCGCTGCCGCCGTTGAGCCCGGGCAGCACACGACTGCGCCACATCATGCGCGACGTGCTGGTGGTGCCGGAGACCAAGCCGGTCTCTGACTTGCTGGTCGAGTTCAGAGAGCGCAAGCGTCATCTGGCCGTGGTGGTGGACGAATTCGGTTCGACCGCCGGCGTGGTGACAGTGGAGGACGTGCTGCGGCAGATCGTGGGCGAGATGGAAGACGAGTACGACGCCGCCAAGGAACCACCGCTGGCTGCCGCTGGTCCCAGCGCCGCTGTGCTGGACGGATCGGAGAATATTCACGAACTGGAGATCGAGCAGGGCCTCAAACTGCCGCGCGACGAAGGCTTCGAGACGCTGGCCGGCTTCGTGATGGCCCGCCTGCAGAGGATCCCCAAGCGCGGCGATTCGTTCGAGTATCAGGGACACCGCTTCACCGTGCTTGAGATGGACGGCCACCGCATCGCCGAGGTAAAGATAGAACCCGTGGACACCAGGCAGGCGCAGGCGGGCGACTGATGCTCCGCTACACCGCCACCCGCCTGCTGTACATGCTGCCGGTGATCTGGCTGGTGGTCTCCATCGTTTTCCTGCTCATCCACCTGGTGCCGGGCGATCCCATACAGCAGATGCTGGGCGAAGGCGCAACCAGCGCCGACCTGCAGGCGGCGCGCCACGCTTACGGGCTCGACGTGCCCGTCGGGCGGCAGTATCTGAATTACTGGCGTGGCGTGCTGCACGGGAACCTCGGCCAGTCATTGCGCTTCAATCGCAACGTGGCCGGGGTGATCGCTGAACGATATCCATTCACGCTGCAACTGACCTTCGCGGGGCTGGCCGTGGCGCTCGCCCTCTCGATCCCGGCGGGCGTGCATTCAGCGCGCCGCCGCAACCGCTGGGACGACCGCGTGATCAGCTTCGTTAGCCTGCTGGGCTTGTCGTTTCCAAACTTCGCGCTGGGACCGATCCTGATTTTGTTTTTCGCCATCAAGCTGGGTGCGCTGCCGGTCTCCGGAAGCGGCACGCTGGCCCACCTGGTGCTGCCGGCGATCACGCTGGGAGGCGCGCTGGCTGCCATCCTCACCCGCATGGTCCGCACTTCGATGCTCGAAGAGCTGGGACAGGATTACATCCGCACCGCCCGCGCCAAGGGCCTGCCGGAGCGCACGGTGGTCTATCGCCACGCCCTACGCAATGCCCTTATCCCCGTGCTGACGGTGGTCGGCTTGCAATTCGGCGCCCTGCTCGCCGGCGCCATCGTTACGGAGACGATCTTTTCGTGGCCTGGCATCGGCCGGCTGACCATCCAGGCCATTTCTAACCGCGATTATTATTTGGTTGAGGGATGCATCCTGGCAATCGGGCTGACATACGTGGGCGTGAATTTTCTGACGGACTTGCTGTATTCGGTGGCGAACCCGAGGATCAGGCAGTGAACAAGGAGAACTCGACGAATTGTCATCCCGAGCAGTGCGAGGGAGCAGGGCGACCGAGCGCGTCGCTCGGGATTGACAATCTGATTTGCTGATCGACGATGGCGACTGAAACCTGGCAACTCGAAACCGGCAACTGGCAACTGGCCCGCTACAACCCGCTGGCCACCGCCGGCGTGCTGATGGTAGGCATCTTCGTCCTGTGCGCCATCTTCGCTCCGTGGCTTGCGCCCTATGATCCCGCGAACATCAATCTGCCGGCGCGACTGATGGGGCCGACATCGGCACACTGGTTCGGCACCGACGAGTTGGGGCGCGACATCCTCTCGCGCGTCATCTACGGCGCGCGCATCTCGATGCTGGTGGGCACGAGCGTGGTGGCAGCGTCGCTTTCCATCGGCCTGATCGTCGGCTGCATCGCCGGCTACTACGGCGGGCGCGTGGACCGCTTCGTCAACGTCATCGTGATGAACGCCTTCCTCTCGTTTCCAGGAATTTTGCTGGCCATCGCTTTCGTGGCCTTCCTCGGGCCGGGGATTTTCAACCTCATTCTTGCGCTCTCCATCGGCGGCTGGGTGGGCTACGCGCGCCTGGTGCGCGCCCAGGTGCTGGCCACGCGCGAGCGCGAGTTCGTGGAGGCAGCGCGGGCCCTGGGGGCGGGCGACTGGCGCATCGTCACCCGCCACATCCTGCCTAACATGATCCAGCCCGTAATTGTGCAGGCCGCCATCGGCATGGCCGGCGCGGTGCTCGCCGAAGCCACCATGAGTTTCCTGGGCCTGGGCGTGCCGCCGCCGACGGCGAGCTGGGGCTCGATGCTCAACGACGGCCGCGCCCACCTCTTCGACGCTCCCCACCTGGTGCTGTTTCCCGCGGCCGCGGTGATGATCGCGGTGCTGTCGTTCAACTTTATTGGCGATGCGCTGCGAGATTATCTCGATCCGCGCTCCAGGATTGAGGCCGGGCTGTAACTCTGATGATTGTCATCCTGAGGGAGCGCGACCGAGCGCGCTAGCGCGAGGAAGGCGACCGAAGGACCTGCTTTTCTGCCGGGCACGCAACCCGCCTCTTCTCCAAAAGTTGCTGCAAAATCCAAATAGGCCATGTCCCTCAGTCATCACGAAATTTTCCCCGCCTCGCGACATACTGGGACCGGCAGGGTTCAGCACATTGACAGCAGGCTGCGGAAGCAAACGCCAGCCGCGCAGGAAAAATCACAAGGAGACGATCGATGAACTGGACAGGGAGACTCACGGTGGTGGCATTGTTCGGCGCGCTGGCGCTTCCGGCGATCGCGCAGTCGAACCAGGAGATCAATCAGCGCAAAGAGAACCAGCAGGACCGCATCGCCAACGGCGTCCAGAACGGCAGCCTCACGGCGGGAGAAACCGCCAACCTGGAGCGCAAGGAAGCCGCCCTTAATAAAGAAGAGCGCAACATGAAGTCGGACGGCAACTTCACACCCGCCGAGCGGGCCAAGATCAACCGGCAGCAGAACGCGCTGTCACGGCAGATCTATCGCGACAAGCACAACGCTGCTGTGCAACCCAGTACCAAGGGCGTCATCAATCAGCGCAAGGAAAACCAGCAGGACCGCATCGCCCAGGGCGTCCGCAGCGGACAGTTGACCGCCGGGGAAACCGCCAGGCTGGAGGGCCGGGAAGCCCACATCAACCATCAGGAAGCGCGCATGAAGGCCGCCAACGGCGGCAGCCTAACTCCGGGCGAGCGCGCCAAGATCAACCGCGAGCAGAATCGTACCTCGCGAGCCATCTATCGCGACAAGCACAACGCCCGCCACCAGTAAATTCGATTTGCAAGGGGGAGACGGGGCCTCCGCGAAAGCGGAGGCCTTTCTGTTTCTTTCAGTTGCTGATACTGTGCAGCGAGCTGCCGCAGCGAAAGGGATTGTGAGCATGCTAAAGATGGGTCGGCTGCTTCTGGTCTTTGTCCCCTTTGTATTCGGCGGGCTGGCGTTGGCGCAGAGCGCCGTCTCCAGTCCGGGT
>Ga0335070_10008638_pt1 | contig 11946 bp, 8 predicted proteins | sample Lox_Sample_13_FD_206722 | JGI IMG/M metagenome (GOLD analysis project Ga0335070, IMG submission 206722) | Soil microbial communities from Loxahatchee National Wildlife Refuge, Florida, United States - Lox_Sample_1.3 | ecosystem: Environmental > Terrestrial > Soil > Wetlands | place: USA: Florida...
ACTATCGAGGGCCTGGATGTCCTGCACAGTCCCGAGGTGCGCGACGTAGTGGCGTGCCTGAGCACAGGGGTTTCGCCGAATGACGCCGCCAGCCTGTTTCGGGTGGCCGCCCTGCCGCAGTTCCAGCTCAATTCGACAGAGTTGCGGGCTGCGATGCGTGCAGTACGCCGGCAGGAACTCGATCTGCGGACGGTATTGGCGAATTTGCCCAACGGCCCAGCCGTCCTCTTGTCGGTAGACAAGGCGCACGAGTACGTGAGCAGAGAGGGAAGGCGCGCTACGGACGCAGTGAATTTTACGATTCGGCATTTTGACTTACGCCGCACGCTGCCGCTGGCCGCATTTGTGAGGTTTGCGACGGATTGGCAGGGGCGCGCGATCGCGGAGACCGGCACGCCCTCTGAGTTCGTGGAGTATCTCGACTATTTCGGCCAGGCCTTGGGGACGATTCCGTTGCCGCCAAGCTCCGACGAAGGCGTGCGGCTGATGACCGCGCACGCGGCCAAAGGACTCGAATTCCAGCATGTCGCGATCCTGCGCGGATCGTCCGCGTACTTTCCGTGTTCGTACCGCGAGCCACTGGTGGCCTTCCCGCCGGAGTTACGCACGTCGGAAGCGGCTTCGATCGAGGACAAGATTCTTCACGAAGAGGAGGAACGGCGTCTTTTCTATGTGGCGATGACGCGAGCCAAAGATACGCTCACGATTTACACACACCAGGGGCGCGGGAAGAATCCGACGCCGACCAAGTTTCTGCGCGAGTTCATGCTCAATCCTGTTTACAGGAAGTCCTGGAATATGCGCCAGGCAACGGCGGTGCAGGATGCCCTGTTCGCGGAAGAAGAGCAGCGAATCGCGCTCGAGCAATCGAATGTCGCAGCGTGGCTTCTGATGCCCGCGTCGAAGAATTTCTTTACCGGGCTGAGCGCGTCGGCGGTGGAGATTTTCGAGCAGTGTCCGCTGCGGTTCAAGCTGGAGAGGGAGTGGAATCTGCCGCGCGACGTTTCAGCCGCGCTGCATTATGGCGCCGCCATGCACGAAGTCCTGCGGACGTTCTATGACGCGCAACGGTTCGGACGCGATGTCGAGGATGCCGGTCTCTTCGAACAATTCCGGGCACGGCTGGCGGAGGCGGGCATTGCCGATCGCTACCAGTACGAATTGTACCTGCGGCAGGGGAACGAGCAGCTTGCGCAGTTCCTGGAGACGGCGCGGGCAGGGCGCGCGCCCGAGGTAATCGAGACAGAGCATAAATTCGAAATTACCGTTGGCGGCGCGCGAGTCACTGGACGCGTCGATCGGGTGGATCGGTCGGGTCCCGATACGGTTGCGATCGTCGACTACAAAACCGGCAAGCCCAAGACGCAGGAAGAGGCGGATGAGAGCCTGCAACTCTCGCTCTATGCGCTGGCAGCGCGCGAGGTGATGGGGAAGCGGGCAGATTCTCTCATCTTCTATAACCTTGAAAACAATACGCCGGTGTTCACGACTCGGAACGACGGCGACCTGGAAGAGACGAAGCTGCGGGTGCAAAAGGTGGCGGACGCTATCGCGCGTGGAGAATTCCCCGCGGATCCAGGCCGCCATTGCGCATTTTGTCCGTATCGAAATCTGTGTCCCGCGACCGAGCGGCACGTGAGCTTTCCACAGAAAAAGTCGTCATCGCGCGCGAACTAGCCGTACACAGAGAACAGACGCCGTTAGGCTCTTGATCCCGGCCTGCCATCGCTTAACAGAGAGCCAGCGTGGCCGAGAGCCAAGAGCCCACGGTTCTTCACGCCAGCTTTGCGTCCATCGTGATTTTCGCGTTGAGCACTTTCGATACCGGACATCCCGCCTTCGCCTTCTGGGCGGCGGTGTTGAACGCCTCAGCACTCGCGCCCGGGATATGAGCGGTGACGTCGAGATGAACCGCCGTGATCGTCCAGCCGGTATCGAGCTTTTCCATGGTCAGGGTTGCCGCCGTGTTGATGTTTTCGGGTGCGATCTTTGCCTCGCCCAGTTGCGCCGAGAGCGCCATCGAGAAGCACGCCGCGTGCGCCGCTGCGATCAGTTCCTCGGGATTCGTGCCGGGCGCATTTTCAAACCGCGTCGTGAACGAATAGGGGGTGTTCGACAAGATACCGCTGGCCGATGAGACCGTGCCCTTTCCGTCCTTAAGACCACCCTTCCACACTGCACTCGCTTTGCGTTGCATTCCATTCTCCTGATTTCAAAATGACTATGGACCCTCACTATTGTAGAGGCGAGCGGGAGTTTTGAGCATCCGCGAGGTGGTCGATGTGCGGGCGGCGACCCTGCCACAGAGAGGAAAGAAGCGAGCAGCGACAGGCGAAGTCCCGGAGCCCAACGCCTGCTCTACTGCGATCGCAGGATTTCTCTCAACCTGCGGTTCAGGCGGACGGATTCCTTGGTGGCCTGATCGATCATCTCGATCCAGCGGTGGGACTGCTCGGACATCTCCGATTGCGCCAGCAGATAAGCGGCTTGCAAGACAGTCTCCAGGGAATTGCTTAGATCGTGAGCAAGAGCGCGAAGCTCCTTGCAGAGATCAGGAGGGATTTTGCTCTCGACATCGGCCATAGTTTTCCCGACAGCGCCTCGACATGCGAACCGGAGGGGTGCTCCACAGCGTAGCTGGTTTGACAGTCAGCCGCCAGCCAGTAGATAGTAATGTAGTCCCGAAAACAAGGACCCGCTGCGATTGTTTTCCCCTTTGCGGATGTGGCGGAACTGGCAGACGCGCTAGGTTCAGGTCCTAGTGGCCGCAAGGTCGTGGAGGTTCGAGTCCTCTCATCCGCACCATAGAAGCAGCAGTCAGCACTTAGCCGTCAGCATTCACCAAGAGAATTCCGAGCAGGCAACTGGATGATGTTAGCCAGTTAGAATGGTGAAAGTGGGGGCTCGGTGCGATTGAGTGCCAATGGCTGAATGCTAATGGCTGTCTCACGCCCCTGCTGATAGCCGGTGTGTGCTTCGGCTCTGGGCGATGCCGTACTGGCGGATCTTGTAGAGCAGGGCTTTGTAGCTGATCTTCAAGAGCGCCGCTGCCTGTTTGCGGTTCCAGTTTGTCTCTTCGAGAGCGCGGGCAATGGCTTCCGCTTCGGCTTCGTCTTTCGCGCTGCGTGCCAGTGATTTCAATCCGCCGGCCGCTTCGGCTGCAGCGGCGACTGCCTTCCCGGCGGGATCGACGCGCATTCCGCCACCGCCATCGGGCTTCGGTTGCAGTTCCGCAACCGCGAGACTCTCGTCTCCCAGCACAAGATAGCGCTTCACAAAATTGCTCAATTCGCGCAGGTTGCCGGGCCAGGGGTGTTGCAGGCAGGCCTCCATCAACGGAGGAGAGAGCGGCAACGGAGGCCGCGCATAGAGTTCCGACATGCGCGACATGAAGTGCTTCAGCAAAATTGGAATCTCTTCCTTGCGCTCGCGCAGCGGAGGCAAGGAAAGAGTAAAAGCGTTCAGGCGGTAGTAAAGATCTTCGCGCAGGCGCTTGGTAGCCAGGGCCTCGGGAATGTTGATGTTGGTCGCGGCCAGAATTCGCACGTCAACCTTGATTACCGAGCGGCTTCCTAGGCGCGAGAACTGCTGGTCTTGCAGAACGTGGAGTAGCTTGGCTTGCAGCAGGGGCGGCATTTCGCCGATTTCGTCGAGCAAGATGGTGCCCTTGTTGCAGAGTTCGAACTTGCCCGGCTTGGGGTGAGTTGCGCCAGTGAAAGCGCCCGCTTCGTATCCGAAGAGTTCGCTCTCCAGCAGGTCGGCAGGCACGGCGGCGCAATTCACCTTCAGAAAGGTGCGGTGAGCGCGCGGCGAAAGCTTGTGAATCAGGCGCGCCAGAACTTCTTTGCCGGTGCCGCTCTCCCCCAGGAGAAGGACGGGTATGTCGACATTCGCCACCAGCGCAGCCTGAGAACGGATCTTTTTCATCGCCGGACTGGCGGCAACGAAGAACACGTCGTCGCAGAGCTCTTCCACTTCTCCGGCATAGGCCTGGCTGCCCGGGCCACCGATGCACTGATCGATGACCGCATCGAGTTCGGCTTTCTGAAATGGCTTGGTGAGATAGTCGTGAGCGCCGAGACGCATGGCCTGCACGACCTTGCGGGTGTCGCTGACGCACGAGAGCATGACGACCTTCAAGCCGGGCTTTATCTGGCGGAGCTGCTCGAGTGTCTGCAGCCCATCGATGCCGGGCATGAGCAAATCGAGCAGCACGAGATCGGGGTGAAGGCCCTTCTGAACCCGCTCGAGCGCTTCTTCACCGTTGGTCGCTGTTTCAACCTTGTAGTCGTCGACTTCCAGCAAGGTGCGGATGTACCGCAGCATTCCCGGTTCGTCATCCACCAGCAGGATGTTGGCGGCGGCTTCGCTCATTTCGTCTTCCCTCGTGACAGATGGCTGACCACCGGCTTAAGGGGGACCAGAAATGAGAACTTGCAGCCGGCGCCCGGTTCGCTTTCAACCCAAATTTTTCCGCCCATGCCCGTTACCAGGCGCCGTGCGATCGCCAGTCCGAGGCCCATTCCTTCGGAGGATTCGCTCCCGGGAAGGCGGAAGAAGTCATCAAAAATTTCCATGTGATATTCCGGCGGGATTCCTGGACCGGTATCAGAGACGCTGACTTTAACCGCGTTCGGCGCGCCAATGTTCTGCCGGCGACGTTCTCCACCCGCCACATCCTGCGCGGCGCTGCGGCGTTCCCACATATAAGGTTCGGCATGCAGCCAGACCGTACCACCGGCAGGAGTAAACTTCGATGCATTTTCGAGCAGGTTGGAAATGACACGCTGGATTTTTGCCAGATCGAAGGGAAACGAGGTCAGCTTCTCGTTCGCCAGAAAATAGAGGGCAAGTCCACGCTCCTGAAAGCGAGGCGACCACAAGCGGCACACTTCCGACAGGCAGGCGTTCATATCGCCTTGATCGAATTGCAGGCGGAGTTCGCCAGTTTCGAGCACACTGTAGGTAAGAAAGTCCTGAATGAAGTGCTGCAAGCGCTGGCCACTGGAAAACATGTCGCCCAACACCTCGCGCTGGCGTTCGTTCAGGGAGCCGAGCTTCTCGCTTTGCAGTAACTCGATGTATCCATTCAGGATCGCGAGCGGCGTCTTAAGATCGTGGGCGGCCGAGGCGAGGGCATTCGTGGTGCGCATGTAGCGATCGCGCAATTGCTCAAACTCCTGCAGCACCTCGCTTTCCGCGAGTTTGCTGGCGGAGTCCCCGTTCAACGCCGCCGTGGGCGATTTGCCTTCGGAATCCGTTCCAGCCACTGGAAAAGACAGGGTTTTATCCGACGTTGCGGCCATACCAGGGAACCGAATAAAGACAATTAGTTGTGGGGAGGGTACTCGCTACCGTCAGAACGAGAGTTGACTCATCCTATGATACGTACCCTGCAGTGTCAACGAAATACGCACCGAAAGGGGCACTCAAGCGAAAAACGTTGCACTTTTCTACATCCGGCGGATTTGTGAGCAAGGACGAAAGTCTGGGGCTCACAGTCGGGTAATTCCCGTATTGGTAGCGAGGTTTGGGACGGTTCCTGCGGGCCTCGAGCTTTGGTGGCGGTTTGGCCCCTAAGGTGCGGAGTTGAAGCAGTTATCCTCAGTTGTTGGGTGGAATCTTACGTGAATCGCAACTCCCCCACGAAAGAGCGCAGGAAGTGGGCACGCCTGCACCTGGCCATTCCGGTATTCGTCCGCGGACGGGACGAAAACGGCAAGGAATCGTTGGAGTTTGCCACCGCGATTAACATTTCAGCCGGGGGTGCTTTGGTGGTAGTTCGACGTGCCTTACCCGAAGCCGCCCCGATTTCACTGGAGATTCCCAGTGCTCCAATTGGTCCCGCCAGCGGTGTTGCCCGTTCTTCCCGAGCTATGCGGGCTAAGTCCGTTTGGATTCGTCATTTGAACGGATATCACCTGGTTGGATTGAGATTCGGCCGCCCGCTGAGCACGGACGCGCGAACAGAGCTCCGGTTGAGAAAAAGGAAAGCAGCTTCTGCGGTGTGAAAGTTTTTTCCCTCGCCTATCGGCCCAATTGGCGATTGCGGCGCCTCTTTTCCACTCCTAAGGGCCTCTCCGCCGACATGCTGTAAGTAGCCATGATCACGCCGGTTAACGGCGGTTTCGAGGGCACAATCCGATGACCAGCCGGTTTGGTGCTTGGGATGCACATTTAGTGCACGCCGGGTGCTTGCACCCCTGGGGCTATATGACAACACTTTCAGTGAGTTCGTTGGCGCAGTCGATTGGGGACGTCCCACCTGAGGATATAATCTTCGGCCATTCTGAAACCATGCAAGCCGTTCGTTCGCGACTGGCGAAGGTTGCCGCCGCCAACGTGCCGGTTCTGATCCATGGCGAGAGTGGCACGGGGAAGGACATTATCGCGCGGCTGATTCACGGGTTATCTCCGTGGAAGACCGGCCCCTACGTGAAGGTGAACTGCCCTGCCATCCCGGGAACGTTGCTGGAAAGCGAACTGTTCGGTTACGAGAAAGGCGCCTTTACCGGAGCCTACGGCACAAAGCCGGGCCGGGTGGAAATGGCGCACCGCGGCACGTTGTTCCTCGACGAAATTTCTGAACTCGATCTCTCGCTGCAATCGAAACTGCTACAGCTCTTACAGGACGGCCAGTTCTGCCGCATCGGCGCGCAGGAAGACAAGAAAGTGGAAGTGCGCGTGGTGTGCGCCACCAACCGTCATCTGGAATCGGAGATTGAAGCGGGCACCTTCCGGCAGGACTTGTTCTACCGCATCAACGTGGTGAACCTGCATATGCCGCCGCTGCGCGAACGGCGCGGCGATATCGAAGAGCTCGCCAACTATTTTCTCGAGTGCTATAACCGCAAGTACAACTGCCGCGCGAAGGCACTCTCGAACGAAGTGCTGGGCGTATTGCAGAAATATCAGTGGCCGGGAAACATCCGGGAGCTCGAGAACCTGGTGAAGCGTTACGTCATTCTCGGGCACGAGGAAGTGATCACCAACGATCTGGTCTCGCGTGAGCCCGATTTCTTCAATCCGGACATTTCGTTCGATGGTCCGATCTCCCTTAAGAAGCTGACGAGACAGGCGGTGCGGGAACTCGAACGCAAGATTATTTTGAAGGTGCTCCAGCAGCACCACTGGAACCGCAAGCAGGCGGCCCGCACCCTGAACATCAGCTATCGCGCCCTGCTCTACAAGATTCGCGACGCGGGTCTGCCGTCAAACCGCGCCCTTCGTCTGCGCCAGGCGGAAACCAACGGTGTGAATTCGGGAGCGGCGGCCGACTAAGGCACCGCTCTGCGGGTCTCGTGCGGCACAGACTCTCCTCCAGAATCAATGGACATCGAGCGCCGTTGTTCCGGTATCGCCCATTGTGATCCACGGATCCATCGCGAATTCGCCACTTCGATTCGCGGTCGCGGTGGTCGGAGCTGTATCCGTGCCTTGCGGCATCGCGTAACGCCGGAGCGCTTCCGCGTTTTCCTTAGTGACCCCTTTGCCCTGCGCGTACAAAATCGCCAGATTGCGCTGCGCCTCGGGTAGTCCGAGCGCAGCGGACTGCTGATACAGGTTCACAGCTTCGGCGAGATCTTCCGGCACCCCCAATCCATATTCGTAGAGGTAGGCGAGATTATTGAGCGCCCGCGCGTCGCCCCGTTGCGCGGCCGTCTGATTCCATTGCACCGCCTGCGCGAGGTCCCGGCGCACCCCGATACCGTGTTCGTACATCCACGCGATTGTCGCCTGGGCGGCTGCATTTCCTTGCCTGGCCGCGGACAGATACAGCTTGGCGGCGATGCCGGGGTCACGCGGCACACCCAAGCCAAGGAGGTAGAGCGTTGCAAGATTGAGTTGGGCGCGGGCCGCGCGCTGATGGGCTCCTTTCTTGAACCAGCGAGCTGCCTCGGCGTAATCGCGAGGCAATCCGCCACGACCATAGAAATACATGTACCCGATGTCGGTCTGGGCGGAAGGATATCCCTGCACCGCGGCGCGGAGGTAGTACTTCACCGCGAACGCATCATCGCGCGCAACACCTTTGCCTTGTGCATAGAGATTTCCCAAATTGGTTTGCGCTGGGCCACTGCCCGCATCGGCGGCCTTGTGATACCAGCGCGCGGCTTCGGCGTAGTCCTGCGATACTCCATTGCCGGTTTCGTAGGCAAGGCCGAGGGCGAACTCGGCATCAATGTCGCCATTCGACGCGTGTCTCACCAGACGGGAAATATTCGGAGTATTTACGGTCCATGCGGAGAGCGACAGAAAGGTCACAACGCACAACGGGGCCCAAAGACGCATTCTTCACCTCAGTGAGAGATAAATGCGTCTGCAACAAAAAAGGCACAGCCCTCCACGTGCTTTATCAGTGTCTTCGCTTGCAAGAATGAAATGGGCTTACTAAGGAAAGTGTTGCTTGGTGCTGTGACAGTAATGCGAAGCGCTGTTGGTGTCAACGAGAAATGTCATGGAAATTTGGAGTAAGTTGCACCCTCATGCAGAAAGAGCGAGTGTGTTGAAAATCGCAACGGGAAAGCAACGCGCGCGTAAGACAAATGCCCTACACCGAGACGGTTGCGCGCGAGATTTTCCCAAAATGAAATGCCAAGCTAACTTGCGAGACGGTTCTGCAACTCCTGCAGGCTCGCGATCCACTCGTTCAGACCTTCGGCCTGGAGCCAGAGGTCTTTGAGTTCGGAATTCCTGCGAACCTTTTCGACGGCGCGAATGGCAAGCTGGTTGGAATCGGGCGGCCAAGCGGTCTTGGACTTGCCGACCCAATCCATAACTTCACGCGGCGCGCGCTCGGCCGGAGCGCCTTTGAGCGCGGCGATGACCTCGGCGGCAGCAATGACAATGCTGGCGTCGGGCGCTTCGAGATAGTCCGATTCGTCGGCAGCGCGCACCAGAATCTTTTTCAGACCATCAGAGTCGATGGAGGGAAGCTCAGCAATCCAATTGACCGCGTCTTCGTTTTCAAAGCTCCCAGTACCCCAGCCTGCCATTTGGCCTCCGGTTCGAATTATAAAGGCGAATGACACGAGAGCCGTTCGAGAGAAAATAGATAGGTCGTTCGCTTGTCCTCGCGGATTCTCGGAGGCACTCAGGATGAGGTGGAGTTTTATCCATACCCGGCGCATTCATGCTGCCGCGCTGCGCGCGGTTGGACAGCCGAGGGCAGCTGTCCCTGCGTCAGACATGCGGAATCGAACATCTCCTGCGTCAAGCCCAGAAGGTGCGGTCGAGCGAGCGGTACTGGATCGCTTCGGCGATGTGTTTGGGCTGCAGTTCCGGGACGGCTTCGAGGTCGGCGATGGTGCGCGCGACTTTCAAAATGCGATCGTGAGCGCGCGCGCTCAGGCCCTGTTGTGTCATTGCGCGTTCGAGCAGCCGTTCGCAATCGGAAGAAAGCTCGCAGAAGGCACGCATGTGCCGCGGGGACATCTGCGCGTTGCAGTAGAGCTTTTCGCGTCCATTCGAGAATCGCAGCAACTGAATTCCGCGGGCGCGGATAACGCGCTCCAGAATCTTCGCCGAACTCTCAGGCTCGTTGTTGCTGCGCATTTCCTTGTAGTTCACGGCCGGAACGTCAATGTGAATATCGATTCGGTCCAGCAGCGGGCCGGAGATCTTCGAAATGTAGCGTTCAATCATCGGCGGAGTGCAGTGACAATCGCGGGTGCGGTCATTGTGAAAGCCGCAAGGGCAGGGATTCATCGCCGCCGCCAGCATGAAACGAGCGGGGAAAGTGAGCGACATCGCGGCGCGCGCGATGCATACCGTGCCATCTTCCAGGGGTTGTCGCATCACTTCGAGCACATTGCGGGGGAACTCCGGCAGTTCGTCGAGAAAGAGCACGCCATTGTGCGCGAGCGAGACTTCTCCCGGGCGAGGAATCATGCCGCCGCCGATCAGGCCAGCATCTGAAATCGTGTGGTGCGGTGCCCGGAACGGGCGGATGCCGACCAGGCCCGCGCGCGAGTCGAGCACTCCCGCCACGCTGTGAATCTTGGTCGTCTCAAGCGCTTCTTCGAAGGTGAGCGGAGGTAAGATCGTGGGCATGCGTTTGGCGAGCATGGTCTTGCCCGATCCGGGAGGTCCGATCATCAGGATGTTGTGTCCACCGGCGCAGGCGACTTCCAGAGCGCGCTTGGCGGTTTGCTGCCCGCGCACATCCTTGAAGTCGACTAGGAAGTGTTGCGCCTGGTTGAGAAGTTGGTCGCCATCCACCAGCAGGCGGGTGATGCCGTTGCCCGAGTTGATGTAGTGGATGACGTCGAGCAGCGACTTGACGGGGTAGACTTCGACGCCGCCGACCATGGCGGCCTCGCGGGCATTCATTTCGGGCACGATCAGGCGCTTCAGTTTTCGGCCGCGAGTCTCGATGGCAATCGGCAGAGTTCCGCGGATGCCGCGCAAGCTTCCGTCGAGCGAAAGCTCACCCACGAATACGGCGTCGGGAAGCTCTTTCTTGTTCAGGCCGCCATAAGCGCCCAGTATTCCCAGCGCCATGGGCAGATCGAATCCGGAACCCTCTTTGCGGATGTCGGCGGGCGCCAGGTTGATGGTGATATCGGTGGGCGGGATGTCGTAGCCGCAATTCTTGAGGGCAGAACGCACCCGATCGCGACTTTCGCGAACCGCAGCGTCCGGCAGACCGACGGTATGAAAGTGATCTTCCTTTTGCTTGACGCCGGAAACGTCGACTTCGACTTCAATGATGTTGGCGTCGATGCCGTAGACGGCGGCGCTCAGGGTCTTGTAGAGCATGCAACTCCGGTAGGCACACAGAGGGGTTGGGTGGAGGGAGATCCGGCAGTCATAGTAAAGCTTAGCGTCCCATGATGCGGTGACCGATGTCACCCGTTACCGTGATGGAACGTTGCCCTCGTGGCCGAGGGTATTCGATGCTAGGCTGGAAATGTTCCGGTGGATTCTTCTCCGGAGAACGCTTTTGCGTGCCGAGGCACCGATGCCTGACCACGGCAACAACCCCGAGCGTCCCGAGCCGGGTCCGACGAATCTGGAGAGAGAAGAGAGCCAACTGTGGCGTTGGGCCCTTGGGCTATTGGTACTGTTCGCCACTGCGGTGGCCGTTCTCTCCTGGGAACAACTCAAGAACCTGCCATACCGGCTCGCCGCTATCCCGATCGGACTATTCATCCTCTCGATTTTGTTTGCCACTTATGCCTTCGGGCGGCGCCGCGAAGTTTCCGAACTCAAATACCTTCTGAAAAACCTGCAGGACCGCACGGGCCCCATGCCGAGCGACGAGCAACTGGATCAGCTCAGCCAGATGATCGCCCGCTCGCAGCGGAATTTCAAAGAGCTGATCGATTCGCTCGACGATGCCGCGTTGGCGGCATCGCTCGACGGCAAGCTGCGCACCGTGAACCGGCGCGTCACGGAAATCCTCGGGCTGCCCTACACCGACATCGTCGGCCACAAGCTGGATGAGTTCCTGACGACCCCGTTGCGGCCGGAGGGCGAGGCCAGCCTGTCGCGCTTCCTCGAGAAGCGGCACTGGGCGGGTGTGGTCGAGGTGCAGTTGAAAACCGGCTCGCGCCGGTGTTACTACGACTGCGTGGTCAACGCGATTGTAAAGAGCGATGAAGTGGTCGGCATCAGCGTTCTGGCGCGCGACATCACCGACCAGCGAGAGAAGGAGCGGCGCTTTACCCAGCTCTTCGAGACCTTGCAGGAAGGCGTCTACTTCAGCACGCCGGAAGGCAAGCTGCTGGATGTGAATCCGGCGCTGGTAAAGATGCTCGGCTATGCCTCGAAAGAAGAGCTATTGAGCGTGCCGGCGAATGGGCTGAACGTCGACGGAAACGAAGATCCGGTCCTGGGCCGCACGGGAAGCCAGTCGGGCAGCACGCGCACGCGCGAGATCCGGCTGCGCAAGAAAGATGAGTCGGTTGCGGTGTGCGTGGACACTTCGACTGGCGTGATGGA
>Ga0335070_10008639_pt1 | contig 11945 bp, 10 predicted proteins | sample Lox_Sample_13_FD_206722 | JGI IMG/M metagenome (GOLD analysis project Ga0335070, IMG submission 206722) | Soil microbial communities from Loxahatchee National Wildlife Refuge, Florida, United States - Lox_Sample_1.3 | ecosystem: Environmental > Terrestrial > Soil > Wetlands | place: USA...
CGGCGGCATCGCATACAACCGCGAAGAGTTGATGGAAGTTCTAGCCCGTGGCCTCGACCTGTCGCCCGTCCACGAGTGCCTGATCGAAGAATCGGTGCTTGGCTGGAAAGAATACGAACTCGAGGTAATGCGCGACACCAGGGACAACGTCATCATCATCTGCTCGATAGAAAACTTCGATCCGATGGGCGTGCACACCGGGGATTCCATCACGGTCGCGCCCGCGCAGACGCTGACCGACCGCGAGTATCAGATGATGCGCGACGCCTCGATCGCTGTCATCCGCGAGATCGGCGTCGAGACTGGCGGCTCCAATATCCAGTTCGGTGTGAATCCCACCACAGGACGCATGGTTGTCATCGAGATGAATCCGCGCGTCTCGCGGTCCTCCGCGTTGGCATCGAAGGCCACCGGATTCCCCATCGCCAAGATTGCTGCGAAGCTCGCCATCGGATATACGCTCGACGAGATTCCGAATGACATCACGCGCAAAACTCCGGCCTGCTTCGAGCCCACGCTCGACTACGTAGTGGTCAAGATTCCCAAGTGGCAGTTCGAGAAATTCCCGGGCGCCGACGAATCCCTCGGCCCGCAGATGAAGTCAGTCGGCGAAGTGATGGCCATCGGCCGTACCTTTAAGGAAGCCTTGCAGAAAGGTATCCGCGCTCTCGATACCGGCAAGCGCGTAGGTTCGGGAAAAATCGAGCCCAAGATTCTCACGCAGCGCCTGGTCACGCCGCATCCAGAACGCTTGAGCTATGTGCAATACGCGATCCGGCAGGGCTATCCGATCAAGCAGATTGCCAAGATGACTTCGATCGACCCATGGTTCCTCTACCAGCTCAAAGAGATTAACGACATGCAGCTCGAACTGGAGAAGCACCCGATGGAATCGGTTCCTGCGGAAATCGTGCGCGACGCCAAGCGCATGGGCTTCTCCGATGGGCGTCTGGCCGGAACCTGGCGCCTCGACGGTAAAGGCGGCCAGGAAAAGGTTCGGCACTTCCGCAAGAAGCACAAACTCAAACCCGTGTACAAGCGCGTCGATACCTGTGCCGCCGAGTTTGAGAGCTTCACACCGTACCTCTACTCGACCTACGAAGAAGAAGACGAAGCCAAGCCGACCAAGAAAAAGAAAGTCATCATTCTCGGTTCCGGGCCGAACCGCATCGGGCAGGGAATCGAGTTCGATTACTGCTGCTGCCACGCTTCGTACGCCCTGCGTGAAGACGGCTACGAGAGCATCATGATCAACTGCAACCCCGAGACGGTCTCGACTGACTATGACACCAGCGACCGTCTCTACTTCGAGCCGCTCACACTCGAAGACGTGTTCGCCATCTGCGAACACGAAGCCTCGTCAGGCGCGCCCGTGGGCGTCATCGTCCAGTTCGGCGGACAGACTCCGCTCAACCTCTCACTTCCGTTGAAAGCTGCGGGGGTGAACGTCATCGGCACATCGCCGGAGTCGATCGACCTCGCGGAGGATCGCAAACGCTTCGGCAAACTGCTGGAAGAGCTCGACATTCCGCAGGCGCCCGGCGCTATGGTTACTTCGGCAGAAGCCGCGGTCGAGGCGGCCAACAAAATCGGCTACCCGGTACTCGTGCGTCCCTCGTATGTTCTCGGTGGACGCGCCATGGTCATCGCCTTCGACGAAGACACGATTGTCCAGTACATGAAGCAGGCCGTCGAGTACTCGCAAGACCGCCCGATTCTCATCGACAAATTTCTGGAAGACGCGATTGAAGTCGATGTTGATGCCCTCTCCGACGGCGAAGATGTCGTTATCGGCGGCATCATGCAGCACATCGAAGAGGCTGGCATCCACTCTGGCGATTCCTCCTGCGTGTTGCCAGCAGTCGATATCTCCGAAGCGCTCCTCAACCAGATGCGCGACTATACCTTCAAACTCGCGCGTGCGCTGAAAGTAGTCGGCCTGATGAATATCCAGTTCGCTATCCCGCGCGGCGGTGCGAACGGGGAGGGCAAGGTTTACGTCATCGAAGTCAACCCGCGCGCCTCGCGTACCGTGCCCTACGTTTCCAAAGCGACTGGCGTTCCGATGGCGAAAATCGCAGCCCGCCTCATGACCGGGCGCAAGCTGCGCGAGTTCCTGCCGGAAAATATCGAGCGCGCTAGCGATCTCGATACCGGCCGCTGCTTCTATGTGAAGTCACCCGTATTTCCTTGGTCGAAGTTTCCCGGTGTGGATACGGTGCTCGGACCCGAAATGCGCTCCACCGGCGAGGTAATGGGCGTCGCGGATAATTTCGGCGAAGCCTTCGCCAAGGCGCAAGTCGCCGCTGGACAGAAATTGCCGACGCAGGGCGCCGTGTTTGTCAGCGTCAATGACCACGACAAGCCTCATGTCGCGCAGGTTGCACAACGCTTTTCCGATCTCGGATTCAAGCTGGTGGCGACCCATGGCACGGCCGATATTCTTGAAAATGCCGGCCTCACCGTCGATCGCGTCTACAAAGTGAAAGAAGGGCGTCCCAACGTGGTTGACCTGATCAAGGCTGAGCGAATCCAACTCATCGTCAACACCCCCCACGGTCCCGACCCGTACTTTGACGAGAAAGCGATTCGGCGGGCCGCGGTTACGGCTCGCATTCCAACGATCACGACGCTCTCCGCTGCCCGCGCCGCAGCCGACGGTATCGCCGCCCTCCAGCGAGGAGAAGTCAGAGTACAAGCCTTGCAGGCGTTACACGCAGAGAGAACTGGAATCCATCGCTAGGCGCAGTGCTTTCTAACTGGCCATACCAAGCGCGCAACAACTCCGGCTGCGAAGCGACCCGCGGATGCTGGTAAGCTATTTCTGCCGGTCTTAGGAGCTTCCATGCTGCTTTCAGGTATCTTTCCTCCCATCACGACGCCTTTCTATCCCGACGGACGCGTCTACCACAAGAAACTCGAAGCCAACGTCGAGCGCTACTCGCGTACTCCAGTCGCAGGCATCGTTGTGCAGGGATCGACCGGTGAAGCCATTCTTCTTTCCGACGAAGAACGACGGGAAGTAATGAAGACGGCTATTGCCGCGGCCGCCCCGAACAAGGTGATGGTGGCCGGCACAGGAATTGAATCGGCCATCGAGACGCTGCGCTTGTGCGACTACGCCGCAGAAGTCGGCTACGACGCCGCCATGGTGCGCACGCCACACTACTACAAAAAGCAGATGCATCCCGCCAACATGCTGGCTTTTTACCGCACCGTGGCCGACCGCTCCCCGCTCCCGCTCGTGATTTATAACTTCCCGCAAGCCACGGGCTATGATATCCCCGCTGAAGTCGTAATCGAACTCGCCGACCACCCGAATATCGCGGCCATCAAGGAATCGAGCGGCAATCTCGAGAAAGTAAAGAAGATGGTCGACGGCACGCGGCACGTAAAGCGACAAGCAACTGTGACCGACACGTTCGAGGCAGTCACCCCGCGCATGATCAAAGCTGCCGAAGCTGAGCCCGAAAAGGACAGCAGGGAACTGGTGACCGTGGAAGCATTAGCGAGCGGCGCCGCGTTGACAGCCAGCGCCCAGAAGCCATCGTCCTCCTCGGTCACCGCAATCGGAAAGTTGCGGACACGCCAGAAAGAGGTCGGCTTCCAGGTGATGGTTGGCGCGGCTCACCAGCTTGAACCTTCGCTTTCTATGGGAGCTGTGGGCGCAATCCTCGCCTTCGCGTGTCCCGCGCCTACCGCGTGCTACGAGATATACGCCGCCCTTAAGGAAGGCGACGCAGCGCTCGCGCGCGAGAAACAGGATCGCGTCAGGGTTCCTGCTCAGCGGATTGTCAGCGAACTGGGCGTCCCGGGAGTGAAGTACGCCATGGACCTGAACGGCTACTACGGGGGTCCGTCGCGCCTTCCATTTTTGCCGTTGACTGCGGACCTCAAGGCGGAGATCGAACGTTTGATGGCCGACGTTCGCAGCTGAAGCTCAACGCTGCAAAGGCAATCTGGCGCTCGTCTTCACCCTTGTTCTCTGTTAAATTCACAGCAACATCATTTTCACTTCATTTGGGAACATGCATGACTGAGAAGCCAAGCACAACTCTGCCCGGAACCGTGGAGAAGATCATTTCCCCTATTGTTCCTGCCCAGCCCGAACGCGCTCAGATCGCAATTGAAGGCGCAGATCATCTCTACAAGGAAATTCGCATCGAGAATAACCTGATCGACGAGAACGGCGACGAAGTCAAGCTTAAGCCGGGCGCCAAAGTCGACGTTACCATCGAAGCCGACGAGAGCCAGACGATTCAGAAACGGGAATAACTCGTCTATGCTCTTCGATAACTGACTCCTCATAATTGCCCTTCTGCGTCCTATGTGGCAGAATGCGCGTCATGTCCCGCGTTCGCGCTCCTATAGTTGCAGCAGTCATCGTATGCTTACTCGGTACGTGCCCTGCCAAGAACGAGCCAGCCATTACGATGCTCTGGCCCAACCCTCAGACTCCCACCCTGAAGCTGACCTTCGGTTCGTTCCGCAGCGTGGGTTCCTACATGGGGAAGATGACTCTAGTTTCGGACGTTCTCATTGAGAACATCTCCACCAAGCCTATGCCGCGCGCATCTTTCAGCGTGCATCTCTTCGACAATAACCGTGTGCGTATTGGTGATGGGCTCTTGGTGTTCACGGATGTAAATCCGGGAGAGTCGATCAAGGCGCAGTTCCAATGCGAGTCCGTGGGAGCGCCTGCTACCATCTCGATCAGCGCCAAGAACAGCGATGGAACGCCGACCTCCTTGAAGACAATTTCGCTCGACGTTGCGTCCGAGCCGCCAGGGGCACTGCTGCAAGTCGACGGCAAGGAGCAGGGATATACTCCCACGACCGTCAGGCTTACAGCGGGGACCCACCAGTTCATACTTCAGAAGGACGGTTATGCCGTCACCACTAGCCCAATCGGCATTGCCCAGGACGAAGCTTCCGGAGGAAGTATCAAGATTACCTTGGGCGGATTATCCACCGACGTGGTGCAACTGCGCGACGGATCCAGTCTGACCGGGGACGTCATGTCTCTGACGTTGGATTCGGTCGTCATCAAGGTCAACGGCAAGGACCAGAAATTCGAGCGCAACCAGGTCAGCCGGATTTATCTGGTGGAGCGGCAGGCTCCGCAGGCCCCGACGGGTCCGCAGTGACGAAGCGGGATGCTAATCACATACCCTTGTGATCCTGATCACAACCCTCTATAATTTGAACGAACGTTCGAACAATGGCGGCTTCGCCCACAACTCGAGCCTTGCGCGCGCCGCGCCGCTCGCACCGCCCTGCACCGGAGACGCGTTTCGACCGCCGTCTGGGCGAAATCCTGGATCATGCCACTCAGGTCTTTTGCGAGAAAGGATACGAGGGAGCCTCGATGCGCGATCTCTCGCGCGCCAGCGGCGTCTCCCTTTCGGGCCTCTACTACTACTTCGAATCCAAAGAGCGGCTGCTTTACCTGATTCAGAAACACACGTTCACAACCATTGTCGACCGCTTGAAGTCGCGCCTTGACGGCGTGACCGATCCGGAAGAGCGGATTCGCGTTTTTGTCTTAAATCACTTGGAATACTTTCTGCACAACCAGCCTGGCATGAAGGTGCTTTCGCACGAGGATGAAGTCCTCAAGAATGGCGTGGGTTCCGAGATCGCCGCCATCAAGCGCGCTTATTACCGGATATGCATCGGCCTCATGGACGACTTGAAAACAGCGCAGGGTCACGATTTCAGTTCGCGTACCGCGGTGATGAGCCTCTTTGGAATGATCAACTGGATTTACACGTGGTACAACCCACGCGTGGATGGCACTGCTGAAGAACTCGCACACCGGATGAGCGACATTTTCCTCAACGGAGTTACCGGCGGAGCAAAACCGCGCCGCCGCGAGAAATCCTGAACGAACGGGCATCGGCCCTACGACATCATCGGAATCGAAGGAGCGATTATGGCAACCACAATGCAGCCCGCCACTGGCGAATCAGCCAAGCAACTCATCAACTTCCGCACTGACGCGGGCGTCGCTGTGATCGAGATGAACGATCCGCCGGCCAACACGTACACCTACGAGATGAACCGCCAGTTGGACGACGCGATCCTTAAGGCTCGCATGGACAACGACGTCTACGTGATCGTACTCACAGGCACGGGCGACAAGTTCTTCTCGGCTGGTGCGAACATCAAGATGCTCGCCAGCGTCGATCCGACCTTCAAGTATTACTTTTGCCTGCATGCCAACGAGACGCTGTTGCGGCTCGAGCACACTCCCAAGCTCGTCATCGCGGCCATCAACGGGCACTGCGTTGGCGGCGGACTCGAAATTGCCATGGCTGCCGACATCCGGATCGCGCGCAAAGATGCCGGCAAAATCGGGCTGCCGGAAGTGAATCTGGGTGTGCTTCCGGGCACCGGCGGGACGCAGCGCCTCTCGCGGCTGGTGGGGAAGAGCAAGGCTATCGAGCTGATGGTCACCGGCAACACATTCTCATTTGAGGAAGCGCAGGAGTTCGGCATTGTGAACGATATCTTCGAGCGCGAAGGCTTCATGGACAACATCATGGAGTACGCTCGCCAGTTCACTCCTCCGAATAAAGCTGCGAAAGCCGTCGGCCGCATCAAGCGCGCCGTGCAGACCGGGTGGGAGATTCCGCTCGAATCCGCGCTGGCAGTCGAGCGTGAGAATCAGCAACTGCTCTTTCAAAGCGAGGACGCAAAAGAAGGCCTGGCGGCATATGTGGAGAAGCGTCCGGCAGAATTTAAGGCGAAGTAGCTCACGCAGGAACGCTCGCCCTCGTCTGTCCCCCGGACCGATGATCCAAAGAACATCCGTCACGGAGTCACAGCCGAGAATCGAGAGGATCTCATTGATCCCCTGGTTCCCAGTGGTTAGAGGTTTTAAAAAATGCTGACCGCCACCAAATCGACAATCTCCCCCGGCCGGCTGCTGATCGACGGAAAGTGGGTTGATGGCTCGAATCGCTTCGACACGATCAATCCCGCCACCGGCGAGGTGCTGACACAGATCGTCGAAGCTTCGTGCGACGATGTTAACCGAGCCGTAGACGCCGCTCGTCGGACGTTTGACGACCGCTCCAGCCCCTGGCGCAAGATGTCTGCTTCTGAGCGCGGCCGTCTTATATGGCGCCTCGCCGATCTGATCGAGAAGAATATCGACGAATTGTCGGAGCTCGAAACGCTCGACAACGGCAAGCCGATCTTCGAATCACGCAACGTCGATATCCCGATGACCATCGACGTCTTCCGTTACTACGCCGGATGGGCCACGAAGATTCACGGCGAGACGATCAATACCTTGGATGCCGCGTTCACGTACACCATGCGCGAGCCGGTTGGAGTAGTGGGTCTGATCGTCCCATGGAATTTTCCGCTGCTGCTCGCATCGTGGAAGCTTGGGCCGGCGCTCGCCTGCGGCAATACTGTCGTGCTGAAGCCCGCTGAACAAACGCCGTTGACTGCGCTTCGCATGGGCGAGCTTGCGCTCGAAGCCGGAATTCCCGCCGGGGTGCTGAATATCATCACCGGCGGTCCCGAGGTTGGCCGAGCGATCGTCCAGCATCCGCAGATCGACAAAATTGCATTCACCGGCTCGACCGCCGTAGGCAAAGAGATCATGAAGGGCGCCGCCGATAGCCTGAAGCGCGTCACGCTCGAACTTGGAGGCAAATCACCGAACATTGTCTTCGCCGACGCCGACCTGGACGGAGCTGTGCGCGGCGCATTCAACGGCATCTTCTACGGCAAAGGTGAATGCTGTAATGCGGGATCGCGGCTCTTCGTGGAATCCAGGATTCACGATGAATTTGTGGAGAAGCTGGTCGCGCGTACTGCCAAGCTGAAGCCCGCCGATCCGCTGGACCAGAAAACTCGGCTCGGCGCCATCGTCAGCCAGGATCAGCTCAACACCGTGATCAGCTACATCGAATCGGGCAAGAAAGAAGCCAGGCTGGTGACCGGCGGTAACCGTGTTTCGATCGACGGCTCTAGGGGGTTTTTCCTTGAGGCTACGATCTTTGACGGCGTTCCGAATACCGCGAAGATCGCGCAGGAAGAAATCTTCGGCCCGGTGCTGTCGGTGCTCACGTTTGACGACGTTGAACAGGTGGTCGACCAGGCCAACAGCAATCCGTATGGTCTCGCGGCGGCGGTCTGGACCAACAACGTAAAAAAAGCGCACACCGTCTCCCGCATGCTTCGTGCGGGTACGGTCTGGATCAATACGTATGGTTTGATGGACACTGCGCTGCCCTTCGGCGGTTTCAAGCAGTCCGGGTTCGGCCGCGAACTTGGGATGCACGCCATCGAACACTATACCGAACTGAAAACAGTTTGGTTGAACATGGGATAGTTCAGCCTTTGGCAATTGGTACTGATCCGTCAACCGGCTCGACCGATGTTAGGGTTGCCTAGTTGCTAGTCGCCAATTGCTAATTGCCAGACCAGGATCGATATATGCCAGGAAAAGTAGCCAAAATCGGAAGCTTCAGCGACTGGGTCGGACTGTTCAACGAGTGGCGCCAGGAGATCGGCGTGAACACCGATGACATCCAGGCCTTTCATTTCGACACGCTCTATGGCGCGGTCGAGACCGACGACATCCAGTTCGGCGCGTACAAGGGAAAGCGCAAGTGGGAAAACGTGCGCCAGGTTCCTACCCAGCAGATGCGCGATGCGCTCATGAATATGATCGTCTACCAGGGGGACACAGAGTTCGCCAGCGTCGAGCAGCAGCGCTATTTGTTTGAGACCGCGCCCACCGACTGGGATCGCCGCGCGCTCACCCGCGTCATGATCGAAGAGATGCGCCACGGATGGCAGATGTGCGCTCTGCTCATCGACTTCTTCGGCGCGTCCGGCAAGGTAGAGGCTCAGAAGATGCTGGAGCGCCGGGCCTTCGAAAACAAACGTCTGCTCGGTACGTTTAACGTCGACATTGACAACTGGCTCGACTTCTTCACCTACACCGATTTTGTCGACCGCGACGGAAAATTCCAGCTGCAGATGCTGAAATACTCCTCGTTCGCTCCTCTCGGCCGCTCGACTTCCTACATGCTGCGCGAGGAGGCGTTTCACATGGGTACCGGCAATGATGGCCTGCGGCGTGTGGTCGAAGCCGGAGTCATCCCGCGCTGGCTCATGCAGAAGTATCTCAACAAGTGGATCTCGAGCTCCTACGACCTGTTTGGAACGGATCACTCCTCGTCGGCTCACTGGGCTTATGTCTGGGGCATCAAGGGACGCTACGACGAACCGCAGAACGAGCAGACCGCCGACCTTGACGATCTCAATGATTACAATCGACACTTGTACCAGAAGGAAGTCGCGGGCCTCATCGATCGCCTTAACACGTTCCTGAAACCGGGCGAGAAGAGGTTCTACACCCCGCACATGCAATTCAATCGCAACATCGGACGTTGGGCAGGGAAGAAGGTTCACTGCGAAACCGGCGAATCGCTTGAGAACGGCGCCTACCTGCAACACTGCGACGAGTATCTACCGAGCGCAAAAGACAAAGAGACGCTGCTCGACATTATTCGCAACGAGAGGAAGTGGATCAAAGAGAAGGAAGGCGCTCGCGATCCGCTGGCGACGATAGGCGAACCAAGGAAGTCGGCAATCAATTTGTAGCAAGGGCGTCTCGCCCGCCCGCGTTGGACATATCGACACGGCGGTGCTCAGAGACGCGCACTTCTTTGTGTTCCTTCGTACCCTTTGTGGTTATCTTTTCTGTTGGCAATTCCGATGTCTCCGATCTCCACAATGCGAATTGAGCTTCAACACTCCGCGACCGTCGCTCGCGTGTCCTTTCGCAACCCACCCCTGAACATATTCGATCTCGCGCTGATGAACGAACTTCATTCCGCGCTTACCGAAATCGAGTCTCGCCCAGAGACCTCTGTCATCCTCTTCGCTGGTGATGCACGCGCCTTCTCCGCTGGTGTCGACATCAGAGCGCACCTCCCCGAGCAGATTCGGGAGATGCTCGCTGCCTTCCACGCTGTGATCCGGGGCGTCGTGGCATCCCGCAAGATCACGATCGCGGCGGTTCAGGGCGCCTGCCTTGGCGGCGGCGCTGAACTGGCTGCTGTCTGCGACATCGTCTACACCGCTCGCGACGCGCGCTGGGGATTCCCTGAAATCAAGCTCGGATGCTTTCCACCCGTCGCCGCCGTCGCCCTGCCGGTGCTTGTAGGCCAGAAGCGCGCTTCGGAACTTATCTTGACCGGCCGCCAGTTCTCCGGCGAAGAGGCGGTCGCCCTCGGTCTCGCGAACCGGTCCGCGCGCATCCAAGAACTCGACGGCATGGTGCAGGAAACCATCTCTGATCTGCAGCAGCTCAGCCCTTCCGCACTTGCGCACACCAAGAAGGCGCTTTACTCTTGGGACGCCATTCACTTCGATAAAGGACTGGCTCGGGCAGAGAAGATCTACCTCGACGAACTGATCACGACCGAGGATGCGCGCGAAGGTATCGCAGCCTTCCTCGAGAAGCGATCTCCAAAATGGACAGGGAAGTAGTTGTCGTCGAAAAAGCGGAGCAGTCCGAAGTGACGAAATCGTCCTACCGTTCCGGACACTTGATGTGCCGCACATCGCTCTGGGGCCTGATGGGCTTCGCTGCGTGCGCCTATTTCGCGTGGCTGTCGTTTCAGCACGTCCTGCGAACCGAGTTCGACTGGCCGCACGATGCCTGGACAGCCGCCACCTACGCGGTTTGGATCGTGTTGCTGGTAGGGTTGATGCTCGATACCCGTTGTTTTCGCGAGCGCCTGTTCTTCGGTTTGCTGGTGGCGAACTTCGTCAGCGGGTTCCTGCTGACGCTTTGGCAGAAGGTCCCTCCATCGGACGTGCGCTCCGCGCGCCTCGGCACTGGCGTGTTCTGGAGCCTGGCCGCGCTGGCCAGTTTGAGCACCATGGGCCGCGCTGCCAAGTTGGAGCCAGTACAGCGAGATGCGGGCGCCAGCCGCTAGGGGCTATTCATGGATTTTGAAATTTCCGCCAGCCAGGTGAAGTCTCTTCAGAAGAAGGGCGCAACATTCACACTGCTCGATGTCCGCGAGCCCTGGGAATGGGAGACCTCCCGCGTCGAGGGCGCGAAACATATCCCTATGGGCGATATCCCAACGCGCGCCAACCAGGAACTCGATCCGGAGGACCATATCGTCGTCATGTGTCATCATGGCGTGCGCTCGCTGACCGTCACCAACTGGCTCCGGCAGCAGGGATTCGAAAAGGTGCAGTCGATGCGCGGGGGAATCGATGGCTGGGCTCGCACCGTAGATCCTAAGGTTCCGCTGTACTAGCGGCTGTTCCGGGCACGTGCGATTGCTCGAGCTCGCAGCCCCTCGAGTGGTCGCCGGTGCCAGTTGAATTAACGACCGAAAACTGCTAATTGAGAACTGTCTTTGACCACCGACTGCCATATCCATATCCAGCCCATCGAAATGTTCAAGCCCTCGGCGCTGGAACTGATGAAAAAGAAGCGCCCGAACTTCGATCGCATCGCCGAATATTGCCGCTCGCCGAAGGCGTTTCTTGGGTATCTTGACCAAAGCGGAATCGATCGCGCTGTCCTGATTAACTATGTTGCACCCGAGGTGATCGGGTTTACCTCCGAGGTCAACGAATTCGTCGCTGATTACGTTAAAGAGAATCCCGGGCGCCTGATTTCCTGTGGCAGCCTTCATCCCCGCCATACGACGAACGTTCTCGCCGACGTCGAGCAGATCCTTCGCCTGGGCATTCGCATGATCAAGATTCACCCTCCGCACCAGCTGTTGTATCCAAACGATTACCTGCGCGGAGTCAAGGAGCTCGAAATCATTTATCGCGCAGCCGAATCGAATGGCATCCCGGTGATGTTTCATACCGGGACATCAATTTTTCCCGGAGCTCGCAACAAATACGGCGACCCGATGTACGTGGATGATGTTGCGGTT
>Ga0335070_10008640_pt1 | contig 11945 bp, 11 predicted proteins | sample Lox_Sample_13_FD_206722 | JGI IMG/M metagenome (GOLD analysis project Ga0335070, IMG submission 206722) | Soil microbial communities from Loxahatchee National Wildlife Refuge, Florida, United States - Lox_Sample_1.3 | ecosystem: Environmental > Terrestrial > Soil > Wetlands | place: USA...
GTGCAGTTCGCACACAGAGCTTTCCCGCATGTGCGGCAATAGGCCACAGCTGATACATCAGCATGATTGGCGCAGTTCATACGTACCTCCTGTTCGTGGTTCCCGTCACGGCAGGCGGCTCTTCTACCCTCCCGGCAAGCAGCAGCTTGCCTGGAGACGCGGTGGCGACCCCTTGGCTCACCATCGGCGCGTCGGAGTATCCGGCACTCGGCAGGCCGGCTAGCACCGGCTGGTTCTCTTCCTGAGCATAGTTGCGATCCTGTTTTTGTTCTGGTTGCCCACTGGTGTCGTTCTTGCGATCTTGCGCAGGTTTCTTCGGGCCCGGCTCGGCAGGCGCCGTGGCCCGCTTGAACTCGCGCACCCGCGATTCGATTTCGTACACGAACCGAATGTTTTCGTAGAATTTTACGATCCGGCCCTGGGTAGTGTGGTAGGTCAACCGCAAAGCAGATGGACGTAGATCGATCTTGGCGATGTCAGACGGCCTCACTCCCGCGGCGCTTAAGGCCAGCGAGAATGAGAAGAAAATCATCCCGAACGACATCACGAAGCGCGGCTGCCGCACAAAATTGACGGTGGGACTGAGGAACGAATCCCACCACTCCCGGAGCCGCTCCCCAAAAGGCGCCTTGGCAGCTTCGGCGCGTGATACCTGGACGTGTCCACTCTGCACGCCGGTGGTGGCCGCCAGAATGTTGTGCACCAGATTGACGGGGGGCTCAACCTCGGTGAGAGACAGCATCCATTGCCGTCCAGCCTGAGCGTCAGTGAAGAGCGGCCCGCAAAGCGGACACGTCTTCGCATGCGCCTCAAAGCGTTCTTTGCCAGCCCCGCTCAACCTGCCATCCATGGCCTCGCTGAGCAAGCCTTCGAATTCGCCACACTCGAATCCGTATTTTGTTTCGTCTGGCATCACATCACCTGCCTATATGTACGTTGTAGGAGGCGCGCAAGTTCCGCGCGACCCCGGTTTATTCTGGATTTGACCGTTCCTTCGGGTACCTTCAGCGCGACTGCAATTTCGCGGTAGTCCATGTCTTGTAAGTCCCTTAGAATCACTGCCTCCCGGAGTTCTGGGGAAAGTTTCTGCAAGGCCCGGTGAACGGTCTCACGCATTTCCCGCCCCTGCACCTGGGCATCGGGCGGCCGGGAGCCATCCGCTATTTGTTCGCCGATGGGTTGGGCGTCCTCATGTTCGGAAGGCGGAGTGTCGAGCGAGTCAGTGATCCGGTCCTGCTTGGTCTTGCGGAAATGGTCAACGAGAAGGTTCCTGGTAATGGTGGTGACCCAGGTCATGAACGCTCCCTTGCTCACGTCGTAGGTGTTCAAGGTGCGGAACATCTTAATGAAGACCTCCTGGGTCAGGTCCTGGGCATCGTCGGAGGTCCCGGCAAAGCGGTAGCAGATGTTGTAAATGCGGCGGTGGTAGCGCTGAACAATCTCCTCCCAAGCCGACGCGTCGCCACCTATGCAGCGACGAACCAGCAATCCGACGACTTGGGTTTCTTCCAATCCGCACTCTCCGGAACTCCCGCTGAACCGATCTCGATGATGACTCGCACTCGGAAGTACGCGGTCACACTCTTAACAGGACGTTGTAGATACGTCTATGTATTCCGGGAAGTTCCCTCGAATCATGGAGCTACGCATTGTAACAGGAGAGCGAACGGATACCAGGTTACAGATCACCGACAACGGGCACTCTGAAACACGAATCAGCCCGGGACATGACTCCCAAGACCTGGGACCCGACACCTGCTTTACGCAAACCTGACCTTCACATCCGGACCTTTGTCGAGATGGATACTCTCGATGAATCGCACCTTGCCGGTTTTCAGGGTCAGGATCACGGAGGACGTGCGCTCGCCCTCGCCAAAGAAGCGTACACCTTTCAGAAGCGCGCCTTCTGTGACGCCGGTGGCGGCGAAGATCAATTGTTTGCCGGGAGCGAGGTCTTCGGCCTCGTAGATCCGGTTCTTGTCTTTGATGCCCATCTTCGCGATACGTTCCTCGAGTTCGGGCTTGTTGATGACGAGGCGTCCTTGCATGTAGCCGTTGAGGCAGCGGATCGCCGCGGCTGTGATCACGCCCTCGGGAGCGCCTCCCGATCCCATCACGGCGTGAACGCCAGTCCCGATGACAGCGGCGGCGATGCCGGCAGAAAGATCGCCGTCTCCGATGAGACGAATGCGCGCGCCAGCTTTGCGAATGTCGCTGATCAGCTTTTCGTGACGGGGGCGATCGAGCACCATCACGACGAGATCTTCAACCCCGCGATGCATGCGACGGGCGATATTGCGTAGATTGTCGGCCACGGGCGCATCGAGCTCGACAGCGTTCTTGCACGATGGTCCGACAACGATTTTTTCCATGTAGCAGTCGGGCGCGTGCAGCAGGCCGCCTTTTTCCGACGCCGCCAGCACGGTGATGGAGCCGGGCGCTCCCGTGGCGCAGAGATTCGTGCCTTCGAGCGGGTCGACGGCAATATCGACGCTCGGCACTTCGCGCCCATCGGGGAATTTCCCGCCGACCTGTTCTCCGATGTAGAGCATCGGAGCCTCGTCGCGCTCGCCCTCGCCAATGACGATCGTGCCCCTCATGGGGATCGTGTCCATGGTCTTGCGCATGGCCTCGGTGGCGACGGCGTCGCTGAGCGGACGATCCCCTTGTCCCATGGTGCGCGCCGAGGCAATCGCAGCTTTCTCCACAACGCGCAGAAATTCCAGAGCCAGATCGCTTTCGAGGTTCTCACCAAAGCTCTTCGCCTGTGGCTCTGTGCGGGTATGGGCTTCCATCCTCACCTCCCAACCGAATGGCCGACCCTCTGGCCGGGATCCGGCACTGCGGCTCACGAATATAAACCAATCCAGTGTCCCAGCAAAGAACATCGCGGGTGCGATTTGTTCAGCCGTCAAACGATTTGCCGGCAACGTTTCGTCCAGTTATCCCCGCCTTTACAAAACCTCGCTCCCATGTTGCTGCATGTCAAATTTTTCCCACGTTGCCATCGGATGCTTCCTTTTGCACGCCCGAAGCGTCACTCCACGCAACTGTCCGTGCCAGCCACGGTTCCTGGACGCCACGATTCACATTGGGGAGTGTTGCATGTTGGGCTGGCATCGGACGATTGCGCTACTGATGGTTGCGAGCGCGATGGCACGCGCGCAACTCACGATCGAAAATCCGAAGCACGTTGAAATCTCCGAGCAAGACGCGCAAGTGCTGTTTCTCACCACCAGCAGAGTGATCGAAACGGAGTTCCATTCGCCCGGAACGCTCGAAAACAAGTTCCATGTGAAGCTTGTGCTGGGTCAACCCGGGGAACGCTTTACCATCGATGATGCCTCGGGAAATGGCACCATCTATCTTGAGCGATGGAACGACGGGAGATTTGCGGTCGCGGTCATGCGGCTGGCAATGCAGCATCTCCTCGTTCCCGACCGTCAGAAACGAATGCTGATGGAGATTCAGCGGCGGAGCCGCGAGATTGCGCCAGTTCCCGCTGGGAAACTGGCCAACCAGCGGATACCTGCTCCGGCGGAGCCCACTCTCTCGGCCGGCGCCCCGAGCGACAACTGCGTGGGGAGTATTACGAATGCGGCGGCCCGCCAGCCTCCGTGCCGTCCGGTTCCAATCGCGGCGCGGTAGCTGCTGGCACAGAGTTGCTCAGCCTTTGCTACTCTCTGTGCATGATCGAGCGCAAAGAACCGACCTACGTCTATACCGACAAGCAAGTTGCCGAAAAAAGCGAGATTGCCCGGCGCTTCCTCGACACGCGCACGCGACTGAACGCCAACGTCGAGAAGGCGGACAACTTCCTGGTCAAGCGCTTTTACAACATCGATCACAATACCTACCTCGAAGGCGCGGTTCCTGCGAAATACAAAGAACTGATGGGGCTGGTGGCGTCCGCGTGCCTGCGCTGCGACGATTGCATCAACTACCACGTGATTCAGTCCTACCGGCTGGGGGTGGCGCGCGCCGAGCAGGAAGAGGCGATCAATGTGGCGTTGGTGGTGGGCGGAAGTATTGTGATTCCACATCTGCGCAGAGCCTACGAATTGCTCGGAGAGTTGTATGCGTAAAGAGGTGAATAGGACGCCAGCGCTATACCATCGGAGCTGTCGTCCCTAGAATGCGTCAATTCCCGTCACGCTCGAGCCGATGATCAGGGTGTGGATGTCGTGCGTCCCTTCGTAGGTCTTCACGGATTCCAGGTTCATCAGGTGCCGCATGATCGGGTAGTCGTCGGCCACGCCGTTGGCCCCCAGAATGTCGCGCGACATGCGGGCGCATTCGAGCGCCATCCAGACGTTGTTGCGCTTGGCCATTGAAATGTGCTGATGTCCAACCTTGCCCGCGTCTTTTAACCGGCCAACCTGCAGAACAAGGAGCTGCGCCTTGGTGATCTCGTTGATCATCCATGCGAGCTTTTCCTGCACGAGCTGATGCGATGCGATGGGCTGATCGCGGAACTGCTTGCGCAAGAGCGAGTACTGGAGCGCGCAGTCGTAGCACGACATGGCGGCGCCGATCGCTCCCCAGGCGATGCCGTAGCGTGCCTGGTTGAGGCACATGAGCGGCGATTTCAAACCGTCGGATTTCGGCAGCAGGTTCGATTCCGGGATCCGGACGTCTTGCAGCGATAGGCCCGAGGTCACGGAAGCGCGCAGCGACCACTTGCCGTGAATATCGTCGGCCTTGAAACCAGGACGGTCGGTTTCGACCAGGAATCCTCGGACCTTATCGCCTTCATCCTCGACCTTCGCCCAGATGACGGCGACGTCGGCGATGGAGCCAGACGTGATCCACATCTTCTCGCCGTTCAGGACGTATTCCTTTGCGACTTTTTTGGCGCGAGTACGCATGCCGCCCGGATTTGATCCGAAGCCCGGCTCGGTAAGACCGAAGCAGCCGAGTTTTTCGCCCTTCTGCATGGCGGGTAGCCAGGTATTCTTCTGTTCGTCAGAGCCGAAGGTATAAATCGGATACATCACCAGCGCCGATTGCACGCTGACGAACGAGCGCACGCCGGAATCCCCGCGCTCGAGTTCCTGCGTGACCAGTCCGTATTCGACATTCGACATTCCAGCGCAGCCGTAGCCCTGCAATGACGCGCCGAAGAAGCCGAGATCGGCCATCGGTTTTACCAGTTCGCGCGGAAAGCGCCCTGCGCGGTTGCATTCCTCAATGATCGGAACGAGGTTCTCTTCGATGAACTTGCGCGCGGTGTCGCGCACCAGACGCTCGTCGTCGCTCAGCAGAGAGTCGAATTCGATGAAGTCCACACCTCGAAACTTGATAGCCGCCATAGCGAGTCACTCCAGACGTGGTCAACGCGAAAACAGCAAACTATTGAAGCTAACAGAGCCGATGGCGAACGGGCAACGTCACAGCCGGAGCGAGCGCGCCTCGGCTACAATCGCGGTCGGATCGATCTTCCTCGACGCAAGAGGTCAGCCATGACGGATGTCAGTCGCCTGTTCCAGGCCTTTCTCGCTCCGGCGATCTTTGTTTCGGCGACGGCGTTATTGCTGTTGTCGGTGAACGTGCGCCTGATGGGTATTGTCAGCCGTTTGCGGCAGTATGTGCACGCACGTCACAATGCCGCTAAGAGCGACCAGTCGCAGATCGCGGAGGCCTACAGCGCGCAAATTGAATCGATCGAGCGGCGCGCGGAGATGATCCGGCGCTGCTTTCTTCTGGCATTGTTCTCTCTGGCGGCCACCATCACGTCCTGCCTGTTACTCGGGTTGGGACTCTACTACGTGGACGCTGCGCTGGTCGCGGCGGCAGTTTTTGTCGCTGCCATGGTTTGCCTGCTGGGCGCGACAATCTACTACATTCGGGAAGTGATGGTCGCCCTGAGTTCCGTACGCGACGAGGCGCGCGATCTGCGCTTCATGGATCTGGGAGCGCAACCCGATATTCACGAGCGAGACGCGCTGTGACCCCGGCCAGGGCTCGCCGATGCTAGTTTCGTCTGTGCTAGCATCTCCGGCATGCGAACCCGAATTCTGCTTTTGTTGCTGACCGCTTTTTCTTTTTCCTTCCTGCAAGCGCAAGGCCCAGCTCCATCGGCAGTGTTTCCCATGCAGGAAGGATTCGTCGACAGCCACGGTGCCCTGATTTACTACAAGTCCGTCGGACGGGGCGCGCCACTCGTGATCGTACACGGCGGTCCCGGCGCTTCTCACGATTATTTCCTGCCGTATCTGCTGCCCCTGATGCGCCACAATCGGCTAATCTTCATCGACGAGCGCGGATCGGGCAGATCTTCCAAGTTTGCGGATACCAAGCAGTACACCATCGGAAACATGGTTGAGGATATCGAGACGGTCCGGCGGTCCCTCGGGTTGGGAAAGATCAGCCTGCTCGGGCACTCTTACGGTGGAGCCCTGGCCGAGGCGTATGCGCTCAAATATCAGAAATATCTTTCCCATCTGATCCTGGGAAGCACCTTTGCCAGCACCAAGGAGTTGAACGAAGCTCTGGCGAAAATGAAGTCCGAGATGCCACCAAACGACCTGGAGCGCGTGAAAGCTCTCGAAGCTGCCGGCTTGTTTGGAAAAGGTACAGTGTGGGAGCACGGCCGTTATCCAGATGAATACGCGAAGCTGGCGTGGGGGGTCGGTTATTTTCCTTACATCTACCGCAAGAATCCTGACCCTAACTATGATCCGGGCAGCTCTAACACCAGCACCGCGTGGGATGTATATCGAGAGATGTGGGGCTCAGACGGCGAATTCGTGGTGGATGGCAACCTGGTTGAGGTTGAATATGTAGACAAGCTCTCGGAGATCAGAGTCCCGACACTGATTCTTGTGGGTGATCACGACGAAAGCGATCCGAAGATGTCTAAAGAAATGCACGAGAAAATTGCTGGATCGACGCTTGTGATTCTTCCAGAGAGCGGACACATGACGTTTGTGGACCAGCCGGACCTATTTCTCAAGTCTGTATCCGATTTTCTGGCGCATTGACAGAAACTTGTAAGCTACGTCTTGGGGCGTGAGTCGCATAGTCTACTTTTGTAGGGTGCAATCGAGGTGTGATTGGCGTCACAATTAGACAGTAGGTTGTTTGATAGACTCATGCGCCGGTCAAGTAATACCGGTTGGCAGTGTTAAGTTGGCCAGTTTGGATTTTACGTATGCATTCAATCAGCGCAGCCGCTCACAAGCGCAGCGATCGCCTTTCAGCAGATCGCGGCTAGCGGCGCACATGGGGTGAGCCATGGAATTGGACCCTGGGCCCAGCACGCAGTCCTCTACTGCTTCAAAATTGATGGAATTAGATCCGATCCAACAGGCGCTGCACGAGGACGTGGATTGGTATCGCGACCTGGTGGAACATAGCCGCGATCTTCTTTGCACCCACGATTTGCAGGGCCGGCTGATCTCTGTGAACGCCGCTTCCGCCCTTCTCCTCGGTTACAACGCGGCACAACTTGTAAAACGCTCCATGCGAGACCTGCTTGCTCCGGAGTTTCGATCCCACCTCGACCTATATCTCGATCAACTTCAACGCGAGGGCCATGCGAGCGGTTACATGGTCGTAGTGACACGGACCGGCGAGCGTCGCATCTGGTACTACCACAGCACTCTGCGAACCGAGGGAGTGGCGGCTCCCATCGTGCGCGGCGCGGCGCACGACGTGACTGAACAAAAACGGGCCATATCTGCCCTGGAAGAGAGCGAAAATCGGTTTCGCCTCCTATTCGAAAAAGCTCCGGTCGGCATCTGTTTAGTGGACATCCAGACAGGGCGCTTTCTGAAGGCGAACTCGAAATTCTGCGAGATCGTCGGGCGGCAAGAAGAAGATCTATGGGCGCTCGATGTGTCTTGTATTACGCATCTCGACGACATTCCGGCGAGCGTCGAGAAGATGCGGCAGTTGAGAGCCGGAGAAATCCAGCAGTTCGAGTTGGAAAAGCGCTACGTGCGTCCTGATGGAAGCATCCGCTGGGTGAGTGTATCGGCAGTGCAGACATCGTCGCAGGGCGAATGCCCTCCGTTGAACATGGCGACGGTGCAGGACATTACCGATCATCGGCAGACGGACGAGACTCTGCGAGAGACTGAGTCGCGCGCGCGGCAACAGGCTAGAGATTGGGAAACACTATTCGACGCTGTTCCCATACCCGTATTGATTGCGCGCGACGCGAGCTGCCGATACATCACGACCAATCGAGCTGGAAATGAGTTGCTCAGGGTCGGGTCGGGCGCGAACGCCTTGCTGAGCGCTCCCGAAAACGATCGACCAACGTTCCGTCTCCTTCGTGATCGAGTTGAACTTCCCGCGTCAGAATTGCCGATGCAGCAGGCCCACGCTACTGGAAAATCCGTGCTGCGGAGCCCTCTACAGGTGAAATTCGAGGATGGGGAGACTCGTGATGTCATAGTCAACGCAGCGCCGCTGATTGGAGAGAGCGGAGCTGTAGAAGGCGTGATAGGCGCATTTATCGACATAACGGAGCGCAAGGAAGCGGAAAGGGCGCTTCGCGCCAGTGAAGAACGTTTTCGATCCCTGGTGAGAGCGAGCGCGCAGATTGTCTGGAGCAGTCCCGCAGATGGAAAGCAGAGTGGCTTCGCGAATCCGGAATGGCAGGAGTTCACCGGACAGTCCCGCCTCGAAACCGCGGGAGATGGCTGGGCAGACGCGATCCATCCTGACGATCGGGAACGCACCCTGGCGGCATGGGAGACCGCGGTTGCCAACGGATCGGTTTACGAAGTCGAGAACCGCATACGACGCCATGATGGCGTCTACCGGCACATGTTGGGACGCGCAGTCCCCGTCCAGGACGCTTCGGGGAGAATTACAGAATGGGTTGGGATGAATTCGGATATCACGGAACGAAAAGAAGCCGAGGAAGAGCTGCGCCGGGCCAAAGAAAAGCTGGCGGATGAAAAGCTTTATCTCGAGCATGCCATCGATACCGAATTGGGCTTTGGAGAAATCATCGGGCAAAGCAGAGCACTGAAGGTTGTAATGGAGCAGGTCCGGCAAGTAGCCAGCAGCGATGCCACCGTGTTGTTGCTGGGCGAGACCGGAACCGGCAAGGAACTGGTTGCGCGGGCTATCCATCGCTTGAGCCAGCGCGAAGGAAACAGCTTCATCAAGATGAATTGCGCCGCTATTCCGACTGGACTGCTCGAGAGCGAGTTGTTTGGCCACGAGAAAGGAGCATTCACTGGGGCGGTGAGCCGCAAGGTTGGCCGCATCGAACTGGCCGACCAGGGAACGCTTTTCCTGGATGAGATCGGCGAGATTCCTCTTGTCTTGCAGCCGAAATTATTACGCGTCTTGCAGGATCAGGAATTCGAACGGCTAGGCGGCACGCACACGCTGCGCGTGAACTTCCGCCTGATCGCCGCGACCAACCGCGATTTGTCGCAGTTGATTAAAGAAAAGCAGTTCCGAAGCGACCTGTACTACCGCCTGAATGTATTTCCCATTCACTTGCCTCCACTGCGCGAACGGCGCGATGATATCCGGCCGCTGGTGGAGCATTTCGTCCGGCGGAGCGCGAGTCAGATGAAGCGGACGATCACCAGCATTCCGAAAAAGACGATGGATGCGCTCGTGCAATGGGATTGGCCGGGCAACATTCGGGAGTTGGAGAATTTCATCGAACGGTCGGTGATCCTGAGCCAGGGCTCGGTGCTGGTCGCGCCAATCAGCGAGTTGGTGTCGAGCAACTCTATGACACAACCCAATACCCTGGAAGCGGCCGAGCGGGAGCACATCCTGAAGGCGCTGCGGGAGAGCCGCGGACAGCTGAGCGGATTGAACGGGGCCGCGACTCGGCTTGGTCTACCTCGTTCGACTCTGCAGTGGAAGATCAAGCAGTTGGGGATCGATCATCTGCGATTTCGCGATTGACCCAGCAAGGCCAGTTGCCGGATCCGGCCTCTTCGCGTCCGATCATGTAGAATTCAAAAGGCGAGTACAACGCACCCGCTTCCTGCGTGTTTTCTGCCGGACGACACCGGACCAACCGGAATTCCGTGCTACTCCCCAACTACCAGGTAGAACCCCGGCTTGGTGCCGGCGGCACATTCCTGTCAGGAGACTGTAATGGCGAAGATTGCAAAGACGGCTGACCGCAAGAAGGTCATGGATACCACAAAGTCGACCGCGTGTCCGAAGTGCGGCAAAGACACCCGCATCGTGAAGCGCGTGAAAGACCGCGAGCGCAACGTGCCCGGCGGGATCTACATCTCCTGCTCAGGCTGCGACTTTTTCGAGAAGTTATAGTCGACTTCGTCCGCAGGGTGGAGTGGAAAAGCGCGGCAAATTGCCGCGCTTTCTTTTGTACGAGAAATCTCTGCTACACGCGGGCCGCGCGCTGACCGGGCGCCGGTCGTAGCAACTCCAGCGCAGGGAACGAGTCCGCGGGGATCAGACGGACCTCGGGCGGCGCGATTTTCTTAGTTACGGCGCCGACACTCATCTCCAGAGCCGTACCGGCTACCGCGGGCACAATAATGGTTGCGGTCAAGGAGCCGCCACTCACCCACGCCTGCCCGGTACGAATGAGGCCATCGATTCCCAGGAAAGGCAGATTCGACCAATGCCCGGTTCCGATCGATTGGATGGCCTCGGCGAAAGCCTTCCGCGCACCCATGGCAATGAAGTCATTCTGGGCGGCGACGGCATGAATCTGCTGCTGGTGTGAGGTCATCAGGCGCAGCCAGGAAGAGACTGCGTGATGGCCACCATCCTCGGTCCAGTTTGCACTCTTGATCACCTTCAGCGTGATGTTGGCTGGACACTGTTCCTGAAGTCCGGTGGTGCGTTGCTGCGCTGCCAGGCTCGCTGAAGGGCCTTGAATGCAGAGCACCGTCCCTCCTGAGGGAAGCAGCGCCTCAAGCTGGCGAGCCTGCATTCGGCCGACCTCGACATGGTCCGAACTGACAGCGAAAGCCGGACCCGGGAACCGTCGATGCAGGTCCGCGACGGAATTCGCGTCGCGATTCAGAACCGACCAGGAGATGCCCGCGCTCACGGCGGCTCGTCCGACCTGCGGGAAGGCCGTTCCCCCGGCGGGTTCGACGAGGATGCCATGCAAGTTGCCTTTCAGGCGATGGATGGCGTCCAGGAGTTGAGAGCTTTGTGTGACAGAATCGCTGTCGGCGTACAGGATCTCGAGATCCACGTCGAGATGTTGTGCCACCACTTCTGCTGACTTGGCCTGTTCCCGCTGATAGTCATTCTCGTCCGTGATTAGAGATAGAACAAACTTGAGTTTGCCCATACCGAAAGCGCTTCCCGGCGCAGCTTTTCTGCTCCTCTGCGCGACTTGGCCGAGGAATCCCCCCGCAAAAGACAAATAACAGCTTGAGGCCAAAGTGAAATGCCCACTAGTTCAAAGGAAGGAACCCGGACACGTTAGTAATCGCCTAAAACGTTTCAATTGCGACGCGGGGGGTGTCTCAGCCCGCAAGCTGACCCAGGATCGCTTTGGCTTCGGCGGCGGGATCAGGAGCTTCCGTGATGGGGCGGCCGACGACAATGTGCGAAGCCCCGGACTTGACCGCTTCTTCCGGGGTGACCACGCGGACTTGATCGGCGTGACCGCTGCCAGCAGGACGCACGCCGGGCGTCACGATGATGAAATCCAGGCCCAGTTCTGCCCGCAGCGAAGCTGCCTCGTGCGCGGATGCCACAATCCCGCGGCATCCATTGGAGAGCGCCATGGCTGCCAGACGCAATACCTGATCTTCGACGGTTCCGCGGACGCCTTGGCTTCCCAGATCGGTCGCGTCCAGACTGGTGAGGACTGTGACTGCGAGCACCAGCGGAGACGAGGGCTGACTCCCTGCGGCGTCGACGGCGGCACGCAACATCTTGCCGCCTCCGGACGCGTGGACCGTCAACATGCTGACCCCCAGCTTTGCCGCTTCTCGAACGGCTGCGCCCACCGTGTTCGGTATGTC
>Ga0335070_10008642_pt1 | contig 11945 bp, 12 predicted proteins | sample Lox_Sample_13_FD_206722 | JGI IMG/M metagenome (GOLD analysis project Ga0335070, IMG submission 206722) | Soil microbial communities from Loxahatchee National Wildlife Refuge, Florida, United States - Lox_Sample_1.3 | ecosystem: Environmental > Terrestrial > Soil > Wetlands | place: USA...
TTCCGCCGGCAGCGGATCGTGATTCAGCGATTTGCAGAGCCGCTCGCGAAGAGTTTGCAGAGAAACAGTCGCGGCGACAGGATTCTCGTCAACCATATTCAAATAATTCAGGGCGTAGTGCATGGCCCGGGCGAGGGCGGGAGTGAATTCTCTTTGCGTGGTCATAAGGCCTCCTGGCCAGAACTGCGTTCGTACATCGCCATTAGGCATTGAAGAAGAAGGATTTGTCCTTTGGGAAAGCTGAAATCTGTCTGAGATTGTCCTGAAACGAAGGGAAGCGAGGTCCGCGCTCTGAAGCGGATTTCTTGACATATTCTTGACAACTTTGCCCGCGACGCTCTGCTAACCTTAGAGGCCTAGTTGTCGTCTTCTATTGGGAAGGGCTATTCTCCAGCGAACCGCCACTCCCCCCCGCGAAGCACTTCCGCCGCGTCAAGCTTCGCAACGTCGATCTCGAACAGTGTGAGGAGATGAGAAGGATGAACCTGCTGCAGCTATTCCCATTGAAATCGGAGGACCGGTGCGGGACCGGTCTTTGCGCCGACGACTTTCTGGAGCACCCCATCGTATTTGTGGAGCGGTTCTGGAAATGCCGCGATTCGCTGATGCTCGTGGCGTACCGCGTGTTAGGCGACAGGAAGGCTGCGACGGCTGTAGTGGAATCATGCTTCCGCCGGGCCTGCTCCGAGCCGCCCCGGTTTGCGTCGGAAGGGGCTTTTGGCTGCTGGCTGCTGAGGATCCTCATTGAGGAATCGTTGCAGGAGCGGCGCCGCCGCCGGTGGGCGCCTAAAGGGTATTGCCATCAGTCGTTTACGGGACCCGCTGCGCGCGACGGCGCGCGGGGCCATCTGGACGACTTCTGGTGCCTGGACAACTCCGTATAAAAAAGTCAGAAAAAATTCAGCACAGACAAAGGACTCCAGTGCAGGCAAAGCGCGTAGAATGGCGCCTGCCTAGAACCTGAGCGCTTCTGCGGAGCGCAAGGATCAAAACGAAGGAGATGTGAAATGGCTGTGAACATGGAGAAGTTGAACGCATTCCTGGGGCAGTTTGTTGGCGACCTTGGCGCGGCTGTGCACACCGGCATGGTGGTGATCGGCGAAAAGCTGGGGCTGTACAAGGCGCTGGCGACCGGTCCGTTGACTTCGGCGGAGCTGGCGGCGAAGACCAAGACGGACGAGCGGTACATCCGCGAATGGTTGGCATCGCAGGCCGCGGGCGGCTACATCACGTATGACGACGCGACGAAGAAGTTCAGCTTGACGGAAGAGCAAGCGTTCACGCTGGCGGACGAAAGCTCGCCCGCGTATCTGCCGGGCGCGTTCGAGTTGGCGTTTGGCTCGCTCGCCGCGGTGCCGCGCATCGCCGAATCGTTCCGGACCGGCGCAGGAATGGGCTGGCACGAGCACGATGACGCGGTGTTTCATGGCTGCGAGAAGTTCTTCCGGCCGGGCTACGCGGCAAACCTGGTGAGCAGCTGGATTCCGGCGCTGCAGGACGTGAAGAGCAAGCTCGAGTCTGGCGCGCGCGTCGCGGACGTGGGCTGCGGGAAAGGGGCGTCGACGATCTTGCTGGCGAAGGCTTATCCCAAGTCGAAATTCTACGGATTCGACTATCACGACAAATCCATTGAAGCTGCTCGCGAAACCGCGAAGAAGGAAGGCGTGGCGGACCGTATTACGTTTGAAGTGGCCAAGGCCAAGGAGTTCCCGGGGAAGGGCTACGACTTTGTGGCGGTCTTCGATTGCCTGCACGATTTGGGGGACCCCGTGGGCGCGGCGAAGCATGTGCGGCAGTCGCTGAGCAACGATGGCACGTGGATGATCGTCGAGCCGTTCGCAAACGACGAATTGAAGGACAATCTGAATCCCGTGGGAAGAATGATGTACTCGTTCTCGACGCTGCTGTGCACGCCGTGCTCGCGTTCGCAGGAAGTGGGCTTGTGCCTGGGCGCGCAGTCGGGAGAGAAGAGAATCCGGGGCGTCATTGAATCGGCGGGATTCACGCACTTCCGCCGAGCTACCGAGACGCCGTTCAACATCGTGTACGAGGCGAGACCGTAGGATTTTTTGCCGGTTTCGTGGAAGCAGAAGCGCGCGTGCCGAGCCATTGGGAGCTTGGTACGCGCGTTTTTGTTTGACTAGACCGCGGGACTGAGGCCAGAGAAGGGGACGAGTGGCGAGAGAAATCCAGGACCCACGTGCAAAAGCGGCCCGTGGGGCACCCGGCAATATCATCTACAGGAATATGATATACACGCTAACGAAGGCGATATTTGCCTCGCCCAAGGAATTCCAGAAGGCCCATCTTGCGCAACTCTTGGAGTTGTTGACGAATCTTTGGTTGAACGTTCTGATTCGCCGGATGGAGTCGGCTCAAATCGGGTTCGAATTCATAGATTTCCTGCAGTGAAAAGCCTTTCTTGCCGAGGGCATGGACGATTTTGAGTACGTCCAACGTCCAACCCCTGGCCTCGACGTTTTGTCCACTGAGCTTATGGAGCTTCCGGTATTCGGATCTCACTTCGGAGGCAGGTCTTACATCTCCATCGACAACTATCCGTATTCTGGCTTCCGGCGGAATTTCTGATAGCAGTATTGAACACCCTACCCACCCGTGGCGTTCTGCACCAGACCTTAAGGGTTCACGACGCTTTATGGCCGAGAGGGTGTAAGTGAAACGAGGCACCAGAAGGAGGTTGCGAACGCGCCAGGTGTCGTCATTGTAATGCAGTGCAAACAGGTTCGGAGTTCTGTCGAGTTCAATTGCCTCTGCCATTTTCGCGTAGGCGCCGTCGGGCAGAGAGGTTCCTATGCTGCGTTTCTGGCTCTTCAATTGAAACCATTCATAACAGTTCCGACATTTGAAGTCGTGAGCAGGTGTGTTTGTAGGCAATGATTCAATTCTCGGGGAGTCGCAGGCAGGGCAATAGAGATTGGCAAGGCCCCAGGGCTCGGTCGAGACTCGGGCCCGTTGAGAAAGACTCTTGTATCTGTCTAGACCTTCAGTAGGTAGGGCGAGGTCCATGAGTGAATTAGATCACGTGTAGGGAGTCGCTGGAAGGAGAGAGGTTCCGGAAACCCAAGACCCACGTGCAAAAGCGGCCCGTGGGGCACCCGGCGGCGATCCTTGCGCTGCGCGACGGCAAGTTTACGCCGTCGCTCCGGTGGGGATGACACTTCGAAGAAAAAGGGGCGATGGGTTAGCGGGTCACAGCGATGCCGACGGATTCGAGGAAGAGCTTGTCCTCAAAGGTGAGGCGCTCCTCGAAGGAGGCATTGCGGGGGTAGCGGTCGGTAGGGATCCGGAGGAAAGACGTGTCGGCAGGGCTGCCGGGGGCGGGCCGTTTGAAAAAGCCCATCCCGTCGAGTCTGCGCCACTTCAGGAAATCGTTGTCGTGCATTGCGTAAAACCTGTTCTTCCCCTGCGATTTGGATGCGAATGGCAGGTTCCCACCATTTTTGCGGAGCGCCGAGCGGAAGGATGTGATGTAGCGCACAAGGAAGCAAAGAAGGCCAGCAGGCACGGGAGCGCACGGAGAGGCAACGGCGGCAAGCTGCCGCACCCCCAATCACACCGAGGCGAAGAAGGAGCCGTCAGGGTTGACCAGGGCGTACGCCATGCGGGGAGTGTTGAAGCCGACGCCGGGATTGCCGTTTCGGTCGAGGAGGATGACGCCGCCGGTGCCTTTGCCGCGCTTGGCGAGGAGTTGGACGGCGGCCTGAACGGCGCGGGCCGGTGTGGAAATGGCAGGGCGGAGAAAATCGCAGGCGGTCTTGGCGAGGACCACGCGCATGATGGCTTCGCCGTAGCCGGTGGAAGAAACAGCGCCGGTCTCCTGGTCGGCGTAACAGCCGCAGCCGATGAGCGGAGAATCGCCGACGCGTCCGGGAAGCTTGCAGCAGGTGCCGCCGGTGGACGTGGCGGCGAAGAGGCGCCCTTGTTCATCGAGGGCAACGGCGCCGACGGTGCCTTGCTCGTGCCCGCGATGGTGCTCGGCGGCATGCGAGTCGACGCGGCAACGTTCCCAGGCTTCGCGCTCGGCAAGGGAGACAAGTTCCGCGGGATGGCACAGCGGGATGCCCTGTTCGTAGGCGAATTTTTCGGCGCCTTCGCCGATGAGCATCATATGCGCGGATTTTTCGAGGACGGCGCGCGCGGCTTGAATGGGATTCTTGATGCGGCGGAGTCCCGCGACAGAGCCAGTCTTGAGCGTGGCGGCGTCCATCACGATGGCGTCGCATTCGACGAAGCCGTCGAGGTTCAGGTGAGAGCCGTAACCCGCGTCGAAGACGGGGTCGTCTTCGAGAACGGTGACGGCGGACTCGATGGCGTCAAGGGCGTGGCCGCCGTTGGTGAGGACGGCCCAACCGGCGTGAAGAGCGCGAAGGCAGCCTTCTTTGCAGGCGTCAACGGCGTCGTCGGGGATGTCCCAGGCACCACCGTGCACGATAAGAGAGGGGCGCATGTTGGAAGGGGAAGAATATCTGATATCTGACGTCAAACAAAGAAATCGAGGAGGAAAAGGAACAGGCCGAGGAAGACCAGAAAGGCGCCGAGGGAGAAGCGGCGTCGCGGGAACTGCGTGACGGAGTGATAGAAGCTGACCGGGATCACGCGGAGACGGGATTCCCCGCGGCGCAAGTAGAACGGCCCGGCGGGAACGTAGCGCGAAAGATTGCGGCGGAAGAGCGAGACTTCGCTATCGATCCAGAACGTGAATTCGTTGCGATGGCGCCAGAGGTAGAGAGCGCCAAGCAGGAAAATAGAATAGCCGATACAAGCAAGAACGCCGAGTTCGGGCCCGTTACCCCAATACAGCATGCTACCTCACACGGTTCTGGGCGAATCAGTTACGCTTCGTCGTGAATCGTGACCAGACGAACGACCTCAAATTCTTTTTTGCCATTGGGCGTGGCGACCTGCACTTCGTCGCCGACGCGGCGATTGAGCAGAGCGCGGCCGATCGGTGAAGTGGTCGAGATGAGGCCCTTCTCGACGTCGGCCTCTTCGGTGCTGACCAGTTTGTATTCCACTTCGGCGTTGCGCTGAAGATCCATGACCACGATGCGCGAGCCGTAACCGGCGCGATCCTTCGGAATATTGGAGAGATTCAGCATGCCGAGGTCGCCCATGCGCTTTTTGAGCTGGCCGATTTTGGCGTTGACGTAACCCTGACGTTCCTTGGCGAACTTGTACTCGGCGTTTTCCGAGAGGTCGCCGTGCGCGCGAGCGACGGCAATTTCTTTGGGGAGCTCGACGTTGAGCTCGTGCTCGAGGGCGTCGATTTCTTTTTGCAGCTTCCGTTTAATGCTGGCGATTGGGTCCGACATAGCGTTCCGCGTTAATAGAAAAATGACGCGGAGCCCAGCAATGCCGGACTCCGCGCAAGAAACATTATAGATGGGAGAGAAAGCGGGGGACAAGGGGGGGGGGGGGGGGCCCACCTGGAAGGATTGGGGCGGACCCCGGGAGTAGCGCTTCCGAGGCTCAGGGTAGCTGCGGAAAACGCTACTTCACGGTCAGTAGGACGGAATTGGAGACAGGCGATCCGGAAGTTCCGCTGATGGTAAGGGTGTAAGTGGTTGTTTTCTTTGGGGATACGTCGATGCAGCGATTATGAGAGGGCCAGACCTCGCCGGAGGGAGGGTCGAGCGTGACGGTCTTGGCGTTGGTCACGTCGTAGCAGAGCTGGGCGGACTGGCCGGGGTGAATGGTGGAGGGGGAAAGGTAAAGGGACCGGATGGCCAATTCGGAGCCGCCCAGTTGCTCAACAGCGGCGAGATCGTCGGCGAGGCGTCTTGCGGCGGCTTGTTGGGCGGCGCGGCGCTCAAAGGCGCGATCGGATTCGAAGCGGGAGACGATCACGAAGAGGGCGTAGGCGGCAGCAACAGCAAGAACCACGAAGGCGATGAGTGTGGTGCGCTTGAAGCGGGGAGTCGAGTCTGGATCGGGAGCGAGCGTCATGTGTTCTCCAAGAATACAACGGGCCGAGCGGACGAAAGTATAAGGTGAATCGTGCACGGAGTTCTGGCTGGCGAACGACTGTGGGTTGAGATGCTGCGCTGCGGTCACGATGACCAGGTTGCATTGTGCTTTGAGCTACGAGAAGAGGGCGGGGAGGACTTCGCCGGCTTTGCCGGGGAAGGCTTGGTGGAAGATGTAGCGATTGGCGGGAGGCTCCGGGCCGACGTAGTACGTCCTGGCGTGGCGCGCCGCATGAGCGGCAAAGCTGGCGGCGGGCTCGACGGTGCCGGACGTGCCAATGGCGAAAAAGACGGTGCAGCGGTCGAGCGCGGCGTAGATTTCGTCGAGGTCGTACGGCATTTCGCCGAACCAGCAAATATGAGGACGAATCCGTGCGCCACATTCGCAGCGGGGAATGGCGGCGGGCGACTGGTGGAGCTGCGTGTCTTCGAACGGAGGGCGGGAACAGGATTCGCAGCGGGACTTGAAGAGTTCGCCGTGCATGTGGGCGACCTGGCGAGAGCCGACTTGTTCGTGGAGATTGTCGATGTTCTGCGTGCAGAGATAGAGAAGGTCACCAAGCTTTTGCTGGAGCGAGGCGATAGCCACATGCGCGGGATTAGGTTTGGCGTGGGTGGAATCGCGGCGGCGCATGGAATAGAAATCCCAGACGAGTTGAGGATCGCGGCGCCAGGCGATGGGAGTGGCGACATCTTCGATGCGGTAGTTGCACCAGAGGCCGTTGGCGTCGCGGAAGGTCGGAATGCCGCTTTCGGCAGAAACACCGGCGCCGGTGAGGATAAAGACGCGGTCGGTGGGGGAAAGTGTGAGTGGCGACGTGGTCATGGGTAGTAACGAAACGAATTTACCACAGAGGGCGGGGCATGCTGCGCCCCTACAACTCCAAACTGAGGTGCGCAACGACGAGCGAAAGCGTTGCGCTACAGGGCGGAGTGGAGGACGTCGTAGAGGCGGCTTGCGACGATGGCGTCTTCGCCGGGCTGGAGCATCCACACGCCGACGACGATGACGTTGCTACCACCGGGCAGGCCGGCGCTGGCGGGAGCGCCGCCGGTGCTGGGGTTGAGTTCAATGCGGGGCGTGCCCGCGCGCATCTGCTTCATCACGTCGGTCGCCGAGATTTTGATCTTGGACTGGTCATAGCTGATCACCAGGTGCGGAACGCGATTGGCGACCGGCGGAACGAAGGTCTGCGTCTGCACGGTTGGCAGTGTCTTCAGTTTGGCGGCGATGAGGTCGGCGCGCTTCTGATATTCGGCCTGCATGGCAGCATCGTCTTGCGCGAGGAACCAGTCGATGGCCGCGACCAGGCCGACCATTTCTTCCTTAGCGACTTTCATGCCGCGCCCGACGGTGTTGGAGTTGGGCGAGTTGTTAGCTTTCGCCGCAGCGATGAGATCCTTGCGACCGAGGAGCAGGCCGGTGCACTGCGGTCCGCGCAGGCCCTTGCCTCCGGAGAACGTAACAAGGTCGAAGCCCATTTGCGTGTAGTTCCAGAGATTGGAGATTGGCGGCACATCCGCGGCGGCGTCGTTGAAACAGGGCACGTTGTGCTGGTGGGCCACGCGAATCCAATCTTCGCGCGAGATTTTGCCTTCGGCGGCGTTGAAGAAATGGGCCATGACGGTCTTGTCGGTGAAGGCTTTCTCGTAGTCTTCGAGCGTTTCAACTTCGACGAACTTGATGCCGCAGTTGCGGAGGGCGTGGTCGTAGCCGTAGCGGTGGGTTTTCTGGACGATGACTTCGTTCTTGAGATTGGCCATGTCGACGGGGATATCGAGAATGGCTTTTTCGTTGCCGTGCGTGATGCAAGCAGCGGTGCCGACGGTGAGCGCCGCGGCGGCGCCGGCGGTGATCAGAGCCGCTTCGCATTTGAGGCGCTTGGCGAGGTATTCACCGGCGGCGTCCTGGAGTTCCACGATGTTGACGGGCTGAAGCGAAGCGAGAGCGATGGCGGCCTGTACTTCTTCGGGCATCGTGGAAGCGGAAAGAGTGGTGTATGTGCCGGCAGCGTTGATGAACGGAGTGACGCCGAGCTTGGCGTAGTAGTCGACACCCTTGGCCGGAGGCGGAGCGGCTGAGGATTCGCTGGCGCGGGTGATCGGTGTGGTGAGAGCCGCGGCTGTGCCTGCAATGGCGGTGGCGGCGGATTTCTTAATGAGGTTACGACGGGTGAGTTTCGCGGACATTTGGATTCCTCCGAATTAATGAATATCAAAAAGAAGAAGCATTGTTTCAACCGGTGTGGAACGACGCATCAGTGGCGGGGGAAATCGTCGGCGCTGGAAGGCTTGTCGTTGCCCATGCCCGGCGACGTGAAGTACTGCTTACGAGCTTTTTCCCATTCAACCATGCTGAGGCCGGAAGGATCGTAGAGGATGCGTCCCGCGCGGAGGGTCATCCGGGCCGTGATGCGGTAGTCGCCATCCAGGCGCGCCCACCCGCAATCGATGTAGCCGAATTTTCCGTGCTGCTCCTCGAGAACCGCGATGTCCGCTTCCTTGCCGATGGAAAGCGTGCCGAGATCGGGACGATGAATCTCGTTGGCGGGGTTCACCGTGGCGCGCTTGATGAGATCGTCCAGAGGAACGCCCATGGAACGGAACTTCGAGAGGACGTTCGCGAAGCTCAGGATGAGGTAGTTGCCGGTGTGAAGATCCGTAGACATCGAATCGGGAATGAAGCCCTGCTTGACAGCAGGCGCTGCATTGCGGAACCAGAAGCTGCCGCCGCCATGGCCGACGTCGAAGATGACGCCGCGCTGCCGCGCCTCGTTCAAAATGGGATTGAGCTTGCCATCGTCGAGAAGGATGGGGAATTGCTGCGCGAAGACGTGGGTGTGGATGTCGCCGGGGCGCGCTTTCTTAAGGATCAGATCGGCGTAGGTACGATCGGGGCGAGGCCAGAAGTCGAACATAACGGGGCGATGCGTGGCATCCGCGCAAGCTATGGCGCGATCCACAGCAGCCCAGGGCGTGTGCTCGCCATCCCAGGGAGCTTCGGTCCAGTAGTGGGCGGTCTTAATTCCGACGATGAGGTCGGGATACTTGTTGATGGTATCAACGCAGCGCTTCACGTCCATCTGATCGACGGTCTGCTCGAGGCCGCCATTCATGCCGTTGGCGACGATATTCAGAAAGGCAAGGACGCGGACGTGGGCGTGATCGATCACTTCGAGCTTGGTCTGGAGGAAGGTATCGGCACCGGACGTGCCGGCGTCCACGATGGTGGTGACGCCGGATTGGAGGGCGAGGTCGGCACGGATGCCGAGGGATTCGTCAGTGGAGCGAGCCGAGGGCTCGAACCAGTTCAGTGGCGCGCCGCCGTGGCCGACGTGGTAATGGATGTCGATCAGGCCGGGAGTGACGTAAAGGCCAGAGACGTCGACGACCTTGCCGGCGGAGTCGGCGGGAATGTCTTTGGAGACGGCGGCAATCTTGCCGCCGGACACGGCGACGTCCATCACGGCGTCGATATGGTTGGCCGGGTCGATGACGTGGCCGCCTTTGAGGAGAAGGTCGTAGCGGGTTTGTGCGGGAGAAGAAGAGGCGAGAAGAGTAAAAAGAGCGATGGGACAGAGCCGCCTAAAAAATAGGGTCATCGTCAAATCCTTGTGTTAAAACGTTACAAGAGATACGGCAAGTGTACTCAGACGGGTGACAGTTGTCACTTGCCATCGTCGAAACAGAGAGTTAGATAGAGCAAGGCGTGAAAGAAAGCGAAGTGCACCGTGGGAATGGATCGAAGAACGTTTGTGCAACGGACATGCATTGCGAGCGCGGGATTGCTGGTGGGAGGGATGCCGGCGCTGGGAGAAGAGGAGGTGGTGCTGCCGAAGGCGCCGCCGATTGACGTGCACGAAGCGCCGCTGGCGAAGAAGTCGCCGCTGGGAATGCCGGGACTGTACCCGGGGCGGGTGATTGAGTTGCACGATTCGCGAGCGATTGTGTCGAACCGCGTGTCGCAACCGGTTATGCGGCAAATGCTGGAGCAAGGGATAAAGGAATTGACGGGCGAGAGTTCGGCGCCCGCGGCGTGGTCGAAGTTCCTTGAGCCGCACGACATCGTGGGAGTGAAGATCAATCCTTCGGGCGCACCGGCGTGCTGCTCCTCGCCGGAACTGATTCGAGAGATCATCCGCGGAGTGCAGTCGGCGGGCGTACCCATCCGGAACATTGTGGTGTACGACCGGTTCGGCAACGAAATGGATCTGGGGAGTTACCAGTTGCTGATGCCGCCGGGGGTGCGGATCGTCGGGGTGCAGGACAATCGGCTCGACCAAAAAGGGTACGACGCGAACGTGTACTGCCAGATGGATTTCTTCGGCGAGTGGGAAACGCGGTCGTACATGGCGAGTATCGTGGCGAATGAAGTGACGAAGATCATCAACGTGCCGACGTTGAAGGATCATTCGGCGTCGGGCGTGACAGGCTGCCTGAAGAACGTGGCGTACGGAACCTTCAACAATGTGGCACGGTCGCACCAGGAGCCGTATTCGTTCACGAATCCGCTGATCGGGGTGATGTGTACGGTGGAGCCGCTGAGGTCGAAGGTGGTGCTGAACATCATGGATGGAACGCGAATGGTGTGGCACGGCGGGCCGCTGACGCAGAATCAGGACTTTATTTACCAGGCGGGGCTGATGCTGGTGAGCACGGACCCGGTGGCGATGGACACCATCGAGCTGGAGCTGATCGAGAAGAAGCGGCGGGAAGAGGGCGCGCCGTCCGTGTGGGAACACAAGCCGAGCAGCCTGACGAAGAACAGTGGCGCATTCTTCATGGATGCAAGCAAGAATCTGTTCTACCGGCAGCCGGGGCACATTGCCGCGGCGGGGAAGTGGGGACTGGGTGTTTCAGATTTGAAAGCGATTGATTTACGGAAGGTGGAGCTGAAGGCGTAGGCCGGGCGCTCGAAGCTCGATCTTCGCCGCCTGCTTTGATGGGCTCCTCGCCACCGCATACACATCGCACGAGCTAACGCGACGCTACAGGCAGCCAGAATTTTCGGGATGGAAAGTCATGGGACATAACGATAGAGACACGATGGCAGGAGAAGTGGCGGGGAACAGCGAGTGGGTAACGCTGCTGAAGGACAACACCAGAACGGGAGGGCTGGGCGCGGCGGCTTTGGCGAATCCCGGAAAAGCAAAATGGCAGATGCGCGTTGGGGGCGCCATCCGTTCGGCGCCAGTGTGGCGAGACGGGATCCTGTACGTGACGACGCTCGGCGGCCATTTGCACGCGATAAGCGCGGAAAACGGACGAGAAAAGTGGAAGTTCAAGACGGGCGCGGAGATCTACTCGACGCCATCGCTGTATCGTGATTTCGTGTTGTTTGGCAGCAACGACGGACACGTGTACGCGGTACACGCGCAAAGCGGCGCGAAGGCCTGGGAAGCGAAGACGGATGCGGAAGTGTGGGCGTCGCCGGTGACGCTGGGAGGCGTGATCTATTTCGGGAGCGGCGACGGGCACGTCTACGCGGTGGAGGCGGAATCCGGAAAGCACCGCTGGATGCAGGAGCTGGGCGGGCGGATCCACTCGACGGCGTATGCGACGGAGAAGGCCATTTATCTCGGTTGCGGCGATGGGCATGTGCATAGCCTGGACGCAGCAACGGGGAAAAATCTGTGGAGCACAGCGACGGGAAATGGCGTGAATTCGTCGCCCGCACTGGTGGACGACACGCTGGTGATCGGGTCGGAAGACTTCTTTGTGTACGGAATCGATGCGGGCACCGGTGCAGTGAAGTGGAAGTATGAAACCGGATTGGGGATCGCCTCGTCGCCGGCGGTCTCGAATGGCGTGGCGGTCATCGGCGGGAAAGACGGGCTTTTGTACGCGCTGGAAGTGGCGACGGGGAAACTGAAGTGGAAAGTACGCGCGGGAGAAGTGCTGACGGCGCCGGCGGTGTTCGGCACTGGCATCATTTATTTGCAGTCCTGGGGATTACAG
>Ga0335070_10008643_pt1 | contig 11944 bp, 9 predicted proteins | sample Lox_Sample_13_FD_206722 | JGI IMG/M metagenome (GOLD analysis project Ga0335070, IMG submission 206722) | Soil microbial communities from Loxahatchee National Wildlife Refuge, Florida, United States - Lox_Sample_1.3 | ecosystem: Environmental > Terrestrial > Soil > Wetlands | place: USA: Florida...
CTGGTACTGGATCGACGCCCAGTCGGGGCTGTCGAGCGACATGTCGTAGCCGGCCTGCTCGAGGACGCGCGCCTTCCGCTCCTCCTTGGCCTTGCACCAGATGAACTCCTCGACGTCCGGATGGTCGACGTCGAGCACGACCATCTTCGCGGCGCGCCGCGTCTTGCCGCCGGACTTGATCGTGCCGGCGGACGCGTCGGCGCCGCGCATGAACGAGACGGGGCCCGACGCGTGTCCGCCCTTCGACAGCTGCTCCTTCGAGGAGCGGAGCTTCGAGAGGTTGACGCCGGAGCCCGAGCCGCCGCGGAAGATGACGCCCTCGCGGCGGATCCAGTCGAGGATCGCCTCCATCGAGTCGTCGATCGAGAGGATGAAGCACGCCGAGCACTGCGGCTTCTCCTCGAAACCGACGTTGAACCACACCGGGCTGTTGAACGAGGCGTACTGGTTGACGAGGATCGCCTTCAGCTCGGCCTCGAACGTGTCGGCCTCCTCGTCGTCGGCGAAGTAGCCGCCCTGCTTGCCCCACGCGACGGCGGTGTCGACGACGCGGCCGACCATCTGCTTCACGCTCGACTCGCGCTCGGGCGAGCTGAGCCTTCCGCGGAAGTACTTCTGCGCGACGATGTTCGTCGCGGTCTGCGACCAGAAGCGCGGGAACTCGACGCCGCGCTGCTCGAAGGCGGGGCCGTTGCGGCCCGGGATGACGGCGTCGCGGATCTCCCACTCGATCTCGTCGAACGGGTCGCGGCCCGGGATCGTGAAGTAGCGCCGGACGCCGAGCCTCGCCTCCTCGTCCATGACGGAGTTCACGACCTCCGCGGTCGTCTGATCGGTGGTTGTGTGCTCGACGCTCGCCATGCTGACCCTCCGAATTTTAGTTGCGACGATCCGGGCTACCGCGGGCGCGAGGCCTTGCGCGGGACCGCGCAATGTAGAACGCGCGTCGGATGGCAGCGCGGCGGCCCGGCGGGGCTAGCGGGGCTTCGGCGGAGCCTGCCGCGGGCCCGTCGCCGGCGCCGTCGCGGGGGTCATCTTGCGCGCCTGGAAGCGCCTGGCGATCCAGGTTCCGGCGCCCGCGAGGAGCAGGAGGCCGGCGAGCGCGCCGAGCACGAGCAGGGGCAGCGGGACGGACTGCGCGTTCCCCGGGCCGAGGTCGTTGAAGAGGCTGTTGATCGGGCCGCCGGAGCTCGACGAGGAGGAGCCGCCGGAGCTCGACGACGAGGAGCCGCCCGAGGAGCCGCCGGAGGTGCCGCCGCCGCCGCCGCTCGAGCTCGAGCCGCCGCCGTCGCCGCGCTGGGTGAGGATCGCAGCGAGGAGCGCGCGGTGGATGTCGTCGATCGCGCTCGAGTACGCCTGCACGTCCGAGTACGCGTTCAGGTGCTGGATCGCCTGCGTGTAGCAGGGGATCGGATAGAGCCCGGTGAGGTTCGGCTGGTGTGCGAGCCAGTCGTTGACGACGTCCTTCCAGCAGGTGTTCGTCGGGGTCTGCGCGGCGGCGGGAGCGGCGGCGGCGGAGCCCGCGGCGGCGAGCGCGACGATGCTCGCGGCGACGACGAGGAACGCCCTCGCCGGGCGCCGGCGCCGTGTGCTCTTGCGGGTCCTCAGTCTCGTCGTCCTCATCTCCCGATACCGAACCGGACCGCGCGACTGCGCGCGTGCGACTGGATCGTTCCCAGTCTCCCGGACGGCGTTGGTCCCGCGGTTATGCCCCTGTAAGGCATTTGTGAACCGGCCGTCCGCCGGGTTTTGTCAATGCTAGCGTCATCGACGGTGCACGCTGCGGCGGAACGGATCGGAGGCCCGGGCCTCGCGTTCGCCGCGGTGGCCGCCGCGGCCGCCTTCTGCGCCCTCTTCTTCTCCGGCGGCTTCGCGGACGGGCCGCTGACCTGGATCGGCGCCCTCGTCCTCGGGCTCGCTGCGGTCATGGCGGCCGCCGCGGCGTTCGGCGTGACGCCCGCGCCGGCCCTCGACCGGGCGGTCGTGACGTTCGTCGCATGCCTGCTCGGACTCGCGGTCTGGATGGGGGTCACGACGACGTGGTCGCTCTCGCCGGACCTGACCTGGGGGTACACGAACCGGATGCTCGTCTACGCGGCGTTCGCGCTCGTCGGGGTGCAGCTCGCGGCGATCCTGCCGCGGCCCGCGGTGCAGGTCGCGCGCGCCGCTGCGGTGCTGCTCGCGCTCGTGCTCGGCTGGGCGCTGCTCGCGAAGTGCGTCCCGGCGCTCTACGGCGACTACGGCCGCGTCGCGCGGCTGCGCGCGCCGGTCGGCTACTGGAACGAGCTCGCGCTGCTCGCGGACGTCGCGGTTCCCGTCGGGCTGTGGATCGCCGCGCCGCGCCGGCGCGCGGCGGGCGTGCGCGCCGCGGGCGTCGTGCTCCTCTACGCCGCGGTCGTCACGGTGCTGCTCACGTACTCGCGCTTCGGCGTCGCGCTCGCGGTCGCCGCCGCTGCGGCATGGGTCGTGCTCGAGCGCGACCGCGTCGAGAGCCTCGTCGCGTCGGCGGTCGCGGCGGTCGCCGGCGCCGCGGCGTTCGGGGTCGCGCTCGCGCTCGACGGGATCACGAAGGACGGGCAGTCGCACGCGACGCGCGTCCACGACGGCCGGCTCTTCGGGCTCGCGCTGCTCGGGCTCGGCGCCGCCGCGTTCGCCGTCGCGCTGGCGCTCGCGCGTGCGGAGACGCGGCGGCCGCTCTCCGACGCGCGGCGCGCGCGTGTCGAGCGGATCGCCGTCATCGTCGCGCTCGTCGCCGTTCTCGCGGGCGTCGCCGCGAGCGCGGCGTTCGCGGGCCGGCTCTGGCACGAGTTCACGAATCCCGTCTCGTCGCAGATCTCCTCGACGCCCGGCCGTGTCACGAGCCTCAACTCGAGCAACCGCTGGCGCTGGTGGACGGAGGAGTGGTCCGCGTTCACCGGCCATCCGCTCGGCGGCACCGGCGCGGGGACGTTCCAGCTCACCGACCTCCGCCTGCGCGCGAGCCCGCTGACGACGGAGGAGCCGCACAACACGCCGCTCCAGCTCCTCGGCGAGACGGGGATCGTCGGCTTCCTGCTCTACGTCGGCGCGGCCGTCGCGGCCGCCGTCGGGATCGTGCGCGCGCGCCGTGGGGCGACCGGCGCCGAGCGCGCCGCGGTCACGGCGCTCGCCGTCGCGCTCGCGGCGTTCCTCGTCCACACCGTCGTCGACATGGACTGGAACTACGTCGCGACCGTCGGGCCGCTACTCCTCGTCGCGGGCGCGCTCGTCGGGCGGCCCGCCGCGGAGCCCGCCCGCGCGCGGCATCCGCTCGTCGCAACGGGCGCGGTGCTCGTCGCGGTCGCGTGCGCGTATTCGCTTGCCGCACCGTGGCTCTCGGCGCGCACGCTCGCGAACGCGACGACGATCGCCGACTTCAAGCGCGCGCACACGTACAACCCGCTCTCGACGTTCGTCCTCTCCGACTGGGCCGCGCTCGAGGACGCCTCGGGGAACGTCCGACGCGCGGCGGAGCTCTACCGCCAGGAGGTCGCGCTCGAGCCCCAGAACGGGAGCACCTGGTGGGACCTCGGCTCCTTCTACTGGGAGCACGGCGCGTCCGCGCTCGCGTACCACGCGTTCGCCAACGCCTACAAGTACGACAGCCAGGGCCCTGCGGGGAAGCCGTGCGGCCTGCTCGACCAGGCGCGGCACACGGTGCTCGGCGTGTGGCCGCCTAGCTGCCCCCGAGGATCACCACGAGCTTCGACCCCCTGAGCTGCGCCGTGCGCATCCCGTCCACCGGCGCGACGAGGCCGATGTGCGCGTCGTGCGCGAGCCGGCGCGCCTCGGGGTGGAAGCCGGGCCTGAAGAGGATCATCGAGCGGGAGTAGTCGTGGTACGGCGCGTTCGTCGCCGCGGGGACGCGGTAGCCGAGCGCGCGGATCCGGGACGCCTCCGCGGCGGCGGCGCCGCTGATCCCGTTGCCGTTCAGGACGAGGACGGCGACGCGGGCGCGCGGCCAGATCGGGTGCGCGGGCGGCGCCGAGTGGGTCGCGACCGTCGCGGCGGCGCGCCACGCGGGCGAAGCGGCGACCTTCGTCTTCGCCGCGGGCGCGGCCGCGTGCGCGGCGGGCCGCACGAGGTGCGCGGCGCGCGTCCCGCCGATCAGCGCGAGGGCGACGAGCTCCGCCGCCGCGATCGCCCCGACGACGATCGTCGCGGTGCGCCAGGGAAACGAGCGGGAGGTGATGAACGGGGCGTGCTCCACGGCCCGAACCGTTTCGGCGCCCCGCCGCGCGCTCCTTCTACGCGGCGATCCAGGCCCAGGTCTCGGCGAGGCCCTCGGCGAGCGAGTGTGCCGGGCGCCAGCCGAGCTCGCGCGCGGCGAGCGACGGGTCGAGGACGCTCCGCTGCAGCTCGCCGAGCCGCGCCTCCGCGTGCTCCGGGTCGCGGTCGACGCCGCTCGCGGCGCGGATCGCCGCGTAGAGCTCGAGCACGGACGTCTCGACGCCGGTGCCGACGTTGAAGACGCCGCCGTCGTGCGCGAGCGCGGCGAGCGTCGCGTCGACGACGTCGCCGGCGAAGACGTAGTCGCGCGTCTGCGAGCCGTCGCCGTAGATCCGCGGCGTCCCGCCGTCGCGGAGCAGTCCCATGAAGATCGCGACGACGCCGGCCTCGCCGTGCGGCTCCTGCCGCGGCCCGTAGACGTTGCCGAGCCGGAGCGTCACGTGCCCCGTCCCGTAGAGCCTGTTGTACGTCGCGAGGTACTCCTCGCCCGCGAGCTTCGACGTCCCGTACGGCGCGAGCGGCTCCATCGGCGTCGTCTCCGGGGCCGGCCCGCCGCACTCGCCGTAGCCCGCGCCGCCCGACGACGCGAACACGACCTTCGCCCCGTGCCGCCGCGCCGCCTCGAGGATCCGCACCGTCCCGATCACGTTCACCGACGCGTCGAGCGCCGGCCGCTCGACGGACACGCGCACGTCCGCCTGCGCCGCGAAGTGGACGACCGCCTCCGGCCGGACCGCGTCGAACACCGCGTCCGGGTCGCGGATGTCGGCGACGTGCAGCTCGACCCCGGCGCCGACGTTCTCCCGCTTTCCCTTCGAGAGGTCGTCGAGGACGTGCACCTCGTCGCCCCGCGCCGCGAGCGCGTCGGCGACGTGCGAGCCGATGAAGCCGGCGCCTCCGGTGACGATCGCGCGCATCGGCCTCGTATCCTAGGCCGGGATGGCAGGGCTCCTGGTCGCGATCGAGGGGATCGACGGCTCCGGCAAGGGGACGCAGGCCGCGCACCTCGCCGACGCCGCGCGCGCCGCCGGCTACGCGGTCGCGTCGTTCAGCTTCCCGCGCTACGACGGCAACCCCTTCAGCGACGCGATCGAGCGGTACCTGAACGGCGAGCTCGGCGGGCTCGACGAGGTGCACCCGGAGCTCGCCGCGCTGCTCTACGCGTGCGACCGGCTGCACGCACGGCCGGAGCTCGTCGCCGCGCTCGGCGGGTCGGATCTCGTGATCTGCGACCGCTACGTCGCGTCGAACCTCGCGCACCAGGGCGCGAAGCTCGACGGCGAGGCGCGCGAGCGCGTGATCGAGTGGCTGCTCGCGGTCGAGTACGGCGAGTTCGCGCTCCCGCGGCCGGATCTCGTCGTGCTGTTCGACGCGCCGGCCGCGCTCGCGCGCGAGCTCGTCGCGCGGAAGGGCGCACGCGGCTACACGACGCTGGAGGCGGACATCCACGAGTCCGACACCGCGCACGGCGACGCGTCGCGCGAGGTCTACCTCGGCCTCGCGCGGAAGGACGGCTGGCGGGTCGTCGCGACCGCCGGCGACGACGGTGCGGCGCGCGACGTCGGCGAGATCGCGGCGGAGGTCTGGTCGGTCGTCGAGCCGCTCCTCCGGAGCCGCGCATGATCCGCTTCGAGGTCGTGCTCGAGCAGCACGAGGCGAAGCGCCTGCTCTCGGCGGCGCTCGCCGAAGGGCCGCGCCACGCCTATCTCCTGCACGGGCCGCCCGGCGTCGGGAAGCGGCCGCTCGCGCTGCTCTTCGCGGCGGAGCTGCTCGGCGACCATGCGCGCGTCGAGCGGCGAACGCACCCGGACCTCTACGTGCTCGAGCCCGTCGGCGACCAGATTCGCATCGACGACATCCGCGAGCTGCGCCGCGACCTCCACATGCGCCCGTTCGAGGCGTCGCGCCGCGTCTACATCGTCTTCGCGGCGGACACGATGAACGAGGACGCCGCCGACGCGCTGCTGAAGGACCTCGAGGAGCCGCCGCCGTACGCGGTGATCCTCCTCATCGCGGACGACCTCGGCCCGCTGCCGGAGACGATCCGCTCGCGCTGCCAGCTCGTCCCGTTCCGGCGGCTGTCCGAGCGCGCGGTGCACGACGCGGTGCGCGTGCGCGCGCCCGAGCTCGCGGAGGACGAGGTGACGACGATCGCGCGCGTCGCCGGCGGACGGCTCGACCGCGCGGAGCGGCTGCTCGACTCGGCGGCCGCGCGCCGCCGCGAGACGCTGCTCGGCGTCGCGCGCTCGGTCTACCTCGACCCGGCCTTCGACGCGCACGAGGCGGCGCAGCTCCTCCTCGAGGGAATCGCGGAGCGCGGCGCGGAGGCGAAGGAGAAGGCGGAGGAGACGGTCGAGGTGCTCGAGCTGACGGGGCGCGAGGCCGAGCAGCGCGTGCGCCGCTCGCAGCGCGGCGCCGAGCGCGACGAGCTGCTCGCGACGCTCGAGGAGCTCGAGTGGTGGTACCGCGACCTCGTCGTCGTCGCGGCCGGGGCGGAGTCCGCGGTCGTGCACGTCGACCGCCGCGACGACCTGCGCGAGGATGCGACGCGCGAGCGCTCGCTCGGCGCCGAGCGCGCGTGCGAGATCGTCCGCGCGGCGTGGCGCGAGGCCGAGGAGCTGCAGCTCTCCGTCCCGCTCGCGCTCGAGGCGCTCCTCGTCCGTCTGCGCCGCGAGCTCGCCGGACGCGTCCTCTCGGGCGCTTGACGTACCCCTGCCGGGGGAGGAAGGTGTCCCTCAACCGGGTAAATCCCCGGTAAATCCGCCCGCGCAGGGTTGCCCCCGGGGGGAAACCTCGCGCAAGATGTGACGGCTGGCTCGGGCGGGGCCAGCTTCCGTCTTCGCAGGGGAAGATCATTTGGCCGCAGTTCCGTCCACAGGTCGTGCCGACCAGGCCGATCGGGTAGCCGCTCCCGAGGCCGACGCGACGCGTGCGCTCTACGAGCGCTACGCGAATCAGATCTTCGGCTACTGCCTGCACCAGCTCGGCTCGCGCGAGGAGGCGGAGGACGCCGTCCAGAGCACGTTCCTGAACGCGTTCCGCGGGCTCCGGCGCGGCGTCGTGCCGGAGCTGGAGTCGGCCTGGCTGTTCAAGATCGCGCACAACGTCTGCCTGTCGAGGCGCCGCTCGTCGTGGCGCCGCGGGCGGATCGAGTCGCCCGCCGACTTCGACCTCGTCGAGGAGCTCGCGCCCGCGCCGCAGCGCCGCGCCGACGAGCTGATCGGCCTGCAGGACGTCCTCGAGACGATGCCGGAGAGCCAGCGCCGCGCGATCCTGCTGCGCGAGTGGCAGGGGCTCTCGTACCGCGAGATCGCCGACGAGCTCGACCTCTCGCAGGCCGCCGTCGAGACGCTGATCTTCCGCGCGCGCCGCTCGCTTGCGCAGGGGCTCGAGCAGCCGCCGAAGTCGCTGCGCGCACGCATCCGCGCCGCCGGCGACTTCGGGAACATCCTCGCCGGGATCAAGTCGCTGCTCTTCAGCGGCGCCGCCGCGGTGAAGGTCGCCGCGACCGTCGCCGTCGTCAGCGCGACGACCGTCGCCGTCACCGCGCCGGTGCAGCAGCACCGCCGGCACCATCCGAAGCGCGTCACGCAGAGCGCGGCCTCGTCGACGGCCGCGACGGCGGCGTCGACGGGCGTGCCGCTCGTCGCCTCGCCGGTCGGCGTGGTCTTCCGCGAGCGCGGCGTCGCGCGGCAGCACGGCCGCGCCGCCGGCGCCGTGGGGCTCGGACTTCCGTTCGCGACCACGCCGACGACCGTCGGCACGGCGACCGACCCGGCGACGACCGCTCCGGCGGCGACGCAGCCCGCGTCCGAGCCGGCGGCGCCCGCCCCGGCCGCGCCCGCCCCCGCGCCCGCGCCGGCCGCTCCCGCGCCGACGCCGCAGGCGACGCCGACGACGGCGCCCCCGGTCACGCCGGCGAAGACACAGGATCAGGGCGCCGGCGGAACGACGCCGCTCTCCGGCGGCCCGCTCGTCCCGCCCTCGAGCCCGACGAGCACGACGAACGGCGGCGGCTCCACGTCGTCCGGCTCGGGCACGACGGACACCGGGTCGACGAGCTCGGGCAGCACGGCCACCGGCAGCTCGGGCTCCGGCTCCGGCCAGCTGGCGCCGCCGGTCACGCCGGTGAAGCCGAGCCCGCCGCCCGGCTCCGGCACCGACTCGTCGACCTCGTCGTCGCCGCTGCAGACCGTCGTCCAGATCGTGGTGCCGCACGCTCCCGTCACGACGACGTCGGGCACCGGCACCTCGTCGGGCGGCTCGACGACGACCGCCGGCTCGCCGTCCACCACGACGACGTCGACCACGCCGACGACGTCGACCACGACGACGACGCCTCACAAGAGCCCCGGCTCGACCGGCTCGACCACCGGCCTCGCCGGCAACGGCTGACGACTCCCTGAACGACGAAGGGCCGGCTCTCGCCGACCCTCCGTCCGGTTCGTATCCCGCGCGGCCTACGCGGCGCTCGCGAGGTCCTCGCCGAGCGCGAGCTCGAGCCGGGCGAGGGCGTCGCTCTCGAGCTGGCGGACGCGCTCGCGCGTCAGGCCGAGCTCCTTGCCGATCGTCTCCAGCGACGCGGACTCGCCGTCGAAGCCGAAGCGCAGCTCGATGATCCGGCGCTGCCGCTCGGGCAGGTCGGCGATCGCCTCCTGCACGCGCTGCCGCTGCACCGACTCGACTGCCTCCTCGGCCGGGTCGACCGAGGTCTCGTCGGCGAACAGGTCGCCGAGCTCCGAGTCGCTGTCCGAGCCGAGGCCCTGGTTGAGCGAGATCGAGTCGACCGCGTCGAGCGCCTCCTCGACGTGCTCCTTCTTGAGGCGGGTCGCCTCGGCGAGCTCCTCGACGGTGGCCTCGCGGCCGAGCTTCGCCTGAAGCTCCGCCGACGCGCGGTTCAGCTTGATCCGCCGCTCCTGGACGTGCACCGGGATCCGGATCGTCTTCGACTGGTTCGCGACCGCGCGCTGGCAGGCCTGGCGGATCCACCAGGTCGCGTAGGTCGAGAACTTGAAGCCCTTCCGGTGGTCGAACTTCTCCGCGGCGCGGTTCAGGCCGATCACGCCCTCCTGGATCAGGTCGAGCAGGGGGACGTCGTGGCCCTGGTAGCGCTTCGCGATCGAGACGACCAGGCGCAGGTTCGAGTTGATCATCCGCTCCTTCGCGGCGAGGTCGCCACGCTCGATGCGCTTCGCGAGCGCGACCTCCTCGGCGGCCGTGAGCAGCTTGTGCTTGCCGGCGGCGTCCATGAAGAGCTGCAGCGGGTCGAGCGTGCCCGACAGGGCCGGGCCGGCCTCGTAGACGGGGGCGCGGACGATCACGTCGCGCTCCTCGAGCGCGGCGCGGAGCGCGGCCACCTCGTCGTCGGCGAGCTCGTGCTCGTCGGCCAGCGCCTCGATCTCCCGCTCGTCGACGAAACCGCGCTCGGCGGCCTCCTCGACCAGGCGATCGGCAGGCGTCAGGTCGTGCAGATGAATCGTGTCGCTCAGTTCACTCACTCCTTCGGTGTGGGCCACCCGTTCGGATGGCCTCGGCGGCATCCGGCGCGCGATTCCGTGTCTCGCGACGTCCCGGTTGCGCTTACTGTCTTATAGAACGGGTTCCTCCCGAAGTCCATTCCCCGATATCGCAAATTTGCGATTTCCAAACACTCTTTTACAGGGAAAAAACGGAACGGGCCGTGTTGACCGCCGTCGGCCCGTCGACCCGCCGCCGGCGATCGCCGTCGACGTCCGGCGCGGTGACCCTGCATCCAGGGCACGATTCGGCCGTAACGGGCGCTGTTACTCTTCGGCTGGACACGCCGACGTAGCTCAGCTGGTAGAGCACATCACTCGTAATGATGGGGTCCGCGGTTCGAATCCGCGCGTCGGCTTCGCTCGACCGGCCCGTTGCGGTGGTGCCTTTCCCGTCGGTTACGCGCGGCTCGGGGTCGTGATCGTCCCGTTGACGATCGCCGGTGCGGTCCTCGCACTGCGGCTCGCCGCGGGTCCGTAATCTGGGGTGCTCGACGGTGCGCACTTCACGAATCGACCCGGATCGGAAAGAATCGCGGACGACGATGCTCCGGGTGCGTCTCGTCATTCCCCTTGCGGTGCTCGCCGTGCTCGTCGCGGCCGGGACCGCGCAGGCGAGGACCGTGCCGAGCCAGCCGCCGTTCCGCGTCCTCGTCTTCGACCACCTCACGCAGAGCCAGTACCACTACCTCGCGAAGCGCGGCGCGGTCGGCCTGCTCGTGCCGGGTGTCGGGCCGACGACGAACCGGCGCCAGGCGCTTGCGGAGATGCTGCGCGGCTCCGAGGTGAACGCGCGGCTCGGCGGCGTCCCGAGAGGGCCGCGGCTGATCACCGCGTCCGCCGCGAGCGGATACCCGACGGGCTGCTGCTTCATCGTCGTCGAGCTGCCGCCGAAGGGTGCGCCGGCGCCGAACGACCAGCGCTACCGCGTCGTCGTCGTCGGGCGCGGCTACCACGGCGTGCTCACGTCGCCGACGACGCGGATCCCCGGGCTCGTCTCGATCGTCGACATCGCACCGACGGTGATCGGGCACAGCCGCGGCGCGCTCGGCTCGCAGCTCGTCTCCAACCCGACGGCCGCGGTCGCGAGCCTCAACCGCCAGATCCACGCGAACAACCGGCTGAAGTTCGCCGCGCTGCTCGTCGCCGCCGGGTTCGCGCTCTTCTTCCTGCTACTCCGCTCGCGCGCGGCGATCACCGTGATCCCGGCCGTGCTGCTCGGGAGCCTCGGGCTCGCGATCGCGCAGGTGACGAACGAGATCCTGATCATGACGGTGCTCTCGCTCGCGTGCTTCCTCGGCGGGCTGTGGCTCGCGCGCGTCTGCAAGGACGACCTGCGCCTGCTTGCGCTCTTCGTCGGCGTGCTGCTGCTGCACATGCTGCTGCTCGCGCGCCGGCCGGAGTGGGTCGCGGTGTCGCCGCTCGGGCCGACGCAGAACACGCGCTTCTGGGGGATCGGCAACCAGCTCGAGACGCTGCTGATCGCGCCGCTCCTGCTCGGCGCGACGATCTCGCGGCGGCTGTTCGGCACCGCCGGCTTCGCGGCGTTCGCGATGCTGTCGCTCTGGGTGATCACCGGGAACAAGTTCGGCTCGGACGGCGGCGGAGCGATCGTCCTCGGCGTCGCGTTCGCGTTCCTCGGCGCGCGGCTGCTGCGCATCGGCGCGCGCGGCTTCGTCACGCTGCTGCTCACCGCCGCGACCGTCGTGCTCGGGATCGTCTGGCTCGACCTGCGCGTTCCCGGCCCGAATCACCTGCGCAGCGCGTTCGGCCACGGGCTCACCGGTCTCTGGAACGTCGCGGTGAACCGCGTGCCGCTGTCGTACGCGCCGGCGTTGCACGCGTGGACGCTCATCCTGCCGATCGCGATCTCGTTCGTCGTGACGATGGTGATCGCGTACCGGCTTGCGCGCCGCCATCCCGCACGCGACCTCGTGCTCGCCGTCGGCGTCGCCGTCGTCACGTCGCTGCTCGTCAACGACTCCGCGGGGTACGTCCTGTCCGGCGGGATCGCGTGCGCCGCCGCCGTCGCGCGTTTCGTCCCGTCGTACTCGCCGCTGCGCCTGCCGGTGCTGAGCCGCGCGCCGCTCGTGCCGCAACCCGTCGCGAACGAGGCGACGAGCGAATAGCGGACTCGGTTCTCCGAATCGTCCACCTCTTCGCGGCGATCGTCTGGGTCG
>Ga0335070_10008644_pt1 | contig 11941 bp, 10 predicted proteins | sample Lox_Sample_13_FD_206722 | JGI IMG/M metagenome (GOLD analysis project Ga0335070, IMG submission 206722) | Soil microbial communities from Loxahatchee National Wildlife Refuge, Florida, United States - Lox_Sample_1.3 | ecosystem: Environmental > Terrestrial > Soil > Wetlands | place: USA...
ATCGGAAACGAAGCATAACAAGGCTCACCATGAAAATGGACAAAAAGAACCGCTTGATCCGGCGAAGATTGCACCTCTTCAATCGGAACCAATCCGGTAGTTTGAAAATTACGGTTAGAAAGTAAGCATTATTTTTCCCGTTCAGGGTTTCTAAGATCAATAACACATTCCGGGGCTTTTAAGATCAATACTTATAAAGCCTAATCTTGGAATGTCTTCTTGATCGAAAGGAGCAGGTGGTTTGGACTGTTCGTTAACTCCTGAAATGAAGGTAAATGGAAAAACCACTTCTCGACTCTCATTCCCAAACTTGTCGATAACGGAGACCCTCAAGATAATTTGGTCTCCCTCTTTCAAAGCTATCCCTTTCGAACTGAAAGTGCTCCATTGGATGTAGCCCTTGAAGTGTTTTTGAAATCCTGGTTTAAGGTAGATCCAATCGGTTGGGTAATGACCGTAACCGGGCTGGTCCACCACCGAGGCAATTCGAAGCATCTGCCCATCCGGATCCTCCGCCTCAAGATAAATTTTCCAGATATACCCATACATGCCCCTTTCTACAGCAAAACCATGCGTGATGATAGGTCCTTTTCTCTCTGGCTTGGCTTGAGCCCAATCCTGAGATACGCTAAGAAAAAGGATTCCTAAAACTATGACGAAAAAACATAAAGTGTTTTTAGTTTTCATCTTTTAACGCCCTCCTTCCGAGCGAAATTTAATCTCTCAGAGGTCAAATTTCAAGGACTGTTGAATCGAAGTTGAATCGAAGACATCCTCGTTTTAGACAACCTGCGTCGAATACCAAATGTATGGTCAGAAAATGTTTCCCTTTCTTTCTTAGAAAGACTCTCGATTACGAGTCGGTATCTTCTTACTGTATTGAAATCTACTCTTGAGGATTCCAGAAAAAAAGTGGAGAAAGTGGAATGAGGATAGCACCTACAAATCCGCATTTCAGGGTGCTCAGCGAAGTTGATGATTACCGATGCAAAGAGTGGCAATGGCGTTGCGGCTGAGATGCAGGCTCCCTGCAGCACGCCACGATACATGCGTCGCTCAATAGGCTTCGGGAATATACTTGAACGGATGGTCGGGAGACTTGTATTTACTCTCCTGCTGCCGCTTCGGCAGCTTCACTTTTTCGCGAAGCGCTTCCTTGTACGGAACCTTGCTGAGGAGATGCTTGATGATATTCAGCCGCGCCTTTTTCTTATCATCCGATAGTGCCACATACCACGGCGCCCAAGCAGTGTCGGTCGATGCGAACATCTCGTCGCGCGCCTTGGTGTAATCGTGCCAGCGGCTGTACGATTTGAGGTCCATTGGGGAGAGCTTCCAGATCTTCCGGCCGTCATTGATCCGCCCTTCGAGCCGGCGTGTCTGCTCCTCCGGGCTGACCTCGAGCCAGTACTTGAGGAGTATAATGCCGGATTCGATCATCATTTTCTCAAAAAGCGGCACGAGTTCGAGAAAACGTCGCGCCTCTTTTTCGGTGCAGAAGCCCATCACCCGTTCCACGCCAGCCCGGTTGTACCAGCTCCGGTCGAAGACGACCACCTCGCCAGCCGCCGGGAAGTGCGGCAGATAACGCTGCATATACATCTGGGTCTTCTCCCTCTCAGTCGGGGCAGGGAGGGCGACGACGCGAAACGTCCGCGGACTCACCCGCTCGGTTATCGCCTTGATGACCCCACCCTTCCCAGCTCCGTCCCGCCCCTCAAAGACGATGCAGACCTTGAGTCCCTTGTACTTGGTCCATTCCTGGAGCTTGACCAGTTCCACATGAAGCTTGGCAAGCTCTTTTTCATACTCCTTGTTGTTCAGCTTCTTGGCAGGCTTATCATTGTCCATGTCCTTGTTTTTTTTCTTTTTGCCGCTCATCGCTCTGCTCCTCTCTCGTATGGGTTTCCTGAAACTGTTCTGTCGTCCCTATTCCGGTGCATCAGCTCGAGTGAGACCAGCCTGACCAGGATAGTAGCCTCTGTTTGATTGGTTCGGTCACTTCACACGTTCCACCGCAGGCGGTGTGTAGTTTACTGGCGCGGCATGATCGTTTCCATAGCATGTTCACCGTCCTTGATCAGCTCTCCGCGCACGTCCACAGTGATAAGAATTTGTTTCGGGATGGGTTAAATCTATCAAAAAAAGGCGGGTCTGTCAAAAAAGTGGGCGTTGACAGAAAGTGGGCGTTGATGATTACGAATTCAAATCTCGTATGCTTTGTCAAGATGCTGGCCCGTGGATTTCAAGGAAGAAATCGCTGGAGACTCCTTCTAACAATTTCTTTGAGGGCAGGGCATCCCTCTCTAAAGAGGGCTCAGTTGGAGGGCGGTTTTGAAGACTACGGTGCCTTGTTGGCAGTTATCTTTTCGTAGAGTGTTTCCGGGGCTATGTCAGCACCATTTGGCCAGGAGATGGTCCCCCCCTCTATCGTTGCCTTTTTAAAGAATGATGTATCTCGAAGAGGTTCAAAAACAGGACCCCTCCCGACATACTCTGAGAAGTCTATGTCACCGCTTTTACCGTCATCAAAAACAACATGATAGATAAAACCTTCCTTGTACTCGATCTTTATCACATCGTTCATATTCCACATGATTTACCTCAGTCTAATGGTGCAATTTTCTTGATTTCTTTACCAGCCCTTGCCAGTTCCCAATCCTCCTCAAGTTCTTTGAGACGCAGGTCTATCCACTCTCTCACGAGTCTTGTGGCTGTCTTCGATTTCATGCTTCCTTTCATAATGTTGCCGTCGAAATCAAAAACTGCCTTATTCCCCTGATATTCAGCATGGAAATGAGGGGGTTCATGTTCATCAAAGAACATTCTAATGATGATTCCGAAAAACCTGCAAATTTCTGGCATGGATTATCCTTCCGTTATTCTATGTCAACGATTATTCTACTGTATATGTCATCAGTAAGAATCCTACCTATTCAACTGCCTTCTGTCAATGCAAATTCAAGAACGCGAGGGTTTTCTCTTGTGGGAACTGCCTATTGCAATCATATGGTTATTACAACTCATGATATGAGATTTAAGGGGTGTAGAGGGTGACCATGAGCTCACACTTGTCGTCCGAAATATTTCGGAGCTTATGTTTGGTTTCAGAATCGAAATGGATCGTTTCTCCCTGTCTTAAACGGAACACCTTGCTCCCCAAAGTAAGTTCCAGCTCTCCTTTATAAACAAAGATGAATTCCTCTCCTGGATGTTTATATTCCACCATCTTATGGTATTCCTTTGGTTCAATCGTGACCATAAAGGCTCGAAGGTGCTTGTCCGCAGCTCCCGGAGTCAGAGTGCGATAAGAGTAATTCTGGGTGCGCTTCACAAATCCCTCTTGCCTCTTTCCGTCAATTTGAATCTTTTCCTGGTCGGTGAGGAAGTTGCTGGGATCCACTTGGAGAGCCTGCGACAGTTGCAAAAGAAAGGAAACTGGAGGGGTCAACCGGTCTGCTTCCACTTGCTCGATGAACTCCGGTGTTTGCCCGGTCTTCTCTCCAAGCTCGACCATGCTCATTTTGTGATCTTCCCTCAGCTTCTTAATCCGCTGTCCGAAGGAAATCGACTTCTGACCCTTGCTAGTCCGTTCCCGGGCGCGATAGAGATCTGCGATCTCCTGAAATACATGATTTTTTACTTCCATAACAAAGGCGGGCAGGAAGGAGAGTACGTCAGCCACGACTCCAATGTCGGCGAATTTGAATATCGGTGCGTGCGGATCACGGCTGACCGCAACAATGGTTCCCGCCCCTCTAACGCCAGCGGTATATTGAATCGCACCAGAAGTGCCGCAAGTGATTAAAAGCTCTGGTCTGATGGATGCGCCTGTCTGCCCGATGAGCTGGTCGTGCGAAGTCCAATGAGAATCCACAGCAGGCCGGGTGGCTCCCACCTCGCCTCCTAAGAAAGAGGCCAACTCCCTGATGTAGTTGAATCCCTCCGAATTCTTGACTCCTCGACCTCCTGCGACTACAATTTTTGCATCCTCCAGCTTGCCACCCTGGCGGGATTCACGGACAGAAGAAATGACGTTGATTTTGGAAGAAATTCCATTCAAATCTTTTTCTATTCTCACGGTCTGCCCATGGGCATCTTTTTCAAACGGACGCTCGGGGAAAATGCCAGACCTGATGGTGGCCATGTAGGGCCGCTTCGCATTCCATGCAATCCTCGCTAAATAATTTCCGCCGAAGGCCGGACTGGACGCAAGAAGCCTTTCCCTTTTTTCATCCCAATCCAGAGAAATGCATTCTGCGCTAAGCCCGGTCCCGAGTCGCTTGGCGATCCCGGCTGCCAGCTCCTTACCGAATTCCGAAGCCCCGAGGAGAAAGATGTCCGGTTTGTGATCCTTAGCCAGATCGCAGATAATGGTTGTGAACAAATCTGTTCGGTAGAAAGCTAACTGCGGATGATCCATCATCAGGATGCGCTGGGCACCGCGGGCAATGTACTCTTTAGCGATCCCTTCGACCTGATGTCCCAGGAGGATTACTGTCACCCTCCCCTTAGCACCGCAGAGAAGCCGAGCTTGCCCCAATACTTCCAATGTTAAGCGGTCGTGGGGATGGTTGCGGTGGTCTCCGAATACCCAGACCTCTAAATTTGTTTTCGTTGACATCTCCTAAGATAATAGATTCTTCTCGATCAATTTTGAAAAAAGCAACTTCGCCTGCTGCCGAGGGTCTCCTTCGATAAAGACGCAGGATTTTTCTTGTTTTAGCGGGATGAGTTCTTCCACCGACGTACAGGAACCATTACTGCCAACCCGAGCGGAATCGGCGTTAAGATCCTCCAAGTTCCAGCGCTCAATCGTGTACCGGGTATGGGCATCCTCGATTTCAATCAAACTCGGAAGGCGTACAGTCATCTTCGAAGAGATTGTAAACAGTGCGGGCGCAGATACCTCGAAGATTTCTCTAAATTCGTCAGAAAGCCGTTCCACGAGAAGGAGATTTTTTTTCTTTTCCAGCTTTTCAACACCGGTGACATGGGGAATACCGAGCTCCTCGGCCAGTTGTGGGCCCACCTGCCCGGTGTCGCCATCAGCAGTTCGCATTCCGCAGAGGATCAGGTCGAATCTGCCAATTTTTCGAACGCCCATTCCTAACACATACGAGGTGGCCAGTGTATCGCTCGAAGCAAATCGCGGGTCGGAAAGAAGTATTCCTCGGTCTGCCCCGACGGCGAAAGCCTCCCATAATACTTCTTCGCTGATCTCAGGTCCCATGGTCACTGCGGTAATGGAACCTGAGTATTCCTTTTTGATCTGCGTCGCCATGTTGAGCGCAAATAAATCAAAGGGGTTGATACGGGAGAATTCCGGAGACCGCACAAGATTATGGGTAGCCGGATCGATCTTCACTTGATCCCCGGCGATCACTTGTTTGATACAGACGATGATTTTCATTCCTGCCATAGACATGAATGATTAGAGTCTGTCCATAAATTATTAGTTTCCAAAAAGGTTGTCATTCCGGCCCCGTATCAAGTACGGGGTAAACTCCAGCCGGGCGACCGAAGGGAGGCGGAGTGAGCTAAAGCGAGCGAGCACATCCAGTACCTCCCTTGGATGCCCCCGTATCAGAGTACGGGGCAGGCTTCTCAAGTCCGGCATGACAGGAAAGGGGCTGCATAAACAGACTTTAATCAGTCTTCTCCTCTCTTCAATAACTCCCGGGCAATCACGATTTGCTGAATCTCATTGGTTCCTTCATAGATCTCCGTCACTCGAGCGTCCCGGAAATAGCGCTCGATGGGGTATTCTTTGCTGTACCCGTAACCTCCGTGGATCTGGACGCCCATGGAAGCCACTTTCGAAGCGGACCGGGCGGCAAAGAGCTTGGCCATCGCTGAAGGGCCGGATAATTCGCCTCCGTGATCTCTGACATGCGCAGCCTGCAGCGTCAAAAGCCGTGCTGCCTCCACCATCGTGCCCATATCCGCAAGCATCATCTGAATGGCCTGATGACGAGCGAGGGGGACGCGGAACTGTACCCGCTCTTTTGCGTACTTCAAGGATACGTCAAGGGCGCCCTGACCGATTCCCACTGCCTGTGCTGCAATGCCGATCCGGCCGGTGTCAAGACCTGCCATCGCAACCCTGAATCCATCGCCTTCGCTGCTTAAGAGGTTGGCCTTGGGCACCCGGCAGTCTGTTAGAACGATCGAGGTCACCGGGTTGGCCCGGACGCCGCAATTATTTTCGAGAAGTCCCACTTCAAATCCAGGGGTCCCGCGCTCCACCACGATGGCACTGAAACCCTTCTTGACATCGTTGGGATTGACCGATGCAAATATGATCAAGATGTCGGCCACCCCGCCGTTGGTGACGAATATCTTATTGGCATTGACGACATAGGAGTCACCATTGCTGATGGCGGTTGATTCAATGGCCATTGCATCCGATCCAGCATTGGGCTCGGTTAAACAAAAAGCGCCAATCTTCTCGCCCGCCGCCAAAGGGGGGAGGAATTTTTTCTTTTGTTCATCGGTTCCGAATTGACTGATGGGATACACCACCACGCTATTATGGACGGCCACAGCCAGGCCAATGGCCGCGCAGATGCGGGAGATTTCCTCAATCACCAGGCAATAGGAAATGGAATCCATCTCCGCTCCACCGTATTGTCTTGGGGCCTGCATCCCGAAAAAATTGAGGGGGCCCATCTTCTCCACCGCTTCCCAGGGAACACGGCCTTCCTCATCAATCTCCTTGGCAATGGGAGCGAGTTCAGCTTTTGCAAATTGCCGGGCCATGCGTCTTATTTGCTTCTGTTTTATTGAAAGCGTGAAGTCCAAAATTTACTCCAATTTTTTTAGGGCGTCACATTACTAATAAGTCCACAATAGTATGGACATCGAAGGCCAAATCTCTCCTCTCCTCCCTTTACTCGCCGCGCAAGCGCTGGCGTAGCGGGCGAAAGGGAGGGGTTTCCCCTCTTTGGCAAAGAGGGGTTGGGGAGATTTTCGCAAAGATATGTCTTTTCAATTATGGTCTCTTTAGTAAGTTTTTAAAAAATTTTCGAGTCCGAGATAGAAATGGTTATGATGAATCATAAAAGCAAAGGGATAAGATTTCAACAATCTTTCGGCGCTTGTCCCCCAGTTTTTTTCTCAGCCCGTGGCCCCCGGGCTAGATCCACTCCGAGGCTTCATTATCCCCTGAGCTTTGGGTCTGAGATATCGCGAAGTCCATCAGCGATGAGGTTGAAGGAGAAGACCGAGAGGAAGATGGCGAAGCCGGGAAAGATCGAAAGCCAGGGAGCATTGGTGAGCTGGTCGAGGCCGTCACGAATCATGGCTCCCCAGCTGGGAGTTGGAGGTCGAACGCCAAGGCCAATAAAACTGAGGCTTGCCTCGACGATGATGGCCGTGGCTACCCAGAGTGTTCCCATCACTAAAATATCTCCGAAGATATTAGGCAAGACATGGATCATCATAATCTTCCCGTCACTCTGGCCCACCGCTCGGGCTGCCTCAATATACTCTTTTCCTTTTACAGAGAGGGTTGATCCACGGGCCAGACGTGCAATACGAGGGGTGAGGGCTACGCCGATGGCAATGACAATCTTGGTCAGGCCCGGTCCCATGATGGCCAAAACCAGAAGCCCGAGGATCACGATGGGGAAGGACATGAAGATGTCGATGAATCGAAGGACGAGGTTGTCGATTATCCCTCCTTTAAACCCTCCGATCATTCCAAGAGGAATGCCTGCTGCCATGGCGAAGAAAACGGAAAGGATTCCAACCACAAGAGAAACTCTGGCCCCCCAGAGTATCCTGGAGAGCTGGTCCCTCCCATAACTGTCCGCTCCAAAAGGATGTGCCCAGCCGGGAGGGGCGTGCTGGACATCCATATCCTGTGAGATCGGATCATATGGAGAGATCCACGGAGAGATGAGGGCGACGATCACCAGACAAAACGCCATCAACAAACCGACCCCGGATGTCTTGTTGCTCTTAAACGTCCTGATGAGAATCTGTTTTTGACTCGTCGTTGCCATGGTTCTTCTTAATGATATTCGATTCTCGGGTCGATGATGGCGTAAAGCAAATCAGTGATCAAATTGAAGAGAAAAACGAAAGCCGAGAAGATGATGATCACCGATTGGAGGGCAATATAATCCCGGTCCTTCACCGCAAAGACCATCATCTTTCCCAAACCCGGTCTGCTGAAGATGATCTCAGTGAGCACCGAACCTCCCATCAGGATGCTCATGTAAATTCCAATCACCGTGACCGTTGGAATCAGAGCATTCCGGAGGGCATGTTTGTAGATGACCTTCCTCTCATGAAGGCCTTTTGCCCTTGCCGTTCGGACATAATCTTCCCTGAGTACGTTCAACATCGAGGAGCGCACCATGCGACTGACAAAGGCCGTCATGATGATGCCCAGGGTGAGGGCCGGCAGAAACAGGTGGTACAATCGGCTCCCCAGGTGGCTAAGGTCGCCCCCTCCCAAAACAGGAAAGAGTTGCAGTTTGATGGCGAGGCCGTACATGAGCAGGATGCCCAGATAGAATTCAGGCATGGAGATGCCCACGAGCGAAAGGATTCTCCCGATATAGTCCGGAGCGCGGTTCCTCTTTAATGCCGTCAAGATGCCCGTTGGAATCCCAAAAAGGATTCCGATGATCATCCCTCCAATGGCGAGATCCAACGTGTAGGGTAAAGCCCTTGAAATTTCCTGAGAGATGGGTTTATTGGTGATCAAGGACCTCCCCAAATCTCCCTGGCAGAGGTCTTTGAGAAATTTCCCATACTGCACGAGGATCGGTTTATCCAGGCCCATCTGCTTCTCGAGTTGACGAATGGATTCTTCGGTGGCATACGATCCCAGAGCCGCTACCGCAGGGCCTCCGGGGACAATACGGATCAGAAAGAAGACAAAGGTGACCACCGCCCAAAGAGTGGGGAGGACAAAAATCATTCGACGAATAGCGTACTTAAGCATCTATATCCATTTTAACTTATGAAAGGAAGAGGTTCAGCAGTCACCTAGGTCAAAATAATTATCATAAAATCCCCCTTAATCCCCCTTTGCCAAAGGGGGAAACCCCTACCTCCTCCCTTTAGCAAAGGGAGGTTGGGAGGGATTTTAAGGGAGAGGAAGGGGTGACAGAGCCAAACAAAAATTAAGGCCCGCCATCGGGCGCCCCACCAGATCTCGCCACTATTTTCGAACGTCCGTCGTCTCCTTGATGGGAGTGACCAGGGTGAGTGTCGATCTCATCTCATACCCCAGGTCCACATAGGCCTTTCTTGCAAAGACGAACTTTGTGATGCATAGCGGGAGAGCCACTGTATCCTCCATAATTTTCTTCTGCGCTTCTCCCCAAACTTCTTTCTGCTTTTTTGGATTGGGTTCCACCCGTGCCTTTTCGATCAAATTGTCAATCTTATTGTAATGGGAGAAATTGGTGATGGCAGTGGGTGTGCCCACGATCGATTTGGAATAGAAAAATTGTGTGAGTAAGGGATCGGCTGTTGGGAAGCGGGCACAGACATAGAGCACTAACGGATTGACGTCTTTTCGGATCTGTTCGTGATAAGCGGTGTGGGTGATGACATCCATTTTCAGCCTGATCCCTACCCTCCGGAGTTGCTCCTGAACCTGCTCCATCGGTCTGCGATAATCAGACATCTCCGTAATCACCATAGAAAGGTCGAGTCCCTTGGGATACCCGGCCTCCGCCAGGAGTTTCTTGGCCTTGTCCGGATTGAATTCATAGGTCGCTACCTTGTCCGTTCCGCCCAGGTAATCCACCGGGATCACGGAGACAAGCCTTGAGGTCACATCCGGTCCCAGAAACTTCATCAATTCGTTGCGGTCAATGGCATGACAGACGGCTCTTCGAACCTGGATGTCATCCAACGGTTTCTTGGTCATGTTGAAATGGAGAATAAGGGTTTCGCCAGGTCCGAAGATTTCAATCGCCGTCCCCGGGATCGTCCTCATCTTATTCACCCATGCCTGTTCGCGCTCTCCCTCAACGATATCGATTTCACCCTTTCGAAAGGCCATTTCACGGCTGCTGGCATCGGGCATGAACCAGAGCTCCACGCGGTCGAGTTTCGGCTTTCCCCTGAAAAATTCAGGATGCCGGACCTCCACCACCTTCTCTTTCGGCAGGTATTCTTTCAGCATGAAAGGACCTGTCCCGATCGGATCGAACTTGAATTTATCCCCTTTCTCCATGACCGCTTTCTTCGACACGATGTATCCGCCGTGGTAGTTTGTCAGAATCCCAAGGACAGATGGGATGGCACTCTTGAAGGTAATTCGGACCTTATACTTGTCGAGAACCTCCACTTTATCGAGAGAAGCATAATCGGCGGCAAAACCCGATGAGGCTTTATTGGCCGCCTTCTCCAAAGAGAATTTGACATCCTCCGCGGTCAGTTCACCATAACCCTTGTGGAACATCACCCCTTTGCGCAGGGTGAATGTCCAAACGAGGCCGTCCTTTGAACGCTCCCATTTCTCTGCCAAGTCAGGCTCGATCTTTTCGGGATTGATGTCTTCAGGTTTGAAGCGGACCAGGGCGTTGAACATCGGGTCGATGCAGGCATAGTCGATCGTGGTGGTCCCGTAATGAGGGTCCAGGGAACGAATATCCGAGGCCTTTAAGGCCATCTTCACCCCGTTAGAAATGATGCTCCGCTTCTCTGCAGCGGGGTTAGGCCCTGGATTAATTCCGGTAGGGTTTGATGCCCCGCTGGAATTTCTAACGGGGTTCACCACCTTCTCCTGAGCGAAAACGGGTGAGTAAGAACCGAAGGTAATAGAAATCAATGCAACGAGAGAAAAAGTAAGAATCTTCGATGTTCGCATGGTTCACCTCCGCACTAGGATGGCGATAGAATCTACCAAAACGATTTTATCAATAGCATAAATCGCGGTTTTGTCAATCCCCGTGGGTTTCACCCCTGCGTTTTTTTGTTTGCCCGTGACCGGGGCAGTTCCCCTCCGAAGCTTCATAAGGCCCACGCTGAAGGCAGGCACGCGACTTTTGGATCTTTAGCAGTTTGCGGAAAGAGTTGCGAAAATGCTGCAGGATGCGCTGCCCTATGGATGGGGATGAATGGATTGATTTCAAGAATCCGATAGACCGGACATTCCTGTCCGGCAACTGCATCTTCGCCGAGACTGGAAAGCCTCGGCTGTCGTTGATGCCCCGTCTGCGGGCAGGGAGCTTCGCTCTCAAAACCTTTTGAGTTCCACTCTCAATTCTTTGGACCCATAGTCGCACAACTTCACGATGGGGCAGATGTTGCAGAGGGGTTTTCTTGCTACACAGATCTTTCTCCCGTGCCAGATGAGCAGATTTGAAAAATGAGTCCACTCTTCTTTGGGAACAATTTCCATCAGGTCGAATTCAATCTTCACTGGATCATCATTCTTCGTCAAACCGATTCTCTTGCTCACCCTGTGGACATGGGTATCCACGACAATTCCCGGGATTCCAAAGGTGTTTCCTAGGATGACATTTGCTGTCTTCCTCCCCACCCCAGGAAGGGTCACCAGTTCGTCCAGGGTTTTTGGAACTTCCCCCTTGAATCGTTTCACCAATTCCTGACAGCATTTCTGAATCGACTTTGCCTTATTTCGGTAGAACCCGGTAGGCCGGATCTCCTCCTCCAATTTCGCTGGATTTGCCTTCGCGTAGTCTTTTGCCGAACGATACTTCTTGAAGAGATCCTTGGTGACTTCATTCACCCTGACGTCCGTGCATTGGGCAGAGAGAATGGTAGCGATGAGAAGCTCGAGGGGATTGGAGAATTTCAGAGCAATTCTGGAATCGGGTATTTCCTTGGACAAAATTGTTATGATCTCTTTGGCTCTTTTTCGATTGTACTCAAAATCTTTTTCCATGGCCGCCCCTATACCTCCTATGCAACGGTGATCAATGAACTGTGAACAATGAACGATGAA
>Ga0335070_10008645_pt1 | contig 11941 bp, 9 predicted proteins | sample Lox_Sample_13_FD_206722 | JGI IMG/M metagenome (GOLD analysis project Ga0335070, IMG submission 206722) | Soil microbial communities from Loxahatchee National Wildlife Refuge, Florida, United States - Lox_Sample_1.3 | ecosystem: Environmental > Terrestrial > Soil > Wetlands | place: USA: Florida...
GAGGCCATGAAAGCCGTTCACGATCACGACATCATGGTCCTGGCCGGCTTCATCTTTGGACTCGATCATGATGACGAAGGGGTTTTTGAAAGGACGCTTCGATTCTGCGAACGAAATCGCATTGAACTGCCCAGTTTCTTCCTTCTCACCCCTTTACCCGGGACGGCCTTATTTCAAAGGATGGAATCAGAGGGACGGCTCCTGCATAAGGATTGGGGTCAATATAATGGAGCCACCGTTGTTTTCAAGCCAAGGTTGATGACCGAGGAGACCCTTCAGCACGGGTTCAATTGGGCATGCAAAGAGGGTTATTCCTGGGGTTCTATCTTCAAGAGGGTTTTCCACCCACAACAACGATTCTTCACCCGAGTTCTTTCAAACATCGCCTACCGGAGCATCGCCCAGAAAACACCGGAGGGTTATCTTCCGAGGCTTTCGCGGATCTTGCAAGGGATGAACGATACCATCCCTCTCCAGAATACCCGGGACTTGATTCAGCGGGTGGGGGAGAAGATTGCAGAGAAGAAACTTCTCCTGGGTCAAAAAGCGGCCGACACGCTCAAACTTTACTCTGTCTATAATGAACGACTTAAAACACTTTTTGTGAGACTCGAAGGATCGATCGATCGGGAAGGAGCAAAGGAGTTGGCAAAGAGGCTTAAAGGGGCTTTACATGTTGAGATCCAAAAAGTGGTCCTTGACTTCAACGATGTTCGCGCATTCTCCACAGAGGCGATCGCCCTTCTCTCCAGAAAGGGTTTTCTTCAAACTGAAGAGGGAAAACTCTGGATTGCTGTGAACATACCCAGTATCCAAATCTAGTTTTCCGAGCTGTCTGCTGAGAACCAAAGAGAAGAACTCCTTACCTTGAAAATCTGCGAGCCGCCCTCTGTCTCCTCCTTCTCGCCTCCTGTTGCTTTCTTTTTTTCTTGACGGAAGGTTTTTCGTAGGATCTTCTCTTCTTCAGTTCCTTCAAAATCCCGTCTCTTGCAAGTTGACGCTTCAGGGATTTGATTGCATTCTCGATCTGGTTGTCTTGAACTTTAACTTCCAACGGTTTCTCCTCTTCCTCCTGCAAATTTGAACTATCTGCTCCGATCCCTTCTGCCCTTGAAATCGCCGCCCTTTTTCTTCTGAGGTCTAGCCTCGCTGACGATCAACGCCCGGTCCATGAACGTTTTTCCATTGATGGTGGAAATGGCCTTCTCCGCCTCTGCCTCGGAGGTCATCTCCACAAAACCGAAGCCTCTCGACCTTCCGGAATAGGTGTCAGTAACGATTTTAACCGATTGGACTGCTCCCGCCTCAGAGAAGAGCTTTTTGAGGTCCTCCTCAGAAGCTCCGAAGGAAAGATTCCCGACATACAATTTTAGATTCATCTCTTTTCCCCTCCATAAAAATTAAAAACCCCGCCATTTTCTGAAGAGCTTCAAGGGGTTCCCAAGAATTCTTGCAAAGTTAAGTCGTCCCTATTTATGGACTAATTCTCGGCATCTGTCAAGCTAAATTGTTTCTAAGAAGCGGAACGCGTCTAAATCCCATCCTCAGTTGCTCCAGATTCCGGGAGTATTGGGGCCACTGCGCGCGGGGTCTGAAACTGCTCTCCTGACAAAAGAAGAGGAACGAAGAAAAGAAGGGAAGTCCGTCAATTTTTGTATGCTTTTGATTTATTTAGTTTTTACTTGCTCTGCCGTTGTGGCATCAGAAACATAGTATCTATTAGAATGGATTTAGTGTTTGACATTTAATGTTAGTTTGTTTATATATAAAGCCGCTTTGTGAAAAATTTATCAGAAGGGAGGGGGAGAGATTGCACAAGATAACATACAAAAGAGAAATGGCTGAGAAGACGGTGTGCCATTTTAAGGTGGAGGCATCCCGAATTGCCCGGAAGGCAAAGCCGGGACAGTTCGTCGTCTTGAAGGTCAATGAGACGGGCGAACGAATCCCTTTAACCATGGGAGGAACAGATCCCAAGACGGGGTTGATCGACCTGATTTTCCAGGTCGTGGGAAAGTCGACTGCCCTCCTGAGAACCCTCAACGTAGGCGATTCCATCCAGGATATCATCGGACCATTGGGAAAGCCAACCCATATTGAAAATCTCGGGACGGTGATCTGTGTGGGAGGCGGAACAGGCGTGGCCGTGATGTACCCGATCACCAAGGCTTACAAAGAGGCAGGGAACAACGTGATTGCCATCATTGGCGCTCGAACGAAAGACCTCTTGATCTTAGAGGATGAGATGAAGGCAGCCAGTCACGATCTGAGGGTGACGACGGACGATGGGACTTACGGTGTTCACGGATTTGTTACGGATGTCCTTCGTAAAATATTAGATGAGCGGAAAGATGTGAAATTGATCGTGGGGATTGGCCCTGTTCCGATGATGAAGTTTTTATGCAAATTGACAAAGGAATACGGGGTGAAGACGATGGTGAGTTTGAACCCCATCATGGTGGATGCGACAGGCATGTGCGGTGCCTGCCGGGTCACGGTGGGAGGTAAAACAAAATTTTGTTGTGTGGATGGGCCGGAGTTTGATGGTCATGAAGTCGACTATGATGAACTGGTGAAACGGCAAAGGGCCTATCTTCCAGAAGAGAAGGTGTCGATGGAACAATTTACGGCGGCAGGAAAATAAGGGGAGGTTGAGATGGCAGAAAAAGAAGAGAAAGAGAAAAAACCAAAAGTCCCAAGGCAAAAGATGCCTGAGCAGGAACCTAAGGTCAGAGCGAAAAATTTTGATGAGGTTCCTTTTGGATATACACCCGAACTGGCTCAATTGGAGTCGAGCCGTTGCCTTCAATGTAAGAAACCCAAATGCATTGAGGGATGCCCGGTGGAGATTGATATTCCGGCCTTTATCAAACTCATTAACGAAGGGGACTTTAGCGGTGCAGCTCGAAAGCTGAAGGAGAGAAATGCCCTTCCCGCAATTTGCGGTCGCGTCTGCCCGCAGGAAGACCAGTGTGAGAAGGTCTGTATCGTTGGAAAGAAAGACCAACCCGTGGCCGTTGGCAGGATGGAACGGTTTGTTGCAGACTGGGAAAGGGCGAAGGGAGAAATTGTTATTCCTGAAAAAGCACCGGCGACTGGGAAAAAGGTGGCTGTGGTTGGGTCAGGGCCAGCCGGATTGACTGTGGCAGGAGACCTCATCCTTAAGGGACATGAGGTCACCGTATTCGAAGCCCTCCATAAACCCGGTGGCGTTCTGATCTACGGAATTCCGGAGTTCCGTCTTCCCAAAGCGATTGTGCAGGCAGAAGTCAACTACCTGGAGAAGTTGGGAGTAAAAGTGGAATGTAACTGCGTCATTGGAAGGATTGATACCGTTGATGAACTCCTTCAGGAATATAATGCCGTATTTTTGGGGTTGGGGGCAGGGCTCCCACAATTTCTAGGAGTACCCGGAGAGAATTTTTGCGGCATCTATTCAGCCAACGAGTATCTCACTCGGTCCAATCTGATGAAAGCATACCTTTTCCCCAAGTATGATACACCCATCGCTCGAGGAAAGAACGTGGCTGTGTTCGGAGCAGGGAACGTGGCCATGGATTCAGCGAGAACAGCTCTTCGATTGGGTGCAGACACCGTTCGCATCATCTACCGTCGGTCAAGGGATGAGATGCCAGCCCGTATCGAAGAGGTTCACCATGCCGAAGAGGAGGGCGTCCAGTTCTATCTTCTTACAGCTCCCACAAAATTTTTGGGAAACGATAACGGCTGGGTCACGGGCGTCGAATGTCTCCGGATGGAACTCGGAGAGCCAGATGAATCTGGAAGGCGAAGGCCGGTCCCCATCAAAGGATCGGAATTTCAATTGGAGTGCGATCTGGCAGTGGTGGCCATTGGTGCAGGTGCAAATCCACTTCTTCCAACACAGACACCGGGTCTCGAACTGAACAAGAGAGGATATATTGTCGCTGACCTCGAAACCGGAAAGACCAAAAAATCCGGAGTCTGGGCAGGAGGAGATATCGTCACAGGATCCGCGACCGTCATCCTGGCCATGGGCGCTGGAAGAAAAGCAGCCAATTCGATCCATGAGTATTTGATGAGTCAGTAGCGTTGACGTTAAGTGCTGCCGAACGAAAGGGCAGGGCCGGATGGTTCTGCCCTTTTTTTCGCTCCTCCTGACGAGAAGCGGAAATCGAGATTCCGAAATGACACTGGGTAGGGGAGGCTTTAGCCTCCCCTAAGGGGCGACTGAAGTCACCCCTACCCCGATGGAGTACGACTGGTTTCTGGATCTCCCTTTGGTTTGAATTCCAACCCATCCTTTGCTACGGAGCTGGCGTTATGTTATTTTTGCTTAAAAGGATCCTATGAAGATTCTAGTCGATGCAGATGCCTGCCCCAGATCTGCTTTACAGATCTGCACGGAGCTCGGGCGAAGATACAACATTCCGGTCTGGACAGTGGCCAGCTTTAATCATCATATCGAGTCGGATCACCCTATCGTTGTGGGAGACGATTCCCAGGAAGCGGATACGAAGATCTTGAATCTAACCGAAACAGGAGATATCGTCATCACCGGCGATTGGGGGTTGGCAGCCATGGTGCTGGGGAAGGGAGCAAGGTGCTTGAGTCCCGCGGGGAGGGAGTATCGTCCTGAGAAGATAGATTTCTTATTGGAGGAACGAGAGGCGAAGGCGAGATTTCGTCGAGGGGGCGGAAGAACCAAAGGGCCAAAGAAGAGGATGCCGGAGGACGATGAGCGGTTCGCGTCCTATCTGGAGAAAATTCTTTTACGAAAATAAACTTGAGGGTAGACCATGAAAAAGCTGAACATCGCTGTCATCGGCGTGGGTGGTGTGGGAGGTTACTTTGGCGGAAAATTAGCCCATCGCTTCTCCGCAACGTCTGAGGATTCAGCGAATATTTTCTTTGCAGCCCGGGGAAAGCATCTTGAGGCGATTAAGAAAGATGGGCTGATTGTCAGGTCTCCAGAGTTCGGCAGCATCACCTGCAGACCTGCGCTTGCGACCGATCACATCAATGACTTTCCGGAGATCGATATCTTTTTGGTCTGCGTTAAGGGTTATGATCTCATGGACGTTGCCACTTCAATTAAGAATCGAATAAAAGAGAACACGGTGATCATGGCTCCTTTGAACGGCGCAGACATCCGGGAGAGGCTTCGAAATGAAATTAAGAACGGGGTGATCCTTCCGGCCTGTGTGTACGTCTCCTCCTATGTCGAAAGACCGGGAGTGGTGGTTCATATCGGGGCACCAGGAAGGATGATCTTCGGTAGGGATTCGGATCGTCCCGACACCACCCCACATGAGATATTCGGGATCCTGGAGGAATCTTCCATCAATTATGAGTGGAAGGATGACGCAAATCCGGCGATCTGGGAAAAGTATATTTTCATCGCCAGCTTTGGCCTGGTCTCCGCCCGCTACAATCGCACGCTCGGAGAAATTCTGGAAGAACCCTTCCTAAGAGAAGAGGTCCTTGGGATTATGAATGAGATTCACTCCATTGCCTTGAAGAAAAAGATCGGACTGACCGATAGGATCGTAGATCTTTCTCTCAAGAAAGCGGCAACGTTTCCTCGCGAGACACAGACCTCGTTGCAGAGAGATATCCATCAGAAGAAAGGCAGAAGTGAGCTGGAACTTTTCGGCGACACCATCGTTGACCTCGGAAAAGAATTGGGCATCCCTACTCCGGCGACAGCAAGAATTTTTCAGGAATTAGAGAAAATTGAGGCGACGATCGTATGAACGAGGTGCATATTTCGAAGATTGCGAATGAACTGGGTCTCACCTCAAAACAGGTCCAGGCGACGGCAGATCTTTTGAATGAAGGAGCCACGGTTCCCTTTATCGCGCGGTACAGAAAAGAAGCCACGGATTCTATGGATGAGGTTTCCATCACAGCGGTTCGTGACCGACTCAATCAGCTCATCGAACTGGAAAAGCGGCGTGAGGCCATTCTCAAATCTCTAGAGGAGCGGGGACAACTGACAGATGAGTTAAAAGAGAAAATCCTCGCCGCTGCCACCATGGTCGTTCTGGAAGATGTTTATCTCCCCTACCGGCCGAAACGTCGCACCCGTGCGACGGTCGCTAGAGAAAGAGGACTGGAGCCGCTCGCCCAGCGCCTTTTTGCACAGGATGAGGTAGATCCGCTAGCCGAGGCAGCCGCTTTCGTCGATCCTGAAAAAGGGGTTGATTCCGCAGAAGATGCCCTCGCAGGAGCCCGTGATATCATTGCAGAATGGGTCAATGAGGATCAGATGGCACGAGCCAAGATGCGAGACCTCTTTACATCAAAGGCTGTTTTTAAGTCAAAGGCTATTTCAGAGAAGGAGGCGGAGGGAATCAAGTACAGGGATTACTTTGATTGGGAAGAGCCTGTCAACGCAGCGCCTTCCCATAGAATTCTTGCAATGAGGCGGGGGGAAAGGGAGGGCTTTCTCACTCTGCGAATCTTACCTCCTGAAGAGGACGCTCTCAACATTCTCGACGGCCTTTTCGTCAGAGGGGAAGGGCCTGCCTCCCAGCACGTGAGAATGGCAGTGTCCGATAGCTACAAGAGACTTCTTTCTTCTTCTATGGAGACGGAGATACGTCTGGTTACAAAAAAGCAGGCCGATGAGGAGGCGATACGCGTCTTCGTAGAGAACCTCCGTCAGCTTCTTCTCGCTCCGCCCTTGGGCCAGAAGAATGTCCTGGCTATCGATCCCGGCTTCCGGACGGGCTGTAAAGTGGTCTGCCTCAACGGACAAGGAAAACTGCTCCATACTGAAACCATTTATCCTCTTCAGTCCGAAAAGGCCGCCGCAGAGGCGGGCTCAAAGATCCTCAAGATGTGCGAGCAGTTCCAAACAGAGGCCATTGCGGTAGGGAATGGCACAGGAGGAAGAGAGACCGAGGCGTTTATTCGCAGTCTTGACCTCCCAAAGAAGATTTTAGTGGTGATGGTCAACGAGAGCGGCGCCTCTGTTTATTCGGCGTCCGAGGTAGCACGGGAAGAGTTTCCCGATCAGGATGTGACTGTCCGGGGGGCGGTATCCATCGGCCGGAGGCTCACGGACCCTCTGGCAGAGCTGGTCAAGATCGACCCGAAATCGATCGGAGTCGGCCAATATCAGCACGATGTAGACCAGGGGGCACTAAAGAGCAGTCTCGACGATGTGGTCGTGAGCTGTGTTAACGGCGTGGGCGTGGAGGTCAATACGGCCAGTAAACAGCTCCTGACCTATGTCTCAGGGTTAGGCCCGCAGCTTGCAAAGGGGATTATCGAGTATCGGAACCAAAATGGTCCTTTTCGATCACGAGAAGAACTGAAGCAGGTACCCCGTCTGGGGCCGAAAGCCTTTGAGCAGGCCGCCGGTTTTTTGCGGATCAGGGATGGAGATAACCCCCTTGATCGAAGCGCTGTGCATCCAGAGAGCTATCCGATTGTCGATGCAATGGCAAGAGATCTGGGTTGTTCAGTGCTGGATCTGATGCGCGACGAGAAGCTCCGTGAGCGAGTCGATGTCGGGCGATATATCTCAGAAAAGGTAGGTCTTCCCACGTTGAATGACATCCTGTCGGAACTCTCCAAACCCGGCCGTGATCCCCGTGAGCAGTTCGAGGTCTTCCGATTCGCAGAAGGGGTCGAGAAGTTGGAAGATGTAAAACCAGGCATGAATCTTCCCGGAATCGTGACCAACATCACCGCCTTCGGCGTCTTTGTCGACATTGGCGTTCATCAGGACGGACTGGTTCATGTCAGCCAGATTTCTAACCGTTTTGTAAAAGACCCAGCGCAGGTTGTGAAAGTTCATCAAAAAGTTTCAGTCACCGTGCTGGATGTGGACGTGGAAAGAAAACGAATCTCTCTTTCCATGAAGAACAGCCAGACCCACCCCGATGTCGGGCCAAAAGGGGAGGAAAGAGAAAAGGGAGAGGGAAGAAGGGAAAGAAAACAGAAGCAGAAGAGCTCGTTTACAAACACCCCGTTTGGTGATGCTTTTAGAAATAAGAAGCAATAGCTGATCGGCCATCATCCAACCTCTGCTCAGAGGGAATCTTCGATTTTTATTCCAGAAGGCAATTTACAAGAGTCAAGATGGAGGGAGGACTACAATCATGGATGACGAATTAAGAAAAAAGACTCAAGAGACAGCCAACCGGCTGTTCGGTAAAGGGGTTAAGATGGACCCCCCTTATGTCACGTGGAAGGAGTTTGACAGAGATCTTGCAAACGACCTATCCTTGTTCATCACTGGCAAGCTTTATTCCAGAACGGTTTTGACTCTGCCTGAAAGGCAGATGGTGGCCTGTGCGATGCTGGGTGCGCTACGGGCCACCGATGAGTTGAAACTCCACGTGAATGCAGCCCTGAATGTGGGTTGTGACCCCAAGAAACTGGCAGAAGTATTTTTCCAGTTGGCGCCCTACGCGGGGATGCCTGCAGTGAACGAGGCGCTTCAGGTTTATAGGGATGTCCTGAAGGAAAGAGGGGAGTGGCCCGTTAAATAGCGGATGCCGGAGGAGGCCTTTTGGAAGAGATTGCTCGCTAATCCCCGGAATCGACATCCTCACCCATCTCGGGAAGCCAATTCTGGATAATTTCTAAGATCCGTCTTGCTTGCTTAGCAGAGGAGATGTTGAATTTCGACTGGGGAATAAACTTCCCACCTCTTTTTTGATAGCGTGCCACCCGGATCTTCCTGGGCCCAAACTCGCCGGTTCTCTTGTCGAAATCCTGGTACATAAACATAATGGTGGACCAGGCTCCGCTCGTGAGAACCTCCTTTCTTATCTGCTTTACCAGAAGTTGGCCACTCTCATCCTTCCAGTCTATGCTGATTTCGTCAACCGTCTCTGCCATACTTCCTCCTTTATTTTAGGTCTCTTCTTCCTCAAGAAACTTGAAATTTCCCTCCATCATTCATAAATTTTAGGTAGCATTGATCGGTGATGATACAATCGCAAGGAGGCAATAATGAAGAGATGGATAAATTTTTTATTGGTGTCAATGGTTTTGGCACTTTTCCTCTCTGGTTGCGCCGTGGGAGTGTCGAGCAACGGATATATTCGGGATGAAAGCCCTGCATTTAGCGTCAATAAATCCCATGACTTAGACTATTATCAGATGTACGGTCCTTAATCATCCTTAATCCACGGTTCGCCCACGCGCTGGGCGAGACCGGGAAGTTGAGAGGTTCTTTTTCTGTCAGTCGGAGAAAAAATCAGGATTTATTTCAGCCGTCAGTCCGTCGCTATTCATCAGCCGTCTGGCCAAACCTTCAATCTTTGGAAGTTCATACTCAAAGAAAAAACGAAAGGCAAAAAATTTTCCGTGATAAAAATTTGCTTCTGCTCCTTCTGGCTGATTCTTCAGAGCCTTCACGATAGCCAAGGCTTGGACCAGCCATTGCCAGGCCACGGATACGATTCCAAAGAACTCCAAGTAAAGCGTTGCGTCAGCCAAAAAGAGTTCCGGAATTCCCTTCTTCGCCACACCCGTCAGATGGGTGGTAACGGTTTGAAGCATGTCTAATGCTTCTTCAAGTTTTTTTGCATAGGGTTTGAGCTCCTTAGATTTTTCCGCTTCACGGATGGTCGCTTCCACTTCCTCCAGGTAGAGTTTGTAGGCTTTTGCATTTTTCATGATGACTTTTCGGCCCAGAAGGTCTAAGCCATGAATTCCCGTGGTGCCCTCATGGATCGGATGAATCCGTGCGTCGCGGTAGTATTGTTCCAAAGGGTAGTCATCGCAGTAACCCGATCCGCCTAGACATTGTAATCCCGCACTAATGGAGAGCAGCCCCATTTCCGATGGATAGCTCTTGGCAACCGGGGTTAAGAGGTCTAATAAAAGCTCGTTCTTTTCCTTCTCTTCTCCGGTGAGAAGAATTGCGAGGTCGGCGTATTTGGCACATTGCGTCAGCAAAGCGAGAGCCCCTTCCGCCACGGACCGTTGGAAGAGCAACATGCGCTTCACATCGGGGTGCTCGATGATCGGAACCTGCGGCAGGGCGGGATCCTTGGTGGACAATTTTCTGCCCTGAAGTCGCGTTCGTGCATATTCCAAGGCCGCATAATAGGCAGCCGAGGCAATGGCTGCAGCCCCTGCCCCTACGCCGATTCTTGCCTCGTTCATCATCTGAAACATATGGAGCAGTCCCTGATTGGGTTCACCCACCAGGTAGCCATGGCAGTCATCGTTGTCGCCGATGCTAAGCTGGGCGATGGGACATCCCCGATATCCTAACTTGTGAAAAATTCCGGAGGTGACCACATCATTAGGCACCAGTTGTCCTTTCACATCCATCCGCTTTTTTGGTACGACGAAGAGTGAAATTCCTTTGACGCCCGCAGGAGCGCCTTTGATCTTTGCCAGCATAAGGTGGACCACATTCTCAACCGCATCGTGGTCTCCCGCCGATATAAATATTTTTTGGCCTTTTATTTTATAGTAAGCTTGACCCGTCGGTTCTGCCATCGTCGTGATGTCCGCCAGCGAACTTCCGGCCTCAGGTTCGGTGAGGGCCATGGTTCCTTGCCACTTTCCGGAGAGCATCTTGGGAAGATAGGTCTTCTTCAATTCCTCTTTGCCGAAGTTCAGAATGAGTCGGGCCGCTCCCGAGGTTAAACCGATGTAAGCAGCAGCCGAATAATTGGCTGCGCAAAAGATAAATCTACAGCCCATGGTGATCATTTGCGGAAGCTGCTGACCTCCCCACTCAAACGGGATGTCGTCACCGATCCAGCCCCCTGTCCCGCACTCCTCCAAAAACTTTCTGACCGAGGGGTGGACCTTAATCCCATCTTCGATGAACTCGGGTTGATTCCTGTCCATCTCCTGAAAGATCGGCCAGGCAAGTCCTCCGGCTAATTCTAGGGCTGCCTTTAAGACCATGTCGAGGAGTTTGGCATCGTATTCTTTGTAGTAATCGTAGCGGGTCAGGGAGGCGACATCAAAGACCTCGAAGAGCAAAAACCTCAAATTTCTTTCACTGAAAAATTTGGATGCCATCTTCGTCTCCTCCGAAAATGTGGGTGAGGTACAGGAATCCCATTCTAAGTTACTCGACGATAGTTTTGCAACGATAATTTAAGGATCCATCCTACACCCATCTGCTCGGATAGAAGAAGATTCCGAGAATTTGGGTTGAGCATCGTCTTGTGATCGAGTACAATATCAGTTGATCGGAAAGGAAGGGAGGCGTGGATGTTACGGGTTTTTAACACACTCGGGAAAAGACTGGAAATTTTCAAGCCGGCGGATCGGCGAACCGTTGATATCTTTACCTGCGGCCCTTCTGTCTACCAGAGAGCCCACATCGGAAACTTTCGAACGTTTCTATTTGAGGACATTCTCGTCCGGTATCTGGAATATTCCGGCTTTCGGGTGAAGCGGGGCATGAATATCACAGATATTGAGGACAAGGCATTTGAAGAAGCCAAGAAGAGAAGGATGGGTGTGAAAGACCTGACTGAAAAGAATATCAAAAATTTTATTCGGGAGATGAGGCTCTTGAAGATGAAGATCCCGGATTATCTTCCCCGGGCCTCTGAGGCCGTGGACGAAGTCGTTAAAATCATCAAGCAGCTTCTTGCCCGCAAGGTCGCCTACTGGCATCGGGGGAATGTCTATTTTGATCCAATGAAGTATTCTCGATTCGGAGAGCTTTATGGACTGGATATGAGCCGATGGCCTAAGAAAAAAAAGAGGTTTCATAAGGATACCTATCTCGGGATGCGATGGAATCTGGGAGATTTTATTTTGTGGCATGGGTACAAGGAAGGAGAACTTGACTGGGATACTCCGATCGGGAGGGGAAGACCTTCCTGGAACATTCAGGATGCGTGCCTCGTTCTCAAGCATTATCAAAGGACGCTTTCGATCTACTGCGGCGGGATTGATAACCTTTTTCGCCATCATGATTACACGCGGGCGATCGTTGAATCGGTACGGCCTTACCCCA
>Ga0335070_10008646_pt1 | contig 11941 bp, 10 predicted proteins | sample Lox_Sample_13_FD_206722 | JGI IMG/M metagenome (GOLD analysis project Ga0335070, IMG submission 206722) | Soil microbial communities from Loxahatchee National Wildlife Refuge, Florida, United States - Lox_Sample_1.3 | ecosystem: Environmental > Terrestrial > Soil > Wetlands | place: USA...
GCTCGCAGAGAACCAGCGTCCGATCGCCGAAGGGCTCGCCGGGCTGGGAGCCGTTATCAACCTTGGACCCTTTCAGTCCCTCGATCCCGGCAGGGTAGCGGGTGCCGTCCGCATCCTCCTTTCCCTCACACCTGAACAGCGGAAGGCATATTCGGGTTACCGGAGACTGATCGATGGCGATGGAGCGATCCGGGTGGTTGCAAAAATGAAACAGCACCAGGGGCACCGATGAAGATCCTGTACTTTGGGAACAACTGGGTGGGGTGGAAGGTTCTGGAATGGCTGGCCGGACGGGAGGAAGAGATCGTCGGTCTCGTCATCCATCGGCCTCCCAGGCAGATGTTTGTCGAGGAGATCCTAAAGACCGCTCACCTGTCGGACGAACAGGTGTTCTATGGCGACGAGCTCAGAGATCCGGAAATACTTGCGTCAATAACCCGGATAAAACCCGATATCGGTCTCAGTGTTTTTTTCAGCTATCTCATCCCGCCCCCGTTGCTGCAGGAATTTCCTGGGGGGATCATCAATGTACACCCCGCGTACCTACCATACAACCGGGGGGAATTCCCGAACGTGTGGAGTATCGTTGATGAAACACCTTCGGGAGTAACTCTCCATTATATTGACGAGGGCATCGATACGGGAGATATCATAGCCCGGGAAGAGGTCCCGGTTGAGCCTGTGGATACGGGGGAGACCCTGTACAGGAGGCTCGAACTGGCATCGATCCGGTTGTTCAGGGAGAGCTGGCCGTCCATCAGGGCCGGGAGTCATTCCAGAAGTCCGCAGGTACCTGCAGAAGGTACGTATCACAGGAGGCGGGACGTCGAATCCATAGACTGCATCAACCTTGAGAAGGAGTATACGGCAAAGAATTTGATCAATATCCTTCGTGCACGGACATTTCCGCCCTATAAAGGAGCATATTTCGAGGTGGGGGGTAAGAGGGTCCTCCTGAGACTCCACCTCGAGTACGACGAGGATACCGATCAGGAAAGATGAAAACAAATTCAATCACCTTCTCCCGTCCTTTTCCTTCTGGAGCCCGGTATTTCTCTGGAAAGCGCGGTAGCCGGGACCCTCCCGCCCGGAGAAAAATTATCAATCCGGAGATTGCATGATTTATATCATGGGCAGAGGGCTCCGCCTATCCGGATACCATGTTCCGATCAGGAATCCCCCTGGCGCCCCCGAAATTATGCCCGGTCCCCGGGGCGGGATGTGCGGATGGTGAATACAACGCCGGATACCCGGTCCTATGATGTCGATCTCCTCGAGCGGAGGATCGAGTTGAACCGGTCGGCCCAGTCCGTCGATTTCAACAGCTGGATCTTCCAGGGGATCCGGTTCCCCCCTGAAAGCCATATCCTGGAACTTTGCTGCGGAACGGGGACCCAGACAATGGAGTTCCTGCGGAGGCTGGACGGCAGGGGCCGCTATGTCGGGGTTGATAAATCCGGAAAGGCCCTCGATACCATCCGGAAAAAGGTGCCTCTGGAGCAGGGTCGGCGTATGACCCTCCTGTGCTCGGAGATGGACCTCACCGGACCTGCGCTTAAGGCGGCGGGGCTCGGGGACCTGAAATTCGACCTGGTATTCTGTTCCTATGGACTGTATTACAGTTCAGACGTGCCGCGCCTCCTCTCGGAGATGGAGGGACTCCTCGGGAAGGACGGGTGCATCGTCATCGTGGGGCCCTGGGGTCCCAACAATGAAGCCCTTTTCAGGATGTTCGGCGACGCGGGGGTCCAGATCCCGGAATATGTCAGGTTCACCAGCCAGAGGTTCATGTATGACGTGGTTATCCCATGGGGCACCCTCCATTTTCCCTGCCTCTCGATCAGGACGATGGTGAACCCGATCGTCTGGACCTCCCCGGACCAGGTCCTCGACTACTGGAAGAATTCCACGTTCTTCGATCCCGGGAGGATCCAGGCGGTAACCGACCGGCTGGGCGAGTGTTTCGCCGGAGAACCCAGGTTTATCAATAAAAAATATGTGATGTCGGTGGTCATGAAGAATGAGTGAAAAACGATCGATCCTCGTGATCTCTGCTCACCCGGATGACGAGGTCCTCGGGTGCGGAGGGACCATTGCCCGGTTGTCGCGGCACGGCTATCCGGTGGATATCGCGATCCTGGGAGAGGGTGTCACGTCCCGGTACAAGACACGGGAGGAGACCCCCGGTGATGAGGTGAACCGGATACGGGAACAGGCGCACCAGGCGTCGGTCTTTCTCGGTGCGAGGAACCTTCGCATGTTCCGGCTCCCGGACAACAGGTTCGACACGGTCCCGCTGATCGATATCGTGAGGATCATCGAGGAGCTCCTGGGCGATATCCGGCCGGATGTCATTTACACCCACTACCCGGGCGACCTGAACGTGGATCACTCGCTCACCTTCAGGGCCACCGTCACGGCGGCACGCCCCCTGCCCGGGGGACCGGTGCGTTCCGTCTATACCTACGAGGTCCCCTCGTCGACGGAATGGTCGTTTCACCCCGGTACCGCGTCGATGAAGCCGAACGTCTTTGTGAACATCGAAGAGACCCTCGATACAAAGATCCGTGCCCTCCAGGTCTATGAAAGCGAGGTGAGAGCCTTCCCCCATCCCCGTTCTCCCGAAGCGCTGAAGGCGATCGCACACCGCTGGGGCAGCGTGGCGGGGATCCAGGCGGCAGAGGCGTTCGAACTCGTGAGAGCGATCCGATGACAGGCAGGACTTCCATGGACGCGGGCTTCAGGATCAACAGCCGGCTTATCGGGAGCGGCGAACCGGTGTACATCGTCGCCGAGCTCTCGGCGAACCACCACCAGGATTTCGACGAGGCAGTCGAGCTCGTCAGGGAGGCGAAAAAGGCGGGGGCCGATGCGGTGAAGATCCAGACCTACCGGCCGGACACCATCACCCTCCCCTGCAGGAATGAATATTTCCGGTTCGGGCCCGGTACGCTGTGGGAGGGCCGGTATCTCTATGACCTGTACGGTGAGGCGTACACGCCGTGGGAGTGGCAGCCCGGGCTGAAGAAGGAGGCAGACCGGCTCGGCATGGACCTCTTCTCAACCCCTTTCGACGATACGGCGGTCGATTTCCTGGAGGAGATGGGAGTACCCGCCTATAAAATTGCCTCGTTCGAGGTGGTCGACATCCCTCTGATAGAGAAGGTCGCCGCGACCGGGAAACCCATCATCCTCTCCACGGGGATGGCCTCCCTGTCGGAGATCGACGAAGCGGTGAGAGCTGTCCTGCGCGTCGGGGACGCGCAGGTGGCCCTCCTCAAGTGCACGAGTGCGTATCCGGCTCCTCCGGCGGAGATGAACCTCCGGACCATCCCCCACCTCTCCCAGGCCTTGCATGTACCTGTCGGGCTTTCCGATCACACGCTCGGCATCGCGGCTCCCGTCGCTGCCGTCGCTCTCGGCGCGTGTATCATCGAGAAGCATTTCACCCTCTCCCGATCGGTCGCCGGGCCGGATACCGCGTTCTCCCTCGAACCGCGCGAGTTCGCCCTGATGGTTACTTCTATCCGTGAGGCAGAGGCGGAGCTTGGGGAGGTCAGCTACGAGGTGACGGAACACGAGAAGGCGAGCCGCGTGTTCCGGAGGTCCCTGTTTGCCGCGAGAGATATCCGGGCAGGGGATGAATTCACCCGGGAAAATGTCCGATCAATACGGCCGGGGTATGGTCTCCCCCCCAGGTATCTCAGGGAAGTGCTGGGAAGGAAATCACGCAAGGACATCTCCTGCGGGACACCGTTACAATGGGATCATATCATCTGACCCGGGGGAACAGGGCTGGCGATCCAGCATGAAGATCGTTGCGATCATCGAGGCGAGAATGAGCTCCACGCGCCTGCCCGGGAAGATCATGCGCCCCATTCTCGGCAGGCCGATGCTCGGGCTCCTGATCGAAAGAGTCTCGGCGGCAGATCAGGTCGACCAGGTGGTCGTGGCAACCACCACGAACCCGGCCGACGACCGTATCGAGACCCTGGCAGGGACTCTGGGGGTTGGCTGTTACCGGGGCAGCGAGGAGGATGTATTGAACCGGGTGCTGGAGGCGGCGCATGCATTCTCCGCGGATCTCATCGTAGAGGTTACCGGTGACTGCCCCCTCATCGATCCCGCCGTTATCGATACGGTCATCTCTGCGTATCATGCCCATGACTGCGATTATGCGAGCAATATCCTGAGGCGCACCTTCCCCCGGGGGATGGATGTCCAAGTGTTCCCGACGAGGGTGCTGGGGGAGGTCGCAGATCTGACCCGGGACCCCGTCGATCACGAGCATGTCTCACTCTACATCTACGAACATCCGGAGCGGTTCTTGCTCTGGAACGTGGAGAGCAGCCTGGACCCCTCGTGGTGGGACCTGCGGTTGACGGTCGATACCCCCGAGGATTTCCAGCTGATCGAAGAGATCTTTACACGCTTATATCCCGGGAAGAGACTGTTCTCCCTCCAGGATGTGATTCTTCTGCTCACGAAATATCCCCGCCTGCGTGAGATCAACGCCCATATCGATCAGAAGAGGGTACGCTGATGGTCTACCGGGCGGCGGTCATCGGGTGCGGGAAGATCGGGAGCGAGTTCGCCGACGACCCACGGGTCCAGGGTGTCTACTCCCACGCAGGCGCCTATGCAAAGTGCCCTGAAACGGAACTCGTTGCCCTTTGCGACTCGGATCCTGAGAAACTGGCGAGGTGCGGCAGGCGGTGGGGCGTGGGAGGCCTCTACACGGACTACCGTGAACTGCTCAGGGACCAGCCCCCCGACATCGTGAGCATCTGCACGCCGGATTCCACGCACGAGAAGATCATCCGCTCCGCCCTGCAGGCGAAAGGTGTGGCGGCAATCCTTGCGGAGAAACCCGTCACCACCGACGTACATTCAGCCGCCGGCCTCGTCCGCCTGGCGAAGGAGAACGGCGTCCTTCTCGAAGTGAACTACTCCCGCCGGTTCGATCCCTGCCACCAGCGGGTGAAAGAATGCATCGGGCGGGGATCCCTCGGGGCGATACAGGCGGTGAGCGGCTATTATACCAAGGGTACCCTCCATAACGGCACGCACCTCTTCGACCTCCTACGATACCTGGTCGGGGAAGTGGCCCGGGTCCGGGGGACAGACACCCTCCATGAGCCGGGGGAAGACCCGACCCTCGACGTCTATGTAGAGTTCGAGTCCGGTGTCACCGGTTTCTTCCACGGGTGCGACGCCCGGGCATTCAGCATCTTCGAGCTGGACATCGTCGGGAAGAAAGGGCGAATCAGGATCGCCGAATCCGGGCATAATATCGAGTTCTATACCATAAGGGAGAGCCCCCATTACTCGGGGTATCTCGCCCCCATCCTCCACAGCCAGGCCCGGAATTGCATGCAGGACCTTCTCTTGCACGCGGTCGGGGATGTCGTGGAATGCCTGCGAACAGGGAAGGAACCCCTCTGTTCGGGCGAGGACGGAGTCCGTGCCCTGCAGATCGCGGATTCTCTCAGGGAATCTGCCCGCGGAGACCGGATGGTCTCCATGAGCCCCCCATGAGGGAAAAGGAGGGCCGTCCCCGCGTCGTCGCCATCTCGGGGGACCCGGGAGGCGCCCGGGCGATGGCTCCCGTGCTCGGGGAACTGCGGGCCGGGGGTCGTGTCACGCTCGATGCCTATACCTATAAACAGGCTCAGGCTTTGTGGACGGACCTCGGGATAGACCACATCCAGGTACCCGATCCCATCTCCCTCCCGGAGGTGGAGGATCTGGTCTCGCTCGGGAGGTGCGAGCTGCTCCTCACGAGCACCTCGTTCGGCGGGATCGAGCTCGAGAAGGAACTGATAGCGCTCGCCAGGAGGCGCGGGGTGCCGTCGCTCACCCTCCTTGACACCTGGGGCAATTATTCCCAGAGGTTCAGCGATGGGGAGGGTCATCTCGCCTACCACCCGGACCGGATCGCCGTTATGGACGAACTCGCATACCGCGAGATGGTGGAAGAAGGATTCGATCCCGGGCTGCTCGTCATCACCGGCCAGCCTGCCTTTGATGGCCTCAGGCCCGGAACCGCACGCCTCCGCGACCGCAAGAAACGGACCATCATGGGAAAATTTCCGGTGGAATCCGGCGAGATTCTCGTCCTGTTTGCATCCCAGCCGCTCTCGCAGATTTATGGGACCGGCCCCTCAAGTCCCCGGTATCCGGGCTTCGATGAATGGAAGGTGCTCCGGCTCCTGATCGATGCCTTGGACGCCATCAACAGCGAAAAAGGTCCCGGGATAGTCCTTGTGGTCCGGCCCCACCCCCGCGAGGGCCCCGCCCCGTACCTCGGGATGAAAGGGAAAAGGACGAGGGTGCTCGTCACCGGGGAAGGGGATTCAAGGGACTGGATCCGGGAATCCGACCTTGTAACAGGGATGAACAGTATCCTGCTCGTCGAGGCGTGTTACCTGGGAGTTCCTGTGATCAGCCTGCAGCCGGATTTACGGGGGAAAGACATGCTTCCCACGAACCAGGCGGGGATCAGCCGGGCGGTGTATCGCAAGGAGGAGATCAGACCGGCGATCGAAGAAGTGCTGTTTAATACAGAGGTCCGCGAAAGAATGATCTCGCGGATGGCCGGGATGCCCCGTGATGGGCAATCCACCCGGCGGGTCGTGGCACTTGTCTATTCGATGACGGGAGTGGAATAACAGGACGGGGGGTTAGCAGTGGGAAACCTGGCGATCAACGGGGGGGAGCCGGTCAGGAAGGCACCGTATCCGGCCTATATCACCATAGGCGAGAAGGAGAAGAGGGCGGCAATGGCTGTCCTCGATACCTCGGTGCTCTCAAAATTCCTGGGCACGTGGTCCCCTGAGTTCTATGGCGGGCCCATGATCCAGGGGCTGGAGCAGGAGTGGGCCGCCTGTTTCGGGGTGAAGCACGCGGTCAGCATGAATTCAGCGACATCGGGGCTGTACGCGGCGGTGGGCGCGGCGGGCGTCGGGCCCGGTGACGAGGTGATCGTCTCCCCCTATACCATGAGCGCGTCTGCGACGGCCGCCGTCGTCTACGGGGGTCTCCCGGTCTTCGCTGACATCGATCCGGATATATTCTGTATCTCGCCCGGGTCCATTGAAGGGCTCATCAGCCCTTCCACGAAAGCCATCATCGTGGTGGACCTCTTCGGGCACCCCGCGGATATGGACGAGATCATGGCCCTTGCCCGGGATCATGGCCTGGTCGTGATAGAGGACGCGGCCCAGGCACCCGGCGCCCTCTATAAGGGGAGGCCTGCCGGGACCCTCGCGGATATGGGGGTATTCAGCCTGAATTACCACAAGACAATCCATTGTGGCGAAGGGGGCATCGTCGTCACCGCGAGCGATGACCTCTCCGAACGGCTTCAGCTGATCCGGAACCATGGCGAGGTCGTGGTCAAGGGGAAAGGGGTGCAGGACATCACCAACCTCGTGGGGTTCAATTACCGGATGACCGAGATCGAGGCGGCGATTGCACGGGAGCAGCTGAAAAAACTCGACGGCCTGACGGCGGGGCGGATCCATGCAGCGGAGTACCTCACCCGTCACCTGTCCGGTATCGACGGGATCCATCCTCCCTGTGTCCGTCCCCGGGTGAAGCACGGGTACTACGTGTATGCTCTCCGGTTCGAAGAGGAGAAGGTCGGGATCGCCAGGGACCGGTTCGTTGCGGCCATGAACGCGGAGGGGATACCGCTTATCCCGGGGTACCAGGAACCGCTGTACCTTGAGCCCATGTACCAGAAGAAAATTGCATTCGGGAGGGACGGGTTCCCCTTCACCTATAGTGGCTACAGGGGGAAAGTCTCGTATGAAAAGGGTATCTGTCCCATCACCGAGCGCATGCACGAGAAGGAACTGATGTATACTCCTGTCTGCCACGCAAACGTGGGAAAATCAGATCTGGATGATTTTGTCACCGCCGTCCAGAAATGCCTGAAGTTCCGGAACGAATTGAGATGAAGTGGGGGGGACCGGCCCCCTGCTCCGACGATAAAACGATGGCGGATGATCAGGTATGGCGGGCTCCCCTAAAGGAGACATCGTTGCCGAAGTACACCTTTGAGAAGCTCTCTGTCATCTGCTTCTTCTGGTGCTCATAGTAATCCTCGATTATCTCCTTATTCGCCTCGAACATCAGCCGGTTGAACTCATCGTCCGGGATATCGGTAAAATTCACGGTGGGGAGCTCGAGGTTCCTGTGTTTTGTGTAAAAGTCCCCGGGGCCGGTGAGATCGCCGTGTGAGATCGCGTAATCATAGAGCGGGGAACCCGGGTAGGGCGTCACAGGACGTATCACCCTGAGCTGGGAGAAGTCATTGTAATTCTTCAGGAACTCGAGGGATTTCCGCAGGCTCTGCCGGGTATCCCCGATGTTTCCAAAGATGATGTTGAAAGCGATATTGATCCCGGCACGCCGGGTCATCTCTATCCCCTGGACGATCTCCTTTTCGGTAAGCCGCTTGTTCATGGCATGGAGAGCCCTGTCGTCGAACTGCTCGATCCCGTAATCTATGGAAACGCACCCGGACTCCTTCATGATATCGACGATATGTTCGTTCACCGTGTCCAGGCGGCCTGTACAGAAATAGTTGATCTTTATACCTTCGTCCTGGATGGCATTGCAGAACTCCTCCACCCGCTTCTCCGAATGCATGAAGAGTTCGTCATAGAACATCACGTACGAGATCCGGTAATCCTCGATATAGCTCTTCAGCTCTTCGATCACATTCGGTATCGAGCGGAAACGGATCCCCTTCTCAAGCCGCTGGCAGAAGTTGCAATGGTAATTACACCCGCGGCTCGTGATCATCGCGATCTGACGGTCTGTCGAGGTCATCTGGAGGAACTTGGCATTGATATAGTATTCCATCGGGAGACAGCGGTAATCCGGGTACGGGATGATGTCCAGATCCTTGATGGGTTTCTCCCGCTCGTTCACGGTATACAGGTCCTTCTTTCGGAATGTAATCCCGCGGACGGTGTCCAGCGGGATATTCCCCCCCAGCGCCCTGACGAGGTTCAGGAAGGGTACCTCGCCTTCGCCCATGATCACCGCGTCGGCGCCGGTATAGCGAAGGTAAAATTCCGGGACCGGCGTGGGGCCGTGACCCCCGAGGACGATGAACGGGCGGTTCTTCACCCTGAGAATGGCATCGCAGATCTGTTTGATCTTCCCGTGCTGGTAATACCCTGCCACGAAGCCGATCCCCACGACATCGAAGGGGTTCTCTGAGAGGAACTTCGTGAGGTGCTCTTCGGGGTAGTGGTACACGTCTTGGCTGTAAAACAGGATGTCCGTATACCCGTGCTTCCGCAGGTACGCCGAGACATAGCAGGCTCCCATGGGGATCGGGTTATGGGTGGACTGATTGTCATAGACGATAAAAAGGATCTTCACGACGGTTCTTCCTGCAGATGATATCTCATCTGGCACTATAAAAGGGTATTTTTCATCCTTCCTCCGTCAGGCCCGCATCTCTGAGGAATGTCTGCAGAAAAATGGTATGGTTTACGCCTGAAATTCGGGTGTGAGAGAGAAATATCCCTCCCTTCCTCCCGGCCTGTGAGGGAGGAGGTCATTCATTCTGGTTGTTCGGGTTGAACTGCGCGTTGTAGTACCGTGCGTAGACCGAGTCCCGTTCCAGGAGCTCTTGGTGACTGCCCGATTCAACGATCCGCCCCTTCTCGATCACGACGATCCGATCGGCCCCCTCGATGCTGGAGAGCCTGTGCGCGATGGCGACGATGGTATACCGGTGTCTAATGGTCTTGATGGAGTTCTGGATGACCTTCTCGGATTCGCTGTCAAGCGAACTTGTCGCTTCGTCGAGGATGAGGATCTCCGGATCCTTGTAGAGCGCCCGGGCCAGGGCGATCCGCTGCCTCTGCCCACCGGAGAGGCTGAACCCTTTCTCCAGGAGGACGGTCTGGTAGTTCTCGGGGAGCTCCATGATGAACTCGTGGGCATTTGCCATCTTCGCCGCCTCGATGGCCTTTTCGAGCGAGACCGGTTCGCTCCCGTACCCGATATTGTGGAGGATCGTGTCGTTGAAGAGGAAGATGTCCTGGCTCACGACCCCGAGTTTCGCATGATAGGAACGGATATCGAAGTCCCTGAGATTGGTCCCGTCGATCCTGATCTCCCCTGTATCCGGGTCGAACATCCGGATGAGGAGGTCGACGAAGGTCGATTTACCGCCACCCGAGGGCCCGACGAGGGCGAGCATCTCGTTCTTTTTTATCGAGAGGCTCACGTCGGTCAGTGCCGCGTTGTCGGGGCCATAGGAGTAACTCACCCGGTCAAAAACGATATCGCGGCCAAAGCTCCCGAAGACCTGTGTCCCGTTCCTGATATGCTGACCTTCCCTGGCACCCTGCAGGATCTGGTCGACCTTCAGGAAGCTCGGGATGAGCCGGGCCAGCTCATGCCGCCTCGAGCTGAGATCCCGGAGGGGGGTAGTGATGCGGACCAAGATGAAGAGGAAGAGGATGAGCATCGGGAGGGAGACCTTGAGGAAGTTCAGGGACACGAAGAGGACGACGACGGCAAGGATGAAGATGATCGACTGGAAGTAGATCTCGATCCTGACCCCGCTCAGCCCGTACTTTTCATGGACGCCGGCATAATCATCGGCGATCTTCGAGAAGATCCCCGATTCGACGGGCTCGGTCGACGAAGTCTTGATGAGCCGCATCAGGTTGAACCGTTCGGCGAGGAACTCGTTCTGCTTTGTATTCCAGACGACATGCTTTCCCCCGTAGAACGTCGACTGTTTGTTGGCGATGGAAAGGAGGCCCAGGGCGAAGAGCGTGATAAGGACGCAGAAGAAGGTCATCTGGACGGAGATGTACAGGAGCATGATCGCGTAGACGATGATGAAAAAGATGTCTGTCACGAGTTCGAGGGCCGAGAAGAGCCCGTACCCCGCGTTGTCCACCTCGATGGCCAGCGTATTGATGATATTTCCGGCCTTCTGGGAGTTGTGGTACAGGATATCTGCGCTGATGATCTCGGAGAAGAGTCTCTTTTTCAGCTGGGAGACGAAATGCACCCGCAGGTCGACCTGCATCACCTTCTTGATGTAGAGGATCACCTGCCCGACGAGAAAGAGGGCGGTGAGCATGATGAGCAGCGTGGTCAGGTTGAGGGGGATATGGATGAACTTGAAGACCGACTGGAGGATCCCCCACAGCGTTCCCCCCGGGTTCTCCTGATCCTCGAGGAGCTGGATGAAGGGGACGAGGGCACCCAGGCTGATCGCCTCGAAGAAGGCGCAGACTATCGCAAAGACGGTGATAAGGGAGAGCTTTGCGAGGTTCGGCCGGATGTACTTTTTAATTATCCTGAGATCTTCCCTCTCCATCGGTCAAAGCACCCCGCGGAACACTCCCCGAGCGTAATATCCAGCGAGAGAAAAATTACTCTGGAAGATTTTGCTATCTCAAATGATATTGTTTTGCTTTCTGGTCGTTGAGATTTGAGGAAACCCGGGGGCCGATTTCCCCGGATGAAAAGAACTGCCTGAAGGACAGGTGAGGTTCGGACCGGCATCGTAACCCGGATCATCTTCTGGCCTCAGGGGAACCTTTCACCGTATTTCGACGAAGGCCGGGCAGAGCGTCCCTTATGCTCTCCTCCCCTCGGCTGAAAGAATCAGGGGGATGAGGTCTGTTCCGCTGATAAGCCCGAACGAGCCTGACACCGCCTGCCGTTCCGTGAGCCGGGTGGTTTTGTCCCGGATAAGCCCCCTGACCGCGAATGGCACGGGATCTGCGGTATGCGTCTTGAACCGGACCGGGGTCGGGTGGTCGGGGAGGACGGCGATGATTCCCTCGAAGGTTTCCATGATGGTCCCGACCATCCCGTCGACCTGCTCGATGGCCCTCACCTTTTCCCCGACCGAACCCATGTGGCTGGCCTCGTCGGGAGCCTCGAC
>Ga0335070_10008647_pt1 | contig 11940 bp, 5 predicted proteins | sample Lox_Sample_13_FD_206722 | JGI IMG/M metagenome (GOLD analysis project Ga0335070, IMG submission 206722) | Soil microbial communities from Loxahatchee National Wildlife Refuge, Florida, United States - Lox_Sample_1.3 | ecosystem: Environmental > Terrestrial > Soil > Wetlands | place: USA: Florida...
GAGCGGCGAGGTGCGGCTGGCCTTTCTTGCCGACGTTCCGCCGGTCGGTTTCGTGGTGTACGAGGTCCGGCCGGCCCAGGCGCCCTGCGACATGACCACTGATCTGAAGCTTGCTGAGTCTGACATCGAGAACAGCCGTTATCGCGTTCGCCTGGACCAAAACGGCGACGTGGCCAGCATCTTCGACAAGGCCGTCGGCAAGGAGCTGCTCCGCGGCCCCGCTCGGCTGCAACTTCTCGAGGACGTACCCAAGAAATGGTCCGAGTGGGAGATCTGGTACGAGGATATCTGCGCCGAGCCGAAGGCCTGTGTCGGCGGTCCGGCAAAGGTACGGGTCATCGAGCGCGGCCCGGCTCGCGTGACCGTCGAGATCGCGCGCCAGGCCGAAGGCTCCACATTCGTGCAGCGGATCCGGCTCGCTGCCGGCGGCGCAGCCGATCGAGTCGAGTTCGACACGCGACTGGATTGGCGCACGCCGCGCCGGGCGCTCAAAGCGGCGTTCCCACTGACCGCGTCGAATGCAATGGCGACCTATGACCTGGGTCTGGGCACCATCCAGCGCGGTAACAACACGGAGAAGCTCTACGAGGTGCCTGCCCAGCAGTGGGCGGACATCACCGCCGCGGATGGCGAATACGGCGTCTCCATCCTCAATGACTGCAAGTACGGGTGGGACAAGCCCGCCGACAACACCCTGCGCCTTACGCTCGTCCATAGCCCGCACAGCATCCAGAAAGACATGGGCTGGCATCACTTCACCTACGCGGTCTGCGGGCACAAGGGCGATTGGCGCAACGGGTCGCAATGGCACGCGGCACGGCTCAATCAGCCGCTGGTGGCCTTCCAGGTGCCGCAGCACGGGGGGCCGCTGGACAAGCGATTCTCGCTGCTCTCCGTCAGCACGCCGCAGGTCGCCGCCCTGGCGGTCAAGAAGGCCGAGGAAGGCGACGAGGTCGTCATCCGGTTACAGGAGTTGCACGGTAAGCCGGCCGAACACGTAAGCGTCTCGATGGCGGCCCCCGTCGCCGCGGCTCGCGAGGTCACCGGCGCGGAAAGCCCCATCGAAACGAAGGTCGCGGTCGAGAACGGCCAGTTGGTGATCGACCTGCCGGCCTATCGCCCGCGGACATTCGCCGTGAAGCTCGGGCCGGCCCCGATCAAGCTTACGCCGCCGACCAGCAAGACGGTCGCCTTGCCGTTCGATACCGACGTGACCAGCCTCAACGGCGAAAAGGCCGGCGGCGAGAAACCCGCCGGGGAGTTCGACACCGAAGGCCACGCCATCGCCGCCGAGCTGCTGCCCGCCTCCATCGTCAGTGAGGGCATTCCCTTCGATCTCGGCCCTTCCGCGGTCGGGCAGAAGAATGCCGTGACCTGCCGCGGGCAGACCATCGACCTGCCCCCGGGCAATTTCAACCGGCTGTATTTCCTGGCGGCCGCTGCCGGTGCCGACACGAGCGGCACGTTCAAGATCGGTGACGCGCCGGTCGAGGTGTCCGTTCAGTCTTACACCGGCTACGTCGGCCAGTCGCAAAGCCTCGTCGTCAACGGCGAGATCGTGGATGCGTCGCGGATGGCGGAGCCGTTCATCAAGCGCGACAACATCGCCTGGGTCGGCGGCCATCGTCACGCCGCCGACGGCAAGAATGAAGCCTACGTCTTCACGTACCTCTTCAAGTACGCCCTCGATCTCCCCAAGGATGCGAGCAAGTTCACGCTGCCCGACAACAACAGCATTCGGGTCCTCGCCATCACCGCAAGCGATAACCACAACGACGCCGTGATGCCGGCTTGCCCCCTGTACGATGGCGTCGTTGCCCCGAAGATCGCCCCCGCCGGCGGCATGACCATCGAGCCGGTTACCGTCACTCTTTCCACCGGCGCCAAGGGGGGCAGGATCCGCTACACGCTGGACGGAAGCGATCCCTCGCCGGACTCGAAGCTCTACGAGGGCCCGATCGCGATCAAGGAGACGGCGACGGTGTCCGCCCGCGTCTTCGTCGGCGCCGAGCCGGCGGACTATGTCGCCCGGCGAACCTACACGTTCGTCCAGCCGCGCAAACCCGAGAACCCGGCGAACCTCGTGCCCGGCCTGAACTACAAGTACTTCGAGAACAAGTGGAAGCAGGAGAACATCGGTGAGCTCGCCGGCCTGCAGGCCGCCAAGTCGGGCACGGTGGATTGGTTCGACCTGGCCCCTCGCGGTCGGGACGAAAACTTCGCCTTCGAGTTCACCGGCTTCGTCGAAGTTTCCCGCCCGGGCGTGTACACCTTCTGCACCAAGTCGGACGATGCCAGCAAGCTCTTCATCGGCGATGCCGAAGTAGTGGACAACGACGGCCCGCACGGCATGACCGAGCGAGACGGCAAGCTCGCCCTCGCCCCGGGCAAGCACGCCATCCGCGTCCTCTACCTGCAAGGTGGCGGCGACTTCGGCCTGGAAGTCTCTTACGAAGGACCCGACTTGGCCAGGCAACGCATCCCGCCGACGGCGCTGTTCCGCGAACAGAAGGCGGACTGATCGATCGGTAGGAGTCGAAGCGGGGAATAGAAAAGGGGGCAATCCACTCTTCAAGGAGAGTCGATTGCCCCCGTGCGTTTCTGTGCGACTGCAATGTGCAGCTCGGCCGGGATGGGCTCCTAGTTCAAGATCAGCGCATCCACGAAGCCCTGAACGTCTCCACCGTCCACCACGTTGTCGTGGTTCATGTCCGCCATCATGCGGTCGCACGGACGGAATGGATCTCCGTCGTGGTCCGCGTCGTAATCGGCCGGCGTGATCAGCGCCTGCACAAAATGGGGAATGTCGCCGACGTTCACACTGCCGTCGCAGTTCATGTCGCCGCGGAGCGAAGAGGCGCAGGACAAGTTGTAAATGTAGACGGCGTCGACGCCGCCTTCGTCAACCGAGTTGTTGGGGTTGTCCTTCGCACTGAAGCGGAGCTTCATCTGCGAGGTCAGCGTAACATAGTCTTTGATATGTACGTTTCGCTGGACCCAGCCGCCGCGGAGATTGACCACACGCTCGATCAATCTCCACGACGCACCATTGTTGTTGGAAATCTCGACATCGAACGGGTCTGAATCCAGATCATCGTTGTACCACCAGCGGGCGTAGTTCAGGATCGGGTCGTTCAATCCGCTGGCGTCGAAGACGGGCGATACCAGCCGCGTCGGCCCGCCATCCACGTCGGTGTTGCAACTCGCTGGACTCGAGTTGTTCTGCGTCACGAAGCACTTGCCCGAGCCGTCGAAGTCCGTCGGGGGTTCGCCGCGCGGGGGGCTGCAGGGCAGCGGCACAGCTCGCTGCCAGGCGCCGGAAAGGAGGGCCACATTCTCGACCGTCCAGCCCTGGTCGTTCTCAAAGTCGTCGTTCAGGAGGATCGTCAATGTGGCGACGGTGGCGATGTAGGTTTGGTTTGGAGCAGCCGACGGGTTGTAAACCATGCCGCTCTGATCGCCCGCCGCGCCGAAATAGAAGCGAGGCGTATCTCCGCAGCTCGCCGGCGGCAGGGTGGCGCGATACAGGCCAAGACCCAGCGACACCATGGGAGTTGACAGGAACGGCCCGCCGTCGTAGCTGTAATAGACGGTGGCCGAGCCGGGCACGTACGCTTCCGTACCCGGGGAGATGTGAACCATGATGTCCGTGGACTCACCCGGCGTCAGCCGGTTGGGCACGCCGTTGGGGAAGCTGAGCGACGGCGGAATGTGGACGCCCTTGACAGCGAGCGTCGGATCACCCAGGAGGGTCGCCTCGTAATAACACCATCGCATGCACGGCTCTTCGATGCGGTAGACGTTATCCTCTTTCGAATCCTGGTTGGCGCGACCGAGCTGCGGCTTGACCTCGGCCGGGCTGAATACGGCATCCCAGAATTCGCGGTTAAATCGCTCTGAAGGCCCGTCGGCACTATCATACTCACCCCATCCGTAGCGGGCGTTCTGGACGGTGGCGAAGACGCCGTGGTCCGACTTGACGAGCAGTTCTTCCGCGAAGCAGTCCATTCCGTCGAAATGGCCGGAGAGACAGGCTTGGGTATAGATAAAGCAAAGGTCGGTATTGGTCAGACTGGACACGTCGCTGCTGTACATCTTCAGGGCATACGTCTCATTGCCATGGCCCAGGTGATTGATGATGTGCAATCCGTTGTCGATCCGAGTCATGATCTCCGACTTGGGCCAATCGTAACTGGGAGAGTCGTAGAGCCGGTCTACAGAGTAGAGGCTGGAAGGAATGCCGACGGTCGTGTAGCCATCCGCGCTGGAGCCATCGACGCACTCATCCATGGCGAGGCTGGCATATTCCGAGTCGCCGCCGAAACCGAGGTATTCGCCGGCCATCAGGACGCGCTCAGGGTGCTGGTGCTGGCCGGAATCGTACCAAATGGTCTTGTTGACGAAGCGGGTGGCTTCGGTCGTGTTGCCGACCGGGGCGCGTCCCACATACACTTCGGCGACCAGGTCCACGTCACCTCCGCCGGGACCGTCGGTCGGCTCGCCCACGTATGAATCTCCGTCGTAATTGTACGTGCCGTCCAGGCAGCCGAAGTAATGATCGCCCGGCATGGCATACTCGATTTCGCTGGAGTAAGAGTCCACATAAAGGTCAATGGCAGGAATGAGATCGTCATCAGCCCCGATGAGGACGTAGTCGATGCCGTCATTGAGGTAGCGATCGGTGACATAGTTACGGATACTGTTGGGATCGCTGCCGCCAGCATCCGCCGTGGTGCGGATTTCGGTGGGCAGGCCGTTCTGGTCGTGATATTCCTTCAACGGCTCAAATGAGGCCGCCAGGGCAGGAGTGGTGAGGATCAGCAACTCGAAGCTGCGCTCGCTGCGCCTTGCCGCCCCCGCGTAGCTTTGGACTGTCAAAGGGTTGTCAACGCGATCAAGAACCGCCTGGGCGTCTTCAGGCAGACCGCGGAAGAGCTCCGACACGGACCGGCCGGTGTCAGTCGTCTCCACCACCACCCGCAGACGCGGGTAGTAGTACAGCTCGCCGGAGGCAGGAATGTACTCCACCGGCTGCAGCTTCAGGAACAGAATCTGGTAACCGCGGAAGCCCTGCGTGGTGACGTTCACAAACCGGGCTTGCGGAAAAGGCTGGTCCGACCCGTAGATGGCCGCGTTCGGTGTCGGCGGCTGGCCGGGCCCGGCGTCACTCGTCAGCTTTACCGGGACACCGACCGGCTCAATGAGGTACTGGCCCAGCAGGATCCGCTCGCCGGGCGCCACCTTGACTTCGGATACCTCAGTGCCCATGGGAAGCAGAATCTGCGCTCCGGAGGCAGGGAGAGCGGGCTCTCCGGGCATCCCGCCGTTCGGTGCGGCACGCATGGTGATGCGATCATAGCTGACGCCTCCGTGACTGACGGTCGACATCACCGGTTGGTCGAAGCTGTAGTCGACGATGATCGGCGCGGCTGCGAAGGCGGGCAGCGCCGAAATCATGCCGAGAGCGAGGGCAATCCCAATTGCAGAAAACAAGCGCATCGGTAGACCTCCTGTTCAAAAGATGAATGAGTCCTGAAGGCTGAGAAGCCTATCTCGTCCAGGTTGAACGATCCCTTGCCAGCGGCATGCCGCGCCTGGGGTGGGGCTGGCTCAGATCCGTGGATCGACGGGGGGAAGGCGTTGTGATCTTGCAAGCTCACCCTCCTGCGGACCACTCCATGTGGCGGGATGTCCTGATCCGTAGGTTTGATTCACAGGCAGCCAGGCCGCTGAACATACACCTTCGGTCGGTCGCATTATACCATTTTTGCGTGCTCCTGTCGATTCAAACAGCAATGAAAAATGGGCCGCCGTACCGGCTCGCGACCTAGTGTCATTGGGTCGCAAGCCGAAACGGAGGTTGCCACCCGCGACCCTCAAAATCAGGGAACGATTAGAATGAACCACTGATATCTCCCTGATAGACCCGCTGGAAAGAACCTATCCGGGAGAGCCCGCCAGTGCCCTTCGCAAGGTGCAGGGGGGGTCGGAGGGGAGTTCGAGGCCGTGCTGGCACTGATATGGTTGAAAGAAGTCACTCCTCAGCCTTCGTGGAGCGGGTCGGAACTGCGAAAAGGGGCACCTGAAGATCCTTCAGGCCTTCGCCGGCCGTGGCCTGCGCCAAGGCCTCGGCATCTCCCCGTGGTAACCAATTCTCGCCCTAGTCGATGTCATTCTCGGCAACGATGGTATAGAACTCGTCCGCCGTCTTAGCCGCAAGCAACGCGTCCATGACCGTCCCCGTGGTCACGAGACGGCTCAGCCGGGCAAGCGCCTGGATGTGTACGCTGGTCGCGTTGGGCGGGCTGGCCAGCAAGGCGATCAAGGTCACGGACTGCCCGTCGAAGGCGTCGAAATCAAGCGGCCGCGGGGCGCGGCCGAAGGCGATGACCAGCCGATCCACCGCGTCGCACTTGGCGTGCGGGATGGCGAAACCGCGGCCGATCCCCGTGCTCCGCTGGGCCTCCCGTTGAAGCACGGCCGCCAGCAACCGGTCCCTCGCCCTGGTGCAGCCTTGCGCAGTCAGAAGGTCGACCAGTTCGGTAATCGCCTGCGTCTTGTCGGCAGCGCTCAGCGGCACCTTGATCAGCGCGGCGGTCAAATGATCTGTCAGCTTCATCGCGGCTGTTCCCCGCTCGTCGAAAGATAGGAATGATATCGCGCAGGGACGGCAAAGCTCAACCTCGCCGATCGCGGAAGCAGAGCGGCCCTGTCGGCGAGACCTCCGCCTGCCGCCCTTTGCCGCTGAAAGCCCCGCCGCTATATTGAATCATCGTTAATCGAAGCGGAGATCAACCATGAACGCCAATCGAAACGAGGGCTCAGCGGGACCGCGCGTCGTCCATGCCCCGCGAGGTACCGCCATCTCCTGCAAAGGCTGGCACCAGGAAGCGGCCTTGCGGATGCTGCACAACAACCTTGACCCCGACGTGGCCGAAAAACCCGACCAGCTCATCGTCTACGGCGGAACCGGCAAGGCAGCGCGGAGCTGGCCGGATTTCGACCGGATCGTGCGGGCACTCCGCTCACTGGAAAACGACGAGACGCTGCTCGTCCAGAGCGGCCGGGCGGTCGGCATCGTGAAGACGCACGAGGCTGCCCCGCGTGTCCTGATCGCCAATTCGCTACTGGTGCCCAAGTGGGCCACCTGGGACGAATTCCGCCGGCTGGAAGGCCTGGGCCTGACCATGTACGGCCAGATGACGGCGGGGAGCTGGATCTACATCGGCACGCAGGGGATCCTCCAGGGTACCTATGAGACCTTTGGCGCCGCCGCCCGGCGGGACTTCGGCGAGGATCTTCGCGGCCGGTTCGTCCTCACCGCCGGCCTCGGCGGCATGGGCGGAGCTCAGCCGCTGGCGGCAACGATGCAAGGCGCCGCCTGCCTCGTGGTGGAAGTGGACCGTCAGCGGATCGACCGGCGGCTCCAGACCAAGTATCTCGACGAAGCCACCGACAGCCTCGATGCGGCGATCGAAAAAGTCCTCACCGCCAAGCGCGAAAAGCGGGCTCTGAGCGTCGGCCTGCTCGGCAACGCCGCCGACGTCCTGCCGGAACTCGTCAAACGCGGTATTACGCCCGACCTGCTGACCGATCAGACCAGCGCCCACGATGCCCTGAACGGCTATGTGCCCCACCAGATTCCATATGACAAGGCCCTGGCGCTCCGCAAGAGCGATCCGGAGAAATACGTGAAGCTGTCCATGGAGGCCATGGCCACGCATGTGCGAGCCATGCTGGATATGAAGAAGGCCGACGCCATCGCCTTCGACTACGGCAACAACATTCGCGCCCAAGCCCAGGCGGCGGGCGTCAAGAACGCGTTCGACATCCCCGGCTTCGTGCCGGAGTATATCCGTCCGCTGTTCTGCGAAGGCTCGGGGCCGTTCCGCTGGTGCGCGATCAGCGGCGATCCGAAGGACATCGCCGCGACCGATGAGACGATTCTCAAGCTTTTCCCCGGCAACGCCCACCTGACCCGCTGGATCAAGCTGGCCGGCGAGCGGGTGAAATTCCAGGGCCTGCCCTGCCGGATCTGCTGGCTGGGATACGGCGAACGGGCCAAGGCGGGGCTGGCGTTTAACGAGCTGGTGCGAAGCGGCAAGGTCTCCGCCCCGATCGTCATCGGCCGCGACCATCTCGACTGCGGATCGGTCGCCTCGCCGAACCGCGAGACCGAGGGCATGAAAGACGGCTCCGACGCCATCGCCGACTGGCCGATCCTTAACGCGATGGCCAATACCGCCTGCGGGGCAAGCTGGGTTTCGGTCCATCACGGTGGCGGCGTGGGCATCGGCTACTCCCTCCACGCCGGCATGGTCTGCGTCGCCGACGGCACCGACCTTGCCTCCCAACGATTGCAGCGCGTGCTGACCTGCGATCCGGCGACTGGGCTCTTCCGCCATGCCGATGCAGGCTATGAGAAGGCCGAGCGCATCGCCCAGGAACGCGGGGCGAAGATACCGAGGTAGACCGTTATCCAACGCGGTGGGCGAACGAGCATAGCGATGGATGGAGTGTGTGCCATGGACGAATCGACGTTGCCGCCGTTAGAGGAGTGCTTTGAAAAGGTTCCTCCGGAGAACCATGAACTGTTCCGGAGAATCACGGCTTTGACCGACGCCTTTTGCGAACGATCGCTGAACCGCGAATACACGCTGCTGACTCGCGAGATGGCGATCCTTCTCTGCAGCAAGGACAGCCCGGCTCGAAAGGGAAAGCCAGAGGGCTGGGCGTGCGGTGTGGTGTATGCCATCGGATGGGTCAACTTCCTCACTGATCCCGGCAACAAGCCGCACATGCCCGCCGGCGACATCGCCCATGGATTCGGCATTTCGGAGGCTACGATGGCCGCGAAGTTCCGGGTGCTCCGCGACGGACTGGAGCTTATGCGATTCGACCCGGCCTGGACGCTGCCAAGCCAGATGGGCGACAACCCGCTGGCATGGATGATCCAGGTCGACGGAGGCATGGTGGTGGACGCGCGCAGCATGCCCCGCGAAGTTCAGGAGAAGGCTCACTCCGCCGGCTTGATCCCGTACATCTACGCGGACGAGCACCCGGAAAAAGCAGGGCCGTTGTCGTCGGACACGCCCAGACTGCGGCTGCGACAATCAGAAGAAGATTGACAGCGGAGCGGATCAGGCTCGCCGCGAACACGCGAAAAGCGAACTAGGATGTGCAGCCCTTGCGTGCTTTTCCGGCCGGTTAAGCCGGCTCCTGCGACCGAGCCGCCGGCGCCTTCAAAATCGGCGGCTTGTCGTGCTCTTCCTCGATTTTCGATAGCTCGAGTTCCTCGAACACGACCGGCGGGGCGAGGATGGTTCCGGCGGCGCCGCCTCCGCGCAGACCTCCGCCGGTGTGGTGGTAGACATACGGCGTGTCGCCGGCGGCGATGATGCGCCTGAGCTCCTTGAGGTCCACTGCGCCGAACTGGCAGCCGCGGAAGGGTTCCTCATGCCCGTCGCTGACAAAGACCTTGTAGGCCACGACCGGCTCGCCGACGGCCTCTCCGCCCGCCGCGTCGCCTTCACGAGGCCGCATTCCCCGCCTCCGCCCGCGGCCCTCGCCTGGAGACGTGAAGCCCCTCGCCGACGCCAGCGACCTGACCCGCACGCCATATTCCAAGCCTGCATCCTTGGCCGCTTCGATCAAGGCTTCCTTCAACTTGTCGGCGGCCACGCCGTTCTTGTCTTTGATAAAGAGGGAAGCGCAGCACGCCCGTGGATCGCCCCCGGCTGCGATGCGACCGTGCCCGTTGGAACCGGAGAGCTTCTTTACCGGCGTGCGCGACATGCACAACTTCTCGAGCTTGCCGTCCTTGACCAGGTCGACGCGCTCGGCCGCCACGCCTTCGTCGTCGTACTCATAGTGCCCCAAGAGACTCCTGCCCTCGAACCGGGCTAGGCTGGGATCATCCCACACCTGGAAGGACTTGGGCAGGATAACAGTGCCCAGCTTGTTCTCCAGGCTTGCCCTCTGCGCCGCCCCTCTCGATGATTCGCCGATGGGATCGGGACGTCCCGCCAGCCCATCGGCCAGCAGCGCCTGGAAGAGCTGCGCCGATGCCATATCGTCAAACATCACCGGCCCGTTGTACCGCTCGAGGATCGAAGCCGCCGCCGTCGCCGTCAACTCCGCCACGAGATCGTCGATATTCTTGAGAATCTTATCGATCGACGGCAGGTCAGTGGTCGTCTGGCCGGCGTAGGTGCGCCGACTCGACAGGCGCATACCGTCCTCCGCCTGAACCTCTGCGGTGACGGTCAGCAGCACCCTGGTGTCGGGCACCCGCATCCGCGTGCCCTCGGAGTTGACGACATAGGAATTACCTGCTCCGACCGTCAACTGAACGCCCGAATCCTGAACCTGCTTGTACTTCTTGAACTGCGCGGAAACACGCTGAACGTTCTTCTCCCACTCGGCCCTGTGAAAGTTCAGCACCGCCGTGGAGCCGATATGCTCGACGGCCTTGACCGAAGAGAAGTCGTTGGGCCGGTCCGCGACGTTCTTGCTCTTCAAATAGGCCCGCTTCCTGGTCAGAGTTTCCACGGCCTCCTTGTAGTCGTCATCGGCGGCTCGCCAGATGGCCTGGCGGATGGCCATGTAGTCGTCGTCGAGCGGCAAGGCGGATAGTCTGCCCATGGCCATTCGACCGCGACCGCCGCCTCCGAAGCCTCCTCCACCCTCGGAGAAGTTGGTGTTGTCGAGCTCCATCGAACCAACCCGCACCTGGCAGTTGAACCGCCGGGAGCGGCTGTGCTGCGAGCTGGTGATGGCGCCAAACTCGCCCGCGATTCGATAGGCAATCAAATCGTCCACCGCGAACTGGACGAAGTAGGGCTGCTCCAGGTCTTCCATTTGCAGCTTCATCGAGCGAGCAAGCTCATCGACCATCGCTCGCATCAGAACGGTGCTGTCAGGAAGCTTCTCTTCCGCGGCAACGGCGGAACTCGCCCGGACCGCGACCAGCGTCACGATCACCACAAATCCTCGCAGTAATTGGCAATTCACTGTCTTGCTCCTGATCCAAGTCACCAACCGGCGCGAGGGAAGAATCCACAAAGCCCGGTCCTTCCCGATCGTGCCGGGAGTTCAATCACTTCTCCGGTTTTTCCTGGCTCGGCTGCGTACCTCTGTCCTTTTCCTTGCCTTTGTCGGCGATGGGCGGCGGCAGGATCGGCGGCTTGTCCTGCTCGCGGGTCCGCTTCTCCACCTCGATCTGCGAGATCAGGATGCTGGGAGAAACGGCTGACACGGGCACCCAGCCCGACTCCGCCCCGCAGCTCCCGTTGAACACCGCCGGATCATCGCCCGTGCACTCGATCTTGGAGAAGCAGGTCAGCGGCGTGCCGACCAGATCGACCCCGCGGACCAACTCGTCCGGGCGACCGTCGGCGTACACTTTGTACACCACGACCGGGAGGACCTTGAAAACCTGGGCCCCGGCCCGCTGCGTCCCGGTGAACCCCCCCGTGATGTCGTCGAAGAGCAGGCCGTACGGCTTGTCCTGCTTCTTGCACTCGTCGATGAGCATTTGCTTGAGTTTCTCGAACGGCACGCACTTGCCGGATTCGACAATCAGATTGCCCTGGCGCGACACCGCCTTGTACCCGGGGGCGCGCCGGCCATGGCCGTTGGATTGGGCGAAGTCCTTCAGCGGCGAGCGCGACATCAGGAAAGTCTTGAGCACGCCGCCATCGACCAGCTTGACGTTCGTGGCGGCGACGCCCTGGTCGTCAAACGCGTAGTGCCCGCGCAGGTCCTCGCCTTTGAACTCGGCCGTCGTCGGGTCGTCGCGCACAGTGATGAAAGACGGCAGGATGGACTCTCCGACTTTCTTGGCATAAGTCTGACCTTCCTCGATGTCCTTCTGGCGGTGCCCCTCGATGCGGTGCCCGAAGATCTCGTGGAAGAATACCCCGCTGGCCCTGTTCAACA
>Ga0335070_10008648_pt1 | contig 11940 bp, 11 predicted proteins | sample Lox_Sample_13_FD_206722 | JGI IMG/M metagenome (GOLD analysis project Ga0335070, IMG submission 206722) | Soil microbial communities from Loxahatchee National Wildlife Refuge, Florida, United States - Lox_Sample_1.3 | ecosystem: Environmental > Terrestrial > Soil > Wetlands | place: USA...
ATGATCGCCACGTCTGGATGGGGCTGCGGCAATGGGCCGACCGAGTTGGAGTCAAACTCAGTCAACCTGTGATCAATTCCCCGAATTCGGTCGAGGTCGAGTCTCCCGGCAAGATCAACATTACTCTGGTCGATCCGGGCAAGAAGAATGATCCGAATATGTCCGTTTGGCTGGGCTATGACATGTGCCGGGCCTTGTGGCAAGGCGAAAAATTCAAGCAGGAATTCCCCGAAGAGAAGCAATACCGGCACAGCTTGAAGGAAGAGTCGGACTGTCTCCACTCCGCGGCAGCGATTGCAAGTGAGTTGAAGAAGTCAGACGTGAAGAGACTGGAACCAGCGCTGGTGACCCTGAGGAAGCTGGATGAGGCAGGTTTGATCGACGCGTTTGTACTCGTGAGCAAGGCCGACAAGGGCATCGCGCAGGACTATGCTGCCTACCGCAAGTCGAATCGCGCGAAGGTCCGCCAATACATCGCGGAGTACATCGTCCCACCTACTCCGCCAGCGCCACGGAAGTAACCACGTCATACAGCACGCGTGGCGCGCGCCGCACCTGCTCCACCCGCACCCGCTCGTCATTGCCGTGCTCGGTCTCGCTCTCCGCCTCGGTCGAGGAGTAGGGCGTGAATCCGTAGGCGACGATCCCCAGCTCGCGATACCGCTGGCACTCGTTGTACCCGCTGGTCATCGCCGGGAAGATACGGGCGCCGGGGAAGTAGCGCGCCGCAGCCCTTTCGATCGAGCGGAAGAGCGCCGTATCGGTCGGCGCCGAGTTCGCCTTGAAAAAGGTTCCGATCGGCTCGATGGTGACCTGAGGGTCGTTGATGACCCGCTTGAGTTCGGCCTGGAAACTTGCCGGGTCTTCCCCCGGGAGCAGGCGGATGTCGAGATTGGCCCAGGCTTCAGGAGGGATCACGTTGGTCTGGGCCGACCCGCCCATCATGGTCAGGGAGATGGTGTTGCGGAAGAGGTAGGCCAAGTCGCGGTCGCTGTTCAGGTAGGCGCGAAACTTGGGGTCGTTCATGGCGCGGCGCGGATCACGGAACCAGGCGGCCCGCTGGCCGGTCTCCATGGGTGCGCGCCCCTTCAGGTAGTTTTCAGCCACGGGCAGCACCTTCAGCGGTGTCTCCCAGGCCAGGACGCGGTCGAGTGCGCGGACCAGCCGGTTGGGGGCGGAATCGGCCACCGGCTGCGAGCCGTGGCCGGCCTTCCCGTGGGCGACCAGGTGCACCCAGTAGGGGGATTTTTCCGCGGTGTCCAGCCCCACGTAGAGGACGTGCCCCTCCTCCTCGCGATTCTCGCCGCCCTCATTGATGAGGTACTCGGCGTTCTCCAGCAGCTCAGGATGGCGCACCATCCAGTTCACCCCGATGTTGGTGGCTTCTTCGTCGGCGGTGGCCAGGAAGATCACGTCGCGGGCCAGCGGCTGCTGCTCGCGCTTCAACATGACCAGGACGACCAGCTGCGCCAGCCCTTCGTTCTTCATGTCCTGCGCGCCGCGGCCGTAGATGGCGCCGCCATCGATGGCGCCGCTGAACGGCGGATGACTCCAGTGGGCCGGGTCGCTGGTGACCACGTCGGTGTGGTTCAGGAGGATGATGGGACGCTTCCGCTGACCTTCCGGAACGGTGGCCGGCAGCCGTGCCCAGAGGTTCGCACGGCCGGGAGCGATCTCGAACACGCGGTTCTCGATGCCTTCTGCGTCCAGGATCTTCTTCATCCAGGCGGCGGCGCGGGCTTCATTGCCAGGCGGATTGGTGGTGTCGACCTGCAGGTATTGCTGCATCCAACGCACCGCCAGGTCGGAATACTGCTCCATGCGCGCGGGCGGAATGCTGTCCGATGCGTACCGAGACGGGTCCGCGGCCTGGGCGACAGCCGCGGCGCAGAGTATTACGAGGATTAGGGAGACCACGGTTTTGGATGGGGTCACGGTCGATCTTTGGCGTCGGTGCAAGCGGTTGATCTAACAAAATTGCTCCCGCCCGCTATTTCTTACCTAGCCGTTAATTGTAACCTCCCGACTCCCCATTGACGGCAAAGGAGTTAGCGGAGCGATCGACCTCCAAGCTTTGGCAATCGGATTGATAGGAGATGTACGAAGGTGCGCCGCAGACGTTCCGTTTCCGGCCCCCGCCCCGGTGGTGAGCCGCTCCGACGCTCCCCCCAACGAATCGGAGGAATCTCGCAATGAAGAAGGAATTGCTGTTGACTCTGCCATTGGCAGCCCTGCTGGCGATGCCCGCGGTGGCCCAGCAGGCCCCGGCCAGCGACACCACGTCGCCCGCCGCGAATACCCAGACCCAGCCCGCAACCACGTCTGCGCCGACTGACCAGCCGATGCAGAGCCAGCCGTCGCCTCCGGACCAGGCATCGAGCGCGCCCGAGCACGCGCCCCTCACCTACGAGAGCCGGCAAGGTTTCTGGGGCAAGCTTAACCCCTTCGCCCGCAAGAAGTACGTCCAGAAGCAGCTTGACCCGGTGCGCGGCCGGGTGAACGAGCTCGACGAACTGACCGCGGCCAACGCCAGGATGATCAAGGACGTGGACGCTCGCGCCAGCGAAGGTATCCGGCTGGCGTCGAACCGGGCCAACGAAGCCGATCAGCACGCCGTGGAGGCCGGCAACCGCGCCCAGATGGCGCACCAGACCGCTACCCAGGCGACGCAGCGCCTGCAAAGCGTGGAGACCACGGTCAGCAACATCGACCAGTACAAGCCGGTCACCGAGGCTGAGATCCGCTTCCGTCCGGGCCAGCTGGCCCTGAGCAAGAAAGCCAAGGATGCATTGGACGAGATGGCGGAGCCGCTGAAGAACCAGAAGGGCTACATCGTCGAAGTGCAGGGTTTCTCTTCCGGTCGGGGCCAGGCTGCGGTCGAGAACTCGCAGCGCATGGCGGAGTCCATCGTCCGCTACTTGGTGCTGAACCATGACATCCCGGTGTACCGCATCTACACCCTGGGCATGGGCAACGCGCCGGTGCCGGCGGGCACGGGGAGCGCCCAGGTACGGCGCACCCTCGGCGGCCGGGTGGAGGTGGCGGTGCTGAAGAATGGCGCCGGCGACCTGGAGGGCATGGCTGTGCCGGGTGCAGTCCCCACGGAACCGGCGGCTGCCCCGAGCGCTCCGACGATTGCTCCCAGCAGCTCGGACGCCGCTCCCGCCAGCAACCCCATCGGCACCAGCAACGCGCCAGAGGACAGCGCTGCCGGCCAGCAGCAACCCGCGCCCAGCATGCCGGCCTCCAGCGAGGACGTACCGCCAGCGCAGCCGCCTAACCAGGCGCCGCGCTAGAAGTTCGGCAGTCCCGGCAGGGTCTGCAGGGGATCTTGCCGCGATGCAGGAAAGCCCGTCGCTGCCACGACGGGCTTTCTTGTTTCATTTGTGATTGGCGATTGGCGATTTGTGATTTATTGGGACGCGAGTCACTGCCAACCGCAATCACAAATCACAAATCGCAAATCAAAAATCCTTGAGTTGTTCGAGATAGCCTCGGAAGTTGCGCTGTACCTCGTCCATGGAGTCTCCGCCGAACTTCTCGCGGGCGGCCCACGCCAGGGTGAGCGCCACCATGGCTTCGCCCGCCACTCCCGCCGCGGGCACCACGCACACGTCGCTGCGCTCGTAGGCGGCTTTCACCGGTTCACGCGTCTCGAAGTCCACCGACTCCAGGGGACGGCGCAAGGTCGAGATCGGCTTCAGGTATCCGCGCACGATGATGTCCTCGCCGTTGGAGACGCCGCCCTCGATGCCGCCGGCGCGATTGGAGCGGCGCAGGAACCGGTGGGCCGGCTTGTCGTAGGCGATCACGTCCTGCACCGCGGACCCGGGCAGGGAAGCGGCGGCGATGCCGCTGCCGATCTCGACCGCCTTCACCGCCTGCAACGACATGATGGCGGCCGCCAGCTGGGTGTCGAGACGCTCGTCCCAGTTGGCGTACGAGCCCAGCCCCGGCGGGATGCCATGGGCCACGACCTCGAAGACGCCGCCCACCGAGTCGCCGTTCTTCAGCGCGTTGTCCACTTCCGCCTTCATGCGTTGCTCGGCCGCGGCGTCGGCGCAGTTGAGCAGCACTTCCGGCCTCGCGCTGAGCTCGCGCAGTTTTTCCCAGGCAACGTCGTTTTCGCCGGTGGCGACGCTGCCCACCGAGAGCACGTGGCTCAGGACATCGGCGTCCAAAGCCTGCAGGAAGAGCTTGGCGACAGCACCCACGGCGACACGCGCCGCCGATTCGCGGGCCGACGCCCGCTCCAGCACGAACCGGGCTTCGGAGAAGTTGAACTTCAGAGCGCCCGCCAAGTCGGCGTGTCCGGGGCGCGGTGATTTCACCGCCTTGTGCTTCGCCGGATCGCCTGGGGCCACGGGCAAGGCCTCCTCCCAGTTCTTCCAGTCCTTGTTCTCCAGCAGGATGGCGATGGGCGAGCCGATGGTCTGGCCCTGCCGCACCCCGGAGACGATGTGCGCGCGGTCGCGCTCGATCTTCTGCCGTCCGCCGCGCCCATACCCTTGCTGGCGGCGCCACAACTCGTGGTCCAGGAACGCCTGGTCGATCTTCAGCCCGGCAGGAAGTCCGGAGAGCCACGCCACCAGCGTCTCTCCGTGCGACTCGCCCGCGGTCCAGAAGCGCAGCATGGCCACTGATTTAACCACAGAGAGCGCTGAGGGCACAGGGGGATTACCGCCGCCGGGAGCAGGATTCAGCTGTTGGGCACCGCCAGGTCAGCGAGGCGCTTCAGGTCCGGGACCTCGAGGTCCGGCCGCGCGGTGCCCTGGCCGGAGGCCGAGGCTCCCGGCCGATTGGCATGGCGATTCACCCACACCGTCGCTATCCCCAGCTGGCGCGCCGGCGCGACGTCGTGGAAACGGCTCTCCGCACAATGCAGGATGGCGTCAGCGCCGACGCCCGCCCGCTCCAGCATTGTCCTGAAGTTGTTGAGCGAAGGCTTGTAGCTCCGGCACTGCTGGGCGGTGATCACGAAATCGAACGGCACATGCAGGTGCCTGGCCGTAGCCGCGAACAGGTCGTCATCGATGTTGGAGAGAATGACCAGCCGATAGCGCTTCTTCAGACGCTGCAAAGCGTCCACCGTGTCGGGGAACGGAAGCCAGCCGGCGACCGACTCAGCAAGACTGCCGACGTCGGCGGCCGACGGGGAGAATCCAAGGCGTCTGCCAAGCCGCTGCACCACTTTGCCCAGCACTTTGCGATATGGTTTGTACTCCCCGGCTTCCTCTTGCGCTTCCAATTCAGCGTAGAGCGCCAGGACTTCACTGTCCGAGAGCTCCTTGCCGGGTTGCTTCAGCAGGGGACGCAGCGCGCCCAGGATCCCCGCCTCCCAGTCGATGAGAGTGCCGTAGCAATCGAAGCTCAGAAGCTTGAAACGCGAAAGATCCATGCCGGGAATGTAGCACGTGGGTAAGAAAAGCGCGGCCGGGTTCGGCCGCGCCTTTCGCGAAACGCGAAATGCGAAACCTCTTCTACATCTTCACTTCCAGCGGTTGGGTCAGCTTGAAGCTGAGGCTGCTCTCCGCCGGCAGGGTGATGTTCTTGTTTCCGGTGAAGGCCGCGCCGGCGGTGCCCGCTCCGGCTCCGGCGGCCGCGCCGATGGCTGCGCCCTTGCCGCCTCCGGCCAGGGCGCCGATGATCGCACCTGCGGCCGCGCCGCCTCCGACCATGGCCGCGGTCCGCTTCCCCTTGCCTTTCGCCGACTCGGCCACGCCGGTGGTCTGCACGTCATACTTCTTGCCATTGATGGTGACGGAATTCAGCTTCAGGGCCAGCTTGGCGCCGCCCTTGAAGCGGCCCAGCGGCACTGCTTCGGTGACGGTACCAGCGGCCTCCGCCCCCTTGGGGATCACCACCTTGTCCCCGACCTGCACCGGCTCGGCGATGGTGGCGGAGAAGGGATCGCCGCTGTTGCTGATCTTCGACCCGACCGCCTGGTTCAGGCGCACGGTCAGCACCGTGCCCTCCGGCACGACCACCGGCTTCGATTCCAGGCGCTCCAGCAAGCCGGGCTTCTTCCCGGCCTCGCCCGGGGCAGCGGGTCCGGCCGCGGTGCCACCGGCGCTGGTCTCGGCGGGAGGTTTTTCACCGCAGGCCACCAGCACCAACACGGCCGCCAGCGCCATGATCTTGAATGCAATACGGATACGCATGAGGCACCCCTCTCTTCTCTGACGCGCCCTTTTACCAGAAGTGCAGGCGTCGGCGCAACGCACGCCCGGCGGACCGGCACTGTCCGCCAGCCAGTGGCCGTTGGCGCCGGTTCTAGAGCAAAGAGTCGTCGATGTGGGTGGGGGCGAACGAGCGATCGGCGGCCGCGGCGCGCGCCTTCCTCGCCGGCCGGGGAGCGGCGATGCGCGCTGTCTTGGCCGGCAGCTCGCGTCCGCGGAAGCGCCCGATATAGCTCAGCAGCGCCTCGCGATCGTTCTCGAAAAAGCCCGCCAGCAGCCGTGCCACTGCGTCCTGGCGGGCAGCGTCCTGGTCGAGAAGCGGGGAATAGGCGTACGCCCGGCCCTGCTTGCGGCGCAGCACCACGCCTTTGGCGCTCAGGCGTTCCAGCACCGTCATCACCGTGGTGTAGGCCAGGGGACGCTCGAGCGCGGCGCGGACCTCCGCCACGCTTGCTCCCGGATGCTTCCACAGGACGCACAAGCACTCCAGCTCGAGTTGGGGCAGACGCGGCTTGGGAGCGTCGTTCACTTGGGTTCGGAGCCGCCGGCAGCCGGGGCTTTCTCCTCGGTCGCGGTCTTGTTGCGGAACTTGCGCAGGTCGAGCAGCGGACGCCCCAGCGACGCGTTGTAAGCCGTCCACTCGCCCTCCAGGTCGGCCTCGCGCTCGTAGTGGGCGCGCATGGCTTCCATCTTGGAGTCGAGGTCGTCGAGGTAGTGCAGCGCCAGCGCCTCGGGGAACATGGGCAGTTTGGGGGAGCCGAACTCGTACTGCCCGTGGTGGCTGATGATCATGTGCTCGATCAGCGGCTTCAATTCGGGCGGGAAGCCGGGCACCTGCGCGATCTTGGCCTGCAGCATCTCCAGCTCGATGATCATGTGTCCCAGCAGCTGTCCCCGCGTGGTGTAGGCGATGGAGCGCTGGAAGCTGAGCTCGTGGATCTTGCCGATGTCGTGCAGGAAGGCGCCGGTGAGCAGCAGGTCGCGGTCGATCTGCGGATAGTTGCGGCACACCAGGTCGCAGGCCTTGAACAGCGACACCACGTGGTCGAGCAGCCCGCCGATGTAGGCGTGGTGCAGGGTCTTGGCCGCGGGCGCGGTCTTGTAGGCGGCGGAGATCTCCGGGTCGGCCATGAACGCCTCGAGCAGCGCCTTCAGGTGCGGGTTCTGGAAGCCGGCGACGAACTCGCCCAGCGTCCGCCACAGCTCCTCGACGTCCTTGCTGGTCTTGGGCAGGTAGTCGGCGGGATCGACCTCCGCCTCCGCCATGCGCCGGACCTTGTGCAGCGTGAGCTGCCAGCGGTTGTTGTACTTGTTGAGCAGGCCCTTGACCTTGAGGAAGTCGTCCTGCTCGAAGGCATTGAGGGCTTCGGCGACGTTGTCCCACATCTTGGCCGCGATCTGGCCGCTGCGGTCGGCCAGCAGCAGGTCCAGGTAGGGCTCGCCTGTCTTCTTGCTCTTGATCTGCTTGGAGGCGACCACGAAGGAAGTGGTGATGACCTTGTTCTCGTGGGCGGGACAATCGCGGACGTAAAAATCCTTCATAGGGGCCACAGGGCTGGGACATAGCTATTCTGACATAAAAGGACATCGGCACCCACAGGGACTGCAGGCTGTTGAGGGCAGAGTACAGAGTTCAGTGATGCGAGGGTGAGCCGCCGACACCGCCGCTAGAAGATGAGGAACTTCTTCTTTTTCTTCTTGGCTTGCTCGGCCTGTTCGGCGGCGGTGGCGGTGATGACCGGCTTGGTCTGGTTGGGGCTGGCGCCGGTGTCGGTGTAGCCCTGCTTGATGTCGATGAAGGCCTCCTCGCGCAACTTGGTGAGGTAGGTACGCAGGGCGGGCTGCATCTTCTGGTAATAGAGCGCGTCCATGACCCGGGGCTCGGCTTCCTTGAACGACGGCGTTCCTGCCTCATCGTGCTGGGTCACCTTCAGGATGACGAATCCCTGCTTGGTGCGGATGGCGTCGGAGACCTCGCCGGCTTTCATGGCGAAGGTGCGGTCTTCCAGTTCCTTGGCCAGGGTGCCGCGGCGGAAGACGCCCAGTTCGCCACCCTGCGAGGCGCTGGGGCCCTCGGAAGAACGCTTGGCGACCTCGGCGAAATCGGCTCCGCCGCGGATCTGGTTCACCAGGGTGTTGGCCTTGGACTCGGCGGCCGCGATCTGCTCCGGCGTGGCGTCCTTGGGGATCGCCACCATGATCTCGCTGAGGCGGATCTGCTCCGGCCGCGCCATCTCCTGCTTATGCTCTTCGTAGAACTTCTGGGTCTCTTCCTTCGTGACCAGGATCTTGCGCCCGACCTCCTGGCCGATCACCTGCTGGGTGATGATGCTGTTGCGGATCTGTTGCTTGAAGTCCTCGAAGTTGACCCCCTGCTGTTCCGCCGCCTTCTCCAGGTCTTCCATGCTGGCCATGTTGTTCTGCTTGCGGATCTCGTCCAGCTTCTTGATCAGCTCGGTGTCGGCGGAGATGCCCAGTTCCTTGCCCTTGTCGAGCAGGAGTTGCTGGTCGATCAGGTCGCGGAGGAGGTCCTTCTGGCGCGCCTTGAACTCCTTCTCCGCGTCCGCGCCGTATTGCTGCCGCAGGTCGTTCATCAGCTGCTCACGGCCTTTCTGGTAGTCGGAACGGGTGATGACCTCGCTGTTCACGCGGGCCACGATCTCTTCGATGATGGTATCGGCCAGTAGCGCCGCGGGCAGCAGGAGGCCCAAGGCAAGCAGGAGGACGGGAACTCTCTTCATAGGACGATCAAGACCTTCAAGACAGGTGGACTACACCAAAACCTGCGCGCATGCGATCAGCGTATTCTAACGTGCCCGAACGCCGAATGCCAGCCGTCCCGGGACGGGCCGGGCCCCGTGAATCCTGCTGCTGCGGATATTTTTTTGTGCTACTGTACGGCTCCTCCCCTGGTCCCGATGAAAATACCTTTCTACACGCCCGCCCCCAAGCGCGACCTGCGGCAACCCGAGCCGGCCAAGGTCCCGACCCTGCCCCATTCCTCGCTGGCGGCTATGTACAAGGCGGCCCGCATGGGCGGCGATTTCTACGATTTCGTGATGACCCCGGCGGGGCGGCTGGTGTTCCTGCTGGCCGACATCGCGGGCCGGCGCGCCGAGGCGCTGCACATCGCGGCCGCCACCCAGGAGGTCTTCCGCAAGAAGGTGGAGGAGAACTTCTCCGGCGAGTACATCAATGAGCACGACGCCATGACGGACCTGCTCATCGACGTGAATCGCGCCATCATGACGGCGGCGGAGGGGGTGCGCAATTCTCCCGCCTTCATCGGCTGCTACGAAGAGCGACTGGGGACCCTGGCGTACATCAACGCCGGCCATCCGCCGGCGCTGTTGCGCGACTCGACCGGCATCACCCGGCTGCCCGCCAATGGTTTTCCGCTGGGGCTGTTCTCCCACGCCGCGCACGACACCCAGCTCTCGGTGCTGCAGCCGGGCGCGGCTTTGCTGGTCGCCTCCAAGGGCCTGGTGGAGAGCCGACACAAGTCCAAGGAATACGGGATGGAGCGGCTGGCCGAAGTCCTGGAGGCCACCAGCTTCGCCGACGCGCACGATCTTTGCCGGCTCATCCTGCAATCGGTGGAGGAATTCACCAACCATCGCGGCAAACCGGGAGTGGTGGAGAACGACATCACCGCCCTGGCGCTGGTGCGCGCGGCCACCGCCATGTCCGCTTCCGCCTGACGCGCCTACGAGGTCGGTCATGAAACGCAAAGGCCTTTTCATCCTCGCCGCGGTCGTCATTGTCATCCTGCTGGTCGCGATCCTGCTGCCGCTCCTGGTGGACGCCAACAAGTTCCGCCCCATGATCGAGGCGGAGCTGCGCAAGTCGCTCGACCGCGAAGTGCACATCGGCAATCTCAAGCTGTCGCTGCTGGCGGGCGGCGTCACTGCGGAAGACATCTCCATCAGCGACGACCCCGCCTTCAGCCGCGAGCCCTTCCTGAAAGCCAAGTCGGTGGACGTGGGCGTGGAGATGGTGCCGCTGATCTTCTCCCGTACCCTGAATGTGCGTTCGCTGGCGGTGAATGAGCCGCAGGTGACCATGCTGCGCACCGCCTCCGGCAAGTGGAACTACTCCAGCATGGGCGGCAAGAAGGACGCGAAGAAGCCCGCGGCTCCGCAAGCCGCCTTCTCGGTCGGCGTGCTCAAGATCAAGGACGGGCGCATCCAGGTGGGAAGCGTTCCCGCGCGCGGCAAGCCGCGGGTATATGAAGATGTGAACCTGACGATCAAAGACTTGTCCAGCACGTCGGTCATGCCCCTCGAACTGGCAGCCAAGACCCCAGGAGGCGGGTCGATGAAGGTGGAGGGCAGCTTGGGGCCGCTCAACCCGGACGATGCCGCCGCCACTCCGCTCAAGGCCGACGTCAAGGTCGAGCACATGGATCTGGCCAGTACCGGGTTCCTCGATCCATCCTCCGGCCTGGCGGGCCTGCTGGACTACAGCGGCAAGCTCGACTCCGACGGCAAGGTCGGCCGCTCCACCGGCAAGGCGACCGTGGCCAAGCTGCGGGTGGCCAAGGGTGGCGCTCCGGCGCGTACCCCGGTCTCGCTCGACTACGCCACCGAGTACGACTACAAGCGCCAGGCCGGCTCGCTCACCCGGGGCAACATCCTGACCGGCAAGAGCACGGCCAAGCTCTCCGGCACCTACGACACGCGCGGAGAGTCCCCCGTGGTCCACATGAAGCTGAACGGTTCGCACCTGCCGGTGGACGACGTCGAGGGATTGCTGCCGGCGTTCGGGGTGGTGCTGCCTTCGGGGGCCGCGCTGCGCGGCGGCACCGTGGACGCCAACCTCTCGCTCGACGGGCCCATCGACCGCCTGGTCATCAGCGGGCCGGTGAACGTCTCCAACACCACCCTGACCGGTTACAACCTGGCCTCGAAGATGTCGGCCATCTCGGCCCTGGCCGGGATCAGGGGGAGCAGCGACACCGTTATCCAGACCCTTAGCTCCAACCTGCAGGTCTCCCCCGAGGGCATCCGCACCGACAATCTCAACATCATCGTGCCGTCTATCGGAACGGTCACCGGCGCCGGCACCATCAGCGCGAGCAACGCGCTGAACTACAAGATGAATGCCAAGCTGAACAGCGGTGGCATGCTCGGCGGGGTGAGCCAGCTCACCAGCTTCGGGCAGGCCAAGGGCACCGTCCCCTTCCTCATCCAGGGCACGACCTCCAATCCGATCTTTATCCCCAACGTGGCCGGCGCCATGGGCAACACCATGGCTGCGCCCGCGGAAGGGTTGGGAGGCGCGCTGGGCGGGCTGTTCGGGAAGAAAAAGAACAAGTGATGCGCCGCCTCAACTCTTGGCGCTGACGTAGTCCAGGATGTTGAGCCGGTCGGGCAGTCGCAGGTTCAGGAATTCCACCCCGTAAACGATATTGGCCTCGATGTGCCGTACCACGCAGCGCACGCGCACCCAGTCCTCTTCGGGATTCAAGCGGTAGCGCACGTCGAGCTCGGCGCCGAGCTCACAGGGCCGGTCGCCGGTAAAGGCCATGCCGTTTTCGCTGATCTCGACGCCCTGCCCCCCGGCGAGTTCCTTGCCGGTTCCGTAGCGGACTTCGAAGGGCCGTTCCCAGCGAGGAAACGCCCGCCGGTTCTGGTTGCGACGCTCCGGCTGGCGAGGCTCGTTCTTGCGGCGGCGGTCGGGCACGGGCGGCAGCATACCGCCGCTCATCCCCCGAGTAAACCACTTCCTTCAGGCCGGCCGGAGCTCCCGCCGCTCAGGT
>Ga0335070_10008649_pt1 | contig 11939 bp, 11 predicted proteins | sample Lox_Sample_13_FD_206722 | JGI IMG/M metagenome (GOLD analysis project Ga0335070, IMG submission 206722) | Soil microbial communities from Loxahatchee National Wildlife Refuge, Florida, United States - Lox_Sample_1.3 | ecosystem: Environmental > Terrestrial > Soil > Wetlands | place: USA...
ATAATCAGCCACCTCAAAAATCGGCGCCTGCTCATCCTTGTTAATCGCCACAATCACCTTCGCATCCCTAATCCCAGCCACATGCTGAATAACGCCCGAAATCCCACACGCAACATACAACTTCGGCGTAACCTTATGCCCACTCAACCCAACCCACTCACTAAACCACTTCCTATCCTCAGCCAAAGGCCTCGAACTCCCCACTTGACCACCCAACACACTAGCCAACTCATCCAACAAAACCTTGTCTTCCTTCTTCTCCAAGCCTCTCCCGCAACTCACAATAACCTCAGCATCCTCAATCCTCACGTTTGAAGACTCAAGCGGCTTCCTCTCCACAACCTCAGTCCTAGCCACATCAACCCTCGCATCCACCTTCACCACTTGCCCGTTATGGTTTTTCGGCTCAGGCTTCTCGAACGCCCTCGAAGGCACAGTCACTATCTGCGGTTTAGTCTTGAAAACTATCTTCGCAGAAGCGTTCCCACCATACGTAATCCTCTCACCCGCCAACCTTCCGTTCTCATCAACACTCAGCCTGTAACAGTCAGGCACACAACCTGCTTCAAGACGAGTCGCAAGCCTCGCCGCCAAAGGCTTCCCATCCCGAGTAGAACCAACCAAAACAACTTCTGGCTTGTGATTAGACACCAAATCATACAAGACACCCAAGTACCCTTCAGCCTGAAAATGCTCCAACATCGCGTTATCAACAACGTAAACCTTGTCAGCCCCATACCTAAACAACTCATCAGCTTTGTCCGACAAATCTTTTCCAACCAAGACAACCGCAAGCTCAGTCCCAAGCTTATCCGCAACCTCGCGCCCCTTCCCAAGCATCTCCAACATCAAATCAAAGTTTTCTGAAAAAACCCAAACACCCTTATGCTCACTCATACATGTCACCTTTTAACTACGCCTTCCTGAATCAACGCCCTAGCCAGTTTGTCCGCAACCTCCTGAACGTTCTCACCCGTGATCCTGATCTTTTTCCGCTCAGTCTTAGGTGCCAAAACCTCAACCAACTCGATGCGAGCCACGAGCTTGTCTTTCTGAATGTTCAAATCCGCTAACGTCCAATTCACTATCTCCTTCTTCGAAGCCTTCATAATCATCATCAAAGACGGAATCCTCGGCTGATTAACCTCCCGCGTAACCGTCACCAAAGCAGGCATCTTCGCCTTCACTGTCTCAATAGACTCCTCCAAACTCCTCTCCGCAACCACAGAATCACCCTCCACACCGAGCTTCCTAACAGAAGACACATACGGCAAACCCAACAACTCCGCCATCCTAGCACCCACAAGCCCCGAAAAACTATCTAAAGAAGTCTCTCCACCCAGAATCAAATCAAACTCTCCAACCTTCTTCACCGCCTCAGCCAAAACATAAGCCGTGCCAAACGTGTCCACATCCTTCAAGCCAGAATCATTCACAAGATACGCCTTGTCCGCGCCCATCGCCAACGCTTCCCGAAGCACTGTCTTTGCATCCTCAGCACTCATCGTCACCGTAACAACCTCAACGCCGCCCATCTTCTCCTTGACCCGTATGGCTTCTTCCAAAGCGTTCTTGTCAAAATCACTAATCTTCTTAGGCGCTGCAGCCGTAATCAACTGTCTCGTCGCAGGATCAACCTTCAGCTGCGAAACATCAACCGCCTGCTTCAAACAGACAACAATCCTCTTCAAACCATTCCGCCTCGCGCTTGATTGGAAAAATAAAACGGTGCCAAAACAATATAAATAGTTTCCTTTCACCCACCACAACGTTCAACCTAAATACCCGAACAATTTAAACAAACCATAGAGAGCCGAGAACCCAAAATGAGCTACAAAATCACCTGTTCATCCTGCCACCAAACCTCAACAAACCTACTCGATTACAAGTGCCCTTCATGCAGTCAACCACTCGACGTTAAGCTCGGTTTCGACTTCAAAACAACCAAAATCAAAAAACATGACTACACGGTCTGGCGATACGCAAACTCTTTCCCATATGTTAAAAAAACAGATATCATAACGCTCGGAGAAGGCTGGACACCACTCGTCAAATTCTCAAACAACACATACTTCAAGCTTGAAAACCTGAACCCAACAGGCTCCTTCAAAGATCGAGGCTCAACCACCTTAATATCCAGCCTACACGAACAAATCAAAATAGCACGCGGCTACATCTCTGAAGATTCCTCAGGCAACGCAGGAGCCTCCATAGCGGCTTATGCTGCACGCGCAGGGTTAAAAGCAAAAATCTACGTTCCAGAAAACGTTGCAGGCCCAAAATTCAACCAAATCCAATTCTACGGCGCAGAAGTCGTCAAAGTCAAGGGCAGCCGAAGCAAAGTCGCAGAAGAAGCCAAAAAACCAAACAAAAACGGCTTTTACGTTGGACACATACTTCATCCTTTGTTCAGGGATGGCATACGAAGCCTAGCCTACGAAATAGCCGAACAATGCGGCTGGCATGCGCCTGAGAACATCTATCTGCCCGCTTCCGCTGGAACACTATTGCTGGGCGTGGTAAACGGGTTTAAACATCTAGCAGACTCTGACGTGATAGACCACATGCCCCGCATAATAGCCTGCCAAACCAGACAAGTTTCTCCGCTCTACCACCATCTCAAAAACTTACCTTACGATTCACCAAAAAAGATAACGTCTATAGCTGATGCCCTAGTCAGCATCAACCCTCCACTCCTAAACCTCATGGTTAACTGCTTGAAAAAAGCGAACGGCGACGCGGTTTTAGTCGAGGAAAACGAGACACACGCTGCTTTCCTCGAGCTTGCCAGAAACGGTTTTTTTGTCGAACCCAGCTCAGCGGTCGCTTACGCCGCCTACAAAAAACAACCAGAAAAAAAGCCTCTCAAAGATAGCAAAACCGTGATAATTCTCACCGGCAACGGTTTGAAAACCACGCTTAAGCCACGCAAAACATTAACACCTTAAAGAGTGCATAGTTGATTCTAACTTTGCTTCTTCTTTTCGAAAGACTTATATTTGAAAGCCTTTTTTCATTGTTGCGCATTAAAGGAGGTTAACTAAGGTTTGTCATCTCAACAAGCTGGTGGAGTACCCGTTCTAGTTCTAAAAGAAGGCTCAAACCGCTCTCGAGGAAGAGAAGCGCAACACACTAACATAGAAGCCGCAAAAATAGTGGCGGAAACCGTAAAAAGCGCTCTCGGCCCGAAAGGTATGGACAAAATGCTCGTCGACAGCTTCGGTGACATAACCATAACGAGCGACGGACGCACCATCCTAGACGAAATGGACATTCAACATCCAGCCGCAAAAATGATGGTGGAAGTCGCAAAAACACAAGACAACGAAGCAGGCGACGGAACCACAACCGCCGTAATCGTGTCTGGAGAACTGCTGAACAAAGCAGAAGAATTGGTCAACAAAAACGTCCACCCAACCGTAATAATCGACGGCTACAAAAAAGCCTCAGAAAAAGCACTCCAAGTCTTGGAGAAAATAGCCATATCAACAGGCGCAGACTTGGAAGAATACGCCAAAAAAGCCGCGATGACTTCAATGGCGAGCAAACTTGTAGCCGAATACCGAGAGTATCTGGCCGACTTGGCTGTTAAAGCAATTCTGGCAGTTGCAGAAAAAAGCGACAGTAAATATAAAGTGGATTTGGACGACGTTAAAGTTGAAAAGAAAACAGGCGAATCAACAAGAGAAACCAAGCTTATTCAAGGAATCGTCTTAGACAAGGATGTTTCACATTCTGGAATGCCTAAGAGAGTGGAGAAAGCCAAAATCGCATTGCTTGATGCTTCGCTTGAGATTGAGAAAACCGAGTTTGACGCGAAAATCAACATTGAAAGCCCAGAGCAGATGGAGGGCTTTCTCAAGCAGGAAGAGGAAATGCTCCGACAGATGGTTGACAAGATAGTTGCCGCTGGCGCGAACGTAGTGCTATGTCAGAAAGGCGTTGACGACATGGTTCAGCATTTCCTCGCTCGCAAAGGAATACTTGCAGTTAGAAGAATCAAGAAGTCAGACATGGAGAAGCTTTCGAAAGCCACTGGCGGAAAGATAATCACCAACTTGGAAGCAATAAGCGCGGTAGATTTGGGCTATGCAAACTTGGTTGAAGAACGCAAGATAGGAGAAGACAAGATGACTTTCATAGAAGGATGCAAACACCCCAAAGCCGTTACAATACTCATCAGAGGCGCAACAGAACGCATAATAGACGAAGCAGAAAGATCAATACATGACGCTTTATGCGTGATCAGAGATTTATTTGAAGAACCAAAAATCGTGGCGGGAGGCGGAGCGCCAGAACTTGAAGTTTCGCGGATGCTTAAGAAATACGCGGAAACCCTTCCTGGAAGAGAGCAATTAGCCGTGAAAGTCTTTGCGGAAGCGCTTGAAATTATCCCGATGACGCTGACAGAAAATGCTGGTTTAGACCCAATCGACGTCCTTTCTGAGTTGCGTGCAAGACACGAAAAAGGCGACGTCTGGGCTGGAATCGAAGTTAACGACGGAAAAGTAGAAGACATGAAAGAAGCAGGAGTCTTCGAACCATTATCCGTCAAAAAACAAATAATAAAATCCGCAACCGAAGCGGCTTCAATGATACTGAAAATAGACGATGTAATCGCCGCTGGCAAAACCAAGGGTCCTCCTATGCCTCCAGGCGGCATGCCGCCGGGCGGTGGATACCCGGGTATGGGGGAATATTAGAACACGTCTGAAAAAGACAAAAAAACCCTCGTAGGTCCTCCAAAGCTTACACGCTTCGAGAAAGCAAGAATAGTCGGCGCTAGAGCCCTGCAGATATCTATGGGTGCACCTATACTTGTTGAAGTGCCAGAAGGCTTTCCAGGCCCGATAGACATAGCGTTAAAGGAGCTTGATTCAGGGATTCTTCCGATGACGATTAGAAGAACGCTGCCTGACAAGACTTTTCAAGATATTCCGTTGAAGTGGCTTCTGAAAGGAGAATAACCAAGCTTTCTAGAAAGGTGGAGGCGGCGGAGGAGGAACCTGCTGCTGTTGCTTTCTTCCCTTCATAGAATAGTAGTATACGGTTACTGCTATCGGCACGACTGGCCCGGCAAAAGCGGTTACAATGCTGTTCACCATGTTTTTTGCGAGTGAACCAAACGCTCCAAATGGTCCTGCGACAAAGATGGCAATTACAGCGACAAACAGAATTATGACGCCGATTATTATGAAGAAAGCGAATGTTTTCAACCAACGGTTGCTGACGAGTTTTCTGCTCATGGAAAGGCTGTCGGCAACGCCAACGTTTTCAATAATTATCGATGGAATTGCCAGAGAAAACATAATGGCAAAAATTATTCCGGGCACCACTAGCAAAACAAGACCGACTCCTATTAATATTCCAGTGATTATTGAGGCTGCCAATAGTGGCAGAAGCTTGTGAACCGTGAAAGTTAACGCTTCTCCAGTGTTTGTTGCTCTTTTTTCTACGAGGTTCGAAGTGTTCTTGATGCACACGCCTTCTGCTATCGCGCTTGCTATTAACGCAACTACAAAGAAGGCGAGAGAAGCAATTAACAGTACGACTATGTTGCTAAAAAACAAATTCCAAGCTTCTGTTCCCGCTCCAACCTCAGGAAACTCTACTGACGAAAAATAATCAGAAAGCATAGCGCTCGAGACTCCAGAAACTAACGAAGCTACGAGCATTGGTATGAAAAATTTTACAAAATTGTTTGCGTAAAGGTTTAAAGTTATCGTTAATGATTCTTCAATAGTCAGTTCATGAGAAAGCTTTTGAGCGTTCAAACGTCATCACCCTCAAAATTCATTTCTTCCAAGTCTTTACTTTTAATGTTTTTACTGATCATCAGAAGAATTTCGTTTGCTTTGTCTAGGGTTTTTCGAATCTTTGTCCAGTGCGCTCCTTGCCAGTAGATTTGCTTGCATTTTGGGCATGCCCAGAACTCATTGTAATGAGCAAAAGTGTTCTCTTCCACTTTTTCTGCGATTTTTTCTTTCATGATCGGCTTAACTTTTGTATTGCATTTGGGACACCTGGATGTTGACATGTCAACTTCCAGCTTTATACCAAACCTTTTAGCAAGCTCGGCGAGCTTTTCGTCTTGTGTTTGTCCCGTTACATAAAACGTGTCGAGTCCTTTTGCCGTGGCTTGTTGGTAAAGCTCAAAGTCTCGGGTGAGCAGTATTCGTTTTTCCTTCTTTGCAATCGCGATTAACTGTTTGTCTTCCATGTTACTCGAGTATTTCACGTCATAGCCTAGCAGTCGAAGCCACCGTGTTAATCTTCCAAGCATTCCATCAGCAATGAACTTCAATATCTAGGTTCTCCGAATTACCTCTCCACTTCCAGCTTTGGCAACTATGTCGCCGTCATCAGAAAGTAGGTGACCGTTGACGAACGTTTTAACTGGTTTTCCTTCAACAGGCCAGCCGTCAAATGGCGAGTACTTTGCTTTTGACTTGAAACGCGAGGCATCAATCTTGTATTTTCGACTCAAATCTAAAACTGTCAAATCCGCGCGATTGCCCGCCTTTAAGACGCCTCTGTCTTTCAAACCGTAGATTTCAGCGGGTTTTTCAGCCATAAGCCTAACTATGTCGCCTATTGACAACTTACCACGTTTTATCTCAGTAAGCAGAAGCGGAAGAGTGGTTTCTAAGCCTGGTATGCCGACCTTCACATTCCAAACTGATTCGTTTTGTTTTTCATCCAAAAGATGTGGTGCATGGTCAGAGCCGATAATGTCAACCCCATGGCTCCTAATGCCTTCCCAAAGAGCTTCAACGTGAGTTCTACTACGTACAGGTGGCATCGTTATCGCAAGGGTTCCTATCCGTTTCAAATCATCAATAGACAGAAGCAGGTTGTGCGGCGTCGTCTCGCAAGTTACTTGTGCCCCAGATTTTTTAGCTTCAGTTACCGCTTCTAAAGCGTTCTTCGTGGTTACATGACAAAAATGCACACGTGCGCCTGCTTGCTTCGCGATTTTCAATACACGTTTAACTGCTTTTGCTTCAACTTCTTCAGAATGTGCCTTGAGAAAAGCTTCGATATCATTATGTTTAGCACGTTTCAGTTCATTCTCAGTCTTCTTCAACATTTCCTTGTCTTCAGCATGAACCGCCAAAGGAACATTCAATTTGCAGACGATTTTGAACACTTCCAGCAACTTCGAATCGTCATCGATATTCAATCCGCCGACTTGTTCCGCCATAAAAAGTTTAAAGGCAACTGCGCCTTCTTCGACGATCTGCTTGATTTCGTTCATGTTTTTCGGAAACTCGGAGAAGAAGCCAACATTAACCAAAATTTTCTTTTCAGCTTTATCCATCCGATTTCTTAACGTCAGAGTGCTCATAGTTACGGGGTCGTTGTTGGGCATATCCAGAACCGTTGTTATTCCGCCTACCGCTGCGGCGGCTGTTCCGCTGTAAAAATCCTCTTTGTATGTTTTTCCTTCATCCCTAAGATGCACATGAGCGTCTATCAAGCCAGGTAAAACTAGAAGGCGTGCTAAGTTGATTTTTTCATCCGCGTTAGGCATGTTGGTTTCTTTGCCGATTTTGAAGATCTTTCCTTCTTCCACCGCAATGCTGCAGTCAACTACCTCGTTTCTCACGTATGCTTTTGCATTGTTTAGCACTAGGTCAGCTATCAAGTCGGGTTCTCTCGTCATCTAGAATAATGTGGAAAATGGGTGTTAAAGTTTACTCTATTATCTTGAAGAAGTCTCTTTCTGTTATCATGCCTGCAAGTTTTTCGTTTTTAACAACGGGTAAAGCTCCTATATGTTTCTCCTGCATCACCTTGGCTGCTTGACCAACATCAGCGTCTGGCGTTATGGTTGCCACTTGTTTCGTTGCAATCTCAAGTGCAGGTGTGTTCAGGACTTGTATGATGGTGCCTGAACGTAGGTATTTGAACACTTCTCCAGAGCCGAAGAACCGTATAATGTCCATGGTGGTTATTATGCCCATCAGTTTGCCGTCAAAAACTATAGGCAGTCTTCTAAACCCCTGCGCAACCATCGTTTTTTCAGCCTCAAAAATAGTGGTTCTAGGCAACGCCGTAACCAGTTTTTCCGACATCAACTGGGCAACTTTCACGCCGCTCATTCTATCAGCAAACATGATTGCGATGTCTCGCTCCGTGATTATCGCCTTCACACGGTTATCCTCATCAACCACAGGCAAGCCACCAAGGTTTTTCGCTTTCATCAACTCTAATGCTTCGCTAACTTTCGCAGAGGCCTTGATTGAAACGACTTCTTTCGTCATTACAAGTTTCATCGGTTCGTTTATGGCTTTGAAGAAGTTTCCCCCGAACTTTTGTTGAATAATCCCGAATTTTTCTCCGCCGCCAATATAGTCAATTATGTCTGTGGCTGTTACTATTCCTTCCAGACGCTTTGTGGAGGGGTTCGCTATTGGTATGCGTCGGAAGCCTTCTTTCGCCATAATTTTTATCGCGTCATAAATTGTCGTGGTAGACGGCATGGTTATCACTGAACCTTTGGCAACATGCAAGATTTCGCCTTCACGTTTTTTCGTTGGATGAGCCTTCAGCGAAAGTTGGCCTTTTTCTCTCAGAGTTCTTCTGAAGCCTTCTCTGCTCAATTTATCTCTCCCTTCTATCATGTTACAAGCAATCTGGCAACGTCTTCTCGATCAACCATGCCAATTAGCCTTTTCTCCTTATCCGTCACTGGAACTCGTCCAATGTCTTTTGAAACCATAACCTTTGCAACGCTGATCACTTTTACCTCTGGATTCACGGTTATTACTTCCGTCTTCATTATCGAAGAAACTTGACGGGTAGTTCTGAAACGCCCTTTTTTCGCCTCAAACGTCGGCAAAGTCTCTCCGCCGTCAAGAAGGTCTTTCTGTGTTACAATCCCTGCTAATTTTTCTTTTTTAACAACTGGCAATCCTGCCACGGCTTTGGTCTGCATCAACCGCCAAATGTTGTCAATTTCATCCTCAGGCGAGCATGTTGCGACGTCTTTTGACATTATCTCCGAAACAGGTTTAGCCAGCTTTTCTGGATTTATCCTAATTACGGCTTCGATGAAGTTTTCAAGCCCTAAAACTCCCACGTAAATCTTATCTTGGATTGAGTTAACAACTGGCGCGTACCATTTGCCCAGCTGAATGAGCTCTTTGACTGTTGAGTAGGCGTCGTCTTCTGTGGTTGCTATTTTTTTAGGAAGAGTCATTACGCCTTTGGCTCTTAATGGTGAAACAGAGGACGAAATGGTTAAGATGTCGCCGCGGGATACTACGCCTAAAAGTTTTTTGTTTTTGTCTGTTACAGGGAGAATTCTTAAGCTGAAGTTTCTTATCGTTGCGCGGGCTTTGGTTGCAAGGTCGTCTTCATAGATGAATGGATGTTTGTTATCCATGATTTCTTTGACACGCAAGGAATAGCCTCTCATTCCTCGCTTTCTAACTCAACTCTGCAGTCTTCGCAAAGATATTCTCCGTTAACTTGCTGCAAGTCGTCAGACCAAACTCCGCAGTGATCGCAGTTTCCAGCCAAGGGGGCTGATTCCTTCTCGATTTCTTCTCTGCTCGCACCTTCTATGAGTGCGCGTTCCTGAATAGTTTCTATGAGTTCAGGCATGACGCCTAGAATGTCTTTTGCTGAAAGTAGCCCTACAAGGCGCATCTTGTACACTACGCCCAGTCTTCTGATGTTCAGTCTGCTCATTCTTCTAGCTGCATCGTTTATTGTTGCGTCAGGTTCTATCGTGATCAGTGGCGAAGTCATAACCTCCTTAGTCTTCACCGAGTCAGGTAGAACATTTTTAGCCAAGACTCTTACAACAAGATCTCTTTCAGTCAAAATCCCCAGAGGTTTTCCTTCTTTGTCTGTAATTATTATACAGCCCAAATCATCTTTGTCCATGAGTTCTGCAACACGGTTTACCGGTGCATCTTCATCTATAGTCACGACTGGGCTACTCATAACATCCTTAACCAGCATCTTTGTCCTCAATCCAATGTCTGCCATCGCAATCAACCACGCAAACGAAGCGTTAGCTCACTAAACTGTACTTCATCTCAACTCAATAAAAACCACACATTTAAAACTTGTCATGTTCCACAAAGACAAACAGTTTCGCCTTCAAATGAGAGCTTTATTAGCATCTGCTTGCTAAAACACTAAACCAAGGCGAGAACCAACAACATGCTAAAAACGAACGAAAATAAACTCGTCAAACTCTCAGTCGTCGGCGAAGTAGTCAGCCCAGTTATCAAAAACATCTACAATGTCTCTGCCGAAGGCAAGCCTATGGTTTTGCCAAGCGTCGGAGGAATCACCTACAACGTTAGAGTCGGCGACCCTGCGTGCGGATGGCAGGCAGATCATGTTGAGCCTGGCGTAAGCGTGGAAAACAAGGAAAACGATGCGCGTTCTGGGCAGGGTGCGAACACTGCTTTTAACGTGCTTTCATGCGTTGGAAACGAGGCAACCGTGGTTACGGGCGATGCAAAAGGCGCGAAAGGTGTGGTTACCGGAAAACACGGCGGAGTAGACCACGTGCTGATGGACTTTGCTCCAGAAACTCTTGAGAAGCTTTTGCTAGGCGACAAGATTCTCGTGAAGGCTTTTGGCGTTGGCTTAAAGTTTCTGGATTTTCCGGAGATAACGGTGATGAACCTTGACCCGCGTTTTCTCAAAGTTTTGAAACCGAAGCCTAAAGTCGATAAACTGGAGGTTCCAGTCACGCATATTGTTCCAGCAGCGATAATAGGTTCAGGTCTGGGAATGAATCAAGCATATTCAGGCGACTCAGACATCCAGCTATTCGATAAAAGAGTTAGCAAGCAGTATGGGCTTGAAAGTTTGCGGTTAGGAGACCTTGTGGCTATTATAGACGCAGACCATTCTTACGGTAGAATTTACCGACAGGGCGCAGTATCTGTCGGCATCGTCGTGCATACGAACTGTGTTTCATCTGGTCATGGTCCAGGAGTTACGACGTTGTTTACGTCATCAAGCGGCAAGATTATTCCTAAGATTGATGCGCAGGCTAACATTGCTGCGCTCCTGAAGTTGAGAACAGATATATAAATAAGCCACCATATTTAGTTGTGGAGTCAATTTGAGGCGAGAATTTGCCGTTTAAACGAAAAAGTCGTGGAAGATCCAAAGGCAGTAAAGGTAGCGGCGGTACTGTACAGTGCGCTGGTTGCGGTTCGATGGTGCCGCGGGACAAAGCTAAGAAATCAACTCGCAGGCTTTCGATCGTTGATGCTCAGTTGGCGAAGGAGCTTCGCCAGAAGGGCACGTATATCGCTGCGCCTGTAGACACGAAATATTACTGTGTTTCGTGTGCGGTTCACAGGGGCATCGTGAAAGTCAGAGCGGAAAGCGAGCGGCACATGCGCATGAAGAGAAGACGATTCTAGCAGTTTCTCATTTTCTCAATTTTTTGTATGCGTAATAGGTTCGTTGCAGAACGGTGAGGTTTGAAAGTATGGCAAGCAGAATCATGCTGTAATTCATTATTGTTTGTGGTTGCCAGATAAATGCTGCCAAAGTGGCTATGAATAGAATGATTATGCGTTCGGCTCTTTCTGCCAATCCTACGGACTCCATTTTTATCCCTGCTGCTTCTGCTCGCGCTCGACTGTAGCTTACGAGCAGAGACCCGATGATGGCGACTGAACCCCATAGAACATCACACAACCCGCTTATGATTATGCCCAAGTAAACTGCAGCGTCGGCATACCTGTCTAATAACGAGTCGAGAAAACCGCCGAAAGGCGTTGCTTGCTGGTATAGCCTAGCTACCACGCCATCTAGGGCGTCACAAAAACCCGATAACAACAACAAAACAGCCGCAACTAGCAAGTAGAACTTGTTGCTTTGCCATTCCATATATGCGAGTGAAGCGAGAAGAGCTAGGATTACGCCTATGATGCTTATCCTGTTCGGCGTCA
>Ga0335070_10008650_pt1 | contig 11939 bp, 16 predicted proteins | sample Lox_Sample_13_FD_206722 | JGI IMG/M metagenome (GOLD analysis project Ga0335070, IMG submission 206722) | Soil microbial communities from Loxahatchee National Wildlife Refuge, Florida, United States - Lox_Sample_1.3 | ecosystem: Environmental > Terrestrial > Soil > Wetlands | place: USA...
AAGCTGGCGCGTGTAACTGTTTAGAGAATCCAATCGCTTTATCACATCAGCCAACTGAACTTCTAATCGAACAACTCTTTCTCGAAGTTCAGATAAATCTCTTGCAGATGTTTCGTTAGACAGGTTTTTCACAGCCTTTCGAGCTTTCACAGAAAGCTATCCCCACAGGACTTAAAAGCTTTATCGCACGCGTTGATTGCAGTGCGCATTTTACAAAAAGAAAGCCATGCCGTACAAAAGGCTCTAGCCAAACTAGCGCGCGCGGTCCTAAGTGGCTTAGACTACTGCCATATCTCTCGCAGCACGCGCAGGAACAAAGTCCGTAAAACGCTGACTTTCTATTTTGGCTCGTACCGGGTAATCTTCAAGTTGAAATTACTGCAATATGCTAATGATATTACTGCATACAACTGCAATGTATTCACAAACTATGCAGACAAGACAAGTCGTCAGAATAATGCGGAGTGCTCTGCAGTCAAAATGATACGAGTAAATTGTCGAGCATCCAACCATGGTAACCGCACCCAATTTAATGAATATACCAGTTGTGAAACCGAATGTTGCGAATAGAGCGATAGCAAACCCATTACTTTCTTCACAGCCGACGCTAAGAGCAGCCTTAGTAGTGAGAATATCTAATACATTCAATGCGACAAGAATGATCGCTAACGCAATAACCCATCGACGCATTTGCATACAGAACGATAGCTTCTCCATCCTATTGAAAGATATTACAAATGAAGTAATATATCAGCACGCGCCAAGATTACCTACTATTACAGAAGGGTTAACGAGCTATCTGTAGGTGCTCGCTACCACAAGGCATATTGTAGGTAGTCGGGGTAAGTCCCAGATTACATGCGAAAATCAATGCTTCCTGGTTTGGTGGGAAGATTTATATGTATTGTTGATAGAATGTACTACAGTGAGAAAGTTGGAAATTGAGGTCGTAGTAACTCGAAAAGGTCAGACAACAATTCCCGTGCGTCTCCGTCAGAAGTACAAGATCGGAGAAGGAACAAGACTCCAGGTCATCGAAACTGAAGAGGGGATACTCTTCAAACCCAAGAAGTCAACGTTAGATCTTGCTGGTTCCGGGTCCCAGTATGCAACTCCCAAAGAAATGAAGAAACTTTTGGATAAACTCAGGGAAGAAGATGTCTCGAACGGTCTACGACACTAGATTCTTCATCGAACACTACTACTCCAATGACGAAAGAACACTTCAAAGAACCAGAGAAGAAATGAGAGGGCGAGAAAAATACGTCTCAGCCATTGTGATCCACGAAGTCTATCAACTCACACTTGCGCAGGAGGGACGCGAACCTGCAATGTTGAGAACGACGCTCCTTGAGAAAGACTTCAAAATAGTGAAGGTGGACGCAGAAATCGCAAAAAGCTCGGCTGAATTCAGACACAAGTACAAGCTCTCCATGGCCGACAGCATGATAGCAGCCACAGCATCACACTTGCAAGCAACGTGCATCTCAGATGACCCCCATTTTCAAAACATTAAAGAAATCAAAACAAGATGGATCTAGAAAACTCCAGAACGAACGCAACCATTTCTACAGGATTTTGTTCCCCAACGTTTTACGCCTTCCCAACTTCTCTACTTTACAACAACGACAACGTAATAGGTGCCTTCACAAAAACTCAGGTTCGTCTGTAGCGAGCGCGCGGGGCAAGGTGAGATTTGCACCTCAAAGCATGCGGAGAAATCTCCCAAATCCAGTCATCACATGACCCTTTTCTTCTAATGCAAAATAGGGTCAAACTGGCTTGAAAAGAGTGATAGGATTTTGTACTGTATGCTTCTTTCATGAGAAAGGGCGAATGTTATAAATCGGTAGTAATTCATATTGGCGGGTATAACGGGAGAAGTTGCATGGAGAATCTTGCTAAAAAGTGGGGCGGAACTCCTTATCCTGAGATGATTCGGACCCTTCCAGAAATCGATATCCAGTTGAAGGGGATAAGAGGTTGGCTTCTTCAGGCGAAAGACAAGCAAGTTGTGTTTTTCGACATACAACCTGCTTGTGAGGTACCTCCTCACTCCCATTGTGATCAATGGGGTTTTGTTGTAGAGGGCGAAGTGCGCATGGTCATTGGTGGCAAGTCTAGAGTTTATCGAAAAGGTGAATGGTACTTTGTCCCAGAAAGAGTTGTCCACTCCGCCATTTTTCTAACCAAGGTAAATGCAATCGACATCTTTGATGACCCCAAACGATACCGAGTGAAAAGAGAACAAACCGAAAAATAGAATTGCAATGATAATTTTGAACAAAAAGTTTTGAAAAAGTCTTCCGAATTCCGTCTTCACATTACCGCTTTCTTCTAAGAGCAACTTGACGCAACGGGTCTAGAAAGAGTGGTAGAGAATACTTCCAGTGATGGAAATTGGTGATGTTAAGCCGATACGATTCCTGAAATGTGGAAAACCCTTGGGCTACGTGGCTGTTTCTACCTTTCGGTCAGCCAGGACACTCTCCATTCCGAGACGCGTCCGCCGCGTATTTTGGCAGTCCAGATGTTCGGGCCATCAAGTTGTTTGTAAGAGCACGTGGAATAACCAACCATAACGACGATGTTGTCTTGAACTGTTACACTGGTGAATTTGTTTCTGTATTCAGGGTATTTCTTGAAGAACCCTCTCCAACCTTCTTTCACGACCTTTTTGCCTTTGGTGATGTTTCCAGCGGCATCTACGAACGTGTGGTCATCAGTCATTAATTCAGCTAAACCTTCAAGGTCTTGCTGGTTAATCTTTTCATTGAATCTCAAAGCCGTCAACATTAACTCGGAAGAGTCCATTTCGATTCGAAAATAGTAATCATTCAATTTAAGTCTTTATCGACATGCCCCTGACGTTGCGACGGGTTCAAGATGTTCACGCTTCCGAAGAGTTGATTACTATCAGCATGGTATATGTCTAGAAGAAAAAGTAGTCAGCGGATCAAACGAGCTTAAAGGGACTGATAGAAGAAGGTTCTATGTCAGCGCGCGCCATGTAACCTAGTCGTAAGGTTCCTATTTTTCCGAAAATTTGTACCCAGAGATTCAAAAATGCTAGTCAGTAGAGAGCACCGAAAAATTTTTTGGCTCGGCTGGCTCCTTCAGTAACTGAAGGAAAAGGAGAATCCTAGGGTGCAGAATGGACAGCTGATTGGTGCATGGAAACTTGTCGCGTGTGAAGCTCGAAGCTCGAGTGGTGAAGTGAGTTATCCATATGGCGGAAATCCTTTTGGTATGCTAGTGTATGGCTCAGGTGGAAATATGTTCGTGCTGCTCATGCGTCGCGACCGGCCAAAGTTTGCCTCAGGTGACCTGTGGAAAGGCACTCCAGAAGAAATAAAAGCTGCCTTCGAAGGGTTCGTTGCCTACTGTGGAACCTACGAAGTTAATGAAGAGAAGGAAACCGTTACGCACCGTGTTGAAGGCAGCTCGTTTCCCAACTGGCTGGGTATGGATCAGGAAAGGTTCTTCAAATGTTCCGGCGACCAGTTGACACTCAGCACACTGCCCATGCAAGCGGGTGGTAGACAGTTGACCGTTCATTTTGTCTGGGCAAGAACAAGAGAGTAGTTTAGCGCGAGCGCACTGGGTGATTATTGGAAGACATATGTTGTTCCCACTGTGTTGAGGAGGAACTGCTCAGGCATCGCCTCCGCAAATTGGTTGATAGCTTTCCACCCGGTGCAGTGCATGGGCACTATAAAGTCTGGTCCGATCTTCTTCATCTCCTCAATGGTTGGTCCGATGATTGAGTCAAAAATCTGCCCCGTGAGGTGAAACCCGCCCAGAACTGCGTGAACCTTGTTCGTTCGTGCGACTTTCTGGACGTGTTTAATCGTGTTGATGATGCCAGAATGGGAGCATCCACCGATAACTACAAGCCCTTTGCCCTTTACCTTGACTGCTACTCCTTGGTCATCATGAAAAGGATCCACAACCCATTTGTTATCGATTTTCGCTTCAGCCCAAGGAAAACCTTTCTCAAAAGCCGTTGTTCGTTGCACGTCTCCCGAAACTAGGATAAGATCTGAGGCCAATGTGGAAGCTTCTTTAGCTTTATGGAGCGCCACCTCGGTTTTCTTTAGGGACACTTCATCTAACCTAGGCATATCCATTATCCCGATACCGGGGGCATTGACGCGGCGCTCAAGAAAAGCGTCCGGATGGAGAGTGAGAGGTGTTCTTTTTGTGGCACGACTTAGAAACTCTGCTAGAGCTCCAAAATGGTCGAAATGACCATGGCTTAGAACCACCGACTCAACTTTGCTCAAGTCTACCTTCAAAACATCTGCGTTGTGAGAGAGACAGGTAGTTGACACACCCGCATCCATTAACACTGTGTGTTCCTCTGAACCAGCGTAAACTTTGAGAAGACAAGACAAACCATGTTCTGCAAAAGGCACATTCGGAGGATTTAGCCTTGGTCGCTTGACGACGTCCGTGTTCTGAAGCAAGAGCACATCAGTGTAATTGTCTACCAATACTGTAACTTCCAGTTTATCTGCCTCTCGCAAATTCAATTCACCCATCGCGTAGAACCCCTTCACAGATTAGTTGCATGCACACTTACATCCGCTAAATTGTCAAAAGCAATATATCAGTTTTTCTAAAGTTGGTTCTCTCTACACGTAATTTGAAGTCGAATAATCTTTGGGTGTTCGCGCCACGCGCCTAAAGAGTGGCGGGCCCGCAGGGTTCCGAGCCCAAAAATGGGTTCAAGTCCAAGTGAGGTTCTAGTTGAAGTAAGACCACTAACGCGCGCGCGAGCAATCATTGTCAACTTTTCTTGACTTGACTTAGCGAAGTGTCCAGTGCTTTCGAGAATTTCGGGTCTTGCCGAGACAAACTTTCTTGACGATAAAGGTTTTCTTTGTGTCATACCACAGTGCTAGTGGGGAAAACAAGTGTCTGATTCTAATGAGGAACCGTATTCAACCATATTCACATCTTTGAAACATCCGATTCGTCGTAAGATTCTAAGGATGCTCTCGAAAAACCCTATGAGCTTCTCAGAAATGCTGGAAGTTCTGCAAGTATCCAACTCCTTTCTTACCTATCACCTTGACAATCTTGGAGAACTAGTACTAAAGACAGATGACGGCAGGTACAAGCTGTCAAACTTTGGAGAAGCTGCTTTAGCAACGATGACTAAGGTTGAAGACATTCCAACAACCACACTTCAACAACCCCCAAAAACAAAACCAAAGAGGCTGGAAGGAAGAAGTGTCGCAATAGCACTAGGAATAATCTGCATCTTACTGATAGCTTTCATAGCGTACTTTTCGATAACGGGCATTTCAGCACAGAACAGCTACAATAATCTTCAAAACCAGAACAAACAACTGCAAACATACCTAGATGAAAACACAACATCACTCAACCAGACACAAAAATGGCTAGTTGGAAACGAGACATTGGTCAACCAGACCCAAGCTAACAATACAATTTTGCAAAACCAGATTAATTCCTTGAGTTCCAAAATCACAAGCCTTCAAAAACAGGTGAACGACTTGACAGTGATGCTTGATACGGGGTCCGACGCTACGGTCTACATAAACCCAGATGGAAGCGTCACTCCCCCCTTTGCGCCCATTTCGAGCGTTGACAAGGTCACGTACACATTCACGGGCAACATCAGCTACCCAACTTACAACGGAATCGTCGTCGAGAGAAGCAACATCGTGATTGATGGAAAAGGGTACAAGGTGCGAGGAAACCAGAGCGGAAAAGGCCTAGACTTGACAAGCATAAGCAACGTCACAATCAAAAACACCAGCATCGAAGACTTCGCAGAAGGCATTTGGCTCAACTATTCTTCAAACAACACTGTTAGCGGTAACAATGTAACAGCAAACAGCTTTGATGGCATCATTCTCAGCGCTTCTTCAAACAATACTGTTAGTGGGAACACCGCAACAGGAAACAATGAGGGCATCTGGCTCTACTCTTCTTCAAACACTATTGTTAGCGGGAACATCGTAACAGCAAACAGAGATGATGGCATCGTTCTCGTATCTTCTTCAAACAATAACACTGTTAGCGGCAACAACGCAACGGCAAACGGCTATAATGGCATCTGGCTCTACTCTTCTTCAAACAATGTTCTATCCGGCAATATGATGGAAGATAATGGATACAATTTTGATGTCGGTGGCAATGCCTTGAGCGATTTCATAAATTCTGTTGACACTTCAAACCTCGTGAACGGTAAGCCCATCTACTTCATGACGAGTAAATCGAACATGGTGATAAATCCTGAGAACTATCCAGACATTGGATACCTCGCTTTCGTCAACTGTACGAACATGACGGTCCAAGGTTTAACACTCACAAATGAGGGGCAGGGAATCCTGCTGGCATTCACAAACGACTCAAAAATCACAAACAACAACGTTACAAACTGCAATGCTGGCATCAATCTCGTCTCTTCTTCAAACAACAACATTAGCGGGAACTACGCAACAGCAAACAGCAATACTGGCATCGGCCTCGACGGTTCTTCAAACAACACCGTTAGCGGTAACAACGCAACAGCAAACCTTATTGGTGGCATCGAAATCGACTCTTCTTCAAACAACACTTTTAGCGGGAACAACGCAACAGCAAACACGTATGGCATCTATCTCGGTTCTTCTTCAAACAATACTGTTAGTGGGAACAACGCAACAGCAAACAGCGACTATGGCATCTGGCTCCACTCTTCTTCAAACAACATTGTTAGCGATAACAACGCAACAGCAAATAGCCAAGAGGGCATCTATCTCTACTCTTCTTCATACAATACTGTTAGCGGTAACATTGCAACAGCAAACAGCCTTTGTGGCATCTATCTCGTCTCTTCTTCAAACAATAAAATTAGCGGTAACAACGTAACAGCAAACGGCGCTGATGGCATTGGCCTGAACGGTTCTGATAACAACACCGTTAGCGGTAACAACGTAACAGCAAACATCCATGATGGCATCGACCTCTACGGTTCTTCAAACAACACCGTTAGCGGGAACAACGTAACAGCAAACGGCCGGGATGGCATCGACCTCTACGGTTATGATTCAAACAATACTGTATACCATAACAACTTCATTGGAAACGTTGCCCAAGCCTATGTTGACTCGGCATCTGTCGGGAACGCTTGGGATGGCGGTTATCCTTCTGGTGGTAATTACTGGAGCGACTACAATGGAACCGACTTGCATAGCGGTCCTTACCAGAATGTGACTGGAAGCGATGGCATAGGTGACACACCATATGTTATAGACGCGAACAATACAGACCATTATCCGCTTATGGTTTCATATGTAGTTCCAGAGTTTCCATCATTCCTTATTCCGCTGCCGTTTATGATAACAACACTACTTGCAGTCGCATTTTACAGAAAGAAAGCCATTCAGTAGAAAAGCGCGCATTAATTGCCGGTACTGTAGCTCCAGATGAGGGCGCCAGTGGAAGCGTTCAAAGAATAAACATTGCCGTCAAATGAGCCTACGTAGACCATGCCGTTGGCAACAGCAGGAGAAGAATCCACCAAAATACCTGTTGTGTAATCCCATATCTGAGTGCCGGTGGAAGCGTTCAAAGAATAAACATTGTGGTCCTCTGAGCCTATGAAGAGCATGCCATTAGCTACGGCAGGAGAAGAAAGGATAACTGTCGTGTAATTCCAGAGTATTCGGTTTGTGTTCGGAACTGATGATGTTGAATATCCAATGTGCGTCGGGTCGTGGTGAAACATCGGCCACGTGTCGTGGGTTACAAAATGTGCGGGGACTTGAACCTGATAAGTGGCGGGCCCGCAGGGATTTGAACCCTGGGTCTCCGGCTCCGCAGGCCAGCGTCTTAATCCAATCTAGGGCTTCTGGAACTAGGACACAGGGTAATTCACCCAGTATACAGGCAGAACCAGACAGCCTGACTAGACTACGGGCCCACACAAAGGGAATATTGCACGAGGACCGAATAATAAATACTCTCTTACAAATGAAGAACTCAGGACTCTCAGAAGCCACTCTCGCGACAGCCTCACAGAAACTGAACCAACTAGCAAAACACGCTGGTCTACAAAACCCACAAGAAATACTAACATACATCGCAAACAGCACAGTATCAAACGCCACCAAACAAAAACTAGCAAACGACTACAATTATTACTGCATTTCGAACCAAATCAACTGGAAGAAGCCAACATACAGATGGGAACGAAAAATACCACTTATCCCAACCACAGAAAACATTTACAAAATCATCAGCGCATCATGCAAAAAACACGCAACAATCTTCACTATACTGGAGGAAACGGGCTTAGAAGGAAAAGAACTGGAAACCACAACCAGACGAGACATAGACGCAGAACAGGGAATCATAAGCGCGCGCTTTAACCAACGACAAAGAACAAAATGATACAACTTTCGTTATCACAAGGGAAATACAGGAAAAACTCACTGCGGAACAGATAACACAATTCGTTGCAAATATTCGAAGTATCCTCAGATACACCAACTACTCCCCGACAGTCTCGACCAACTCTCTGAGAATCATTCGAAAATATCTAATCAAATGCAACAGCTAAAAACCATTGTGCAACCAAAGCAAACAAGAAACGACGAAAGATAATCATGACGTTCCGAGAAACCCCGCGCGCGCTCATTACCCGAATGCCAAGGTGAATATGGACCTCCATTCTGTTTGGGTATCGGTGTACGGCACTGAAGGGCTGGTTACGGAGTAATTGATCTGATATTCGTCATTGTAGGCATAGTCTCTGGAAAGAGAGTATTGGCCATTTGATGTCCAATCGCTAGGAACGCTGAACACTTGAGAAGCACCTGCTCCTATAGATATCGTTTCCGAGGAATTGGATAATAATTGGTAGGGTTGACTGATTTTACTCCAGAGATTCAGAGTCATCGAAAAGTTTCCATCAGTCAGGTCCTTGTTGGAGACGGTCAAGAAAATTGAATATTGGGAGGAAAACGTGCTTCCTATCGTAGCACCCTCATCGAGCGATGAATCATATTGAAGAGGTCTGGTTCCCAGAGTTGTGTGTTGTTCAGGGATTAATGGACAAAACAGAATAACGAACGCAAGCATCATTGCGAATCCAAAAAGGATAAGACCTCTATGCCTCTTCAACAAATTCCCGCCCGCGTCCAAGGACTTGAACTCTCTGAGGTATTCCCACACCAAGGACGACAATGCAACCACCTATTAAACACTTGCGAACGCGCGCCAATCCGACTACAATACCCGACAAAAACACACAATCTCGGACACGGCGACGCATAGTACTCGCAACAACAATGTGCCAAAACAAGCCCACGGAGATGCACAGATAGCGCAACAAGTGACAAACCAACAACGCGCATAGAACCAAATAAGACAAGAAAAGACAAACAAACTACAACAAACCACAAACGCTAAGAACTGTCACATCACGCTAAGCGAATCTCCTCGCGCGCGCGGTTACATTTAAGAGCAACTGAAAACGAAAGGCTTTGCGAAGGTGAATTGTACGCCCGAAGAGCATTGGAGTCCTCCTGATTGGTGGTACATTGATAAGAGGCCTACGAGTGATGACGCCTACTTTGAGAACATGTGCCGAATCATCTTTCAAGCAGGATTAAACTGGAGCGTGATAGACAAGAAATGGCCCACAACCCAGAAAGCATTTGACAAGTTCTCAACGAAGAAGGTCTCAGGCTACACCGATTCAGATGTTGCCCGTTTGATGAAAGACGAGGGCATCGTTCGAAATAGAGGAAAGATTTCGGCAATCATTGAGAACGCCAAAGAGTTCGAAAGAATCAGGAAAGAATACGGTTCATTCCAAAAATACCTCGACATACTAGACAAATCGCACAATTACTCATCAGCTATCAGAGAGCTCACCGCCAGATTCAAGTGGCTTGGGCCTTCCTCAGCGAGGATCTTCCTTTACACAGTTGGAGAGAAAATCAAACACACTTGGTAGTAGATAGCGCGCGAATCGTGGCTTGAGCGTGCATTTTCTCGCAGGTGGCCGAGTCGGACAACCGGGTTATTTTCGTTCCAGCCAAAGTTCACGGTTTCTTTCGGACATGAGAGAAAAGCGTACCGTGGCGGGATCTGTGAGGGCCATGGCTTCGTTGAGGAGGCGCGTTGCTTCCTTGTCCTCGTTGAACTTCTTGAACCAACTTTCAAGAGCGGAATAGTTTTCAAATTCAAACATTTCATAACGCCCGCCCCAAGGACTCATGTCTTGACCTGCAAAGTGGCCGAAATACCTGTGTGACTTGAGTCCTTCGATCTTGTTGTAGTGCGGAATCAGTTTCTTCATTATCTCTTCGTGTCTGTCAATGTCGCCGGAAATCACCCAGCTAGAGAAAAGGAACACCATTGGTTCACACTCTTTGGGCAAGGATTTTTAGAATAATCCTCATCGCTGGTTCTTAAGGATTTTGCATGTCTCCATCACGCGAGCTTTCTGTAATAAGGATGAGGAGAGAAAAGCGTTTTCTGCGATAACTCAGGCGGAGAGTGCCAAAAAAGAAAGGAGAGATGCTTTGTAGAGAGTGCCGAACTAGGCCTTTGGAGAAAGGAGAATTAAAAACCTAGTGGCACTCTCCCCTATTTGCTGATTATGTGTCTCCTTTTAAGGGTGTAAGAATGGTGAGGTCAGAACTTACTCGTTCTTATACTGTTAAATAGGCGACTCGCTGGACTTGCCTTGTGAGGTTTCTTGGCTATGCGTAGAGACTTGCGCGTACGAAATCGCGCCGTTATCGTGTTGCTTCTGCCGATTGTGACTATTATCTGGATGGTTGGTTGGGTTCTGTCTTGGAAGGATTCCCAAGGCGAGCCGCCGAGAATGATAACGGCCGCGGCAAAAGACGAAGTGGTGGAGATTGGGGTAGCGGTGTTTGAGGAAAACGCCGAATATGAAGACTAGCGCGTGCTAAGGCAAAAATTGAGACAGCAGCAAAAACCACCAAGATCACCCGACGGTTAACATGGAGGAGCAGAACCGTTGTTTTGTCAGCCGATTGTTAACGGCGGAAACCATCGCCTATGAAGTTACCAGAACCCAAAACCAGGTTCTGTTACCTCTCGTCTGTTCCGTCTCCTTGTTACCTTTCGTCTGCTAGATGTTAACTGTCGTGGAATGCCTACAAAAAAGAGCCCTAGGTCACCTATTTCATGTTCATATCTTGCACAGCTTGCACAGATAGCAAGTCCTTTGCAAGAGTCGAGAACGTCAAGTACCGATAGTGAATTTCGTCATCAAGGTTGACGATGAAACTTTCAACCCTCGCCTTGTCCAAGTACGGGTTCTTCTTCATTTCACTTATCAGCTCCGAGTACGATGTATAGTTTTTGTGGAACGATGCCATGAACGAGTCGTAGTTCATTCCGAATCCTATTCCTCTTTCAATTATCACTACGTTAGAAGCAACTGAGGGCGACTGTTGTATCGCTTGTTTCCTCGCTTCTTCCCTTTCATTCTTACTGAGACCCTTGTTCCATGTAAAGAAAGTCAATGCAAACAGGTGGTAGCCTAGTTTTTTGAAATTCGGTATCACCGTGTACTCGTTGATGTAGCCTTCTTTCTCAAGTCTTTCTCTGGTTCTGGAGACTGTCGGTTGAGAAGTCTTAAGGGCATGCGATAGTTCTCTGTCGCTTCTCCGACTGTTCTTCATCAACTCCGACATAAGTCTCAGTTCGATGTCTTTCAAAGAAACGCCTCGCCTTCCATCTGTAGAGCTGAGTGCGCTTAAAACCTTTGAGTCCTTCTACGATCTTTCTTTTGTGAGTTCCTTTGAGTTATCGTAGGCGACCTTCTCCTAAAATGTGGCCTATGGTTAGAAAGGAAGGCTGGAGAATTAATCTGCTTGTTTTTTGTGTTATTCCATCATAGTCTTTATACTGTTGTATGCCTTCAGAAAGTCTTC
>Ga0335070_10008651_pt1 | contig 11938 bp, 10 predicted proteins | sample Lox_Sample_13_FD_206722 | JGI IMG/M metagenome (GOLD analysis project Ga0335070, IMG submission 206722) | Soil microbial communities from Loxahatchee National Wildlife Refuge, Florida, United States - Lox_Sample_1.3 | ecosystem: Environmental > Terrestrial > Soil > Wetlands | place: USA...
ATCGGTATGAGGGAACGAATGAGGGAGGCTAAGCTGATTCGGTGCATGGGAAGCTCTCCTGACGCCTGTCTATTTCAGCAGCCGGGAACATGAAAAGGAAGAGCGGCCCGCAGGCCGCTCGTCTGATGGAGAGGAAGACTAGTTGGCTGCTGCCGTTGTCCGAACCGCAAAATGCTGTTCGGGGGCCGGCAGACCAGCATTGGCTCCGGTTTCGCGAATAACGCGGTTAGTGTCGAAGTACACCTGCCAGTAATGCGCGTTGTTGCAGTACGGACGCACCGCCAACACCGGCCCGGCCAGCGTAAAGGTCAGAATTTCGACGTCGGGAGCCGGATCCTTCAGCACATTGGGGATCTGCGCCAGGTTCGTCTTGAGCAGCGCGATGACCTTGTGCACGTCAGCGGTGTGGTCGAGCTGCGCCTGGAGGTCAACACGGCGAAATGGGTTGGTGGTGAAGTTCTGGATGACGTCGCCGAAAATCTTGCCGTTTCCGACGATGTTGCGGATGTTATCCAGCGTGTTGATGGAAGTGACGAACAGGCCAACCTCTTCCACCGTGCCCGTCACGCCGCCGGCGACCACAAAATCGCCGACTTTAAACGGTTGCAAAATGACCAGGAATATCCCGGCTGCAAAGTTAGACAGCAAGCCGCTCCAGGCCACGCCGATGGCCACGCCGGCGGCGGCGATCAACGCCGCCAGGCTGGTGGTCTGCACCCCGAAGAAGCCTAGGATAGCGATGACCAGGATGATGTTTAACAGCGCCGCGACTGCGTTCTGTATGTAGCGGATGACCGTCGGATCGATATGCTGCTTGGTCATGCTGCGGCCGATCAATTTGGTGGCAAAGTTGATCAGCCAGCGACCAATGATCCAGAGCGCTATGGCTTCCAATACGCGGATGCCTAGCGCCACGGCTAGGGTCCAACCCGACTGCATAAGGTCGTTGATCCTCGAGGTGTCCATTACAAGCTCCTATTTGTCGAACGAGGTGAGTTGCTTGCAGCCGGGGGGCAGCCGCGTTGTCGATTGATAATACCAGCGCTGGAGATCCCCGAATCATGTCCGACCGCCAGCAACTGCATTTACTCGACCGTAACAGTTGCCGGAGCTCGCTTGGGAATGAGCTGTCCGATGCGCCGGATTTGCGCTCCTACTGCGCGCAGCTTCTCTTCAATCCGTTCGTAACCGCGGTCGATGTGGTACACGCGATCGATGATGGTCTCGCCATCCGCCACCAGGGCGGCCAGAACCAGCGATGCGGACGCGCGTAAATCGCTGGCTAGAACCGCAGCGCCGCTCAGAGGCGTTTTGCCTCGGACCACGGCCCGTCGGCCTTCGATCTTGATGTTGGCGCCCATGCGCACCAATTCCTGTGCGTGCATGAAGCGGTTCTCGAAGATGTTCTCGGTGATCAGGCTGGCGCCGTCAGCTTGCGTGGCCAATGCCATGTATTGCGCCTGCATGTCGGTAGGAAAGCCGGGATATTCTTCGGTAACGACGTCGGCCGGCTTCAGCGGACCGCTGCTCACGACGCGCACGGAGTCCTCGCTGGCGGCGACTTTGACTCCGCACTCGTCGAGCTTGCTGAGTAGAGCGCCGACATGCTGCGGATCGCAGTTGACGATGGTAAGGTCGCCGCCGGTGAGCGCCGCCGCGATGATAAAACTGCCCGCCTCAATACGGTCAGGAATGATGCGGTGCCGCGCACCGCCTAGCTTCGCGACTCCTTGCACGCGAATGGTGCGGGTGCCCGCGCCTTCGACATGCGCTCCCATCTTTATAAGCAAAGCCGCAAGATCCACGACTTCAGGTTCGCAGGCGCAGTTTTCGAGAACTGTCTCGCCGTCTGCCAGCGTCGCTGCCATGAGTAGATCTTCGGTACCAGTGACCGTGATCTTCTCGAAGACCATCTGCGCTCCCGTGAGCCGCTTGGCGCGCGCCTCGATGTAGCCGTGCTCCTGGGTAATGCGCGCGCCCAGCTTTTCCAGTCCCTTGAGGTGAAGGTCAATGGGACGAGCGCCAATCGCGCAGCCGCCAGGCAGCGAAACCCGCGCATGCCCCAGGCGCGCGACCAGCGGGCCCAGCACCAAGGTCGAAGCGCGCATGGTCTTCACCAGGTCGTAGGAAGCTTCGGCGTTGACGACATTGCGGCAGGAGATGGTGGTGCGATGTTGTGCGCGGCCGTAGCCGAGTTCGACCTCGGCGCCCATTGCGGCCAGCAAGTTGCGCTCGGTGACGATGTCACGCACCTGCGGGATGTTTTCCAGAATGACCGTCTCTTCAGTCAGGAGGGCCGCGGCCATGGCGGGCAGAGCGGCGTTCTTCGCGCCGCTGACACGAATGGTGCCCACCATAGGGTTTCCGCCGCGAATGACGAGTTTGTCCATGAATCGAAGTCCAGAGACATTTTACGAGGTCAGGCGCACCAGAAGGAGGCTTTGGTCGTCATCCTGCACGTAAGAAGCGGCCAGCGCGGAGTGGACGCTTCTTACGATGTAAGACAGCGGCTGCGAGCGTTGTTCCAACAAGAACCTCTCCAGTTGATCGAGGCCAAATTCTGCGCCGGACTCGTCGGAGGCTTCCAGAACGCCGTCGGTGGCGATGAGGAGAACATCGCCCGGCTGCAGCTCGACGTCGTGGCCTGTGTAGGGTGGCCCAGCAAGCAGTCCCAGGGGTAACTGCTGGTCGGAGAGGCGAATGACGCTGTTGTCTGAGGAGGCGTGCAGCATGGCAGGCTGGCCTGCAACGGCATACTCCACACGACAGCCTTCGCTTGTGGAGGGCCGGTGAATCCGCAAGGCCGTACAGGTGGCATACATGTGCGGCTCTTTGACTGCGGGCAGAACTTCATTGAGTCGCTGGAAGACCGCGGCAGGTGTAGGCAGATCAAAGAGTTGCGTGCGGACGGCGGTTTTGATCATGCCCATAAGAATCCCGGCTGGCAGGCCGTGGCCGGAGACGTCGGCAACATAGGCGAAGAGTGACCCGTCGGGAAGGACGACGAGATCCACGAGGTCCCCGCCAACTTCGGCGCTGGGCAGCGAGATCCCGTAGATTTCGATTCGGCCGATGCGCGAGTCGATCACGGGAACCAGCGTCGTCTGAATGCCCTGTGCGAGAGCGAGTTCGGTCTGCATGCGTACGGCACGCGAACCCTCCCTTTGCATGAAGCCCATGAAGAAGAGGTAGGCGGCGAAGCTGAGAATCATGCAAGCTATTGTGGCGACGCGAGTTCCGTACTCCGGAGTAGGGTGGGGGAGCGGTCCAAGGCGGTGCATGGCTGCCGACAACATACGCGAACCGAGCGCCCAAAACAGGACCACAGCCACCAGCCAGCGGCGATCGCGAAAGTAGGCCAGGATCCAGAGTACGGCGACCAGCCCACTCCACAGCGACCAGCAAACGACTGTCAGGAAAGGCTTTCTGCCCTGGTCGAGAAGGTCGGTGAAGCAGCCTAACATTCCGAACAGACAAAAAATGGCAATCAGCAGTGAGGTGAGACGCCGAAGGGGAACGCCCTGCCAGTAAGCTCGATGCACGGGCAAGGGCCTCTTCTGGGCGAAAAATGCGGCGATGGAGCGGAGGCCCATAGTTGGCACCGAATGACGCCGTTTCAGAGTAGCAGACGTGGGTCACAGCGCCTCCACGATGGCGTCGTGTACCAGCGGGCGGACTTGCTTGATGGCCTGGGAACTGCGGTTGGGCCAGGTTCGGTTGCTTAACAGCGTCACGCTGAGCTGCTGTCCGGGATCGATCCACAACGATGTGCCGGTATAGCCGAGGTGCCCGAACGAACCCGGCGAGAACTGCTTGCCTGACGACGAAGGCTGCGACGGCGTGTCCCAGCCCAGAGCGCGCGAGGTGTTTGCCGGTGTGGTCTCGCGGCGAGTAAAGAATTCGACGGTGTGCCGCTGGAAGATGGGTGATCCTTTTCGCAGCATGCACTCAGCGAACCGGGCGACGTCGGTGGCGCAAGCGAACACGCCGGCGTGACCGCTGACGCCGCCCATGACCCACGCGTTCTCGTCATTGACTTCTCCTTGGATGACGCGGTGGCGGAAGGCGCGATCGTCTTCCGTGGGAGGAATCGACCGTCGCACGTGTGGGACCGGATTAAAGCAGGAGCGCGACATGCCGAGCGGCGCGAAGACTTCCCGCTGCACGAAGTCATCGAGCGGCGTCGCCGCCAGTCGCTCGAGCATTTCCCCCACCAAGATGAAACCGATGTCGCTGTATTCGGCAACGGCGCCGGGCGCGGCCACCAGCGGTGTCGCACACGCTGCGCGGACCAACTCGTCGCGATTTCGGGCTGTTTCGAAAAGTCTAACGTACGCCGGCAGTCCGCTGGAATGAGCCAGCAACATTCGCAGCGTCACGGTGCTGCGTTCTCTGCGTTGCGATTGAGGCGCGAGCCTAACGAAGTCCGGCAAGGTGTCCGCAATCGGGGAATCCAGGTGCAAGAGTCCGCGCTCGTACAGCAGCATTGCCATCGCCGTGGTTGCCACCACCTTGGTGACCGAGGCCAGGTCGAAGATCGTGTCAATCTCAACTGGCGGTGAATCCGGGTCATAGGTGAAGTGGCCAAAGCCCTGCGCGAGGACCAGCGCCCCGCGATGAGTTACGGCGAGAGCGGCTCCCGGAAAGGCCCGCCGGGTGACTGCGTCGCGAATCAGCGAAAAGGCCCGCGCGAAGCGAGACTCCTGCCCGCCGATAGCGGTTGGGATCTCAGTTGGGATGTTCGACGCGTGATTCAACCGAACCCTCGTGTCAGATCTGTCAGCGACGGCAACTTATAATAGCTTGCCCGCTCGGATCGTAGTGACGAGCGCGTACGACATCCGTCCCAATCGTTGTTCATATGGGCAGAAAGGGTTTCGATCCGTTGATCCGACGCCAACGTTGGCAAGCTATCGTAGTCGCGCTACTGGTCCTCCCGCTTATTCACGCTGCGCCTGCACAAGTGCAATCACCGAGGCTGCCAGAGAACGCCCTGGTCATGGATCTGACCACGTACGCTGAGCGCCTCGCGCCGGTCGATGCCATCGTCAAGAACGCCATTGCACAGGGACACGTGCCCGGCGCAGTCGTCGTCGTGGGCCATGACAGTAAGGTGATCTATCGCAAGGCATTCGGCAGTCGCTCGCTCGAACCGACACTTGAGCCAATGACCGTGGACACGGTCTTCGACATGGCATCGCTTACCAAGGTCATGGCAACCACGGGAAGCGTGATGCGCATGGTGCAGCTCGGAGAGATCAGGCTGAACGATCCCGTAGCCCGATACATTCCCGACTTTGGCCAGAATGGCAAGCAGGAAATTACAATTCGCCAGCTCCTGACGCACTACTCGGGACTGCGCCCCGATCTCGACTTGAAGCCGGACTGGATGGGCCAAACCGAGGCCTTCCGACTGGCCAACGCCGAAAAGCCGATCTACCCTCCCGGATCGACGTTCGTCTATAGCGACATAAACTTCATCGTGCTGGGCGAACTCGTGCAGCGAATCAGCGGGCTCACCTTGAACCGCTACGCGGAGACGTTTATCTTCAATCCGCTGGGAATGACGAACACCCGGTTTCTGCCGCCTCAATCATGGTTCGGGCGGATCGCACCCACAGAGAAGGACGAGCGCTCCGGCTTGATGTTACGCGGCCTGGTACACGATCCCGCTGCGCGACAGATGGGCGGAGTCGCCGGGCATGCGGGAGTGTTCTCCACCGCTGATGACACGGCAAAGTTTGCGCAGGCGATCCTGAACGGCGGTGCTCCCGTATGGTCCCACCTGATGGTGGAGAAGATGACCACGCCGCAGCAACCTCCGAACCTCACCGTCGTGCGCGGGCTGGGGTGGGACATTGACTCGCCGTTCTCGTCGAACCGCGGGGAACTGCTGCCCGTCGGCTCGTTCGGACACACCGGTTTCACGGGAACCTCGCTGTGGATCGATCCGGCGACTAACACATACATCGTGATCCTGACCAACGCGGTGCACGTGAAGCATGGCAACGCCATCACTCTGCGCTCGGAAGTAGCGACCGCGGTGGCGGCGGCACTCGAACTCAACGTAGCCGAGGCGGAGAAGGTCAGGCTGGCGCGCATCACGGGGTACAACGAACTCGGATCGGCGGCCCGCCGGATCGTGGTGCGCAATGGCGAAGTGAAGACCGGCATCGATCAACTGGAGGCCCAAAACTTCGAGGAATTGAAAGTGCGTGGAGTAGCTAAGCCGCGCGTCGGATTGGTCACCAACCAGACCGGTGTTGACGGCGAAGGCCGCCGCACCATCGATGTGCTGGCGCACGCGCCCCAGGTGCAATTGACGGCCATTTTCAGCCCAGAACATGGTTTGCAGGGGACGGCTGACACGACGGACGTCGCCAACTCCAAGGACAGCGCGACCGGCGTGCCAGTCTACAGCGTCTATGGCGATACGGACGCCAAGCGGCGACCTGGCCCTGAGCAGCTCCGAAGCCTGGACGTGCTTGTGTTCGACATTCAGGATGCGGGCGTGCGCTTCTACACTTACGAAACGACGCTGGGATACTTTTTGGAAGCCGCCGCCAAAGCGGGCAAGCCGATCATCGTGCTCGACCGGCCCAACCCCCTCAATGGGGCATACGTGCAAGGCCCGGTGTCCGATCCTGGATCAACCAGCTTCGTGAACTACCACAATGTGGCGGTGCGGCACGGCATGACGCTCGGGGAGTTGGCCCGGCTCTACAATGCCGAGCGCAAAATCGGCGCCAATCTCACCGTGGTCTCAATGAAGGGCTGGATCCGCGGCGACTGGTTCGATTCAACTGGGTTATCGTGGATCAATCCATCGCCGAACCTTCGCAATCTGGAGCAAGCAATCCTGTATCCCGGCGTCGCTCTCATCGAGGGAACCAACGTTTCAGTCGGGCGGGGCACCGACACACCGTTTCAACTGGTCGGTGCGCCATGGATCAAGCCCAAGCAATTGGCGGCCTATCTGAACGCGCGCCTGATTGCTGGGGTTCGTTTTGTGCCGACGGAGTTCGCACCAGCTTCTGCCACCTATGGTGGCCAGCGTTGCGGCGGCGTGCAAATCGTTCTTACCAATCGCGAAACACTTGATGCGCCCGAATTGGGCATCGAATTGGCGTCAGCACTGCACAAGCTCTATCCCCAGGAATTCGAGCTGACGAAGATGAGCGCGCTGCTCGCCAATCAGGCAGCGCTGCAGGGATTGCAGTCGGGCGAAGACCCCCGGCGAATTGCCGAAGACTGGCGCGACGGGCTCGATCGTTTCCTCCAGGTGCGGGCGAAATACCTGCTGTATTGAACGCGTCCCTCCCGTTCACTTCGAGTTCACAAGGGAGTCGGTCTGCAACGGCGTCGGTCCGTCCTGTTGCGTCCCATAATAGGGCGCACACCGACGGGTACCGAGCTACTTCGAGGGAATTACTCCTGGCGCAGCTTGGCGCCTTCGAGGCTGAGTTCACGCTCCAGAATCATCTCGACTGACGCGCCAGGATCGAGCTGGATCTCCGGCCCGCGCGTGAGCAGCACCGTGGCCAGACCTAGCGCTCCGCCGGAAGCCGCTCCGATTCCTGCCCCTTTGCCGCTGCCCGAGATGGCGCCGATGCCTGCCCCGGCGGCAGTGGTCTTGGCGATTGTGGCGGCGTCCTTGCCTTTGCTTGAGTCGCCTTGAATGGTGCCTTCTGATCCCTTCGTGCTGATGCTCTGCGAACCGGGCACGCCTTCCACGGTGGCCGGAAGAAGTACGGTGTAGCCGTTGGGAAAAATCATGGAGGTAAAGCTCATCTGCAGCTCGGCGCGACCCTTCACGCGCCCGGGACGCACCACGCGGCGCACCACACCTTGAACGTATGTCCCGGCGGGAATCAGGATGTGATTGCTCTGGGTGATAGGAAACGCGGTCTGCGCGTAAACGGGGTCGCCTTCCTTGGCCGTCTTCGACGTGATTCCCTGGGTCAGCGTCAGCGGAATCTTGGTGCCCGAAGGTACCGTGTAGTCGATCCCGGGATCGACGTTGGACTCCTGCTGGGGCACGGGGGTTCGTGGGACGAGATGGGGCTGCTCCTGCGCGCAGCAGAGCGTAGCAAGGGAAATCACGATGAGCGAGGCTGTTGCGGAGAAACGCACGGATCTACGTGAGTCAGTTTATATCCTCAAACGCGGAAATGGAGAAGAAGTCGCGGTGGGGGGAGCGGTTCCACGGATCCCACCCTTTCCCCAAAGCGGGGAAAGGATGGGGCACCCACGTTGAGAGTTTGGGCGCTACTTTAGACCGTACATTGCGTTCACGTGTGCGGTCACGGTGATTTTTTGCGCGCCAAACTCTTCAGTCGGCGCCGGCGTAGCTTCGACGTTCATGGTGACTGATCTAGCGGCCATCTGCATGGGCCGGGGACGCGGCAGTTCGTAGGTATCCACTGCAGCATAGGAAAGCTCACCCAAGCTGCGGCTGCTGCTGCGGGCCACGGCGTGGGCTTCGTCATGCGCCCGGCGCAAGGCGTCCTCCACCGCCTTGATCTTGGCAGCGTCCATATCGTCCAGCGTGTAGGTCAAGTTCTGATTGCCAGTTACGTCCATATCGGCGAGACCTTGCGTGATCGGGCCGACCTTCGAGAAATCCTTGACCTTGATCGTGATGTTGGTTTCAACGCGATAACCGACCAGTTTTCGCTTGGGATTCTTATAGTCATACACGGGCTGCACCGAGAACATGCCCACCTCCGCCTGCTTGGGGTCCAGTCCGTTGCTGCGCAGCAACTGGCGCACCTGCTCGGCAGCCTTGGACGCACGGGCGTTGGCGGCCTGCAGGTTGTCTTCCTGCGCCGAGATGTTGAATTGCACCACCGCAGTGTCGGGTTCTGCTTCGTACTTGCCATCCGCTCCCACCCAAATCGTATTGGGAATCGGGTTAGTGGTGCGTTCCTGGGCATTCATCGCCATGGGCGCAACAAGAACTATCGCGGCGACGAACAGACATGAGCCGAAGATCAGCCAAGGGAGTCGTTTCATAACTTCCTTCCAGACACATTCAATCAGAATTCGTCAACCCCCGAAATTGTACGCAAGGCTGACAGATCTAGAACGGGAACGACGCGCAAACTTGCATCCAATTGCAATTGACCGGCAAGAACAGAGTTGGATGCCAAGTCCCTCGTTTCACCTCTGTTCCAATTTGGGATTCGTGCCGGAATCAAGTTCGGCACGACAAAATCGCAATCCAGCGCGTCAAATTCCGTAGGGAGGCCGCCGATAATGGACTGTGGTTTTGCAGCAGCCGGCACGCCAGTAACGTCGCCGAAGGAGCAGCCCATGCGCAAATGGTTCATGACCCTGGCAGTGCTTGGAGTGGGAGGGATGGCGGCATTTCTTCTGACCGAGAAGGGACAGGAGACGGTACGACGTTTGCTACAACGATTCGACGGTGTCTCCGATCGCTGGGGCGAGTGGAACGAGAGTGCCGAAGCCGAATTGGAAAATATCCGCGCTGCCGTCAACCAGATTGCGAAGTCGCTGGAGCCTCACGCCGAACCGGGCCCCTTATCCTGATTACCAACTCTGGCCGCCCCGCCGAGTAGTTGGCAGGCAACCGCTGCTGACTACGCCCCTGCGACCTCGTTTATTCTTCCTGCCATACGAATATCACGCTGGGTGATTCCGCCGGAATCGTGCGACACCAGGGAGAGCGTGACCCTGTTGTAGTTGATGACGATGTCTGGATGGTGGTTCGCAGCTTCCGCGGCAGCCGCAACCTGGTTGACGAATGCCATCGCCTCAACGAAATCGCCGAATTGGAACACCCTGGCAATCGAGTTGCCCTGATTCGCCCATCCGGGCAGGTCTCGCAGTGCAAGCTCGATCTCAGAGGCGGACAAGATGTTACTCATTTGCAAGCTCCTCTAGCGTGTTGACAGTCAGTGTATTGCCGGGAACGGAGGATCGGTCAAGCCGGTCGCTGACGAAAGCATCATGGGGCTCCCGCTGCTGGGACCTGCCTATCGCTTTCTCGATGTGCTCGGAGCGTCAACTTCATTGCGCAGTTCGGCCCACAAATCGTCGGAGATCGACATGAACGTCTCCACCACCTCGGGATCAAACTGATGTCCGGCGTGCTTCTGGATTTCGTGGCGGGCGGCGGGGATCGACTGTGCTGCCCGGTAGGGACGGTCGGAAGTGATGGCGTCGAAGGTGTCGGCCACGGCGAATATCCTCGCTCCAACCGGGATCTGGTCGCCCTTGAGTCCGCGCGGGTAGCCGCTGCCATCGTAGCGTTCCTGATGGCAGTACACGATCTGAGCCGCCTCGCGCAGGAAGGGGATCTTGCGCAACATCTGGTAGCCCAGCAAGGCATGCTCCCGCATTAGCATTTGTTCTTCTGGCGTTAGGCGGCCGGGTTTGCGCAGGATGGCATCGGGAATGGCCATTTTCCCTACGTCATGCAAAAATGCCCCGCGTGCAATGACTCGCACCTGGTTGCTGGGGAGTTCCATGGCCCGGGCGATGGCGATGGTGAATGCCGTGACCCGCTTGGAGTGGCCCTCCGTTTCCTTGTCCTTCAGATCGAGCGCGTCGCCCAGCGCCTCGAGGGTGATGTCGTAGGAGCGCTCGAGCTCGTGCATGGCTCCTTCTAGCTCGGACATGGCGCGTTTCAGATCGGCATTGGCCCGCTGGAGGTCTTCGGTTTTTGCGGCAACCAGGCTCTCCAGCTTGTTCTGGTACGCCAAGTTCTCGATCTTGAGGCGGCGGGTTTCGAGGGCCCGGCGTACAGTGGCCAGAAGCTGGTCTCGCTCGAACGGCTTCAGCACGTAGTCGTACGCTCCACTGCGAATCGCGGCCAGGGCAATGGAGAGGTCGTGGATGCCCGTCACCATTACGACGGGCATCTGCGGATAGAGCCGTCGCACGCGATCCAGAAGGGCGAAGCCATCCATGCCCTCCATGGAGATGTCGGACAGCAGCAATGCGTAGCTGTTATCGGGCTGGAGGGCAGCAATGGCTTCCTGTGCCGAGGCGGCGGTGCGGCATTCGTAGCCGGCATGCTTCAGCATGGAGGAGACGATGTCGCGGACAGACGGGTCATCGTCAACGGCGAGTATGCGTTCGTCAACCATGATGTGGCCGGAGGTTGCTCGCTCGGCAGTATCCTATCCACTCTTGTAATTGTATGCGCGCAGAGAAGTTTTTATTGGGGTCACGTGATGAAATGCGGCAGCCGGGCGTAATTGTGGCCCCGGGCGGGACGCGCCCCTCTGCAGCCGTCAATCTCCCGCCTGGCTCGTCTCACGACATCTGCGGGTCCCGCCCGGTCCGGAACCGGTCAAGGCATCAGCCTACGCCCCTAGCGGGGGCTGGGTTGCCGGTCGCTCTGGCCAGGCGACGCGGGTCTGGAATCTGCCGACCCTTCACTCCGCCGAGACTCGACGGAACAAGAGACGCTGCGTCACGTGGGGACGCCCAGCTTGGGCAGCAGCCACTGAGTCAGAGCCACGTAGCCGACAATGAAAAGAACGATCCATGCCCAGTCTGGCAAATTGACTCCTCGCTTACGGACGTATCGGCGATGGAAATCACCGCCAATGAGCTTAGGTTACACGCCTCGACCAGAGTTGCGCCAGAGGTTGCAGCAGTCAACGTTCGTGTCACTTTTCGCGCCGCCTTAGTGGCGTGCCAGTAGGTCGCTCACTTCTCCGTCGAAGACAGATGCCTCAGTCGCTCCCAGGTGTTTGGCGTGGATCCGACCTTCGCGATCAATGATGAAGTTCACCGGCAGGCCGAGTACACCGCCGAAGCTTTCGGCTAGTTTGTCGTCGCCAATGGCTACGGGGTAGTTCATCTTGAACTGCTGGTAAAACTCGCGAACCGGCTTGACGTCGTCGTCCATCGAGATGCCTATCACCTGGAAGCCTTGCGGGCCGTATTGGTTCTGCATTTCGAC
>Ga0335070_10008652_pt1 | contig 11937 bp, 9 predicted proteins | sample Lox_Sample_13_FD_206722 | JGI IMG/M metagenome (GOLD analysis project Ga0335070, IMG submission 206722) | Soil microbial communities from Loxahatchee National Wildlife Refuge, Florida, United States - Lox_Sample_1.3 | ecosystem: Environmental > Terrestrial > Soil > Wetlands | place: USA: Florida...
CCATCCCCGCTCAAACCGAGGAGGGAGTAACTGGAACTTGTCGTATTCTTACGTGAACGAAAGCTGGGGGCAGGTCACGAACGTGACAGGACAGAACCGAACGTCACCGAACGCAACCGCCCGACTCGCGCAAGCTGTTGAAAGATCAAGAAAAGATGGGGTTTAGGAGTGGCCGTAGAAGGTCTTAAAATCCGCAGGGGCCAAAAGCCCTGTGGGGGTTCGATTCCCCCTCCCGGCACCACAAAAGTTTAGAATTCGCCACCGCCTCACCTCCTCCAATTTCTCGCGAACCGCTCCCTCTTACCCGAAACACCGTATGGATTCCATGCCCTGCACCTCCGACAATCTGGACAGAATCCAAGTCGTGCACTACCCTTAACCAGCCGCAAGTTTGGCCTGTCCAAGCTTTCTTGTTCTCGTGGGGAACAGCATGGGTTTGAAAGATCTGCTCGCCGAATGGCCGCTTATCCAGCAAATTAAAACTGGCGCCGACGGGACTGGTCCCGAGGCGATGTCGCGACGCACCCGCACCCTGCAGCCGAAAAATCACGGAGCAGAAGTGGCGCGATCCATTTGTCCGTATTGCGGCGTCGGATGCGGACAGCTTGTCTACCACAAGCAGGGCAAGCTGATTTCGATTGAAGGCGACCCGCAATCGCCCATCTCGCGCGGACATCTTTGCCCCAAGGGCGCCGACACCTTCGAACTGCACACCCATCCCGGCCGCCTGAAGAAAGTAAAGTATCGCGCTCCCTACGCGAAGCACTGGCAGGAGATTCCCCTCGAGCGCGCCATGGACATGGTGGCCGACCGCATGTGGGACACGCGTGACCGCACCTTCCAGGAAGAGCAGGATGGCGAAGTGCTGATGCACACAACCGGCATGGCGCATCTGGGCGGGGCGACGCTCGATAACGAAGAGAATTATCTGATCAAGAAGCTGTTCGCTGCCGGGTTGGGCATGGTCTGCGTTAGCAATCAGGCCCGTATATGACACAGCTCCACTGTGCCCGGTCTGGGCACATCGCTGGGGCGCGGTGGCGCGACTACGGCCCAGCAGGATCTCAGTAACGCCGACGCGATCCTCATCATGGGATCGTCGATGGCGGAAAACCATCCCGTGGGATTTCAGTGGGTGGTCGAGGCGCGGGAAAAAGGCGCCAAGATCATCCACGTCGATCCGCGCTACACCCGCACCTCCGCGATGGCTGACATTTGGGTGCCGTTGCGCGCGGGTAGCGACATCATCTTCCTCGGAGGACTGATTCGCTACGTTCTCGAAAACAACCGCGAATTCCGCGACTACGTTGTGCACTACACCAACGCGTCGGCGATTCTGCGCGACGATTTTCGCGATACCGAAGACCTCGACGGATTCTTTTCAGGCTGGGACGCAGAGAAACAGAAGTACGATCCCGAGAGCTGGCTGTATAAGGGTGCACCCAGCAAGAACGGTGGAGGTTCCAAGCCCGGGCACTCGCCCGCCGGAGGTGGTCACGGCAAGGATCGCGGCGGCGAAGCGCAGGACACCGCCAAGTTCGAATACGATCCGACCCTCGAGAATCCGCGCTGCGTGTTCCAGGTCCTGAAGCGGCACTTTCAGCGTTACACGCCGGAGATGGTGGAGCGCTATTGCGGCGTTTCACAGGATCTCTTCCTTAAAGTCGCCGACGCATTCACCGCGGCTTCCGGCCCCGACAAGACCGCCGCCATCTGCTATGCCGTCGGCTGGACGCAGCATTCCAAAGGACCGCAGATCATCCGGTCAGCGGCGATCTTGCAACTTCTTCTCGGCAATATCGGCCGTCCCGGTGGCGGCATCCTGGCGTTGCGCGGACACGCTTCGATTCAAGGCTCGACCGACATTCCCACACTGTATGACATTCTTCCGGGCTATTTGCCCATGCCGTTTTTCGAGTCAGGCGCAAATAATCTGAGCGATTACATCAAGCGGCATAGCGCGCGGACGGGGGTATGGTCGGGCTTCGATAAGTACTTCATCAGCCTGATGAAGGCCTACTACGGCGAAGGCGCTACCAAGGAAAACGACTGGGGATTCAACTGGCTGCCGCGCGTGAGCGGCGACCATTCGCATTTTGGCTATTGGCTCGACATGGCAGACGGAAAAATGGAAGGCCTGTTCGTGATGGGCCAGAATCCGGCGGTGGGTTCGTCGAATGGACGGCTCGAGCGCAAGGCGATGGCGAAGCTGAAATGGATGGTTGTGCGCGACATGGTCGAAACCGAGACGGCCTCATTCTGGTACGAGTCGCCAGAGGTCAAGCGGGGCGAGTTGTCGCCCGAGACGATCGGCACCGAGGTATTCCTGTTCCCCGCTGCGGGGACGGCAGAAAAATCCGGCACGTTCACGAATACGCAGCGGCTGCTGCAATTCCGCGAGCAGGCCATTGAGCCGCCGGGCGACGCGCGCAGCGAATTGTGGTTCATGTATCACCTGGCCCAGCGGATGAAACGAAAAGCGGCCGCCGACCCGCGGCCGCGCAACGATGGGCTGCGGGCCCTCACCTGGAACTACAAAGTCGAAGGCATTGATTCCGAGCCCGTGGTGGAAGATGTTCTAAAGGAAATCAACGGCTACGCGGTTGCCGACCACAAACAACTCCCGCATATGAAGGAGTTGAAAAATGACGGCTCGACTGCATGTGGCGCGTGGATTTACTGCGGCGTCTATCCCAACGAGACGCGCAATCGCGCCCGCGAGCGCGAGTCCAAAGATCTGCTCGGACACGGATGGGGATTTGCCTGGCCCAACGATTGCCGCATCATCTACAACCGTGCCTCAGCGCGGCCCGACGGTCAGCCTTGGAGCGAGCGCAAAAAGCTGGTCTGGTGGGACGATGCGAAGAAAGAATGGACCGGCCTCGATAATGCGGATTATCCCAAGGACATGGCCCCTAATACTCCAGCCAATCTTGAGCAAGGAAAGGGAACTGAGGCACTGGGAGGAGCAAAGCCATTCACGCTGCATCCGGACGGCGTTGGCTGGCTGTATGTGCCGAGCGGATTGAAAGACGGTCCACTGCCGACGCACTACGAAGCGCTGGAATCGCTGATCGACAATCCTCTCTATAGCCAGCAGACGAATCCGGCGGCGAATCGCAAGAAGCGGCCTGACAATCCTTATGCGGCGCCGCATGATGCGCGTTTCCCCTTTGTGCTGACGACCTATCGTTTGACGGAACACCACACTGCGGGTGGAATGAGCCGGCAACTCACGCACCTGGCCGAGCTGCAGCCGGAGCTATTCACGGAAGTTTCGCCAGAATTGGCCGCGGAAATCGGACTCGAGCACGGAGAATGGGCTACGATTGTCACCGCGCGTGCGCTGGTCGAGGCGCGCGTGTTGGTGACTCCCCGCATGCGTCCGCTTCGCATCGATGGACATACCGTGCATCAGGTCGGTCTGCCGTATCACTGGGGATACCGCGGGCACGTCACCGGCGATGTCGTGAACGATCTGCTGGTGATCAGCGAGGAGCCCAACGTGCGGATCATGGAGACGAAAGCTCTCGTATGCAACGTGATTCCTGGCCGCCGGGCGCGCGGTGAAGCCGCTTTGCAGCAGCACGAATCTCTGCTGGGGAAAAACGCATGAGCGTCACGGCATTCTTAACCGACTCCACGCTGTGTATCGGATGTAAGGCCTGCGAAGTGGCTTGCAAGGAATGGAACGGCGTGGCGGAAGACGGTTTCGACTGGAGCGGCTTTTCTTACGACAACACGGGCGCAGTCGGCGCGTCTACGTGGCGGCATGTGAAGTTCGTGGAACAGGCGCCGGTGCCGGGATTGGGAGGCAATGCCGGCGAACAAGTCTCCTGGACATTTTCTTCCGACGTGTGCAAGCACTGCGAAAATGCCGGATGCCTGGAAGCGTGTCCCACGGGATCGATCGTCCGCACCGAGTTTGGTGGCGTATTCATTCAGCCCGATGTCTGTAACGGATGTGGGTATTGCGTGAGTTCCTGTCCCTTCGGCGTGGTGGAACGCAATGCGAAAGACGGCCGTGCCTTTAAATGCACCTTCTGTTACGACCGGCAGAAAGTAGGATTGAAGCCGGCGTGTGCCAAGGCCTGCCCGACAGAATCCATCAAGTTCGGCGAGATCGACGATCTTCGCGCAAAAGCGCAGCAGCGCGTCGATGAGTTGCACGAGCGCGGCATGGACGATGCGCAACTCTACGATCCAACCGATTCCAGCGTGGGCGGCACGCACGCCATGTTTATCGTCCGCGGCGATGTGCGCACCTACAATTTACCGCCCAAGCCCGAAGTGCCTACCGTTTATCTCAAGAAGGCGTGGAGATCGTCTGCCATTGCGGCTGGCCTGCTTCTCGGCGGCACGCTGCTGGCATTCCTTGCCGATGGGAGAGATCGATCATGAGCGACTCCCATCCTCTGCACGAAATGGATTCCCTGGAAAAGCGCGAGCGTCGTCTCGATGAAATTCGGCGCCAGGCTGAACAGCACGGACAATTGCACGTAGTTAGCAAGCGTCCAGAGGGCGCGCCGTTTCCGCAGGCCTCACCCGAGACTGGATACTACGGAATTCCGTTGCTGAAACAGCCGCCCTGGACGTGGGAGATTCCGCTCTACTTCTTTGTGGGAGGCGCGGCGGGCGCAGCAGCAGTGATTGGAGCGATTGCCGATTACACTGGCGCCGATCGCGAATTGGTCCGTCACGCGCGCTGGATTGCCGCTGCCGGTTCCATTCTTTCTCCGCCGCTGCTCATCTCCGACCTTGGCCGTCCCGAGCGCTTTCTGGCGATGCTGCGCGTCTTCAAGCCGCAAAGCGCAATGTCCATGGGCGTTTGGACTCTGATGGGATTCTCCACGGGAGCAGCCGCGACGGCCTTCGCACAATTTGTCAGCGATCGCTACGGACCGAGTTTGCCGGTTCGTGTACTGGAGCAAGCCGGACAGGCTGCGTCCTTGGCCTTCGGCCTGCCGTTCTCGAACTACACCGGTGTGTTGATTGGGGCAACAGCAATTCCCGTCTGGAATCGCAGCGCGGGCGACCTTCCGCTGCACTTTGCCGCATCAGGACTGGGCGCGGCCGTCGGCATTCTGGAATTGATGGGTCACAACAAGAGCCGTGCTCTGCAAGCTCTTGCGATCGGAGCTGCGCTCTTCGAAACATGGGAAGGCATCCGCATTGAAGGCCGATCTTTGGAAGAATTCGAGCCCTTGAAGCATGGCGCCAGCGGCAACATTATTCGCGCAGGGGGCGTCTTGTCGGGACCCATTCCAACATTACTTCGAGCGGCCAGCCTGTTCACCAACGAGCGTCGGTCGAGCAAGCTTCGCCGCTTGGCGGCGATGAGTTCCATTGCCGGATCGTTGATCACTCGAATCGCCTGGATTCATGCCGGACACGTCTCAGCGCAAAACTGGAAACTGCCGCTGCGCGATGATCGAGACGAGCCCCAACTCGATTCCGATCCACCACTCCCGATTCGTTGAATCCTCTCCAGCCACTTCAAGCTGCCTTCTGCCCCGGTGCTTTCGCCTCAGGATGTCCCTGCTCCGCGGCGGCGTGCTCAATGGTCGCATTGATCTGCCCGCCGACCAGGAAGGCCAGGCCCGTCACATAAAACCAAAGCATCAAGATCATCACCGCACCCAAAGAGCCATAAGTCTTGCTGTAGGAGTTGGAGAAGTGCAGATACAGGCGCAATCCTCCGGACGCCAGAATCCAAATCGTCACGCCCACCAGCGATCCGGGAGTGATCCAGTACCAGTGCTGTTCGTGCACGTTGGGAGCAAAGTAGTAAATGGTTGCGAATGCGGTCACTACGAACGTGAGCGCACAGATCCACTGCATGACTTTGATGGCAATGTAACTCGCCAGATTGATGCCGATATGCTCGGAAACAAGATTGAGCACGTATCCACCCGCGATCACCAGAAGCAACGCCGCGATGATCAGGGCGGCAATTCCCAGCGTCAGCCCCAACGACGTTAAATGCACCCGGAGCCACGATCGGCGCTCGCGCACAGCGTAAGCGGCGTTCAGCGTAGTCATCAGTTGAGTCATCCCGGCAGACCCGGAATACAGTGCAAATACCAGCCCGAAAGTTAGCTTCCCACCGCCGGACGCGCGCGTAATCTCCCCCATGGTCGCAGTGACCAGGCGATACGCCGCCGGCGGCAGCGCCACTTGAAAGTAGTAAAAGAGATCGTTGCGCAGCGTCGTACTCTCAGCCGCGAAGATGCCGATCAGGGCCACCAGCACGAGCAACATCGGAAATACAGCAAGCAAAAAGTTGTAGGCCAGTTCGTATCCGCGGTTGAGCAGGTCGTTGTTCTGCATGTTGCTCCACACGCGCCGTGCGAGTTCTTTCCACGTCAGGCCCCCCAAACTCCAAAGGGATTCAATCTGTTCGCTGGTACTGAGAATCGACTCCGCCATAAAAAATGCTCGACCGTGCGATGCCGATTCTTGGAAAGCGGGTTGGAGGAGAAGAGAGGAACGGAAACAAAGTCGAGCCCAGCAGATTACGGTCTGGCGTACGCTGGGCTGTCCGGTTCCGGCCGATCGTAATCGCGACCGTACTTATTCTTGTGGGCGAGTTCCACGTTCGATTCCGCCAGACTAAACGTGCCGAGAGTAGCTTCGTCGCCCGAAACCGTGATCTCTCGGGTCTCCGCCTTGAGGGTCTCAGGCGCCACCGCGGGATGGAATATCTGCATGGTGTACCGCCCCGGAGGAACGTTGGGCAGGCGTACTTCGCCGCGTGCATTGGAGATGGCATAGTAAGGCGTCGTCAACGCAACCACCGCGGCGCTCATCTGGGCATGAATGTTGCAGAAGATGAAAGAGACTCCCGGCTTGTCGAATTGAACGAAGCGAGTGGAGCCGCTTTCGTACAGTCCAAGGTCGAATCGCTTGCCTTCAAAAAGCGAGAACACATTGTGAAAGAACGGATCGTGATTGGGAAACTCGACCTTGCCCCCGACCGGAATCACCAACAGCGACGGATGGAAACTTTTATCCTTCTGCACCAGTTGCGGAATGTGCGCAGGATCCTGCTGCGGTGGATCGACGGTCGCGCCAATCGGCGTCAGCCATACCACCGCGTTCGAGGCATCCTTCAGACGATGCCCATCGCGGGTCAGGTCCACGCGAGCCTTCAGTACGCCCTGCTGCGCAAAGGCGCAAAGCGCCGTCGCCGTCAAATACAGCAAAAGGAATCGAGCAATGCGTTGCGGTCTCAAAAGAGTATCCCCGCCGAGACGTTGACTTGGTTGGTGAAGCTGCTGCTGGTGTAGAACGGAAACGTGCGCAAACGGCGCACCTCTGCCGAAAGGATCAAGTCCGAGCGCGGCCGGTAGACGATATTGCCCAGCGCTCCGCGGTTTCTGCCGATGATCAGCCCGAAATTATTTTCAGGTGTAGCGAAGCCGTGCACGTCGCTGCCGAAAGCATTGTCCTGCGCCACCACGCCGTTCAACTCCAGCTTGGGCGTAATCTGGAATTTCAGTTGGGCCCAACCGCCCGCGGAGTTGAGTCCGCGCAGCGGCGCATGCGATCGGAGAGGATTGCCGCCAAATACAACGGATGTGCCCACCGCGCCGCCCAGCCCGCCGATTCCCCTTCCGCGATAGAACTCTCCCGACAGCCCGAGCCTCGGTAACAGCGGAATCTGCCAGTCCGCCATGGCTGCCCAGGCGTCTACGTAGCGATCCCATGTCCAGTTTTGCCGGCCGTAGTAGCCGGCCACTCCGAATCCGAGTGGATGGTCGTGCACCGGCCGCAGCCACGAAGTGCGCACGGCATACGCAGGCTGGCCTGAAAGTTCTCCAGCCTGAGGAGTGCGCTCGAACGAGTTGTAGGGATTTTCCCAGTCCAGGTTATCGAGCACGCCCGCCTGCAGCGTGATAGTTTGCTGGTCCGAGAGATTGAAGCGATGTTCCACTCGAAATTGAGGAGTCCATCCCCAGAGATTGCCGGCGAAACCGAAAGCCGGTGTCGCCAGTGACGCGAAGGAAGTCGGCGACAGAGGAGAAATGAACAGGGAATCCTGGCCGGCGACCACGGAGGTGTGCTCCCAATCGAGCCGCAGGCTCGCAGTCTGGAGACGGACGATTCCGAAATTCACTCCATTCCCGGTGTTGGCGAAGCCGCCGGAAAAATCAAGTTGGACGTCGGCAGTGGTACGCGCGCCCGCCAGTGACGGCCCGAAGACCTCCAGACCGATTTCGGATTGGCGCAGCGTCGCCCCTACGGTGGCTTGGGGCCAGCCTGGAAGAACCGGCTGCGCGTAGCTGGGAAAATCCAGATTGTCGGAGCTGCCGATATTGCGGAATGCGTTCATCAGCACGATGCCGTGCAACCGTGCCCGGTACTTGGATGCAGTCTCAACTTTGGTCTGATATTGTTCGTCGATTTTCGAGCCCAGAAGCGAAGTAGACTCTTCCAGCTTCTGCACCCGCTCTTCGAGGGGAGCGGCTGGTGCTGTGGCATCAGAGGTCTTAACGGTGGCAGCTTCTTGGGCGTTCGACGCGGAGACGTAATTGTTCTCGGTGCCAGCTGCGGGATGCTCCAGCAACGCGCGCGTCGACTGCAGGTCTTCGCGCAAGTGTTGCATTTCGGCGCGAGACTGGGCGTTTTCCGCGCGCATTTCTTCCATCATGCCGCGCAGTTCGTGGATCTCGTCCTGCAATTGCCGGACCGTCGCTTCGGAGACGGCGGGGCCAGAACCGGCGGCCACCGGCGGTGCTGTTTGCGCGCAAAGTCGTGTGCTGAACGAGACGAAGGCGGCTACCGCGAACGCGGCGCCGCAAACCGCAGAGGTCCTAACGCTCTTCACACCGTCCTCCTGCCAGAATCCGGAGTAGGCTCATACGAAGAGAGATCGCCTAGGCATCCGGATGGGAAATGGAATGATCGCGTCCGTTCGCTTGTGGCGCAGCCACGAGCGACGGAACGCCTTCTTCAGTTGCACTGCGCTGGGACTGCGATTGGCGGCTGGGTAATACGATTCGAAAGATCGTTTGGCCTTGGGGCGCGCGTTCCACAACAATTTCGCCGCGATGGTCCTGGACAATCTTCTGCACCACTGCGAGCCCCAGGCCGGTACCGTTTTCTTTGCCGTAACTCACGAAGGGATGGAATAGACGATCGCGGATCGAGTCGGCGATGCCCGGGCCATTGTCAGCGACGGCAATCGCGATCGAACCGGAGATGTCTGCGGCTGTGACCTCGACCCGCCCTCCGACTCCGGGCGCTGCCTCGCAAGCGTTCAGCAACAGGTTATAGAGCGCGCGTTCCAGTTTGCGCGAGTCGAACCATCCTGCGACGTGGGTGCTGCAGAGCACGTCGATCGACCGCGAATGATGCCGGGGATGCAGTCGAACCGACGCCACCGCGCGCTGGATCGTTTCTCCGATGTTGCCGTACGAAGGACTCAACGACTCGCGCGTCCGCGCAAATTCCAGCAGGGAATCGATCAAGTCGGTCATGAGATTCACGCCGGTGCGGACCTCTTGATAAAGCTCTTCGCGCTGCGCGGGGCTCAGATGCGGATCGCACAAAAACTCCGAGTTAGCGACAATCGCGGCCAGCGAGTGCCGCAGGTCATGCGAAATCGAACTCGCCATTCGGCCGATCGTGGCCAGCTGTTCCGATTCGAGCAGGTCGCGCTGGCTCTTCAGCAGGCTGCTGCGCATGCGATCGAAAGCGCGCGTGAGTTCTCCGACCTCGTCGCCCCCGCTGGAGTCGAGGGGATGATAAAAGTCGCCTTGTTCGAGAGCGCGGACACCGCCAACCAGTTCCGCCAAAGGACGCGTGAATGTGTGGGACAGGAAAAACACAAGCCCGCCGCCGGCCACCACGGCAATGATCCCGAGAAGAACCAGGTAGCGATTGATCTCGGAGACGAACTTTGTAGCCTGGTCGAACGAACCCAGTACGGTGAGGCGGACCGGTGTAGTACGCGAGCCCGAAAGGTCAAGCGATGTAGTCAGGAATCGCTCATCGCCGATTTCGATTTCGCGAGGAACATCCTGCGCCGAGCCTGCGATCAAGCCTTGCATGGTGCGAGACTGCACTTGCGGAGGCATTAACGTGGTGCCGACAACGTCATCTCCACATGAGAAAGCGACCTGGCTGCCCGCGACTTTGCTGACCGACTCGGCCAATTTGTCGTTGATCTCATATCCGATCACCAGGAATCCCAGCAAGCTGCCTTCCGCGCGCGAGCCACTGTAGATCGGCTCAATGAATGTCTGATACAGGTGATGTTCTCCCAGCCACCAGTGACTGGTCTCGCCCCGATCTTCATCGAGCGATTGCTGGAAGTACTTGGTTGCCGCTTCGCGGGTGAATCCGGGAGTCTTGGTATGCAGCGCCACCACCCGCCCGCTGCGATCGACCAGCACGAATAAATCGCTGGCCGCGATCTGCGACACATCTTGCGATGCATCCTGAATCGTGACCGGATCCGGGCTCGTCATAATCGCGCGCGTGATGGGCAGGTATGCCAGCAGCGCGACGTCGCTGGTCAGCATCCTCTCGCGCTCGTGGCGGAAATCCTGGAACGCCTCGACCGAATCTTTCAGGTCCGAAGAGATTTTCTGGCGAACGTTATTGCGGATGCTGCGCTGCACCAGCAGCAGACTGGTGCTTGTCAGCAGGGTCGTGACCAGCACCATAGACAGCAGAAATCGGGTGCGCAGCCGAAGACGCGGAAAGAACGAGAATCCCCCAACAGGCTGGGTTGGGTTTTGCACGGGCTCCGAAGACGGGTTCACGGTGTTCAACGGACGAACTTATACCCCATGCCGTGTACCGTACGGAAATGTACTGGGCTGGATGGATCTCTCTCCAACTTCTGACGCAGCTTCAGAATGTGGTTATCGACCGTCCGCGTCGAAGGATAGTTCTGATATCCCCAGACCTCATTTAGCAATTCATCACGGCTGATGACCCGGTCCGCATTTTGCACCAGAAATTGAAAAGTCTTGAATTCCTGCGCTGTCAGCACCACCGGCTTGCCATCGCGTTTGACCTCCATCTTCTTGAAGTCGACGGAGATGGAGTCGAAACTTACGACTTGGACGTCAGGAGTGCGGACAGTGTGGCGCAATGCCGCGCGCACGCGCGCCAGCAACTCCCGTGGGCTGAAGGGCTTCGTCACATAATCGTCCGCGCCCAGTTCGAGCAGCAGAACTTTGTCAGATACGTCGCTGGCCGCACTCAGAACGACAATCGGCAGCGTCGGGTTCAGAGCCTTGATCTCTTTGCACACATCGCGCCCCGATACCTTGGGAAGGCGCAAGTCGAGAACGATCGCCGCGGGCGCAACTGACTGGAAACTGTCGATGGCCGATCGTCCGTCGGACTGCACTTCGACGCTGTAGCCCTCGGTTTCGAACAACCGGCGCAGTGCTTTTTGGACAGCCGGATCATCCTCAACGATGAGGATTCGGCCAGAAGGTTTTACCATGCTCGTTTGGTTCATGGTCCGGGCAGTGCTCAAAGGGACGGCTAGATTTCCCATATAAATTGTTTCCATTCTTCGGGGGGAAAGATCGGCGCTTCGCTGTTTGCCCCAAGAAGCAGCTCGACTTTTGAAAGCTTACAACGATTTTGCAGGGAAACCGCGGATTTCCGGTCGTTTTTGACATTTTTTTTACAATTCCCCGACCATGTCAAAACCTTACGGGCAAGGTACTTGCTAAGGATTCGGGCGGACGATTTCGCGACTGCGCAAGTGAGACGTCGGCAAGTGCCTGTCGTAAAATGAGTCCCTTGTCGGCTCTCTTCTCACTCAACGATCTGGTCGTGGTGCTGGTGCGGCCGCGCAATCCTCTCAATATTGGTGCTGCGGCTCGCGCCATGAGTAATTTTGGCGTGAGCCAATTGCGCCTGGTCAATCCGTATCAGGTGGCGTTTCGTGAGGCACGCTCGGCAGTC
>Ga0335070_10008653_pt1 | contig 11936 bp, 10 predicted proteins | sample Lox_Sample_13_FD_206722 | JGI IMG/M metagenome (GOLD analysis project Ga0335070, IMG submission 206722) | Soil microbial communities from Loxahatchee National Wildlife Refuge, Florida, United States - Lox_Sample_1.3 | ecosystem: Environmental > Terrestrial > Soil > Wetlands | place: USA...
AAATTGAATTTCTGGACCGATTGGAATGATCGATCCGGAACGCACATACAGGGGCATCGTCTCCAGAGGCGCGTCCGCCGATATGGTTTGTCCCCCAGTGTATCGTTCTCCGGTCCAGAAATCATACCAATCGCTGCCGGAAGGCAAATAGACTGGCCGCGTTTTTTCTAATCCATCCAATGGAGCAGAGTTTGCCCCAAAATACATGGGCGTTGTTACCGGACAGACGAGAAAAGCGGGTCCAAACATGTATTCATCACCAATTTCATACGTGTTCGGGTCGTGGCGAAAATCGAAAGGCAGGCTGCGCAGCATCGTGTAATCCTGATGCGTCACCTGACCCGCGAGAGAATAAATATACGGTATCAAGCGATACCGCAGGCGCAGATATTTAACGAGTGTGTCGTAGACGAGCTCGCCAGGATTTCCAAAACGCCAGATTTCCCGCGGTGTATCTGTGCCATGCGTGCGAAACATCGGCAGAAACGCGCCATACTGAAACCAGCGCACATACAGCTCGCGATAACCCAGATCTTCCACGCCCTGATCATAATCGCCGCACCAGAACCATAACCCCGGTTTTTTCCTGACAAAGAAGGCGCCAATGTCTAAAGTCCAATAGGGCAAGCCCGTTACGCAGAAATTCAGTCCCGCTGGGATTTGCCGGCGTAAGGTGTCCCAACTCGCGGCAATGTCGCCCGACCAGGTGATGGTCGCGTATCGCTGTTGGCCGATATAGGCGGATCGGGTTAAAAGGACCACGCGTTTGCGCTGCGATACGGTGCGCTGACCTTCGTACATGCCTTTGCAATGGAGCAGCGAATAGGCATTGATCACTTCCGGATCGAGGTAGCGTTTCGCTTCTTCCGTATTGATTCGCATTTGCTCTTCCGGCGTCGGCTTGATCGCACCCTGCCAATCAGCCTCAAACGGCTCGGTGGCGTCACACCACCAGGAATCCACACCGTGCGAGAATAATCCTTCGTTGGCTTGTTTCCAATAACAGGCCCTGGCTTCCGGATTGAAAGCATCATAAGTCGCCTGGTTCCCCAACAAAAAACCCCGGCTGTGCAACTCTTGCCAATCAGTTCCGCCGCGGCGCAACGTGGGCCAGATGGAGATCATCAATTTGGCGTGAAGCGCATGCAGATCATTCGTTAATTGTTGAGGATGGGGAAACCGTTCCGGGTCCAGCGATTTCTGCCCCCACAGTTCTCCGATCCATGACCTCCAATCCTGGACAATACAGTCGAGCGGCAGGCTACGGGCCCGGTATTCACGGACAATGTCAACCAGTTCAGCCTGAGAAATATATCTCTCCTTAGACTGTACATATCCAAACGACCACTTTGGCAACATCGGGACCGTTCCGGTCAGGAGCCGGAGTTGGTGGACAATTTGATCGAACTCGGGACCGTAGACAAAGTAATAATCCATTTCATCATCTACATCCGTCCAGAGATACGACCCAGCTTCATCGTCGTGGAACGTCATCAGCGAGGTGCTGTCTACCAGGATTCCATACCCGCGCGTTGACACCAGCACGGGAATGGCCACTTTCAGGTTCTCCTGGTAGAGATACTGACGCTGGCCTCGCAGGTTCAGCATCCCTTCCTCGTGTGACCCGAGCCCATATAGCGATTCGCCGTCTGCCCATTTAAACTCGAGCCTGGTATGATACGCCTGGCGATCGATTACTTTACGCACATTACCGGCTCGCATGCGCACGCCATCGACGGACCGATTGTCCTCGTTAACGGTCGCTTCGTCGAAAACAGAAATGAGGACTTCAAACGGCTCCAATGTTTTGCCGCCGTGCGCCGGTTCCTGGGTGAGCAAATAGCCAGCAGAATTATGATAGGTGAAGGCAAGCGTCTGCCAGTCAATCTCGATCCTCAAATCGCCGGTCGAAAAAAGCAGACAGTCTGCGGTCTCACGTACATCGAAACGAATGTGCTCGTCTGGCTGGGCGACGATTATCAAGCTGGGACGGTCTTGGAACTCAGACCGCTCAGTGTAGCGCACCCGGATCGCGCATGATGAGTAGACGGTTAGCTCCAACCAACCTCGTTCGCTTTGGATCCGCACTCCATTCCATTGAGTTTTGTAGGTCAGGATAGGCATCTGGCTTTCACGTCTCCAATTCTTCGAGTTAACTAACCTTTCACTGCCCCAGCCGTCCAGCCAGAAAAGATGAAGCGCTGCGCCACCAAATAGATGATGATGACAGGCAGGATCGTCAACACGATGTCCGCCGAAACCAGGCTCCAATCGGATTGATACTGCCCGAAAAAGTTATAGATCGCCTCAGTCATGGGCCAATACACACTTCGGTTTAAATAATATAGCGGGAGGAGAAATTCATTCCAAAAGTCGAGCAGGTTTAAAACTGAGGCTGTAACCAGAACAGGTGTCAGCAAAGGATAGATGACACTGGCGAATAAACGGAGTGGACTGCATCCATCCATGATCGCCGCCTCGTCAAGCTCTCGGGGCAACGATCCGATGAACGCGTAAATCAAAAAAACGTTGAGGGGAATGTGCGAGGCAGCATACAATACGATGATACCCAGTTGTGTGTTGATCAAGTGGGTCAACTGCATCACTTTCGTGAGGGTCACGAAGTTGGTTGGCATGGCGATGCCCGCGATGATCAAGAGGTAAATACTGCGGTTCAGCCGCGTGCGGTTGCGCGAAAGCACATAGGCTGCCAGCGCTGCCAGGGTCGTGCAGATTAAGGTCGCGGCCACAGCATACAACACACTGTTACCGAATGTCGTCACCAGGCCGCCCCTTTCAATCACGATTTCAAAGTTTTTCCACTGCAAGGAAGTTGGAAGGTCCACCCCCATTGAACTGGCCTGGGCTTTGGTTTTGAGCGCATTGATGAAAACCAGATAGACTGGTGTAAATACGATCAGGCTGACAACCACAACCAGGGCATTATTGAATAATATCCGCAATGTTCGCGTGGCCATTGCTCTATCCTTCCTCTTCCCGGTTCATGAGCCGGATTACCAAATACCCTAATCCGATCATGACCAGGAATAACAATGACGACAGCGCAGTAGCGATGCCCCAACGTCCCTTAGAAAACTCATCGAAAATGGCGGTATAGACCGTGTCCGTTGCGTGTCCGGGCCCGCCGTGGGTCAACACAAAGATGATGTCAAACACTTTGAGACCGTAGAGCAGGTTTAATACTGTCGTCACTGTCAGAACCGGCATCAGCATTGGCAGCGTGATATGCCGCAAAATTTTCCCACCACCAGCCCCGTCGATGGCCGCCGCTTCGAAATATTCACTTGGAATGGCCTCAATCCCGGCGATCAGGATCACCATAATGTACCCCACACCCTTCCAGGTATCCACGCCGATAACGGAAGGCATCGCCCACGATGGATCCACCAACCATTGCTGAGCTAAAAAACCCAGACCAGCGCCGCGTAGAAAAGTGTTCAGTAGACCGGTTGCCGGGTTCAGGATCGATTTGAAAATCAGGCCGACCGCCAGCATGGGTAGTACAGATGGTAAGTAAATCACCACCCGATACAAGGGAGCCAGGCGTCTTACACGCTGGGTCAGCAGTAATGCTAATCCCAAAGCAATTACCGTCTTTACGATGATTGTGACAACGGTGAAGACGACCGTGTTTGAAATGTATTGCAAGTAGCCATGACCGGAGAACAAAATGAGTTCAAAATTATCCAACCCAACGTAGTTCACCTGTGAAGAATAGCTGTTCCAATCGGTGAGCGCGTAGAAAAAGCCCATGACGCTGGGCAACACAAAGAAAAACAGATATAGGATTAGAGCCCCAACAATAAAATAAAATGGGTAGACTCTATCTCTCATTCTACTTTTTTCCATCGGACTGCCTTGGCATTGCTGTGAGGATGACTGCATCTATTCATTCATCGTGGCACTCGCCTTATGTTTAAGAAGGGAGCGCCACGATGAGGGTTTAGGGTGGATTTTTATTAGAGAACTTTTATGGCCAGTTAGGATCCTTCGCAGTTTTGGCCATATCGGTACGGCGCTGGTCTATGTTCTTCAAAACATCTTCGGGTTTAATGGTGCCGTTGAACATGGACACCAGGTCTTTGCCGATGTCCATCCACTGCGGGTTGACGTAGTTGACTGCCGTCTGATAAACTGTGCCACGCTTGTCCTTATGGGCATCGACGAATGCTTGTAGTTCGGGCGTAAACTTGTTCTTCACACCTGGGAAGGGGAGAGTCAATGCCCGCGGGTTATTATCAACGAAATACTGCATATTTTCGGGTTGCGTGAGGAAGTTGAAGTACTGTTTCGCCTCAGCAATATGCTGCGAGCCTGAATAGATGAATTTGGTCGGGCCGGCGGGATTGAGGTTCAGCAACTGGTTATCGGCCAGCGGCATCACGAAGAAGCCGAAAGAATCCGCCTTTACATCCGGAAAGTCCTTTTCGGCCTGCTGCGGGAAGGTCGTCTGCATGACCGTCATGGCTACCTTACCACTCGCCATCACCTTCGACTCATCCGCGTAAGCGTCGGAAAGGGCGTTCTTCCCCATGAACCCGAGGTTGTATAGCTCATTAAGCTGTTTCAGAGCGGTGAGCATGGTCGCATTGTCCGCAAACTTCGCTTTGTTGGCGTTCAGTTGGTCGGCCAGGCCTGGGGTGACCTCCTCGTAACGGGGACCAAGCTCAGGGAACCACAGGACGTGATGCCAGCCGTCTGAGATCGGCTCATACAATGGCTGAATGCCATTATCCTTTAGTTTCTGGCACAGGGTTTTAAAATCTGCATAAGTGGTGGGCACGCTCAGGTTGTACTTCTGGAAAATAGCCTTGTTGTAGTTGATGACCCAATCGTTGCCGAGCGTGTCCCAATAGGTCAGCCCGTAGAGTTTACCGTTGACCGTTGATTGGGCAGCAACTAGCGGATCTTCCTGCTTGGCCCAGGGTTCTCCCGAGAGATCCACCGCATTTTTTTCGACGTTGTAATTCAGTTTCAGGTCGGTAACACCGCTCTGCCCGCCAAAGATGTCCGTAGCTTCACCCGAATTCAATTTCGTGTTCAGGACGTTGAAATACTGGTCAGACGGAATAATCTGATAATCAATGTGGATACCCGTCTGCTCCTCAAACTTCTTGCCCAGCGCCTTCTCCGCATCCATAATCCAGTCCTGGCTCGCCATATAGGTGAGAGTGACGTTTGATTTGGCCGGAGCGGTCGTCGGGGCAGCAGTCGGGGCTGCGGTGGGCGGCGCAGCGGTTGGCTCGGCTGGAGCGGTGGTCGGCGCGGAGACCGGAACTGTGGTGGGTGGGGGCGCAATCGCCGGTGTCGGAGTCGCGGTACAGGCTGCCAGCAGAACCGTCACCAGGATAAGCAGGACGATGAACGAGTTTGACTTTTTCATGAGTTTTCTCCTCTCATACTGAAATAATTCTTGTTCTTGCAAGCTAAACTCTCAACCGAACGGATTGGGTCATCAGCCCCAGGAGATCTTTATTACCTCCAGTAAACCCATTTATGAGTTGGCGGCAAACGGAACAAATCAATGCGAGACGAACTCCACTTGACACAAGTTTGCCAGGTCGACTGCACCTTGTCCCTAACAGTTCTCCAAAACGAACTAACGGGATGCTGGCCCGGTACTATTGCATAATTTCAGTTTGGGTTGCACGAGTATCTGTTCTGGTCCTGGGCTTGTACTGTTTAATTTGCGAATCAACATTTTGGCAGCCTGATACCCGATCTCGTGCCCCGACCATTCGATGCCAGTAAGAGGGGGAATAATCAACTCGCTCTCAACGCCCACCGGGACACTTACGATGGAACAATCATCCGGTACCTTGTGATTTTTCTCTTGCAGCGCCTTGATGACGCCAACAGCCAGGGTCGTATGCATGGTTACAATCGCTGTGATATTGGGGTTTTCCTTAAACAGGCTCCTGGTCGCCCAGTAAGCTCGCTCGACTGTTTGCAGGCACTCGCGGTAGGGGGAGGCTACCCCATATTTTTTTATCGCCTTTTCGTGACCTTGCAGTGCCCGCACGGCCGGACCCAGACCCTTGATACGCCAATCTTCGGGAAAGGTCAGAAAACCGATGTGCTGATGGCCGAGGCTGGTCAGATGGGCATAGGCTTCCATTACCGCAAGTTCGAAATCCATGTCGATAAAACTCAGCCCTTCGGTATTCCCACAACGACCAATCATCACGAAGGGATACTCATTTTCCCGCAGGAAATCCACACGCCAGTCTTGCACGGCAATTTGCATCAGGACCAGCCCATCGGCTTGAGCGCTGCGACACAACTTCATCAATCCACCCGTGGTGATGGGACCGGTCATCAGGCCAAAGTAGTAATCTTCTTCGGCTGCCCCCAGGGCGACACCGGTGATGAAATTCATTTCAATCAGGTTGGAGAGCAGAACAGGGTTCGACAGCGGATAATGCAGCACGATGGAACGCGTTCTTCCGGAGGCTAATCGCTGTGCCTGGACATGCGGCACGTAGCCCAATTCTTGAATAATGTCGAGGACCTGTTTTCGGGTTTCCTCAGCAACTTTTTTTTCCTTGTTGACGACGCGAGAGACCGTCTTCATGGAGACGCCGGCTTTTCGAGCGACATCTTGTAAGGTTACAGGCAATCGACACCTGCCTCTGGCGGGCACACCGAATGAAACTCGTGACAGCGCTGTCACCAAAATAACAAAATCGAATGACAAAGTCAATAGGAAAATCGAAGGCAAGCGAGACAAAAAGGTTGATTTCGAGGATTTACTTATGATTTCTTTGACCGCATGTTAGAACAAGAAAACGCCCGGAAATGGGCGTTTTTCGCTTCTAGTAGCGGGGGTTGGATTCGAACCAACGACCTCCGGGTTATGAGCCCGACGAGCTACCACTGCTCTACCCCGCATCGCGCTGGAGAGTATAGCATATCCCCAGCCCTCAGTCAAGGGAGGGGGGATAAGAGTTTGATTAACGTCCGAAGAACAATGCCTCCCAGACCTGCCAGTTCTGGACCGGCTGCGGGGTGGGTTGGGGGGTGATTTTGGGCTCCGGAGTGATGTTTTTGGGGGCGATCGGGACGATCGGGACGTCTCCCTCGCGGACCATGTGGCCCTGTGAGCGAGCCCACTCCTCAACCGCCCGGTCGGAGGTGGCATAGAAAATCTGGTCTTTTAAGCCCTGCTCGGTTGCCTGAAGATTGGCGACGCGGGTGGCGATGGCATCCCGGTCGGCGTTGAGGCGGAGCAGCTCGCTCACGCGGTTGTTGAAATCCATCACCAGAAAGAAGAGGGCAATGACTGCGACAATCCAGAGAATGCGAAAATCGAAATGCAAGTCCTTCAGGAAGTTCTTCTTCATAGATTCATCTTACCCGATTTATTGGAGGGTTTCAAGGGTTTCCTCGCCGTCGCCAGCACCGATATTAAAAAGGCAACCCCGATCCAATCGGGGTTGCATGTTGTGTGCCGAAGGTGGGATTTGAACCCACATGGGAGTACACCCACTACGCCCTGAACGTAGCGCGTCTGCCAATTCCGCCACTTCGGCATTGCGCTCAGAATTTTATCCTAAAACAGCGATTTGTCAACCTTTTCAAAAAAGATTCTCGCGGCCCGTACAACTTTAAAAGCTGCGCATCTTCCTCGCGAAACTTGCTGCGCAACTCATCCGGTTCGAGCACTTCGACTTCCGGACCCCATCCGCGGATCCAGGGGGGTCATCTCGATGGGCTCATCCACGCTCGCGGTCCAGATCAGGGTTCCATCAGGCAGAGTCTCGATCTCCTGTGTGCGGTGCCAGCGGGTTTCTTTTACCCGCTCGGCGACCCTGGCGGAAAAGAGCAGCCGGATGCGTACCGGATTGCCAGGGTTGAACCAGATTCCCCAGGCGTGTTCGAGGGTGGCGTAAGGGTCAAAATTACTTGGGATCGTATAGGCCTCGGCGAGCAGATCGATTGCTTCGATCCGTTCGATTTTATAGGTGCGCAGATCCTGAAATGCACCATTCCAGGCGATCAGGTAGGTGGACTGCCCCACGGCGTTGGCCTCGATGAAGTATGGGCAGAAGATATGCTCGCGTGGGGGCCTGTTTTTATCGGAGCTGTAGACGATGTGGATCTTGTGACCGGAGGCCCAGGCGACGGTCAGGGTTTCGAGGACGGCGATGTAGATCGGATCCGCCCGACGCTGAGTCCTTCATTTTATTAGGTTTTCTGGTGGATGTGAAAGCTGATTTTTGGATTTTTGGCGGCGGACAGTTCCACCGCTTTCTATTCCTGGGACATGAATGCCGCTGGATCCGCTTTCAGGCGGCTCTCCCGGCGTGGGCGGTGGGGACCTGTGTCCGCCTTACACTGGCGCAGAAAAAGGCCCTCGAGCAGGCGGGCCGCACGCTGGGCTGGAAGCTTCGCTTTTTCACCACCAGGCAGCAGTGCCTGGCCTATGCCAGCCAGGAGCGGTTTCCTGGATACATTTCCGGGCTGTCTTTCCCGGCAGGCTACCTCAACCCGGACGGCATTCTGGAGTTACGCCGTTTCGAAGTGAAGGAATTCTTTCGCCCCCAGATTCAGGGTGAAACCGGGGTGGAGAAGCGCTTCCCCGGATCTCTGCTGTGAATTTTTAAATCTTGGCGTTAGGAGACGCTCGAAGGGACAGCCTGCTCGAGCGGGACAATCGCGTACACCGGGCAGTATTCCGCGCAGGTCCCGCATCCATCACAGATCGCTTGATCGATCTCGTAACGGGTATAGCCTTCGATCAGGGCTTCTTTCTCGCAAAATGGCTCGCAAGAGCCGCACATGATGCATTCTTCGGTCACTGTATACGTTGTCATCTGGGCTTCTCTTCCCCGGTTTTTCTCGATAAATCAAGTTACATTAAGTCTACAGCAGTCGCTTGCTCTTTCAAGTGACAAATTGCTCTATCTTTTATCCCTATTGTAATATTCAGAGGTCACCTGCCTGGTTTGACCTGTTTTGGCTATAATGGGTCTATCTGCCTGGTTGGAATAGGTCTTGCAACAATACGATACGATCACGATTTAATTCAAACCTTATGAAACCTTCAAACAAAACATCGATGCGCACTTATTCCATCCAAAAACGACCCATCAAGCTCGATCGACTGACCCGTTCCCTGATCGTCGCCTTTATCCTCCTCGCCGGGGTTACCCTGGTGGTTGCCGGGTATTATCTGGTGTCCAATGGGATCATCCCGATCCTGGGTTCTGGGCAGGATGATGCAGGGAACACGAACCCTTCTGCTTTTGGAGGGGGGGTACATTCTACCTGGCAGGGAACCACCCGCGTGACCATACTGGTCATGGGGCTGGATTACCGCGACTGGGAAGCGGATAACAAGCCTCACTCCGATTCGATGTGGCTAATTACGGTTGATCCCACCACCAAAACCGCAGGGATGCTCTCGATTCCTCGCGATACCTGGGTGAACATCCCCGGTTATGGGGAATCCAAGATCAACAATGCCTTTTTTTATGGTGAGGTCGACCGCGTCGACGGCGGCGGCCCGGCCCTGGCTAAGAAGACTGTCGAGGAATTCCTCCAGGTACCCATCGATTATTACGCTGTGGCCGATTTCAAAGCCTTTACCGGTCTGGTCGACAGGCTGGGTGGTGTGACAATAAATATTCCGGATAAGATCACCGTGGATCCTCTCGGCCCAGGGAATACGGTCGTCCTGCATCCGGGCCGGCAGAAGCTTTCTGGGCCGGTCGCGCTGGCCTATGCGCGCAACCGCCATACCGATGGAGGTGATTTTGACCGCATGAAGCGCCAGATGGAAGTCATCCTGGCACTGCGCGACGAGATCGTGCAGCCCAGAACCTTTGCGAAGCTAATTACAGAAGCGCCGGCGATCTACAATATCCTTGCCTCCAATATCCATACCAATTTGACCCTTCAGCAGGCAATCCAGCTCGCCTGGCTGGTCAAGGATATCCCCGCGGATCAGATCCACCGCGGGGTGATCGGGCCGGATGAAGTTACGATGACAACCTCCTGGCAGGGGTGGTCAATATTGGTGCCGGATATGGAAAAAGTCAGGAAGGTACGCGACCGGGTCTTTTCCACGGTCGAAGAAGTCCCTTCGCCATCCGCGCCGGTCGCTAACCTGGAACCGCCTACCGCCGAAGGTAATCCCGGCCCTGTCGCCGTTGTAGTTCAGCCGGCCGCTACCGAAACGAAGGGTTTATCAGATTCGACCCAGGCTTCGAACCCGGATAAGCCTCGCGCGGATGTGAAGATTCTGGTCGAGAACGGTACGCAGACTACCGGCCTGGCCATGCAAACCCATGACTATCTGATCTCCCTGGGTTACACGGTGCTCGATCCGGCGGACTCGGAAAACCATTACGACCAGACCACGATCATTGATTACACCGGTAATCCCGAGATAATCGATGCCTTGGCGAAGGCGCTGCACGTGAATTACAGCCATATTTTCAACGGGACCGGGGACGGCAACGCGGATATCCTTGTAATCCTTGGGGAGGACTGGGCAAAGAATAACTCGCTGCCCTAGTCAAGCTGCATGTTTATCTCTCTTCGTTCGATTTCTTTCCAGGCCGGCGACCACCGGCTTTTTAACAACCTCTCCTGGGAGATCGAGAAAAACCAGGATTGGGCGGTCCTGGGCGGAACCGGGTCCGGCAAATCGACTCCCAAAAATCCGGCAACCCTGTATAATAAAATAAGTAGGACTTACGCAAGCGTCATGCGAATTGCCGGTGATTTCAATTGTTGACGCAGATAATCGGACAGCAATCCATGTTTGACCTGATAAATCGTTCGTTCCGTTTCATGAGCCACCTGTTTGAGCCGGACCCAGACCAAGATTGCACAGCCAATGTGGTTTCTGAGGATCCGCGCTTTACGACATTGGCAGCCTTCCAGTCCAGTGAGTTGCTTGGTCTCGCGGTGAAACTGCTCAATCTTCCAGCGCAAGCTACACACTTTTTGGACAGCCTGCGTGTCATCTTGAGCAAAATCGTTGGTCACGATATAGTCCGTGCGCTGGGTCGACAGCACTACCCGGAACAGTTTCACCTTATGCTCCTTGGGAAAGCCCTTGATTTTGACCACTTTACCCTGTTCCTGTTCAGCCTGAGACCATTGCAATCCATCCACACGCTGGTAGGGCTGCTCTCTGCCCGAATCATCCACCTGACGGTTGTCCTTGAGCGGGCAATAATAGATTTTTTGCAAGCCTTCAACGAAGAGCATAATATCCTTGGTTGCATACCAGCTATCCATCAACACAAACCGGAACAGCAACTGTTTCTGAAAAACGCAGTGGGTCAGCATATCCTGCACATGATCCAGCTTCGTCTTGCCATCCCCGTCGGGATCATAAATTCGATAGTCCAGGATCCAGAATTGGTCGAGATCGGGGTTGACATACACGCAGGTCACCACCCCGACCCCTTTGATGATCCCATGCGCATCCCCACTGTATTGTCGTCGTACCAAATCCATTTTGAACGAAAAATTCTTATCCACAACCGTATCATCGAACACCAGATACCCTTCCGGAATTTGGACCACCTGTCCTTTCACATTTTCCCATACCAGGTGAGGGGTGATTTTTTCTCCACCCAAATACCGGTTGATGGCATCATGACTAAATTTCTCGGTGTGATCGGCAAAATTGGTCAACGTATAGTTGATCTGACTGCTCAACAAATACTGGCAGTAATCCAGACGAGAGACACGGAGTTTGTTTCCTTCCATAATTTCCAAACATACTCTTGTTTCCCTGTTCTCGTCAAGTCTGCCTATTTCTTGGGTACATTTTAATTCTGGGGCAGGTTTTTCATTGGCCTGGGAATTCAGCCCCTCGCACTGGACAGTTTTGGAAATTCAGGGAGCTTGCCCCAAAACGTGAATGCACCCTATTTCTTTGCGTAAGTCCTAAT
>Ga0335070_10008654_pt1 | contig 11936 bp, 8 predicted proteins | sample Lox_Sample_13_FD_206722 | JGI IMG/M metagenome (GOLD analysis project Ga0335070, IMG submission 206722) | Soil microbial communities from Loxahatchee National Wildlife Refuge, Florida, United States - Lox_Sample_1.3 | ecosystem: Environmental > Terrestrial > Soil > Wetlands | place: USA: Florida...
GCCGCGGCCGATCTACCCGCTGGATCCGGGGGTGCGCCCGCCCGCCGGGATCTTCGGCCGACGGTAGAGCGCAAAGGCCCGGGTCTCACGCCAAGACGCCAAGGGCGCCAAGAAGAGCAAACCGAGGGTGAGGGACTCGGTTCGCTAGCTGAACGCAGGCCCCCTTTGCGTCCCGGGTACCCGGCGGCACGCTGGGTGCCTTGGCGTGAAGAGTGCGGCCCTCCACCGGGCTCGCCGGCAGCACACGGGGGCCGGCGCGCCACCGATCCTTGACAGTCGGAGGCGCCATTGATACTGTGCCGCTGCGCTGGCAGTGATCGATGCGGGCGGCACACCTGGAGTGTCGGCCGCGAGGGGCCCGCATGGCCACTCACGTGGACGCCGGTCGCTCCCCTCTTCTCCCCATGCCGGGCTGGCTCCCCCCTCGCCCGCGGCCCCGGTCCCCCGTCCGCACGCCTCGTGTGCCCGTGCCCTTCGTCTCGACCTTCCGTGGGAGAGACCCGGCACCGGTTCACGGCACGGCCGCCGTAGGCCTGGCCAGGACCGGTCGCTTGCCGGTGGAGCCGCTGCACGGCGCAGTACGACCGTTGTCGCCCTCGACGGGGCTGGGGAGCGCGGACGGGCGGCCACCTCCGGCCGGTGCATGAGCCGCCACGGGTGGTGGCCCGCTTGGAGGGCCGGAGTGTTCCGGGGGTGGGGACTCGGGCGAAGCTCAGGAAAGGAGATACCATGGAGCGAGATGCATTTACGGTGACCCGACGCGAGTTGCTGAAGCTGGGCGCGGCGGCCGGCCTGGGGGCCGCCGGTTTCCCTGCGGCCGCACGCGCGGCCGCGATGGACGGCAAGGACATCGTCGTCATCAGCCGGCCCGAAGAATTCCAGAAGATGGACGCCTACGACAACTTCAACCTGGTGAACTACAGCCTGTTCCTGCACGTCTTCGACTTCCTGGTCGAGATGGACGAGAACGGCAAGCTCGTGCCCTCGCTGGCGGAGTCTTGGGAGGCCTCCAAAGACGGGCTCTCCTGGACGTTCAAGCTGAAGCGGGGCGTCAAGTTCCACACCGGGGATCCCTTCACCTCGAAGTCGGTGAAGTTCAGCCTGGAGCGGCTGAAGGACAAGAAGCTGGCCCGCTCGGGCTGGTGGGCCCAGCTGGACCGCGTGGACACGCCCGACGATTACACGGCCGTCGTCCGCACCACGGCCCCGGTGGGGCCGATGCTGTCCAACCTGATGACGCCCACGGTGATGTACTCGGAGAAGCAGGCCGAGCGGGACGGGCCGACCTTCTTCGAGAAGCCGATCGGGACCGGCCCCTACCGGTTCGTCGAGTGGAGGAAGAACGAGCACTTCATCATGGAGCTGAATCCCGATTACTGGAAGCAGCCCCTCCCTAAGATCAAGCGGGTCGTCTATCGCCCGATCATGGAGGACTTCACCCGCGTCGCGGGGCTGCGCTCGGGCGAGCTGGACATCGCCGACACCATCCCGCCCGACCAGGTGGGCGTGCTGCAGCGCGATGAGAAGCTGACGGTGCTCCGCACCTTGGCGTGGGACCAGCTCTACCTCGGACTGAAGTGCGATCAGCCCCCCTTCGACAAGATCGAGGGCCGCCAGGCGATCAACTACGCTATCGACCGCAAGGTCCTCGTCGAGAAGATCATGGAGGGCGGCCGGCCGGCGGCCGCCATCGTCCCCCAGGGTGTCCTGGGCTATCACGAGGGCTTGAAGCCGTACCCCTTCGATCCGGACAAGGCGAAGGGCCTCCTAGCCCAGGCCGGCTTCAAGGGCGGCACGCGCCTCCGCTTCATCGCCCCCCAGGGCTGGTACCCGAAGATCCAGGAGATCACCGAGACCATCGCCAGCCACCTCAAGGTCGTGGGCCTGGACTGCAACCTGACCGTCATGGAGGGGGCGGCCTTCACGCAGGCCCGCGCCGCCGGGAACTACAACATCTATGTAACGGGCGGAGCCAGCTGGGATCCCGATCAACTGTCGTACCAGCGCATCCGCGACGACGTGTTCAAGAGCGGTTACAGGAACGACAAGGTGTTCAGCTTGCTCCTCGAGGGCCGCACCACGGTCGACCAGAACAAGCGCGCCGAGCTGTACCGGGCCGCGCAGGAGATCCTGTACCAGGAGGGGCCGATGGTGTGGCTCTACCAGATGGAGCACATCTACGGCCTGAAGAAGAACATCAAGGGCTTCATCGGGTATCCCTTCAAGGTGTTCGATCTGCGCAAGGCCGAGAAGGTGTAGCCCGCAGCGTTCGCGAATGGAGCCCGCAAACGCTGCGGGCTTAAAGAAAACCTTAATACTCCGGGCTGGCGCCCGGGCATCGGGTGTGCCCGGGAAGAATCCTCCCGCCTGGGCGGATGCGCCCAGGCGGGTTCCTGTGCGTAGGGACAGATGACCCGCTACATCGTCCGGCGCCTCGCGCTGTCGCTGCTAGTGCTGTTTGGCGTCTCGATCGTGGTCTTCGGGCTGATCCACCTGGCCCCCGGGGATCCCGCGCGGCTGATGCTCTACGACACGGCCCCGGAAGAAGAAGTCCAGGCGATGCGAAAGACCCTGGGGCTGGACCAGCCCCTGTACCTGCAGTACTGGCTCTTCGTCTCCCACGCCGTGCGCGGGGACCTGGGCCGGTCGCTGTACTACAAGCAGCCGACGCTTCGCATCATCCTGGAGCACCTCCCGGCGACGGCCGAGCTGACCTTCGCGGCGCTGTTCGTCTCGCTGGCGGTGGCGGTGCCGATGGGCATCGTTTCGGCCGTGAAGCGGGATTCCGCCTGGGACTACGCAGGGATGTTCCTGGCGACCGTCGGCCAGGCGACGCCGGTCTACTGGTTGGGGCTGATGCTGATCCTGTTCTTCGCGGTGCAGCTCCGGATTCTGCCCACGTCGGGCCGGGGCGGGATCGCGCACCTGATCCTGCCCGCGGTGGCGCTGGGCGCCCCGCTGATGGCGCTGGTGACGAGGCTGGTCCGCTCCGGGATGCTGGACATCCTCGGCGAGGATTACGTCCGCACGGCCCGCGCCAAGGGAGTGGCGGAGCGGTTGATCGTCCTGCGCCACGCGCTCCGCAACATCATGATCCCGCTGGTCACCGTCGTGGGACTCCAGTTCGGGGCGCTCCTGGGGGGCGCCGTCATCACCGAGACGGTCTTCGCCTGGCCCGGGGTCGGGCGTCTGGTGGTCACCGCCATCACCGCGCGGGACTACCCGCTGGTCCAGGCCGCCACGCTGCTGGTCTCGTTCTACTTCGTGGCGATCAACCTGCTGCTCGACGTGCTCTACGTGTACATCGACCCCCGGATTCGGTTTGCCTAGCCCGGATTCTTCACGAAGGACCCGTGAAGAATCCGGGCTTATATGCTAATGGCCTGTTCCGTGGCAGGATGAGGCGTTGTGGGAGGAGCACAGGATACCCGTCCCACGCGCCGCCGGGTCGCTGCGGTGCCCGGATGCTCCACGGATGCTTGATCCATCCTGGCCCACCAACCCCAAGGGCTTCGAGTAAGCCTGCGTTGTTCGCGAGCCGCGTTCGCGAATAATGCGGGCTCGGGGCTGACGATGCGCGAGGCGCCCGCCGAGACAGCCGAGAAAGCTCCTGCAAGGCAGGGGAGATTCGCCGGGCGCTTCCTCCGAAGCCGGCGCGCGGTCTTCGGCAGCGTCTTCCTGCTAGCGATCACCCTGGCGGCCGTGCTGGCGGGTGTCATCTCGCCCGCGGACCCAGAGGCCGTGGACATGAACTACCGGCTGCGCCCCCCCGAGGCAGCGGCGCTCGCCACCGGCAAGTACCTGCTGGGCGGGGACCAGCTCGGGCGGGACATGCTCAGCCGGATCATCTATGGCGCGCGCATCTCGCTCACCGTGGGCCTGACTGCCGTGCTGCTATCCGGGGGCCTGGGCCTGCTCCTCGGCCTCTTCGCCGGATACTACGGCGGCAGGACGGACGAGGTCATCATGCGGCTGGCGGACGTCCAGCTCGCCATCCCGACCATCCTGCTGGCCATCGCGCTGGTGGGCGTCCTCGGCCCGAGCGTGCCCAATCTGATCCTGGTGCTGGGGGTCACGGGCTGGGTCATCTACGCGCGCACGATTCGCGGGCTGGTGCTGTCCCTGCGGGAGCAGCAGTTCATCGAGGCCGCCCGGGCCCTCGGCTCCGGCGACCGGCGCACGCTCTTCCGGTACATCCTGCCGAATGTGTGGACGCCGGCCATCGTGGTGGCCAGCCAGCAGATGGGCTTCATGATCATCCTGGAATCCGCGCTGTCGTTCCTGGGGCTGGGGGTGCAGCCGCCCACGCCGACCTGGGGGGGCATGATCGCGGACGGGCGGGGATACCTCGCCACGGCGCCGCACGTCACGACCTTTCCGGGGCTGGTGCTGATGGCGACGGTGCTGGCGGTCAACTTCTTCGGGGACGGGCTGCGGGATGTCCTGGATCCGCGGCTCCGAGTGTGATGGGCCGCTGAAAAGCAGGGGATGGGGGACAGGGGTCAGCGGGAGTGAAGGGACGGCGAGATTCGGAGCAGGCAGCCGGCAGCAGTCAGGGGGCAATTGGGACACCAGGCAATTTGGCGACCGCCAAGAAACCGACGAGTTCATGAGGGGTGAGCAGCCCGGTCGAGGAGGGTCAGTGAAGCGAGTGTTGCTGGTGGGGTTGAAGCACGAGGTGAACACCTTCGTCCCGGGGGTGACGACGCTGGAGGACTTCCGGCGGCATTACCTCCTGGAGGGGGCGGCGATCTTCGGACCGGGGCGCGGCTCGGGACAGGAGATCGACGGGATCGTCGAGGTCGCCAGGGCAGAGGGGGTCGAGCTAGTGCCCGCCGTGGCCGCCTACGGCGGGGCCTCGCGCCCGGTGCAGGACACCGCCTACATCCACATCCGCGACCGCGCGCTGGCCAGGGCGCGGGAGGAGCCCGGCCGAATCGACGGGGTGATCCTGGCGCTCCACGGGGCCATGGCGACCGAGTCCTCGGAAGATCCGGAGGGAGAGCTCCTGGCCGCCATGCGGGAGGTCGTCGGACCCGCCCTGCCGATCATCGTCAGCTTTGACATGCATTGTCACCTCACCGTGCAGAAGCTGCGGGCATCCGACGCCATCGTCGGCTATCATACCCATCCGCACGTGGATTTCGCCGACACGGGCATGCGCGCCATGCGGATCATGGCCCGGGCGCTCCGCGCGGAGGTGCGGCCGGTCGCGGTCCAGCGGAAGATCCGCATGGTCACCTCGGCCGAGCATCACAACACCGGTCGCCCGCCCATGGGCGAGATCTTCGCGCGCATCGCGGTCATGGAACGGGAGCCCGGCATCCTGGGGGCCACGATCTTCGCCACGCAGCCCTGGATGGACGTGGGCGAGCTGGGCTGGTCCGCCGTGGTGGTGGCGGACGGAGATCGGGCGCTGGCGCAGGCGCGCGCGGACGAGCTGGCCCGGATGGCCTGGGAGCGGCGCGAGCAGTTCCTGGTTCGCAAGACGCCGATCGCCGAGGCGCTGCGGCAGGCACTCGGCAGCGACGGCCGGCCGTTCGTCCTGGCCGACTCGGCCGACTCGGTCACGGGCGGGGCCTACGGGGACGGGAACATCCTGCTGCGGGCCCTCCTGGAGACGGGCTACGACGACACTGCGCTCCTCACCCTGACCGACCCGGAGGCCGCAGCCGCCTGCCACGCGGCGGGCGTGGGGCGCGAGGTGACGGTCGCGGTGGGCGGCAAGCTCGCGCCAGCCTTCTACCGGCTGGTGCGGGTCACGGGGCGGGTCCAGAGGCTCGGCGATGGAAAATACGTCTGCCAGCTGCCGGCCGCGCCGATCGACGTGGGGAAGACGGCGGTGCTGCAGGTGGGCGGGATCAGCCTGGCCGTGAGCGAGCGGCCCGCCCCGACCATCGACCAGGAGATCTACCGGCACCTCGACCTCGACCCGCGCGAGGCTAAGATTGTCCAGGTGAAGTCCCCCGGCGGGTTCCGGGCCATCTACGGCCGGTACGCCGCGGGCATCTTCGAGATCGACACGGCCGGGCCGACGGACAGCGAGCTGACGAGGCTCCCGTTCCGGAAGATCCGCCGGCCCCTCTGGCCATTCGACCCTGCGTTGGCTTCGCCCTGGTAGGCGCCTACCGGGGCCTCTAGCAGGCTGTTGAAAAAGGCCCATCTGCGGCGTTGGCGCGCTCGCGCGGCGCTGCAACGTACAAGCTGAGTACGCCTCGCACCTCGCATCGCGCGCCGCCTTGCATCTGGACCTTTTTGACCAGCCTGGGGAAGAGCGGGTTTTTAGCAACCCGCTGGAAAGGACGCGCCATGACAAGCAGCAGCAAGAGCGAGAACCTCTTCGAGTTCGCCAGCAAGTACCTGGTGGCCGGTGTCTCCGGCTCGGCCCGGCTGAACGCGGCCCTGGGGCGGCCGGTGTACCTCACCCACGGGGATGGCTGCCGCCTGTACGACGTGGACGGCAAGGTCTACATCGACTACAACCTCTCCCACGGCGCGACGTTCCTGGGCCACAACCACCCGCTGATCCGCAAGGGCATCCAGCAGGCCCTGGACATGGGCGTGATCTGCGCCTACGAGACCGAGTACCACAGCCGCCTGGCGGAGATGATCTGCCGGGTGGTGCCCTGCGCCGAGCAGGTGCGCTTCGCCAACTCGGGGTCCGAGGCGACCTTCTCCGCGATCCGGCTCGCCCGGACGCTGACCGGCAAGCAGAAGCTCCTGAAGTTCGAGGGCCACTTCCACGGCCTGCACGACTACGTGGTGTGGAACGCCCACGGCCCGGTCCGGGATGCGCTGCCGACCTACCCCTACGTCCCGGCCTTCGTCGAGACGGCCGGGGTGCCGCCCCAGCTCGCGGATCTCGTGATCGTGATCCCCTGGAACGACCCGGCGGCCTTCCGCCAGGCAATCCGCGAGCACGAGCACGAGATCGCGGCGGTGATCTGCGAGCCGGTCAACTACAACTCGGGCTGCATCTTGCCCGAGCCGGGGATGCTGGAGCTGATCCGCGAGGAGACGGCGAAGCGGGGGATCGTGCTGATCTTCGACGAGGTGCTGAGCTCGTTCCGCATGGCGGCCGGCGGGGCCCAGGAGTACTACAAGGTCACGCCCGACGTGTGCACGCTGGCCAAGGCGGTCGCCAACGGGCTGCCCCTGGCGGTGGTGGCCGGAAAGCGCGACTTCATGAAGGTGCTGAGCCCGCTCGGCCCTGCGGCGCACTCGGGCACCTACTCGGGGCACCTGTTCAGCATCCTGGCGGGCCTGGCCTCGCTCGGCTTCTACGACAGGATTTTCGCCACCGCGAAGCAGCTGTACGGGGGGCTGCAGGGACTGCTCGACGCCCACCAGGTGCCGGCGCGCGTCCAGGGGCTCGGGGCCCGGTTCGGGATCTACTTCGGGGTCACCAAGGAGGTCAAGAACTATCAGGAGGCGGCCCGCATCGAGGGGGAGCTGGGGCTCCGGTTCATCCGGGCGTGCTTCGAGCGGGGGGTCTACTTCCACAACTACGGGAAGATGGCGCTGGGGCACCACGGCTTCTCGGCGGCGCACACGGCAGCGGACATCACCGAGACGCTGACCAAGGTCGAGGACGCGCTGAAGACAATGAAGAAATGACCAATGACCAAATCCCAATGACGCAATTGGACAAGGAGCAATGAAGCAAAGCGCAGTAACGCAAAGCGCATAGCGAAAGGGCGTAACGACTGTGGGGGAAGAGCATGCACGTCGAGGTGCGCTGGCGGTCGTGGCACGGGGATGAGCCGCTGACGCTGGACTTCCCCGACCCGTACCGGGTGACGGTCTATCCCCCGAGGGATGCGCCGGACATCGGGGCGGAAGGGATCCGGCGGACGTTCGCGGCGCCGATCGGAACGGCGCGCATCGCGGAGCTGGCCCGTGGCAAGCGGAGGGCCGTTATCGTGGTGGACGACATCGCCCGGCCGACGCCGGCGAGCCGGGTGGTGCCGGCCATCCTGGAGGAGCTCGGCGAGGCTGGTGTCCCCTGCCGCGGGATCACCTTCCTCCTGGCCCTGGGATGCCACCGGGCCATGACGCGGGCGGAGATGGTCCGCAAGCTTGGCGAGGAGGCGGTCCGGGCCTACCGGGTGCTGAACCACTACGCCTACGAGAACCTGGTGCACGTGGGCACGACCAGCCGCGGCACCCCGGTGGCGCTGAACCGCCACTACGTCGAGGCCGAGGTGCGGATCGGGGTCGGGCAGATCTCGCCGCACGGCGGTCCGGGGTGGAGCGGCGGGGCCAAGATCGTGCTGCCGGGCGTCGCGGGGGTCGAGACCATCGTGGCCAACCACAAGCCGGGCCGGCTCAGGCTGGGCCTCGCCCGGATCGAGGGCAACGAGTGGCGGGCCGACATGGAAGAGGCGGTGCGGCTGGCCGGGATCGACGCCATCGTCAACGTGGTGGTGAACTCGAGCCGGGGGATAGCCGGGCTCTTCGTGGGAGATCTCGTCGCCGCGCACCGGGCCGGCGTGGCCCGGGCCTGGGAGGTGATGTCAACTCCCCTCCCGCCCGAGCCGGCGGACATCGGCGTCTTCAACCAGTACCCCAAGGACACCGAGTTCATGCACCTCACCCACGCGCTGCACGTGGTGAGCTCGGCGCCGCGCCCGCTCGTCCGTCCGGGCGGGACGATGGTGATCCTGTCGGCGTCCTCGGACGGCTTCGGGTATCACACGCTGGAGTCGCCGGGGATGCGCCACGCGTCGGCCGGAGTGCTGCCGGTGTTCGAGGGGCACCGGCCAGTGGTGATGTGCCCAACCATCAACGCGTCCGAGCTCCCGCCCAGCCTCCCGCCGACCACCCGACTCGTGCCGGACTGGAAGGGGGTCCTGGGGGCACTGGCGGAGGATCATCCACAGGGCGGCAGCGTGGCGGTCTTCCCCTGCGGCGCCATCCAGGTGGCCGAGCGCGCGGCAGTCAATTAACCGCCAAGCCGCCAAGATCGCCAAGGAAAGCGAACGGATTCTCAGGGCTCCGGAGGCGAAGCGATGTCCCGCGTCCTGCTCGCGAACCTGTCCCAGGAGACGTGCAGCTTCGTGGCCTCGAGGCACACGCTCGACGATTTCCGCCGCTACTACCTGTACACGGGGCAGGAGGTGCTGGAGAAGCTGCGCGGCGGGGGGATGGAGGTCGGGGGCATCATCCGGGCGGCCGAGGAGGACGGGGTCGAGCTGGTTCCGACCCTTGCGACCTACGGCGGGACGGGCGGCCCCGTCGCGACGGCGGCCTACAGCCATCTCCGCGACGAGATCCTGGCCGGTGCCCGGCGCGAGGCGGGGCGCCTCGACGGGGCAATCCTGGCGCTGCACGGAGCCATGCTCACCGAGGATCTGGACGATCCGGAGGGCGACCTGATCGCGCGGCTGCGCGAGATCCTGGGGCCGGCCAAGCCCATCGTGTGCAGCCTGGACCTGCACGCCCACGTGACCGATGCGATGGTGGGGAGCGCCACGGCCCTCGTGGCCTATCACACCCACCCCCACGTGGACATCGCCGACACGGGATACCGGGCGATGAAGCTGCTGGGGCGAGTGCTCCGCCGCGAGGTCCGGCCGGTCATGGCGCACCGGAAGCTCCGGATGATCGCCCAGCCGGAGCAGCACAACACCGGCCGGCCGCCGATGGGCCCGCTGATGCGGGGCGCGCTCGCCGCGGAGCGGGAGCCGGGGATGCTGGCCGCCGGCCACTTCCCGGTCCAGGCCTGGCTCGACATCCCGAACCTCGGCTGGTCGGTCGTGACCGTCGCCGACGGCGATCCCGCGCTGGCGCAGGCCAAGGCCGACGCGCTTGGCGAGATGGCCTGGAGCGCCAGGCGGGAATTCGTGCGGGACCGGACCCCGGTCGCCGAGGCGCTCCGCATCGCCCGCGAGACGCCCGGGGGGCCCATCGTGCTGGCCGACTCCAGCGACGGCACCGCCGGCGGGGCGGAGGGCGACAGCACGGTCCTGCTGCGGGCGCTGCTGGAGTCGCCGGTTCCCGGCGCGTGCCTGCTGCTCGTCACCGACCCCGACGCGGCGGCCCGCTGCGCGGCGGCGGGGGTGGATCAGGAGATCACCCTCGAGGTCGGGGGAAAGCTCACGCCCGCCTTCTTCCAGCCCGTCCGGCTGACGGGCACGGTGCGGACCCTCTCCGACGGCAAATTCCAGATGAAGAATCCGTCCATGCCTGCGAACCGCGGCCTGACCGCCGTGCTCCAGGCGGGGGACCTCTTCATCGTCCTCAGCCGGAAGCCCGTCTACACCTGGGACGAGGAGTGCTACCGGTCGGTGGGGCTCTTCCCCCGCGAGGCCAAGCTGGTCCAGGTCAAGTCGCCCGGGGGATTTCGCCCCGTCTACGAGCCGTTCGCCAAGGCGATCATCGACATGGACGCCCCCGGCCCGTGCGACAGCAACCTGCGGCGGGTGCCTTTCACCCGGGTGACCCGGCCCCTGTTCCCGCTGGACGACATTTGAGTCCGCAGGATTCGCGAGGGCGCGAATCCCAGGCCGCTGCCCGGCGGGTGATCTCCGCCAAGGAGAGGACGCCTCGATGGATCAGACCGCGATGCTCAAGGCCCATCTGGACCGCGAGGGACTGGTGGAGTTGCTCCGCTCGCTGGTGCGGTGTCCGAGTGTGACCGGGGACGAGGATGCGGCGCAGGGTCTCGTGGCCCAGCGCCTGCGGGATCTGGGAGCCGAGGTGGATGTCTGGCCCGTGGATGCGGAGGCGCTCCGGCCGCTGCCGGGATTCCCGGGCGCGCGGGTCGCGACGACGCGGAAGAATGTCGTCGGGACCCTCCGGGGCACGGCATCCGGGCCGACCCTGATCCTGAACGGCCACATCGACACGGTGACCCCCGGCGCCGAGGAGCAGTGGAGCCACCCGCCCTTTGGCGGGGAGGTGACAGACGGGAAGCTGTACGGGCGCGGGGCCTGCGACATGAAGGGAGGGCTCGCGGCCGCCCTCGCGGCGCTGGCGGCGCTGCGGCGCTCGGGCATCCGCCTGCGGGGGACGGTGACGCTGCAGAGCGTGATCGGGGAGGAGGACGGGGGCCTGGGGGCCTTCGGGGCGCTGCAGCGGGGCCACCGGGGGGACGCCGTCATCGTGTGCGAGCCGACCCGCCTCGCCGTGATCCCCGCGCAGGCCGGCGTGGCCATCTTCCGGATCACCGTGCAGGGGCGCGCGGCCCACGGCTGCGTGCGGGACGAGGGGGTGAGCGCCTTCGAGCGATACCTCCCGGTTCACGCCGCGCTGCGGGTGCTGGAGGAGCGGCGCAATCGGACGCTCCGCCATCCGCTGTACGCCGGGATGGCGCTGCCCTGGCCCCTCAGCATCGGCATCATTCGGGCCGGGACCTGGCCGGCGATCGTCCCCGAGACGCTCACCGCCGAGGGCCGGATCGGGGCGGCGGTGGGCGAGCCGATTGCCGAGGTCCGGCGCCAGCTCGAGGAGGCGGTCGCCGCGGCCGCGGCCGCCGATGCCTGGCTCGCCGCGCACTCGCCCACGGTGGAGTGGATCGGCGGTGTGTGGGAGAGCACCGAGACCCCGGCGGATCATCCCCTGGTGCGGCTGCTGGGGCAGGGGGTGGAGGCGGCCACGGGGCGACCGGCCACGCTGCGGGGCGCCCCCTACGGCTCTGACCTACGCCTGTTCACGAATACCTTCAGGATCCCGGGCGTGCTCTTCGGTCCGGGGGACATCCGGCAGGCGCATTTCACCGACGAGCACGTGCCGATCGCCGAGGTGGAGGCGGCAGCGCTGGCCCTCGCCGTGACGGTCGTGGAGTTCTGCGGCACATAGGCAACAAGGAAATTTGGCAATCAGGCAACTCGGCGATCAGGCAATCGGGAAGAACGGAGAGCCAGGGGCCGAGCGCGGACTGAAGAACCGGGCTCACGCAAAGATCACCCAGCGCACTCAGGGGGGACCCGGCT
>Ga0335070_10008655_pt1 | contig 11936 bp, 12 predicted proteins | sample Lox_Sample_13_FD_206722 | JGI IMG/M metagenome (GOLD analysis project Ga0335070, IMG submission 206722) | Soil microbial communities from Loxahatchee National Wildlife Refuge, Florida, United States - Lox_Sample_1.3 | ecosystem: Environmental > Terrestrial > Soil > Wetlands | place: USA...
CACCTCACAGTGCCGGAGAAAGGCGACAACGACATCGCGTTTCTCCTTGACTCGCCGTAACGCTTGCCCGATCTCGTCGAGGATAAGCTGTTTGGCTTCCGCTTCCTCGATGACCTCAAAAGTATTTGCGAGGGCTGCGAGATTGTCCTCGATTTCATAAAGGGTGAGCCCCGTCTTCTGTATTGGAACCAGTTCAGTCAGCATGTTGTCCCCCGCTTACCGTCATTTCGGCCGCCGGTTCGGCGTCCGCCGCAAGCGCTGCAGTAATGTCGCAGGGAGTACTGGCCGAGTGGGAGATTTCCTGAAATCTCTCGATCGCCTGAAAAAGCTCCTTGGCGCAGACTCGGGCCTGCTGGCTCCTCTTAAACTCGCCGGGTTGTTCCACACCGTGGCGCTTCAGAATTTCCTGGTAAGCGGACTCACCTTCCGCGCCACCTGCATGTGCAATCGCCTCCCTCAATTTCGCGAATTCAGCCACAACGCTCCGGGGCGTGCACATACGCCTCCAGATCATTTCTAAGTCAGGCGGAACACGCCCGTTCACACTCCCAGATCCGTTAAGGCCTCCAGGCCCATTCTGGCTGCCTTCAGTGCAACTGGGCGCTGGCGTGGGCGGAGCCGTGGGCTTCACAGGGGGCAGGGGCGGTCCATCCAGCCATTCCTTGAGGATGTCGGAGACCTCCTTGCCGGGCTTAGTAAACACGCCGCCAGTCAGATTCGGGCATCGCGACTTGGTGATGATGAGCGTATTTTCCTGATCCATTTCTCCGCAGACATCGAATTCATACTCGATGCCATCCCGCATCACCGGCGCCAAGCCGACCTTGCGGGGCGCGGTCTTGCCGGTCTTCTCATCTCGCTCCAGAACCCACTCCGTCTTCGCCCGCAGGCTGACGAGCACATGCATCGGCGCACCGATGATTCTGTCGATCAGCTCGTTGTGCATGGGGGTTACCTGTTTCCAGGCGCCGAAGCTGTTGTTGCTTTGCGATCGTCTTGCGATGCGATCCACCAGGTCGAGCTCCCCGTCCTTCCCCATCCAGAAGTGGGAGAGGGAGTCGATGCACAAGACTTGATATCGCCCCGCCGCGCTATCGATCAACTCGAGCAGTTTGCGCGGGTCGTAGGAATCGAGCTCCAAGACGTCGAACTCGAAGATGTCGGCGTACTTGCTGGCGCTGCCGTGCTCTGTATCAACGACAGCGACTGGATTACCGAGCTCGGTTGCGAGCTTCAGGAGCGTGTAGGTCTTGCCACTTCCCGATGGTCCGCACACGGCCAGACGGAGCTTGGCTCCGTGCTTCACTGCTTTTCGAAATTGCAGTTCCATAGTTGTCCTTTCTTACCTCCGCAGATGTCCCGCTTGGCGTGACACCTGTTCATGACTGTTTCCTTGTCTCTCCGAAAACGGTGATGGCCATGGCTCGGATATCATCAGGCGCGAACCGAACCGCGTAGCCGATCTCGTGTCCGAACTGCTCAGCGCCCGCGGCCGCTGCAATGGCCGTCTTGAGCGCGTACTCAAGTTTGGTGACGCCCGGAATTGAGGCGCAGAGCTGGTTCTCGAGCATGGTAGCCGCGCCGCCGTTACTGGCTGGCTCAGGCTTAGGGCGATCTGACGCTACGGCAGCGCTGCGATAGGACGACCGCGCAATATGGCGCGGTTCGGACTCGGCCACCGGAGGCGCAGACTCATCCGCAACTAGTGCGTCTCCGCCACCAGGTGGAATCACCTCGAGCCGGGCCGTCGTGGGCACTGGCTCCAGCCGTTTCACTTCCCATTCGACCGTGCGCTTCTGACCATTGCTGTGCTCGCGCTTGCAGATAGAGAATGGCTCCCCGGCCATGATCTTCAGTTCGTCGATGCGCCGCGCGGCCTTGGGCTCGAGGTACATGAGCCGGCCATCGGCGAGGGTATAGAGGACTTGGGGGCCGTACCGACCGTCGACATCGCGGCCGGCGTCATACTTGAGTGCGACCTGCACCGGAGTGTTGGTTTCAAAACGCAAAATGTTCATACGCTACTCTCTAGCCCGGTTGCACACCGTGCGTTTGGTCCGAGTTTCTCATTCACAGTTATATTATGCTTAACAAGCAATTGTTTGTCAAGCATAAAAACGCGCACTCCTCCTAATGGCGGGTTAAGCTAGATGAAATGGCGAAGAGGAAAAAGCTGGTTACCTTGCAGGAACACTTCCGGAAGATAAGCCCGCTCGGCGGAAAGTCCCGTATGGCTGGCCTCTCAGAACAAGAGCGCCACGAATTCGCACGGAAAGGTGGCCTAGTTGGCGGCCGCGCACGTGCCCAGAAGCTCACCAGCAAGCGCCGGAGCGAGATAGCCCGCCAAGCGGCTGCGGCGCGTTGGGCGAAGGAAAGGTGATGAGCGGGTTTTCAGTTGGCATCATTTTTGCTCGTGCTGTGGGAACAACACTGCCGCGTTCGAGGGGCAGAGGCGACGCCGGCGTGAGATTGTAGCCGATATCGTGCCGAACCTCTCGGTACCCGCTGCCCCAACATTCGCAGTCTTCAGCGCGTGCTCGAGTCGCGAGTGACGTAGCGCAACGCTTCGCTCGATTTCCTTGCCATAGGGCTTCACGCCCTTGAGGGCATGCTTCTTAAGCGCGTCGAACACCGTCCTTCCATGGTCAAAGTCGATGGTCTGTGGGTCCATCAGGGCAGCGCGGCACCGGGGGCAAACTGGGAGCGTATCCTTGAGGACGTGCGCGAGGAGCGGATTGAGTCCGTTTTGAAGGCGTAGCCAGGTGGATATTTTCTTTGATACGACAGTTCTCGTTGCCACTTCCGAACAAAGCCATCCGCACTACGCGCAGGGCAGGCCTGCACTGCTGCGCGTCGCGGCGGGGCATGACAAGGGATTTATGGGCCTGCACTCGATCGCGGAAGTGTATGCCGCACTCACGCGCTTGCCGGTCCTGCCGCGCATACATCCGGTTGAAGCGGCGCGCATCGTCACCGAGAACATCCTGCAGCATTTTGAGGTCGTATCCCTCGGCAAAGAGGACTATACGGAGGCACTGAACACGATGGCAAGCGGCGGATGGATGGGCGCGAAAATTTACGACGTTCTGCTGCTGCTACGCTGCGCGGCAAGATGTGCGGTGGAACGTATTTACACGTTCAATCTCGGGGACTTCAAGCAGTTGGCGCCTGCCGGTCTGCAAGAGAAAATATGCGCGCCATGAGGAGCAACAGAAATCGTGCCGGCTTCGCCCTGCGCGGAACCCTTCGCCGGTAAATCCGGTTATTCGTCGCCATCGTCTCCGCCGCGGGTCAGTTCCAGCCCCATCCATCGTTGAACTCGTGACAACCGAACAACAGCTCCGCCGAAAGCTGCGCAAGTTCACGTGGAGCACCGACGACAGTTTGTTTGACTTGGACAGCCAGGTGGGATTTGGCTCCTCATGCGAGGAGATGCCCATACTCCGCTTTCCCTTCCGGCAGAAACCGCAGCACCAGTTCGGTGAGCCCCTTCAGCGGGGTGAACGTCAGCATGATGCACCCGTGACTGACCATCAGGCGAAGCAGACACTCGTCGTAGATACTGCTAGGCGCTTCCTCATCCAGCCAGACCAGATCGAGTCCTGCCCCTTGAAAGGATTCCCGGCCTTCTTGGTAGCTCTTGAACGTCAAAACGGATGTGCCCCCCGAGACATATCGGACGTAGATCTGGTCCACAGCCTCGGCGATGCCCTGTTTGCGGGTAACTTTGCGCAACGCATCGCCCGGGATCATGCCCGTACCGTATTCTCCACATCGTCCTAGAAACTTTTCTTGGAGGATTTCGCGTACCGTCTTGTTGGTGTCGCCGGCGGCCCAGGCTTTAATCGGCCGGTCGAATCTCCGTCCCGCCCACCACTTTGGGTAGTCTCCGGTCAGATGTAGGGTGGTTTCATAGGCGCCGGCGTCGCTCTTTCCTGTCCGATTGCCGGCCAGGAAGCAGCGCTCCATGTAGTCTTTACCCGCGGCGAAGAACTCCAGATGCTTCGGGTAGAGTTCGCGCCGCAGTGGTCCGGTGTCGGGGAAGTAGGTTCGGATTTGGTTCCTGGCCCGCCGGTGCTGTAGCAGTTCGGAAGCCGCCTGGCTCGAACTGAGCGTTACTGCAGGGTATCCGGGTAGCGAAGCCGGTGGCGGACAGTGCCGCCTTGCGAGCGCCCCGTTGGCTATTCCCTCCAGTTCCTGATCGGGCATCGCCCGGACTTCCGCAACCGGGCGGCCGAGACACAAAGCCAGGTAGTTCCACAATTCCTGTTTCGTGAGCTGACCAACATTGGTTCTGCTGGTTTCCTCGAAGGTCTTTCGTTGTTGTTCCCTGAGTTGCTCCAGGTGCTGGATTCTATGCCGCAATGCTCTCATCGGCCACCCCCGTTATCCTCCACTGAGGCCTTCGCTTGCGCTGTCCACACCAAAGTTCTCCCCGCTGGCGCAACGGCTGGGCTAGCCCAGACCGTTCTTAGCGATTCTAGGCTGTTGTTTCGGTCGGACCCGGGATGAGCATTCTCGGGCTTCGCAAATTCTTGGCTCCAGTCTTGCGTCTCGATCACACGGCGCCGCGTTTCTAGAACAGCGGCGTCGAGGCTTCGCCCGGAGTGATATCGCGGTGATTTGGTAGCTGCCCCAGGCAGCGGATGGCCGAGATTCATTTGCCGGGCGAAGTTGAAGGCTCGTATCGTTCGCAGGCTCGCATCGTCCCAACCGTTGGGATTCAATTCTGTTCCCGCTGCATCTGCTCCAGTTGATGGACCCGAAGTTCGAGATCCTCCAATTCAACTGCGCGTTTGGCATGTTCTAGTATCCGGCTGGCAGCCTGCACGCGGGTGGAGGCCGGAGTGTTGGGATCGACCATGATCTTGAACAGCGTCGAGGCGGCCGCGCCGGAGCCCTGCTGCAGGCGCGCCAGAGACTGCGAGACTGCTTCACGACGCGCCTGCAGATACTCCCGTTGGAACTCCGGCGTTTGGCGGATCCGCCACGCCGTTACCTCTGAAATTCCAGTCGAGGCTGCGGCTTTTTGCAAGGTCGGTTGTTGGAGCATTGCCAAGATCAGCTGCTGCCGCCGCCACTTCTTTTTTGAATGTCGCCCGATGCCCATTCCCTCTTCGTTAGAGGCCGAATCCCTGAGCCTCTCGTCTTTCATTCCGACCTCCCCTGCTGTTGCTTGCGGCGCTGGTCGGCAATCTCCTCGAAGTTCAGGCCCTCGCCATCGAGCAGGGCTGGTTTGCCGGTATACTCCTGCCAGCGGCGCACAGTTACGTCTACATGCCGGGGATCGATCTCCATCAGACGCGATTTCCGGCCCCGACGCTCGCAGCCAATCAAAGTCGAGCCAAACCCGCCGAACAAATCCACCACCAGATCGCCCGGCTGGCTGCTGTTCACTAAGGCGCGCTCGATCAGAGCCACGGGTTTCGCGGTGGCAGGTTCGCGATTGGCCATCGGCTCGTTCTCCTCCCAGAGAGTGGACTGCGATTTGTTGCCATACCATGAGTTCTTCTGTCCGGCCAGGTGTCCATAGAAGATCGGCTCATGTTGAAGCTTGTAGGGGCCAAATCCCCACTCAAGAGTCTGCTTGGCCCAGATGATTTGGCAGTGCACCGCGAACCCCGCCGCCTCCAGAGCGCCCTGGAGCTCGCGTTGCCAATACCAGGGATGGCACACATATATGGAGACTCCCGGCTTCACGGTTCGCCGGTGGCTGGTGAAAGCAGCGTGCAAAAACTGGCAAAATTGATTCGCGGTCATGGGGTCGCCCTGGATCTTCAGGCGGTCCTCGGTTTGTCGCTGGCAGGTGAGATTGTAGGGCGGATCCGTGAACATAAGGTCGGCTGTCTCTCCTGCCAATAGCTGGTCCACATCGTGAAGCGACAGGGCATCTCCACAGAGGACTTTGTGGTCGCCTAGGTTCCAGAGTTCGCCCGGCCGCGTGATCGCCGTCTCAGCCACTGCCGGGACTGCATCCTCGTCCCCGATTCCGGCGACTTGATCTTCCGCTGCTAAGATTCGCGTGAGTTCCGCATCCTCGAATCCAATCAGGTCCAGAGAGAAATCTTCGTTCTGTAGCGAGATCAACTCGCGTCTCAGCATCTCCTCATCCCAGCCGGCATTCAGGGCCAACTGGTTGTCGGCGATCACTAGAGCGCGGCGCTGGATCTGGGATAGATGGGCAAGTATGATGACCGGAACCTGGGTCATACCCAGCTGTTTGGCAGCCAGAAGGCGTGCATGGCCCGCGATAATGACGCCATCTTCGCCGACCAAGATCGGGTTTACGAATCCGAATTCGACGATGGAGGCGGCGATCTGGACAATCTGCTCGCGAGTGTGGGTCCGGGCATTAGCCGCGAAAACAATCAGTCGCTCCACGGCCCAATGTTCGATCTGATGTACGGTGATTGGGGAGGTCACGTTTTTTGTCTCCTGAATTCTCTGGGGCGGTGCTAGGCTCTCGGGCTGCGTGATGCGAACGCGATCTGCAGCTCAGCCTCAATCTGCATCTTATTACGAGTTGTGCTGTAAGTTAAAGAAGATAAAACGGAAATAAGCGTCCTGGCTTATTTCCGTTTTTATCCGATAAGAACTATTGGCCGGAGAAATGATCTTTGGGAACGATCCACTCAATTCCGGCACCGTAGAGAGATGAGGGTTCAAAATGGTTTCCAATTCTGGAGTACAGAGTGTTTCGGGACAAGCGGCAGCCGCCAAACAAAACCGTCAGCGACGGGCGCGCGGCGGCATCCTGCAGGCTCTTAGCCGACTGGGAATTCCGTACCATGAGTGGCCGAATTTCGTTCAAGCTGATTACACAGTCCTTAGTCCTCTGTATCAGCAACACATTTCGGTAAGTCCGTTTCAGCCTCCCGCAATCGACCGACTGAACGAGTCTGAAGCAGAGTGGCGAAAGAAAGCCAACGCAGCGTGGGACCGCCATGCTAATACGTTTGTGCAGTCGCTCGAGTTTTGGGCGAAACAGGGGGTAGACGAAACAATCGCCACGGCGAAACACAGCCGCGGTCCTGGAAAGGCTCAGCCAGGGCGGAAGCGCAAGAACACAGCCATAGAACGTCGATACGAATGGGCGGCGATGCGTCTATGCGGGGCAGCGTGGAAAGAAATCGCGGCGAAATACCAAACCCAAGAGAGTACAGTTATCAAGGCGGCCTCCGAGGTGCTCCGGATCGCCGACTGGCCCACGAAGCCTAAGGCAAACGCGTAGAGCCCGCCGATTCCACGTATCAGGAATCCCCGAAGTGGAAGTACCAACACCGCGAACCTGGAATGTGGTTCGATCGATCCGCTTTTGGCTGAAATGCAGGCACGGAGGTGCGGCAATAAGAGGAGGTGGGGCAATAAGAGATGGAAGACGGCCCCGGATGCCGGAAAGCCATTTACAAAGGCCAGCCTCCAGCGGTTACTGAGTAATGATCTACACCGGGCAACCGCGACATCAGGATGAGAACTATCCGGGCGAGCAGACCAACATTGGAGGAATCCTTTTGGCACGAAGGCCGGTGGCTTGTGGCTCTGGCGGCTTCGAAGCCATACCTCGCGCTCAGCGTGAAACTTTGGGCGTAGGGTCTGTCTTCCGCCTTAAAGCTCTGAGGCCTGGTCCAGCCTTGGCCGAGCGCGGATTCCTGAATCGGGATCCCCTGCGATACGAGCCAGGTATAGAGCGAATATCGCTCGCACGTTGGCGCTTCTTCGCGGTTGACGACCAGTCTGCCGCCTTCGGAGGCCACGTCATATCCCAGCACCGGCATGCCTCTCATCCATATGCCTTTCCCGCGCGCCACTGCCATCTTGTCTCGCGTGTGTTCGGCAATGATCTGCGCTCGAAGTGCGCAAATGACAACAGGATGTTCAATGTCAGTCGCCCCAACGAAATCGTCGGTCCAATGGCTGCTTCACCGAAACAGACTGACGTGATGCCGCTCCAACACCTCCATTAGACGAGCAAAATCTAGTAACGATCGGCTCAAGCGATCTACCTTGCGAGACTGAGTGCGAGTTGACGCTCCCGCTCCGACAGGTCCCCTTCAGCAAAAGCTTGCAGCCTCCACGCAATCTGCCGGATCAGGAACTGCTTGTGATTGGATCCGGAGGGTTCCCCGAAGACTTCCAGGTACCAAATTTGCAGTTGGGCAACCGTTTTGTGCCGCAAGTGGTCAATTTCGGACCAAATTGATGCCATTTCTGCTTCGTTTTCTGCACTCATGCTTTCTCCGTTTTGTGTCTGTGACCTAGCTGCCGAAGGTCCTTGGAACACGCTCCAGAGCGCCACCGGGGCAGTTCACGTGGACGTTCTTGGAAGGGAAAAAAGGCAAGTGGTTCAACTGAAAGAACCTCATAGCCATTCGACAAGATCCTCAGCTGTAAGTAACGAAAAATAAAAGACATGTATCTACTGAGGTAAACAAACCTTTAGAGTACGCGGCATGGTTTGAGACCGCCAAAACCTTTCAATTCCTTTCATTTTTCTCTATCCCGTTCTCTAGGTTCGGGAGAGTTCCACCTGGGGACCCGAAAAAGATTCTGCCTACCCTGGCCGCGCTTTCTCGAACGTGAGACATCTGCACCACCAGCCTTAGCACGCACTCAGGATGGCAGGCTGCGGTAGGACTTTTTCAGGCTGCAGAACAGATTGAACTTCAGGACATACCACAGCGCCGCGAGCCCGTCTGTGAACCCGATTTTCTTTCCCTCTTCATAGGTGCGGCCGTGATACGAGATCGGAACCTCGTAGATCGCGCATTTGAGTTTGGCGATTTTGGCGGTCACCTCGATCTCGAAGCCGAAACCGGAACTCGTTACGATCATGTTACGGATAATTTCGCCTCGGAACGCTTTGTATCCGGTTTCGACGTCCGTCATATTGACGTTCGTAAACAAGTTCGAAAGCAGCGTCAGGCCCCGGTTGGCCATGTAGTGATAGAAATATAGGACCCGAGCGGCCTTGCGCACCAGGAACCGCGAGCCGTAAACGACATCGGCGTGGCCCATAAGGATGGGCGCGATCACTTCGTCGATTTCCGCGGGGTCATACTCCAGATCGGCGTCCTGGACGATGACGATGTCGCCCTGCGTCAGAGCGATCCCCGTCTTCAAAGCCTCGGTCTTGCCGCGGTTCTCCGCATGATGCGCGACCTTGATTTCGGAATGTTCTCGCGCCAACTTATCGGCAATAACGCCGGTGCGATCGCGGGAGCAATCGTCCACGATCACGATCTCACGTAGCGATGGGAGCGTCAGTACCCGGTCCACCACATCCGAGAGCGTAGCCTCTTCGTCATACGCTGGAATGACCACCGATAGAGGTCTTGACGAATCCATCCAAAGAAGTCTAACAGCCAGCACCGTACCCGGCAAATAAGCCATACTGGGCTCCGATCTCGAAGTTCGGTGCGGCGTCACAGAACTTTTTGGCTGCGAAGGGTGTTGTTTGACTCTTCTTGTTCTCTCAGACAGGTGTGTTCTTTCGACTGGCCTTGTGCACCTGCCTGACTAGCCGACTGACGCGCCTCGACACCAGTTCCTATGGCCTGATTGTCCAAAACAAAGCCAATCTGCGTGGCGATAGGCTGCGGCCAGCATGAGATGCCGCGTCCCGGTTTCCGACCGCTTCGACACCCTTTCCAAAACCAAACCAAACTGCTTGGACAAGCCGGCGAGCAAAACAGAACGCCGCGTTCCATAAGATGAATCTTTGGAGACTCATGTCCTGTGACCGGCTTGCGGCGATAGGCTCTGGCTGATTCCCATCTCGGCTGGAAACCGGTTTCCACAGCAGCCATTGGTCTTAAGCCGTGGCTGCGTTTTTTCAGTGCTTCCTGGTTGGAGGGTGCTGCTATGACGCCATTGGCATAAACTAGAAAAGGGAACTCAGGTGCACTCGCACACTCACGGCGGGGGGACAGGTCGCGTGCTGTGGTGGTCCGTGCTGGCCACGACTGTGTTCGTGGCGGTTGAGATCGTTGCGGGGATTCAGGCCCACAGTCTGGCGCTTCTCTCGGATGCCGGTCACAACTTTACTGACGCTCTGGCTTTGCTCCTTGCCTGGTTTGGGTTTTACCTGCAGGGAAAACCGGCCGATGAGGTCAAAACGTTCGGGTACCATCGCGCCGGTGTCTTGACTGCCTTTATCAACGCGCTGACGCTGGTGGCGATAGCGGGATGGATCTTTTATGAAAGCTATGCGCGGCTGGTGAGCCCGCAGGCTGTGCATGAGACCGTGATGATGGCCGTAGCGGGCGGGGGCCTGGTGCTGAACGGCGGCATCATGTGGGGTCTGCGGCTTGCACGCCGGCACGATATCAATATTCGCAGCGCTTTTGTTCACATGCTGGGCGATTTGCTGGGCTCGATCGGCATTCTCATCGGAGCCGTTGCGATTCGCTATACCGGATGGGCGCAGATCGACCCCATCTTATCGATTCTGATCGGCATTCTCATCATCTGGACGGCCTGGGACATCATCAAAGAGTCCTTGAACATTCTGCTAGAGGGACTGCCGAGCGGGTTGGAGTTGCAGGCAGTCATCACCGCCATGCGCGAGGTGGAGGGTGTGATGGATGTGCATGATCTGCATATCTGGAGCCTGGGATCGAACACTCGCGCACTGAGCTGCCACGTGCTGATTGAAGACCTGCCGCCTTCGACGAGTGAACGTACCCTGCGGCGCCTCAACGATCTGCTGTCGGAACGCTTCCACATCCGCCACACCACCGTGCAGTTCGAGCACGTGAACTGCGCGGTTTCCGAGAATGGCTGCGTAATTCCCGTGGACGTGGAGGAGAGCCATGGGCACGGTCATCCTCACCATCACCAGCACTGAGCCGCCCGATCAGCGGGCACCGGCTTGAACCAGTTTTTCGAGTTTCTCCATGGCGGGCTCGAGACGTTGCAGATTCTTCAATACCGGCTCGAAGAGGTCTCCGACGCGCGCGAAGCGGTCGAGCGCGTTGCGGATGTGGAAGTGGGAGGGCATCAGGCCCGCCGTAACTTCGCGCCAGGCCAGCGGAGTCGCCACCGGCGCTCCCGGATAGGCTCGCACAACGTATGGCGCGGCGATGGTCTTCGAGGCCCCGTTCTGCAGATAATCGAAATATACTTTGCCCTGCTCGCGGCGCGCCACGGGACGCGGCGTAGTGAACAGGTCCGGACGCTCGGTGGCAGCGACGCGCGCGATGATTTCCGCAAACGACCGAACCTGATCATAGGAGTACACCGGCTCCAGCGGCACGTAGATGTGCATGCCGTCACCGCCGGTGGTTTTCGGGTAGCCTTCCAGACCCAGGAGGTCCAGTTTCTTGCGGACAAGCTGAGCGGCTTCGATGATGCGATCGAATTCACATCCCTGCGGATCGAGATCGATCAGCATAAAATCGGGGCAGTCAAGCGATCCGACGCGGCTCATCCAGGGATTCTGATCAATGCAGCCGAGGTTCGTGAGGTAAAGCAGCGCGGCACGATCGTCGGCCAGCACCCAGCGAGTCGGCGCGTTTTTGTGATCGGAATAGATCGGCTCCACGTGCATCCAGGGTGGAAACCGGTCGTGCGTGTCCTTCTGGAAAAAGAACTCGGCCGCGATGCCGTCGGGATACCGTTTCAGCGAAAGCGGCCGGTCCTTCAGATACGGAAGCAGCAGGTCCGCGACGGCGTCATAGAAATTTAACAGATCGCGCTTGGTGTAGCCTTCGGCGGGAAAGTAGATCTTGTTCAGGTGGGTGAACTTGAGCCGGCGTCCGTCGATAGTAAGCGCCACTTCGTCCGCTTTGCCCTGGAGCAGCGGAGGCCGCTTGGCGGCAGTCGCTTTGTCTTCGGTTGGCGCGTCCGTTTCGCGTACGCACTCTTTAGGATCGACGTCCGTGCGCAATCCCAGGAACACCGGGGCGCGCAAGCGTCCGTCTTCGGTCCAACTGGCG
>Ga0335070_10008656_pt1 | contig 11935 bp, 12 predicted proteins | sample Lox_Sample_13_FD_206722 | JGI IMG/M metagenome (GOLD analysis project Ga0335070, IMG submission 206722) | Soil microbial communities from Loxahatchee National Wildlife Refuge, Florida, United States - Lox_Sample_1.3 | ecosystem: Environmental > Terrestrial > Soil > Wetlands | place: USA...
GTCCCGTCCGGACGACGCGGCCGGTCTCGAGCACGTAGCCCCGGTGCGCGTGCTCGAGCGCGACCTGGACGTCCTGCTCGACGAGGAGGACGGCCGTCCCCTGCTCGTTGATGCGGGAAATGAGGTCGAGAAGGTGGTCGACGACGAGCGGCGCGAGTCCGAGGGAGAGCTCGTCGATCAGGAGGAGGCGTGGGCGTCCCATGAGGCCGCGTCCGATCGCGCACATCTGCTGCTCGCCGCCGGAAAGGCGCCCCGCCGGCTGCGCGCAGCGCTCCTTCAGCCGGGGTAGGAGCCCGAAGACCCAGTCGAGGTCGGCCTCAATGCCGGCCGGATCCTTCCTCGCGTAGGCGCCTTGAAGGAGGTTCTCCGTCACGGTGAGGCCGGCGAAGAGGCGCCGGCCCTGCGGCACCTGGATGACGCCGGCGTCGACGACCGCTTCCGGCGGCGCGGCCGTCAGGTCGCGGCCGGCGAACGAGATCCGGCCGGCCATCGGCGTGAGGAGCCGGGAGATCGTGCTGAGGAGCGTCGTCTTGCCGGCGCCGTTCGCGCCGATCAGGGCCACGATCTCCTTGCCCCCGACCTCGAGCGAGACGTCCCTGAGAATCTGGACGTCGCCGTAGCCGGACGAAAGGCCCTTCACGGAGAGGAGGGCGTCACCCGCCTCGGCGGGAGCCGCTTTCCGGAACTCGCCGGAAGGCACGAACGTGGCGCTCCCGTCTTCCGCGGCCCGGGCGCGCTGCGCGAACCGCTCGCCGAGGTAGGCCTCGATGACGTCGGGGCTCTCGACGATCTCCTGCGGCGGGCCCTCGGCGATCTTGCGGCCGTAGTGGAGGACGACGAGACGGTCCGAGATTCCCATGATCGCCTTCATGACGTGCTCGATCACGAAGATCGTGACGCCGCTCCGGTTGATCGAGAGAATGAGCTCCATCGCCTTTTCGATCTCGGACGCGTTCAGGCCCGCCATGACCTCGTCGAGAAAGAGGAGCTGCGGGTCCATCGCGAGAGCCTTCGCGAGCTCGAGACGCTTGAGATCCGGGATCGTGAGCGTCGTCGCCGCGCGGTCGCGTTTGTCGGCGAGCGAGACGCGCTCGAGAACCTCGTCCGCCCGGGCGCGGGCCTGCGCAGCCGACCGCGAACGGCCGCGGGCGCCGAACATCGCGCCCGTCGCGACGTTCTCGCGCACCGTGAGCTGCCGCAGGGGCTTGACGACCTGGAACGTCCGGGCCATTCCGAGGCGGCCGATCCGGAAGCTCGCCGTCTTCGTGACGTCCCGGCCGTCGAAGACGATCGACCCGGAGGTCGGCTTGTCGAGGCCCGTCATGCAGTTCACGAAGGTCGTCTTGCCCGCGCCGTTCGGGCCGAGCACGCCCAGGATCTCGCCGCGGCGGATCGTGAGGTCCACGCCGTCCACGGCCGCGAGGCCGCCGAACTTCTTCGTGATCCCCGTCGCGACGAGGATCGGCTCGCCCGGGATGCGGAGCGCAGGGGCCGGGGCCGCGCTCATCAGGTCACCCGGTGGGCGCGGACATTCGCGAGGAGGTCGGACGCCCGGAAACGCCTCTCGCCGGTCGCCCTGCGGCGCCCGACCACGGTCATGAGGCCCCGCGGGAGAAAGACGATGAAGAGGACGATGATGAGCCCGAGCACGGTGGGGTGGAGCTCGAGAAACCGGCCCCAGACGTACGTCGAAAGAAGCTGATAGATCGCGGCCCCGAGGACCGGCCCGGCCACCGTGCCAGCGCCGCCGATGATCGTGGCGATGATCATCTCGAGCGTGTAGTCGATCTGGAAGAAGTCGCCCGGCGTGACGTGGACGTTCTGGTAGGCGGTGATTCCGCCCGCCACGGCCGCGAACACGGCCGAGAGCGCGTACGCGAGGCCCTTGTAGAGCGTCGTGTCGATCCCGAGCATCCGCGCGGCGTCCTGGTCCTCGCGGATCGCGACGCAGCCGTAGCCGAGCTTCGACCGCGAGAACCACGCCGTGCACAGAACTCCGAGGATCACGAAGCCGAGCGCCGTGTAGTAGAAGAACTCGCCGTCGCTCCGGATCGGAAGGTCGATTCCGGTCGAGCCCTCGGTCACGCTGTCCCAGTTGTCCGCGACCTGCGCGAGCGCCTCGGCGACCCCGAGCGTCGCGATTGCGAAGTAGTGGCCTTTCAGCCGAAGGATCGGGAGGCCGAGGAGGATCGCGACGGCGCCGGAGACGAGCGCTCCCGCCGCGAGAGCCGGGAAGAACGGGACGTGCCACCTCCCGAGCATGAGGAGGCCGGTCGTGTATGCGCCGATTCCGAAGTAGGCGACGTTGCCGAACGCCGCGTAGCCCGTGTATCCGCCGATGAAGTTCCAGCCCTGCGCCGTCAGCGCAAGAAGGAGAAAGCGCGTGTACGTCAGGAGCCGGTAGCTCGAGACGAGCTTCGGGAGTGCGAGACAGAGCCCAAGGGCGAGGAGCGAGCCAAGGACGGCGACGCCCTTTCTCACGCCGGCTTCCCGGCGATTCCCTGCGGCCGGAAGATGAGCAGGATCACGAGGATCGCAAACGTCACGGCGCGCGACAGAGAGGGCCAGCTCGCGCCGACGAAGACGTCCACGAACGCGTAAACCGCAGCGCCCAAGACGACGTTCGCGACGTTTCCGAGCCCCCCGAGAACGCAGATCGCGAACGCGCGCTGCGTGTAGGTTCCGCCCAGATTCGGGTCGAACGGCACGATCATCGAGAGGAGCGAGCCGGCGGCGCCGGCCATGGCCGCACCGATCGCGAAGGTGGAGGCGTAGACGGCCGCGACCTTGACTCCCGTGAGGCGCGCCGCGTCGATGTCCATCCCGGTCGCGCGGATCGCGCGCCCGGTGCGCGTGCTCTTGAGAAACCAGGCGAGGGCCGCGACGAGGACCATGGAAACCGCGAGGGCGCCGAGACGGGCATACGGGATCCGGGCCGGCCCGAGCGTCAGGCCCGCCCCGCTGTAGCCGGTCGTGACCGAACGCAGGTCGGCCTTGAAGAAGAAGTTGATGAGGTTGACGATGAGGAGCTCGAGCCCGAACGTCAGGAGAAACGTCGCGAGGAGCGGCGCCCGGATCACCTGGTTCACGAGGCCCCGCTGAAGGATCCAGCCGAGCGTGAAGAGAACGAGCATCGAGACAGGGATCGAGAGGAACGGGTCGATGTGCAGGAGCTCGTGCAGGAAGAACGTGACGTAGGCGCCGAGGACGATGAACGCCCCGTGTGCGAGGTTCACGATGTTCATGATCCCCCACACGAGAGAGAAACCGAGCGCGACGAGCGCGAGAATCCCGCTCAGGAGGACCGCGTTGACGACGATCTGCCCGAGCTCGCCGGAGCTCACTTCCGCTTGTCCCAGGGCACCATCGGGTAGATCGCGTCCTTCTCGGCGACGCTCGGCGGGAAGACCGTGTACTTGCGGCCGTCGGGCTGGAGCTGCTCGACGGCCATCGGCTTGTAGACGTTGATGCCGCGGCTGTCGAACTTGACCTGCCCGTAGAAGGTCATCATGTCGAGCGAGGCGATCGCGTCGCGGACCTTGACCGGGTCGAGGGAGTTCGCCTTCTCGATCGCGCGCCAGAACGCGAGCGCCGCGGCGCTCGACTCGGCGACCTGGTACGGGATGTCCCGGTACTTCGGGTTTTTCGCGCGGAACGCCTCCGCGTACGCCTTGGGAGTCTTCCACGGGTCGTCGCCGTTGTACTTGAGGGCCTCCGTCCATTGGGTCGCCCCCAGGATGTAATCGGCGCTGCCCTTGAGATTGTCCCGAAACTCGGGAGAGGACGGCCCGACCGAGAAGCCCATCGCCTTCGGCGAGACGCCGAGGTCCCGCGCCTGCTTGACGATGAGGAGCGAGTCCTGGAGGTGGCCGGCGCCGAGGATCACGTCCGGGTTCTTCGCCTTGATGTTCGTCAGAAGGGCGCTGACGTCCTGCGTTCCGCTGGGGTAGAGCTCCTGGTAGACGACCTGCAGCCCCTTCTCCCTTGCGTAATCGGCGCCGCCGGACGCGACCTCTTTCGAGAACGGCTCGTTTTCGCCGAGGACGGCGACCGTGCGGACGTTCTTGTCCTTCGAGAGGACGAGGTCCACGACGCCCTTCAGGTAGAGCTTCGCGGGAGACAGGACGGCGAAGGTGTACCGGTACCCCTTGCTGAAGATCGACTCGGCCGAGCCGTTCGCCTCGATCATCGGGATCCGGTACTTCTCGCAGATCGGCGCGGCGGTTCCCGACGGCGCCGACCCGTAGGGGCCGAGGATGAACGAGACCTTGTCTTCGTTGATGAGCTTCTCGATGAGCTGGGCCGTGCGCTCGGATTTCGACTCGTCGTCGTAGTACTTGACGGAGACCTTGTATTTCTTCCCGCCGACCGTGATCCCGCCCGTCTCGTTGAGCTTGTCGACGAGAAAGTTGTAGCCGTCGCGCGTGTACTCGCCTTCCTTGGCCGTCTTGCCGGTCAGCGACACGGCCGCGCCGAAGACGATCGTGTCGGCCGCGGGGGCGCTGAAGGCGCCGAAGGCCGTCAGCAGAGCGAGGGCCGAGACCGCCGCGGTACGCTTCATCGGATGCCTCCTGAGACTGAGATGCTCTTGATGGGCGCGAACTATACCCGAGGGTTCCCTGGGCGAGGAAGGCGAGGATGAGCGATTTCGAGAGGTTCGTCGGTGTGTGGGAGCTCGAGGGAATCGAAGATAGAGAGAAAGATGGAGATTTCTTAGAAGGTCATAAGGCTGGGCGGCCGGCCGTCGGTTTCGAGAAGCCCGTGGGGCTCCTCATCTACCTCGCCTCGGGCGAGATGTCGGTCCACTTCGCGGGCGAATCCCGCGTTCATTTTCAAAGAGAATTCTTTCCGACGCCCTCGGAACTGGCGGCGGCGGGCGGCGCGTACGGCGGGTACGCGGGGCGGTGGGAGGTCGACGAGCCGCGACGCGAGGTCATCCACCTGCCGGAAGTCTCCTTCGTGCCGAACCGGGTGGGTGCGCGCGTCCGCCGCTCTTACTCGTTCTCAGAAGATCTTTCTCTCCTTTCCCTTCGTCCCATCGCGCTGTCGACGGGCGACGAGGCCCCGGACCGCGTCCTGCGCTGGAGACGGCGTCGCACCGGCGCGACGCCGTAAACTGGATCCGCCGTCGAAGGAGTCCGAGCATGCTCGCGCAGAAGAAGATCGCCGTCATCGGATCGGGAACCATGGGCCGGAGCATCGCCTCGGGCCTGCTGCGATCGGGAAAGGTCGCACCGAAAGCCCTGCGGGCGACGGCCCGCACGAAGGCGAGCGCCGAAAAGGTAGCGAAGGAGCTCGGCTTTCCGTGCACGACCGCGAACGCCGAGGCCGCGGCGGACGCCGACATCGTGATCCTGTGCGTCAAGCCGAAAGACGTCACAAGGGCCGTGGAGTCGATCAAGGGAAGGAGCCGGAAGGCTCCGCTCGTCATCTCGATCGCGGCCGGCATCAGCACGGGCTTCATCGAGGGAACCTTCGGAGATTCGACGCCCGTCCTCCGGGCGATGCCGAACACCCCGTGCCTCATCGGGAAGGGAATGACCGTGCTCTCGAAAGGAAGTCACGCGACCGACGCCCACGTCGCCCTTGCGACGGAGATCTTCGAGCCTCTCGGGAAAGTCCTCGAGCTCGAGGAGAAGCACATGGACACCGTCACGGGCCTGTCGGCGAGCGGCCCGGCTTTCCTCTACATCATCATCGAGGCGCTCGCGGACGGCGGCGTCATGCGCGGCCTGCCGCGGAGCGTCGCGACGACGCTCGTCGCGCAGATGACGCTCGGGGCGGCCGAGATGGTCCTGACGACGGGCCGGCACCCCGCGGCCCTCAAGGACGACGTGACGACGCCCGCGGGCTGCACGATCGCCGGCATCCTCGCGCTCGAGGACGGGCGAATCCGGTCGGTCCTCGCGCGCGGTGTCGAGACCGCGGCGAAGGTGGCCGGGGAGCTCGGGAAATAGGGCTCAGGCGCGCCCGGTCTCTTCGAGGATCGCGAGCGCGACCTCTTCGACGGCGCGGGCGACGGCGGGGGTGACGTCGGCGCCCGGGTCGACCTGCGCGGCTTCGATGCCGTAAACGGTCAGGGCCGCGGGCAAACGGCCGAGGATGCGCGCCGTCTCGATTCCCTCGGCGACGCCCGGCGTATGGGAGGAGACCCATCCCGCGTCGCCGGGGACGGGTCCCGCCGTCGCGTCGAAGCGGAAGACGGTTCCCGGAGAATGGCCGGAGCAAAGCGCGTCCACGACGACGACGCGGTCGGCCGGGCGCCAGTGCTCCATCAAAGACAGGCCGTCCCTCGTGTGCTCGACGGTTCGCACGCCGCGGCAGGCGTGGAGCCTCCGAGCCGCGAGGAGGCCCGCCGCATCGTCGCCGCGGAAGTCGTTGCCGACCCCGATGACGACGAGCGGCTCCACCTCAGTCCCTCTCGATCTTCAGCTTGAGAAAATGAGTCGCGCACGAGATGCACGGGTCGTGGTTCCGTACGACCTGCTCGCAGAGGAGCGTCAGACGTTCCTCGGCGACGTCGAGGTGGCCCTGGACGAAGCCGCGGAGGTCGGCCTCGATCGCCCGGATGTTCTGCGCGGTCGGAGGCACGATCCGGGCCTCCTTGATGAGGCCGTCTCCTCCGATCCGATAGCGGTGGAAGAGCAGGCCGCGCGGCGCTTCGGTCGCGGCGGCGCCCGTGGCCTCGCGCGGGACGAGCTCGACGTAGGAGGGCTCGGGAGGTTCGTACGACCGCAGGATCCGGAGCGCCTCGTCGATCGCCCAGAGCGTCTCGACGCAGCGGACGAGGATGCTCTTGAAGGGGTTCCGGCATTCCTTGCCGAGTCCCGCTTCCTGCGCGGCGGCCTGGATGGGGGCGCCGAGGCGGTCCCAGTTGAGCGTGTAGCGGGCGAGCGGACCGGTCTGGATGATGCCGCCGCCCTTGCGCAGCGCGTGGAGGGCGTTCGAACGCTTGACGTGTTCTTCCTCGAAATGACGCTCCCAGTCGGACGCCGCGATGTCGAGGCCCTCGCTCGAGACGATCCGGCCCTCGTTCAGCGGGTATTCCGACGGGTGGCGCAGCGCCACGAGCTCGTGACGGAGGTCGAACTCGGGGAACGTGAACGCCGAGGCCCACTTGAGGAGGGCCTCGGCCTCTCCGCGCGCCGCCTCGAGCTTCGGGACGAGCGGCGCGAGCTCGGCGGGCGCGGGCGCGCGCCAGAAGCCGCCGACTCGGACGTTCACCGGGTGGATCTCGCGTCCGCCGACGGCCGTGACGATCTCGTTGCCCGCTTTCTTGAGGCGGAGGCTGAGCGTGACGGCCTCGGGATGGTCCTTGGCCATGTGGAGGGCGCTCTCGTACCCGAGGAAGTCGGGCGCGTGGAGCATCGCCGCGTGGAGCACGTGGCTCTCGATCCATTCGCCGCAGTAGAGAAGGCGCCGGAGCGCGCGCACGCGAGGCCCGGGATCGACGGCGCAGGCGGCCTCCATCGCGTGAACGGAGCTCATCTGGTAGGCGACCGGGCAGATGCCGCAGATGCGGGCCGTGAGGTCCGGCGCCTCGCCGAGCGCGCGGCCTCTCAGGAAGGCCTCGAAGAAGCGCGGCGGTTCGTAGATGTCGAGCCGGACCTCCTGAACCCTGCCGGCGCGGACCCGCACCTTGAGGCCGCCCTCGCCCTCGATGCGGGCGAGGGCGTCCACGGTGATCGTCCGGACCTTACTCATGGAGTTCGCTCTCCTTCCGGAACGCCTCGGCGCTCGCGTTGAACGAGCGGAAGGCGCGCACGAGTTCCGCCGGCGGAGCTCCGAGGCCGCCCCAGAGTTCGGCGAGCGAGGCGGTGTTCGGCGACTCCATCGGCCCGAAGCAGGCGAAGCATCCGCGACCCCAGGACGGGCAGAGGGCGTCGCAGCCCGCCTGCGTGACGGGCCCGAGACACGGGATCCCGCGCGCGACCATCACGCACGGCGTGCCGCGCCGCTTGCACTCGAGGCAGACGCTCGACGCGGGGGTCACGGGCTTCCGGCCCGCGAGGAAGGCGCTCACGACCTCGAGGAGCTGGGGCTTCGCGATCGGGCAGCCGCGCAGCTCGAAATCGACGAAGACGTGGTCGCGGATGGGGGTCGACTTCCCGAGGACCTCGAGGAACTGGGGCGACGCGTAGACGGCCTTTGCGTATTCGCGGACGTCCGTGAAGTTCCGAAGCGACTGGATGCCTCCCGCCGTCGCGCAGGCGCCGATCGTGACGAGGAACTTCGCCTTGCGGCGGATCTGGTGGACGCGCTCGGCGTCGTGAGGGGTCGTGACGGAGCCTTCGACGAGGACGAGGTCCCACGGCCCCTTGCCGACGGCCCGCGAGGCCTCGAGGAAGTTGTCGATCGACACGGCGCCCGCGACCGCGAGGAGCTCGTCCTCGCAGTCGAGGAGCGAGAGCTGGCAGCCGTCGCAGGACGCGAACTTGAAGACGGCGAGGGTCGGCTTCGCGTTCTCCATTCAGAGCTCCCGCCGGGACATCAGGTGCATGACGTCCCGGCACGGAAACACGGCGCCGTCCCGGCAGATGAACTTCGGCCCGCACTGGCAGTGGCCGCAGAGACCGACGCCGCACTTCATGTTCCGCTCGAGAGAGAGCCAGATCCTGTCGGTCGGGACCCCGCGGCGCTCGAGCTCGAGGACGGTGAACCGCATCATGACTTCCGGGCCGCAGACCATCGCGACGGTGTGGTACGGATCGAACGGGACGCGCGGGATGAGCGTCGTGACGACGCCGACGTTGCCGCGCCATTCGCCCGTCGCCCGGTCCACGGTCACGTGGACCTCGAGGTCGAAGTCCCCGCGCCACTCCTTGAGCTGCTTGCGGAAGAGAATGTCGTCCGGCGTGCGGGCGCCGTAGAGGAGGACGACGCGCCCGTAGCGGTCCCGGTGGGAGACGACCTCGTAGAGGGCCGGGCGGAGGGGGGCGAGGCCGATCCCGCCCGCCACGACGACAAGGTCGCAGCCTCGCGCCTCTCCGACGGGCCAGCTCGTCCCGAACGGACCGCGGACGCCGATCGCGTCGCCGCGCTTGAGCTTCCCCATTCCCTTCGTGACGGCGCCGACGGCGCGCGTCGTGTGGACGAGCTTCTGCGGGAACTCCGGATCGCCGCTGATCGAGATTGGCACTTCGCCGATCCCGAGGACGTAGAGCATGTTGAACTGGCCGGGGGCGAAGGGGAACGTCCGGCCTCCCTGCGGGAGGAGTTCCAGCGTGAACGTGTCCGCCGTCTCGCGCTGCGTACGATCAACGACGCACGGGACCGGGACCATCGGGTCGGGCGCCGGTCGCGAAGCCGCAGCGACGGGCCGCGGCGCCTCGAGGACCGAGCTCACCGGCGCCTCCCGACCAGCTCGGCGGCGTAAACGTCGAGAAGCTGCAAGCGGGTCGCGTCGAGCCGTTGGCCGACGACGTCCGCGAAGCGCTTGAGGAGCTCGTAGCCGAGGTCGTGGTCTTCCTCGCACTTCTGCCTCAGGCACCGGCCGTCGAGCGCGATGACGCGCGTGAGCTCCTTGGCCAGAGCGCTGAAACGCCAGCGGTACGGCGGCACGAGCCAGGACCAGCCGAGGATTTCTCCGTCGGACACCGTCTGGATCGTGAGGACGCCCCGCGGGGGCGCGCTGACCTCCACGGCGGCCTTTCCGTGGCGGATGATGAAGAACCGGTCGGCTTCCGCTCCCTGGCGGAACAGGAACTGACCTGGCTGGAAGGTCTCGTTGCGGGCGCAGCCCGCCACGATCGCGATCTCCGCGCTGGTCATTCCCTTGAGGAAGGGGTGCTCCGAGAGGATTGGCTCGAGGTTCTCCATGGATCCTCCGTCAGGCGGCCGGCTCGTGCCGGCTTTCCTGAAGAATGCGGGCTTCCTCCGTGAGGTCGATCCCCGCGGGGCACCAGGTGATGCAGCGGCCGCAGCCGACGCAGCCGGTCTCGCCGAACTGGTCGACCCACGTCGAGAGCTTGTGCGTCATCCACTGGCGGTACCGCGACGAGGCGCTCATCCGGATGCTGCCGCCGTGGATGTACGAGAAATCCAGCGTGTGACACGAATCCCAGCGCCGGGTGCGCTCCGCGGACGCGCCCGTGAGGTCGGACGAGTCCTCGACGGTCGTGCAGAAGCAGGTGGGGCAGACCATCGTGCAGTTCGCGCACGACAGGCACCGGACGGCGATCTCCTCCCAGCGCGGGCTCTCGGCGCTGGCGTCGAGGAGGCCCCGGAGACCTGTGGCGTCGAGCTTCCGCCCCATGAGACCTTCGGCACGCCGCGTCGCCGCGCGGGCGGCCTCGAGATCGTAGGGATCGGCGGGTCGCGACGCGATCATCGCGAGGAGACCGGTGCCGCGCTCGGTGCCCGTCTCGATGAGAAAGTCGTGCCGCCCGTCGTCGAGAAGCTCCGTGAGGGCGAGGTCGTAGCCGCCGGCGGCGCGCGGGCCCGTTCCGACGGAGGAGCAGAAGCACGTGCTTTCCGCCTCGCCGCACTGGACGGCGACGATCAGCGCCCTCTCCCGGCGAGCACGGTACGTCGGGTCGGAGTAGGAACCGCCCATGAAGACCCGGTCCTGGCGCGCGATCGCCGCGAGGTCGCACGGGCGGACGCCGAGGAACGCGTCGGGCCGCGGGTCGGCGGCGCGGTTCTCCACGACGAGCGCTTTCTTCACCCGGGTCGCGCCGAAGAGCCGGAGCGCCGCCGGAAAGAGGAACTTCTTCCACGCGTGCGGCCCCACGGTGTACCCGAAGAGCGCCCGGTCGCCGCGCGGCCGGAGCCGGTAGCGGCCGTTCGTCTGTTCCTGCCCGACGCCTGCCGGGAGCTGGGCTACGGTGGAGATCTCGTCATAGACGATCGCGCCGTCCTTCACGGTCGGGCCCAGGAGCCGGTAGCCCGAATCCACGATGGCGGCGAGAAGCGCGGAAATTTCAGAGGCCTCGACCACGCGGGACGAGGCGCTGGACGCCTCCTTGGAGGCTTTCATGCAGTCCCTCCCGTATATTGCGTAGGCCGGGCGGAGCGGGGTGTCAAGTAATGCAGAAGGAGGAGACCCTGCCGGCCTCCTCAGACGCCGAGGTAGGCCTTCTTGACGTGCTCGTCGTTCAGGAGATCCTTGCCCGTGCCCTCGAGGACGATCCGGCCGTTCTCGAGAACGTAGGCGCGGTCGGCGACCGCGAGCGTCTTGAAGACGTTCTGCTCGACGAGGAGGACGGTCACGCCCGCCTCGTGGACCTCGGTGATGACGCGGAAGATGTCCGAAACGAGGATCGGGGAGAGGCCGAGGGACGGCTCGTCGAGCATGAGGAGGCGCGGCTTCGACATGAGGCCGCGGGCGATCGCGCACATCTGCTGCTCGCCGCCGGACATCGTCCCGGCCGCCTGCTTCTCGCGCTCCTTGAGCCGCGGGAAGATGCCGTAGACCTTTTCGAGCATCTCGGGCCGCGACTTCCTCGCGTCCGGCGTCAGCGCGCCGAGGAGGAGGTTCTCCTTGACGGTCATGTCCGGGAAAAGGCGGCGGGCCTCCGGGACGTGGGCGATCCCGAGGCCGACGAGGTCGTGAGGCTCGCGCGTGTGCAGCTCCAGCCCCTCGTACGTCACCGCGCCCTTGCGCGGCGTCAGGATCGACGAGATCGTGTTGAGGCTCGTCGTCTTGCCGGAGCCGTTCGCCCCGATGAGCGCGACGATCTCGCCCTTCTGGACGTTCAACGAGACGTCCCACAGCACCTGCACGTCGCCGTAGAACACGTCGACGTTCCGGACCTCAAGCATGCGCCGCTCCCAGGTAGGCCTCGATGACTCTCGGGTCGTTCGCGACTTCCGCCGGCGACCCCTCCGAGATCTTCTCCCCGTAACAGACGCAGAGAAGGCGCTGCGAGATCGACATGATGACGCGCATGTTGTGCTCGATGATCAGGATCGTGACTCCGCTCGCGTGGATCTT
>Ga0335070_10008657_pt1 | contig 11934 bp, 11 predicted proteins | sample Lox_Sample_13_FD_206722 | JGI IMG/M metagenome (GOLD analysis project Ga0335070, IMG submission 206722) | Soil microbial communities from Loxahatchee National Wildlife Refuge, Florida, United States - Lox_Sample_1.3 | ecosystem: Environmental > Terrestrial > Soil > Wetlands | place: USA...
GAGCGCCGTGATGAACGGCCGGCCGATCTCACCGGTCGGGCCGGTGACGGCGACCGTCAGCTTGGGCTTGGCGGCGCGCCTGGCTGGAGCCTTCCGCGCGGTGGTCCTCGGGGCGGGCGGCATGAGCCGACACTACTCCCCTGTTGCACCAGAGGGCACCGTGCGGATAGCGTCGGCCCGGGCCGCGCACCGGTCCGGATCTCTGGGAGGTGACACACGCATGCATCGCACCCTGCGGCGGCTCGTGCCCGCCGTGCTCGCTGTCGCGGCGCTCGGCGCCGCGGCCCCCGCCCACGCCGACAACTACGTCGCGCTCGGCGACAGCTACTCGTCCGGCGTCGGGACGCGCTCGTACACGCTCGACTCGACCTGCCAGCGAAGCGTCTACGCCTACCCGTACCTCGTCTCGCAGCAGCGCCCGAACACGAGCCTGAAGTTCGTGGCCTGCAGCGGCGCGAAGACCACCGACGTGATGAACAACCAGATCTCGGCAGTGACCTCGAGCACGAACATCGTCACGATCACGATCGGCGGCAACGACGCCGGCTTCAGCAGCGTCATCACGAAGTGCGCCGAGCCGTGGCCGGTCAACTGCGACGGCGACATCACGAGCGCGCAGAGCTTCATCACGAACACGCTGCCCGGCAAGCTCAACACGGTCTACAGCGCGATCAAGAGCCGCGCCGCCGCGAACGCGACGGTCGTCGTACTCGGCTACCCGCGCCTGTTCATGGGCGTCGACTGCAACGCCGGGACGTTCTTCAGCACCGACGAGATGACGAAGCTCAACGCGACCGCCGACCTGCTCAAGAGCGTCGAGTCCGCGCGCGCGGCCGCCTACGGGTTCAGCTTCAAAGACGCGATCCCTGCGTTCACCGGGCACGCTGTGTGCTCGAGCAGCGAGTGGCTCAACGGGCTCTCCAACCCGATCAGCGAGAGCTATCACCCGAACCGCACGGGCCAGGCATCCGGCTACCTGCCGCTGGTGCGCAGCGTGATCGGCTGAGGCTCGGGAAGCGCGACGACGGGCACCGGCACGGGCGGGGCCGGCGCCCCGCCGAGCGTCACCCTGACCCGCAGCCCGCCGAGCGGCGCGTCCTCGAGGGCCAGCCCGCCACCGTGCCGCGCGGCCTGCGCGGCGGCGATCGAGAGACCCAGTCCGCTGCCGGGGCCATGCGCGGCGCTGCCGCGTCCGAATCGCTCGAGGACCGCCTCGCGCTCGGCGACCGGGATGCTCGGGCCGTCGTCGTCGACGAGGATCTCCGCCGCCGCGCTGCCGGTGCGAGCGACGGTGACCTCGACGGTGCCCCCGGAGCGCCCGTGGCGCGCCGCGTTCTCGAGCAGGTTGTCGATGATCATGCGCAGGCTCTCGGGCTCGCCGGCGACGACCGGCCCGGACGCCGGCGCCTCCAGCCGCGCGTGCGCGTCGGGATGGCGCATGCGCAGCGCGGCGATCGCGGCGTCCGCCAGGTCGCCGAGGTCGACGGGCTCCACGCGCGCCGGTGGGCCGGCCTCGCCGCGCGCGAGCGCCTGCAGCTGCTCGACGAGCGCGGCGAGGCGGTCGGCGTCGCGGCGCGCCTCCTCCACCGAGCCGGTCGCGAGGTTCGCCTGCAGGCTCGTCAGCGGCGTGCGCAGCTCGTGCCCGGCATCGGCGGCGAAGCGCCGCGCGCTCTGCAGCGCGGCCTCGCGGCCCTGCGCGGATTCCTCAAGGCGCCCGAGCATCGCGTTGAGGTCGCCGGCGAGCGCGTCGACCTCCTCGGGGCCGCCGCCCGACGGCACGCGCACGCGCAGGTCCGCCGTGGTCGCGACCTCGCCGGCGGTGCTGCGCAGGCGCTCGAGCGGGCCGAGCGCAACCGCAACGAGTCCGCGCGTGATCAGCGCGGTCGCCAGCAGCGCGCCGAACAGCGAGGCGATGACCACGAGGCGCAGCCGGTTGGCGCGCGCCTCCAGGGACGCCATGCGCGCGGCGACCTGCAGCCGCGCGCCGCCCTGCAGGTTGCGCACGACGGTTCGCCAGTCCTGCCCGGCGACCGTGACGGTGCGCGGGGTCGTGGACGCCGCCGGGAGCGGGAAGCGGGCGGGGACGAGCGCGCCGCCGCTGTAGGTCACGCCCGCGGCGGTGACGACGCGCGCGAAGCGGTCGGCGCCGGGATCGAGGGGGCCGCCGCCGCGCCCGCCGCCGGCGGCGAACGCGTCGGCGCCGGGCGGGCCGGGCACCAGGCCGGCGCCGCCGGGGAACGCACGCGGCTGGCCGACCACACCGCCGGCCGGGCCGCTCAGGCGCTGGGCAAGGCGGGTGAGGTCGCGGTCGAGCGCGTTGCGGTCCGAGCGCGTGCTGGCGAGCACGACGGCGATGCCGGCCACCGCCAGCGCGCCGCCCACGGCGGCGACCGCGGCGAGCGTCACGCGCCCGCTGAGCGAGTGCGGCCACCTCACGGCGCGCTCACATCGCGCAGCACGAACCCGACGCCGCGCACCGTGTGGATGATGCGCGACTCGCCGCCGGCCTCGAGCTTGCGGCGCAGGTAGCTGACGAAGACGTCGACGACGTTGCCGTCGGCCGCCCAGTCGTAGCCCCAGACGAGCTCCAGCAGGCGCTCGCGCGAGAGCACGATCCCCGGGTTGAGGGCGAAGACCTCCAGCAGCTCGAACTCGCGGCGGGTCAGCTCCACCCCGCGCCCGGCGCGGCGCACCAGGCGCGCGGCGGGGTCGACGGTCAGGTCGCCGACGATGATCGGCGCCGGCCGCGCGGCGCCGCCGTTCGCCGGGCCGTCGGCCGCGTCGCCGGCGCGCCGCAGCAGGGCCCGGAGCCGCGCCACCAGCTCCTCGACGGCGAACGGCTTGACGAGATAGTCGTCCGCCCCGGCCTGCAGCCCCGCGACCCGGTCCTCGACCTCGTCGCGCGCGGAGAGGATGAGGATCGGCGTGCGCACGCCGTCCGAGCGCAGCCGGGCGCAGACCGCGCGTCCGCCGAGGTCGGGCATCGTGACGTCGAGGATGACGGCGGCGGGCGGCTCGCGGGCGACGCTCGACAGCGCCGCGCGCCCGCCGTCCGCCGTGGAGACGCTGAAGCCCTCGGCGCGCAGGACGCGCTCGAGGGCTTCGCGGATCGCGGCGTCGTCGTCGACGACGAGAACGAGCGGGCTGTCGGTCACCGTCCCCGGCTCATCGTGGGCCCCGTCAGCTGAACGAGGCGCCGGCGGCCGCGTTGCCAGGCGGCGCGTACGTCGCGCCGGCGCCCGAGCCGGTCGCCGGCGGCGGGCCGCCGTAGAAGCCGCGGCGCCGCAGCCCGCCGTGGCCACGGAAGAAGTCGTGCCCGGGACCGCCGGGCCCGAACCCGTGGGGGCCGCCCATGCCCGGGCCGCCGAAGCCGAATCCGAAGGCGAGGCCGAGCGGCACCGGGTTGGCCTTGAGGGCGGCGGTGAGCTTCGACTCGTCGACACCGAGGAGCCCGGCGAGATCGGACAGGAGCTTGGCCTGCTCGGCCTTGCGCTTGGCCTGCTCGGCCTTGAACTGCTGCTGGAGCTGCTGCCAGCTCGGCGGCGTCCCGGACTGCTGCGACTTGTGGGCCCAGTCCCCGAAGCGCGGCGCGGGGAGATTCGAGCGGTCGCACGTGAGCGGGTTGGCCTGGCAGGCCTTGATGGCGTCGGCCTGGGCCTGCGTGAGCTCCTTGTCCTGCACCTTCTGCGCGAGGACCTGGTCCTCGAGCGTGGCGAGCGAGGACGTCAGCTTGTCCGTGGTGACGCCGAGCGCCGCGGCGAGCTTGGCGAGCTGGGCATCGCGCCGGGCCTGCATCGCCTTGAGCGCGTCCGCCTGCGTGGGCGGCGGCGTGCTCTGCGTCGTCGTGGTGGTGGTGTCCGCGCCGAGGCCGACCGTGGCCAGGACTGCGGCGGTGGCGAGCGCCGCGAGCACCGCGGCGAGAAGCGCCTTCATGTGGTGGAGACCTCCATGCGGGTGGTACTGGGCGACGACATCGTGTCGGAGCGCTCTTCAGGAATCCTGAGAACACGTCGAGCGTAGCGCGCCCGTGAACGGGACCTTGCACGCCGTCCTGCCTGCGGCCTAGCGTCGCCGGCGTGCTGCACGAGGTCAGGAACGCCGCGTTCGTGCCGGCTGGCGGGCGTTGGAGCCGGCGCTGGCGCCTGCAGGCCGGCGCCACGCCGGTCACCGCGCCGATCCCGCGGCGCGCGGTGCGCGCGCACGCGGCCCTCCAGCGCGAGCGCCCGGTGCTGCTGGCCGCGGACGGCCCGCGCGGCTGGTGGTGGTTCCGCGACCGCATCTACCGGGAGGACGACGGGCTTCGCGCCGAGGACGTCCGCGCGCTGGCGCTGGAGCGCGAGCGCCGGCGGGCGCGGGCGCTCGAGCGTGCTCATGCGCTGATGACCGCCGAGCCGCAGACCGCGGCCGGGCGGCGCGCAGGGCTGACGCGCGCCGTCAAGCAGGCCGTCTGGGAGCGCTGCGGCGGTCGCTGCACCGAGTGCGGCGCCACCCAGCTGCTCGAGTTCGACCACGTGATCCCGCTCGCCTTGGGCGGCAGCAACACGGAGCGCAACCTGCAGCTGCTGTGCAGCGACTGCAACCGCTCGAAGGGGGCCGCGCTGTAGTTCTCCGTCCGGCTCGGCGTGACGGCCGCGGGGGTAGAGTCGCGCCATCGCCGCCGCCGCCAGCAGCCCATCGCGCGCCGCGCTCGTGCCGGACGCGCGCTCGATCGACGTGGCCTGGGGGCCGGTCGTCGCGGCCGGGGTCGCGGTCGGCGCCGCGTCGCTGCTCATCCAGCACGCGCTCGGCTACGACGCCTGGGCGTGGATGGTCTGGGCGCGCGAGCTGCTGCACGGCACCTTCCGGACCGCGGGCGGGCCGGCGTTCAAGGCGCTGCCGGTGATCGCCGCCGCGCCGCTGACGCCGTTCGGCGACCTCGCGCCGCTCGTGTGGCTCGCGGCGATGCGCGCGTGCGCGCTGCTCGCGCTCGTCGTCGCCTGGCGCGCCGGCGCGCGGCTCGGGGGGATGCTCGGCGGGGTGGCCGCCGCGGTGCTCGTGGCGATCGGGCCCGACCTCTACCGCACCGCACTCTACGGCTCGAGCGAGCCGCTGCTCGTGCTGCTGGTCCTGCTGGCCGCCGACCGCTACCTCGCAGGCGTCGAGCGGGCACCGATCGCGCTGCTCGGCGTCGCCGGGCTGATCCGGCCGGAGCTGTGGCCGCTCGTGATCGTGCTGGCGCTCGCGGTGACGGTCCGCCATCGGCGCTTGGACCCGCTCGTCGTGGCCGCAGCCGTGCTGCCGCCGGTGATCTGGCTCGGGCTCTCGATGGCAGGCGGGGGCGCAAGCAGGGTGTTCCACGCAGCGGCGCCCGAGCTGCTGTGCTCCGGATGCGCGCTCGCCACGCTCCCGCTGCGCGCAACGCTCAACCTCAATCAGCCGACCGACGCGCTGGGCGTCATGCGCCGCCTGACCGAGGCGCTCGTGCTGCCCGCGCTCGTGCTCACGGGCGTCGGGATCGTCGTCGCCGCACGCCGCAGGCTCACGCGCCCGCTCGTCATCGCGTGCTTCGCGGGGGCCTGGATCGTGATCGTCGCCGCAATGGCACAGGCCGGATACACAGGCTCGCGGCGTTACCTCGTCGGCCCAGCGGCGCTGCTCGCGCTGCTCGCCGGCGGTGGGCTCGCGCTGGTCGTGCATGCGCTGCGTGACCGGCCCGCGCGGATCGCCGTCGCCGTGGCGATCGGCGTCGTCGTGCTCGTCGCGGCGGCGCCCACCCTGCGCAGCGATGCGCGGCTGGTGGGCACCGCGAGGGGGGTGGAGCGCGAGCTGAGCGACCTGCGCGCCGCCGTCGCGCTCGCCGGCGGTCGCCGCGCGGTGCTCGCCGTCGGCCATCCGGCCGTCAACCCCGTCGCGCAGACCGCCTTGGCGTGGGACCTGCACGCGCCGCTCACGAGTGTGCAGGCGACGTGGAACTCGACGCGCCGCAGGCCTCACTGGTCGCCCCCGGCGATCGTCTTCCGCGGGCCCGAGCACGACTTCGGGCCGGCGCCCGCGATCCCGCGAGGCCGCCCGGTCCGGCGCGTCGGGCGCGCCGGTGGGTGGCTCGTGCTGCGCAGCTGATCAGTCGGCGACGTGCACGACGAGCTTGCCCGTGTTCGTTCCGTCGAACAGCTGGTTGAGCGCCGTCGGCGCGGACTCGAGGCCCTCGACCACCGTCTCGCGGTGCTGCAGGCGGCCCTCGGCCATCCAGCTCGCGAGCTGCCGCGCACCCTCCTCCCAGCGGCCGAAGTAGTCGAGAATGAGGAACCCCTGCACGCGCGCGCGCCGGCTGATCAGGTTGCCGAAGTTGCGTGGGCCGGCCGGGCCCTCCGCGTCGTTGTAGCCGGAGATGAGCCCGCAGAGCGCGACGCGCGCGCCGATGTTCAGGCGCCCGAAGACCGCCTCCATGATCTCGCCGCCGACGTTCTCGAAGTCGACGTCGATCCCGTCGGGCGTGGCGGCGGCGAGCTGGTCGCGCCAGTCGGACGACTTGTAGTCGATCGCCGCATCGAAGCCCAGGTCCCCGGTCAGCCAGGCGCACTTCTGCGGGCCGCCCGCGAGACCGACGGCGCGGGCGCCGAGGTTCTTCACGATCTGCCCGGCGACCGACCCGACCGCGCCGGCGGCGGCGGAGATGACGACGGTCTCGCCCGGCTGGACGTCGGCGACGTCGGTGACGCCGAAGTACGCCGTCAGCCCCGTCATCCCCAGCGCTCCCAGGTGGGCGCTGAGGGGGACGCCGGCGTCGTCGGGGACGGGGAGCGCGGGGTGGGCGTCCGAGATCACCGCGTAGTCCTGCCAGCCCAGCAGCCCCTGCACGATCTGGCCCTCGCGGTAGCCGGCGTGCCGCGAGGCGACCACGCGCCCGAGCGCGCCGCCGCGCATGACCTCGCCGATCTGCACCGGCGGCAGGTACCCGGGGGCGTCAGTCATCCAGACCCGGTTCGTCGGATCCAGCGACAGCCACAGCACGCGCACGAGCGCCTCGCCGTCGCCGAGCTCCGGCACCGGCACCTCGGCGAGCTCGAAGTCCTCTCGCCGCACGCGGCCTTCGGGGCGCTGCTTGAGCAGGAAGCGGCGATTGACGTCGGGCATGCGGGGAACCTCCGGGAGCGTGGCGGGACCGGTGCGCACACTACATGCCGCCTGCCGGCCCGCTCAGGGCGAGAGCCGCTCGATCCGCCAGTGCTTCCCCGTCTCGTCCTCCCGCACGTAGACGAAGCGGTCGTGCAGGCGGAACTCGCCGGCCTGCCAGAACTCGATCGCGTCGGGCGTCAGCCGGAAGCCGCCCCAGTGCTCGGGGCGCGGGACGCCCTCGCCGGGGTAGCGGGCGTCGGCGGCGGCGACGGCGTCCAGCAGCTCCTCGCGGCCTGAGATCGGCTGGCCTTGGCGCGAGGCGTGCGCGCCGAGCCGCGAGATCCGCGGGCGGCTCTGGAAGTACGCGTCGGAGTCGGCGTCGCTCGTGGGCTCGACGCTTCCGTGCACGAGGATCTGGCGGCCGAGCTCGCGCCAGTAGAAGAGCAGCTGCGCGCGCGGGTTCTCGGCCAGCTGGCGCCCCTTGAGGCTCTCGCGGTTCGTGTAGAAGCGAAAGCCGTCGTGGCCCGCCCCGCGCAGCAGGATCGTGCGCGCCGACGGGCGGCCGTCGGCGCCGGCGGTCGCGACCGTCATCGCGTTCGGGTCGGTCATGCCCGTCGCCTCGGCCTCGGCGAGCCAGCGCACGAACTGCTCGATGGGGTCGTCGGCGAGCGCGTCGCGCGTGAGGGCGGGGCTGGCGTCCGGCATGAGGGCGAAGCCTACGGGGCGCGCGCCGCAGGCTGGTGCCAGCCCCAGACCGGTTTCGGGGGGCGGCCGCATGGCGGCGGGCGCGGGCCGCGACTACCGTCCGGGCATGCTTCGAATCCCGCTCGCCATCGCCGCGTGCGCGGTCGCGCTGGCAGCCGCGCCGCCCGCCGCGCAGGCCGCGCGCTCCGCCGTGCCCGTCTCTGTCGGCAAGCCCGGTGACGTGCTCGTGCTGCGCGGCCACGTGAGCCTCCTGCCCGGGCAGAGCGCGCGGACGATCGGGATCGTCGACGGCGACGTCGACATCGCACGCGGCGCGACCGTGACCGGCGACGTCCTGGCGGTCGACGGCACCGTGCGCGTCGCCGGCGTCGTGCGCGGCCATGTGGTCACCGTCGGCGGCCGCGCCCTGGTGGCCAGCAGCGGCGTCGTGCGCAAGGGCATCGTGTACGGGTCCGACGCGCCGGTCCTCGCGCCGGGCGCGCGCGTCAGCGGCAGCGTCAAGCGGATCGACGTGCACGTCGGTCGCCTCGCGCCGTTCATCTCGGGCGTGCTGTGGTGGATCGCGGTGAGCATCTCCTCGCTCGTCCTCGGCCTCCTCTTGCTGCTCGTCGCGCCCCGCGCCGCCGACGCGACGTTCGAGCGCATGCGCAGCGGCTGGGGGCCGGCGATCGGGATCGGGTGCGCGGCGTTCCTCGGCCTGCCGGTCATCGGGGTGCTCGCGCTTGCCACGATCGTCGGGATCCCGTTCGGCATCGGGTTGCTGCTCGCGCTGCTCCCGCTCGGGGCGCTCGGCTACGTGACGAGCGCGTGGCTGCTCGGGCGCCGCCTGCACGCCGACGGGCGCCTCGTCGCCTTCATCGTGGGCTGGGGCATCCTGCGCGGCCTGGCGCTGCTGCCGCTCCTCGGGCTGATCGTGTTCCTCGCGGCGATGGTCTTCGGGCTCGGCGCGCTGACCTGGACACTGCTGCAGACCGGACGGGACACTCGGGACGCGCGCGCCGCAAGCGCCGCGGGCGGCCCCGAGTCCCCCACCGCACCCGCCATCTGACACCGCGAACGTCCCGGAAGGCCCCGCATAGGCGGCAGCCAGGGACGCTCGGCGGGGTGGGGCCGGAGCTTCCGTGCGCTTTCGGCAGGTTTGTTGCGGGGGTCAAGGCGCTTACCGCAGCGCCGATGCAGGCGCCATGTCGACCCAGCTGCTGTCTCATCCGACTCGTCCGCGCGGCATCCCGCGCGGCGTGACGTCGTGGCGCACGCGCCCGTTCAGCCGCGAACTGGTGGCGACCGAGGTCGCCGAGCTCGCCGGGCGCCGCGACGTGCTCACCTTCCTGCGCCGGCGCATGCCGATGGGCCGCGGGACGATCGACCTGCTGACCGTCGGCCCCGGCGGGATCACCGTCGTGAACGCGCTGCTCGTACGCGGCTCGACGCTCACGGTCGCGCGCGGCGGGGGCGGGTTCGCGGAGCCGCGTGGCCAGCGACTGCTCGCCGGCGACCGCGATCACACCGCGGCGGTCGACAACCTCGAGCGCGAGGTCACGGCCGTCCGCCAGGCGCTGGCAAGCGACCTCGGCGGCCTGGTGCCCGCGGTGCGCGGCGCGCTGTGCCTGCCGGAGGCGACCGACCTGCCGCCGTTCGCGTTCCTGCGCCTGCACGAGATCGTGATCGACGGGCCGGAGGCGATCGCCTACCTGGCCGCGCGCTCGGGTGAGCTGACGCACGAGCAGGTGCTGCGCACGGCGCGGCGCCTGGAACGCGCGTTCCCCCGCCGCTAAAGAAGGCCTTTCGAAAAGCCGCGCGGCGTGGATGCCCGCATCCACGCCCCGCGTCTCGTTTCGAAACACCTTCTGAACCTGTAACCCCGAAGCCCCGCCGGGCCTATCTTCCCTGCATGGGGCTGCGCCCTCGCCGCCCCGTCAGGCCCGAATCCCGGCGATGACCCTCACCCACATTCCCGGCGTCGACGACGTCCTCGGCGGCTGCCGGCTCGACCGCCTGGCCGCCCGCGGCGGCATGGGCGTGGTCTACGAGGCCACGCAGCTCGCGCTCGGACGGCGCGTCGCCGTGAAGGTCATCTCCCCGCAGCTGGCCGACGACCCGGAGTTCCGCGAGCGCTTCGGGCGCGAGGCGCGCGTCGCCGCCTCCGTCCACCACCCGAACATCGTCGACGTCTACGACGCGGGCGAGCAGGACGGCGTGCTCTACCTCGTCATGCGCTTCGTCGACGGCGTCGACCTGCGCACGGTGCTGCGCGGCGAGCCGCGGCTGGCGCCCGCGCGTGCGGTGCGCATCGTCAGCGACGTCGCCGACGCGCTCGACGCCGCCCATGCGGCGGGGCTCATCCATCGCGACGTGACGCCGTCGAACATCCTGCTCAGCGGCGCCGGCCCAGACGAGCGGGCCGCGCTGACCGACTTCGGCCTCGTCAAGCACGTCGACTCGCAGGGCGCGACGCGCACCGGCACGTGGTTCGGGACGCTCGCCTTCGTCGCGCCGGAGGCGCTGCGCGACGACCCCGTGGACGGGCGCGCGGATGTCTACGCGCTCGGGTGCCTGCTGTACCGGATGCTGACCGGATCGGTGCCGTTCGCCCGCGACAGCGACGCGGCGACGATCGCCGCCCATCTGCACGACGCGCCGCCGCGCCCGTCGCAGGCCGCCGGCGTGGACCCCGCCTTCGACGCCGTCATCGCGCGCGCGCTGGCCAAGGAGCCGGCGGACCGCTACGCCAGCGCGGGCGCGTTCGCGCAGGCCGCGCAGGCCGCGCTCCGCGGCGAGGACGTCGATCCCGCCTCGGAGCGCACCGCGATCGCCCACGGCGCGACCGCCGAACCAGGCCTCGCCCCCGACGAGGACGTGACGCGCCGCGTCCCGCCGGCCACCGAGGCCACGCGCGTGGCGCCCGCCGCAGCGCGCCCCGCGCCGCGCCACCACGCCGCCGCGCCCAAGCCCGCCGCCGCCAAGCCGCCGCGGCGCACCGGCACGCTCCTCGTCATCGCGCTGTTCGCCGCACTCGTCGGCGGCGCCGCCGCGATCGCGATCAACCAGGCGGTCAACCCCCAGTCCCCGCGGCGCCCGGCGCGACCGCTGCCCAAGACCCCCATCCGCCCCGCGCTCGAGCCCTACCAGACGGCGGCGTACAGCGCCCAGGTGCCGCGCTCGTGGAAGACGGTCGCCGACGACGTCGACGAGGGGGACTACGTCGAGAGCCACTGGCGCGCCCCCTACCCCGGACACGCCGAGCTCGCGATCGTCTACCGCACCGGCTCCACCGTCGCCCCGGACCGGATCGCCACGGCGGCCCGCGGGCGCATGGCCGCCGATCCGACCTACAGCGAGGTCGCCTTCGGCCCGATCAGCCTCAACGGCGACGACGCCCAACGCTGGGTCTACGGCGTGCAGGGCCAGGCGCGCGTCAACTGGTACCTCAACCCGTGCGGCACGAGCATCGCGGTCTACGGATCCTCGCGCCCCAGCGAGTTCCTGCGCTGGGCACCGACGTTCCGCGCGGTGGCCGCCTCGGTCCAGCCGAGCTGCTCGTAGTCCCCGTCCGCCGACCGGCTCGTCGCGGTACCGTCGCGCGATGCGACTGCACCCGCTGCTGGCCGGGGAGATCCGCCTGGCCCGCGACTTCTTCGTGCCGCCCGATGGCCCGCTGGGCCCGATCCGCGGCATGCTCTCCCAGCCCCTGCGCCGCGAGACGGTCTGGGCGCCGGTGCCGGTGTTCCTCATCGAGCACCCCGTCCAGGGCCCGGTGCTCGTCGACACCGGCTACGCGCGTGATGCCGCCGGCGGGGTCACGCGGACGATGGGCCGCGCGAGCGCGATCATCTTCGACCACCGCCCTTACGACCTCGACGCGCTGCTCGGCCGCGCCGGCGTGCGCGCGGGTGACGTGCGCACCGTCGTGATGACGCACCTGCACACCGACCACGTCGCCGGCCGCGAGCGCTTCCCCGGCGCGACGTTCGTCGCCGACCGGCGCGAATGGCTGGCGGGCGACAGGGGTGGCCACGGCCTCTCCAGCGGCGGTTACGTCACCTCGATGATCCGCCCGATCACGCGCCGCGAGCTGGTCGACTACGACGGCCCGCGCGCCGCCCCGCTCGGCCCGTTCGAGCACACGGTCGACCT
>Ga0335070_10008659_pt1 | contig 11933 bp, 11 predicted proteins | sample Lox_Sample_13_FD_206722 | JGI IMG/M metagenome (GOLD analysis project Ga0335070, IMG submission 206722) | Soil microbial communities from Loxahatchee National Wildlife Refuge, Florida, United States - Lox_Sample_1.3 | ecosystem: Environmental > Terrestrial > Soil > Wetlands | place: USA...
CGCAGTGGAAGGGGCACTACGCGGGTGTGGAGGCGATGACGGTCGCGGTGATGGGCTGCGTGGTGAACGGGCCCGGCGAAAGCAAGCATGCCAACGTCGGCATCAGCCTTCCCGGGTCGGGCGAGAACCCGGTGGCGCCGGTGTACGTCGACGGTGCCAAGACCGTCACACTGAAGGGCGAGAACATCGCCGAAGAGTTCCAGCAGATCGTCAGCGACTACGTCGCCCGGACCTACGGGGCCGCGGTGAAGCCGCCGCGCACGCAGCCGGCCGCCGCCGCGCACTAGGCCGGCGGCTGTCACGGCGAAGACATGTCACAGACCATTCAAGCCATCCGCGGCATGGCCGACGTGCTGCCCGAGCACGCGCCGCTGTGGGAGCGATTCGAGGACACGGTGCGCGGCTGGCTGCGCGCCTACGGCTACCGCAACATCCGCATGCCGATCGTCGAGCGCACCGAGCTGTTCGTGCGCTCCATCGGCGAGGTCACCGATATCGTCGAGAAGGAGATGTACACCTTCGTCGACCAGCTCAACGGCGAGAGCCTGACGCTGCGGCCGGAAGGCACGGCCTCGTGCGTGCGCGCAGCGATCGAGCACAACCTGATCTACGGCTCGCCCCAGCGCTTGTACTACACCGGCCCGATGTTCCGCCACGAGCGCCCGCAAAAGGGCCGCTATCGACAGTTCCACCAAGTGGGCGTGGAGGCGCTGGGCTTTGCGGGGCCGGACGTCGACGCCGAGCACTTGGCAATGTGTGCGCGGCTGTGGAAGCTGCTTGGGCTGGATGACGTCCGGCTGGAACTCAACACGCTCGGCAGTCTGGAGGCCCGCCACCGCTACCGCGCGCGGCTGGTGCAGTACCTGGAGCGACATCACGACCAGCTCGACGAGGACAGCCGCCGTCGGCTGCGGACCAATCCGCTGCGCGTGCTGGACAGCAAGAACCCGCAGATGCAGGACATCGTAGCCGCTGCGCCGCGGCTGTACGACGATCTGGATGAGGACTCGCTGCTGCACTTCGAGCAGCTGCAGGGCATCCTGCGCGAGCTGAGCATCGAATACGAGATCAACCCGCGGCTGGTGCGGGGCCTCGACTATTACAATTACACGGTGTTCGAGTGGGTCACCGACCGGCTCGGTGCACAATCCGCGGTATGCGCAGGGGGCCGTTACGACGGCTTGTTCGCTCAGCTCGGAGGCAAGGCGGCTCCGGCGTGCGGATTCGCCATGGGCGTGGAGCGGCTGCTCGCGCTCATGGAGGAAGCGGCAGCGGCACATCAGGCCACTGCGCCCGATGCGTACGTGATCTTCAGCGGGGAGGGGACGCCCGTGGCGGCGTGGGGGGCCGCCGAAGGGCTGCGGGATGCCGGGCTGGAGGTGGTACTGCATTGCGGCGGCGGCAGCTTCAAGTCGCAGATGCGCCGGGCCGACGCGAGCGGCGCCCGTTTCGCCGTCATCATCGGTGAAACCGAAGTGGCGCAGGGCAAGATCGGAGTCAAGCCGCTGCGTGACGTCGGCGTGCAAGCCTTGATGGAGCTAGCGGACGCAGCCGGACTGATGAAGGACGCGCGCGCTTCGCAAGGATGAGGCGCGAGAATGTGCCTGGATGGGCTGAACAATCGTTTCCTCTCCCGTCGCGCGGGAGAGCTGAGGACTAGAGAGTCGACATGTACGACCTGGAAGAGCAGGAACAGATCGAAGCGCTGAAGGCCTGGTGGCGGCAACACGGCCGGTTAGTGGTCGTGGCAGTAGTGGCTGCAGCGCTGGCAGCGCTTGGGACGACCGGCTGGCGCTACTACCGCGCGCAGCAGAACGAGCAGGCCTCGCAAGTCTTCGCGGAGGTCGAGAAGGCCGCGCGCGGCAACAACCTCAAGCAGGTGCGCGAGCTGTCGACGCAGCTGGCAGACCAGTACGGCCGCACCGCCTATGCGGCGCTCGGCGCGCTGGTCGCGGCCAAGGCGGAGTTCGAAGCGGGCGATCTGAACGCGGCCGCGGCTCGCCTGGAGTGGGCCGCGGAGCACGCGCGCGACGACGAGACGCGGGCGGTCGCAACGCTGCGCCTGGCAGGCGTGCGTCTGGACCAGAAGAAATACGACGAAGCGCTCAAGCTCCTGGAGCAGCAGCCGCCCGACCCGTTCCTGTCCCTGTACGCCGATCTGAAGGGCGACGTGCTGGCGGCGCAGGGCAAGACGGCAGACGCACGCAGCGCATACCAGCGCGCGCTCGAAAAACTGCCGGCGGAGGGTCTATACCGTGCCCTGGTGCAGGCTAAGCTCGACGGCCTGGGTGGCGTGAAGCCCTAGCGGGGACGCCGTGACCATGCGTGCTTCCCGCCCCTATGCCCTGCCGGTGTGTCTGGGGGCATTGCTTGCAGCATGCTCGGGCTCGCCCGCGATAAAGCCTGCCGAGCTTACCAAGTTCACGCCCAGCGCCCAGGCGAAGGTAGTGTGGCGCGCGAGTCCCGGGCCTGCCAAGGGCTACATCTTCACTCCGGCGCTGTATCGAGGCTCGGTGTACGCCGCGTCCAGCAACGGATCGGTGGCGCGCTACGATTCGGGCAGCGGCAAACAGCTCTGGCGAGTCGACACCAAACACCCGCTTACCGGTGGGGTAGGTGCCGATGGCGATCGAGTGCTGGTAGGCACCAAGAAGGGCGACGTGCTGGCGCTGGACCTGAACGGCAAGACCGTCTGGACCAGCCGGGTCAGCTCGGAAGTGCTGAGCGCCCCGCGACTGGCGGAGGGAATGGTGATCGTGCGCAGCGGCGACGGGCGCATCGTCGCATTGGACGCCAAGGACGGCGCGCGCAAGTGGGAGTACAGCGCTTCCATGCCCCCGCTGCTTCTGCGCAGCGACTCCGGGGTGACCGTGGCGCGCGGAACTGTCTATGCCGGTCTGCATAACGGGCGCCTTGTCGCGCTCGGGCTGGCCGGCGGGAACGTCGGGTGGGAGGCCACGGTTGCGCAACCGAAGGGCGCGAACGAGCTGGAGCGCATGGTTGACGTAGCCGCGACACCCATCGTGGAAGAGGAGGAGGTGTGCGCGGTGGCGTTCCAGGGGCGGGTTGCCTGCTTCGACGCGGCCAAGGGGACGCTGCTGTGGAGCCGCGACGCCTCGTCGGCAGTGAGCCTGGGCGGCGACCCGGCCACGCTGTACATGACCGACGATCGCGGCACGGTGCAGGCGCTCGACCGTGCCACCGGAGCGACTTACTGGAAGATGGACAAGTTGTATGGCCGGCAGGTGAGCGCACCGGTCGTCGTCGGCCGCTTCGTGGCAGTCGGCGACTACCAGGGGTACGTGCACTTTCTCCACCGCGAGGACGGCGCCCTGGCCGCGCGCCTCGCCACCGACGGCAGCCCGATCGTCGCGCGCCCGCAACGCATCGGCGCGAACGTCCTGGTGCAGACGCGCGGCGGCAGCGTCTACGTAATCGCTGTCAACTGAGGCGGGGCCCGAACGGCACGCGCCCGCTCTCGCATGCTGCCCACGATCGCACTGGTCGGACGACCCAACGTCGGTAAGTCGACGCTGTTCAACCGGCTTACGCGCAGCCGAGACGCGCTGGTCGCCGACCTTCCCGGCCTGACGCGCGACCGGCACTACGGGCGCGGCCGCCTGGGCGGTAAAGCGCACATCGTAGTGGACACCGGTGGGCTGGAGCCAGGAGCGCGCGACGGGATCTTCCACGAGATGGCGCGCCAGTCCTTGCAGGCGGTGGACGAGGCGGACGTGGTGCTGTTCCTGGTGGACGGCCGCGAAGGGCTGACGCCATCGGACGAGGCCATCGCTCGCGAGCTGCGCAAGCGCGGCAGGCCGCTCACCGTGGTAGTCAACAAGAGCGAGGGGCGTTCCCGCGAAGCGGTCGCCGGCGAATTCCACGCGCTGGGCTTGGGCGAGCCGGTGGCGATCTCGGCGGCGCACGGCGACGGCGTGGATGCTCTGATCGAAGCGGTGCTGCAGCCGTTCCCGGCGCAGGAGCCGGTGCCCGAGCATGATCCGGGCCGCATCCGGGTAGCGGTCGTCGGCCGCCCCAACGTCGGCAAGTCGACGCTGGTCAACGCCCTGCTCGGCGAGGAGCGCGTCATCGCATTCGATCAACCCGGCACCACCCGGGACAGCATCTATATCGACTTCGAGCGCGGGCCGCGCCGCTACACGCTGATCGACACCGCTGGCCTGCGCCGGCGGGGCAAGGTGGAGGAGACAGCGGAGAAGTTCTCGGTGCTCAAGACGCTGCAAGCCATCGAGGACGCCAATGTCGTGATCCTCCTGCTGGACGCTCAACAAGACATCGTCGACCAGGATGCGCACATCGCCGGGTATATCCTGGATGCCGGACGGGCGCTGGTCGTGGCGGTGAACAAGTGGGATGGCCTGGACGAGGCGCGCCGCCAGCAGGTCAAGCGCGACCTGGAGCGCAAGCTGGCATTCCTGAGCTTCGCCCGCCTGCACTTCGTGTCTGCGCTCACCGGCCAGGGCCTGGGCGCCCTGCTGCCCTCGGTGGAAGCGGCGTATGCCGCCGCCATGATCAAGCTGCCCACCCCCAAGCTGACGCGAGCGCTGATCGACGCCGTAGGCCGGCAGCCCCCGCCCAGGGCCGGGCTGTTCCGCCCCAAGCTGCGCTACGCGCACCAGGGCGGCAGCAATCCGCCGATCATCGTCATACACGGCAATCAACTCAACGCGCTACCCGATAGTTATCGTCGATACCTCTCGCGTTGTTTCACGGAAACCTTCAAACTACAGGGCACGCCGCTGCGGCTCCAGTTCAAGGTGACGGAGAACCCTTATGCCAGAAGAAAGTAAGCTGCCTGCCCGGCAGTGGCACGGGCCGGAGAAATCAAGTAGAGTTAGCGGTCCGGGACGAACAAAACCAGGGGGGCCAATGAGCGCGAAAGGCCAGTTGTTACAAGACCCGTTCCTGAATGCATTGCGCAAGGAGCACGTGCCAGTGTCGATCTACCTGGTCAACGGCATCAAGCTCCAGGGGCAGATCGAATCGTTCGACCAGTATGTCGTGCTGCTGAAGAACACCGTGACGCAGATGGTGTACAAGCACGCCATCTCCACCGTCGTCCCGGCACGAGCGGTGAACCTCTCGACGGATCACTCCTCTGATAACTGAATCCGGCGCCAGGCGCCGCGTGGGTCCCCGGGCTTGCCGCGACCGTGCTGCGGCTTGGCGGCCGACTGCAGATCGCTGCCCCCGGCAGCGTGCCGTACTCTCAAGCCTGCATGTTTGAGCGCCATCGGGGCGGCGAGCGCGCCGTGCTGGTCAGTTTGGACCCCGGCGAGCCCGACTACGGGGTCAAGACCGCCGAAATTCGCGAGCTCGCCTCGAGCGCGGGCTTGCAGGTCACCGCGCTGCTGGGCGGCAAACGCCTGCGTCCCGACCCGGCGACCTTCGCCGGCAAGGGCAAGGTGTCCGAGCTCGCGGCGCTGGTCGCCGACCAGCATGCCGACGTGGTTATCTTCAACCACCAGCTATCGCCCGCACAGGAGCGCAACCTCGAACGCGAGGTCAAGTGCAAGGTGGTCGACCGGGTCAGCCTGATCCTGGACATCTTCGCCCAGCGGGCGCGCAGCCACGAGGGCAAGCTGCAGGTCGAGCTGGCGCAGCTCGAACACCTCGCAACCCGGCTGGTGCGCGGCTGGACGCACCTCGAGCGCCAGCGGGGCGGCATCGGGTTGCGTGGCCCGGGCGAAACCCAGCTCGAGACCGACCGGCGCCTGCTTGGCAAGCGGGTCAAGGTGCTCAAGGACAAGCTCGCGACCGTGCAGAAGCAGCGCGCGGTTCAGCGCCGGGCGCGGCGGCGTGCCCAGGTCGTGACGGTTTCCCTGGTGGGCTATACCAACGCGGGTAAGTCGACTTTGTTCAACGCGCTTACCAACGCACAGGTGTATGCGGCCGGCCAGCTGTTCGCCACCTTGGATACGACTAGCCGGCGCCTGTACACGCCGATGGGTGGCGAGGTTGTGCTCTCCGACACCGTTGGCTTCATCCGCGACCTGCCGCACACCCTGGTCGCCGCGTTCCGCGCCACGCTGGAGGAGACCGCGCAAGCCGACCTCCTGCTACACGTGGTGGACGCGGCCTGCGCCGATGCACAGGCTCAGATCGAGCAGGTAGACCTCGTACTCAAGGAGATCGGCGCCGGGGAGGTGCCGCAGATCCTGGTGCTCAACAAGATCGACCTCGCCGGCTTGTCGCCGGGGCTCGAGCGTGACCAGTATGGTAAGATCGTACGGCTGCGCGTGAGCGCCAGGAGCGGCGAAGGGCTGGATCTGGTGCGGCTGGCCGTCGACGAGTTCCGCTCCGGGGCTGCATTGTCCGAATCCTCCGATCGCGCAGTCGCATAAGCCGCGCGCTCCCGTGCACCACACCTGGAAAACGCCGGCGAGCCGCCGATAATCCATCCACGTCAAGCTCGAAGAACCAAGCGCATGGCATTGAATGATCCGCAGTGGGGCAGACGCGGGGGCGGCGGCGATGGCCCGCCGGACCTCGACGAGCTGTGGAACCGACTGCGGCAGAGGATCTCCGGTGTGTTCGGCGGCCGCGGCGGGCTGCGCGATGGCGGCGGGGCGGGCGGAGGGTTCGCCGGCGGCGCCTGGGTGATCGCCGCGCTGGTGCTCATCGTCTGGCTGGCCAGCGGGCTGTACATCGTCGACGCCAGTCAGCGCGGCGTGGTGCTGCGCTTCGGGAAGCCGGAACGCAACGCCGCCGGCACTGTGGTCACCACCATGCCGGGCCCTCGCTGGCATCTGCCCTGGCCGATCGAATCGGTGGAGATCGTCAACGTGAGCGAGGTGCGCACCATCGAGATCGGCTACCGCACCAACGTCAAGATGAAGGTGCTGAAGGAGTCGCTGATGCTCACGCAGGACGAGAACATCATCGACCTGCAGTTCGCTGTGCAGTACATGCGCAAGGACCCGGGGGACTACCTGTTCAACAACCGCTCGCCGGACGAGGCGGTGATGCAAGCCGCCGAGTCGGCGATGCGCGAGGTGGTCGGAAAGAGCACGATGGAGGAGGTACTGTACAAGGGCCGCGAGGACGTGCGGGCGGCCGCGCAGACGCGCATGCAGAAGATCCTCGACGAGTACCAGACCGGGATCAGCGTGAGCCAGCTCACGCTGCAACAAGCCCAGCCGCCAGAGCAGGTGCAGGCCGCCTTCGACGATGCGGTCAAGGCCAACCAGGACCGTGAGCGGCAGATCAACGAAGGCGAAGCCTACCGCAACGACGTGGTGCCCAAGGCCAGCGGCACGGCGTCGCGCCTGGTGCAGGAAGCCGAGGGCTATCGCCAGCGCGTCGTCGCCAACGCAGAGGGCGAGGCGGCCCGCTTCAAGTCGATCCTGGCGGAGTACAGCCGGGCACCGGCGGTGACCCGCGAGCGACTCTATCTCGAGGCCATGCAACAGGTCTATTCGAGCACTACCAAAGTGATGGTGGACCAGAAGGCCGGGGGCAGCCTGCTGCTCATGCCGCTGGAGAAGATCCTGCAGATGAGCGCGACCGGCGCTGGATCCACTGAAGGGAGCGACAAGGCGCCGGCGACCGACGTATCGCCCGCTGCGCCGCCCAGCGGCGACACACGCGCGCGCGACAATTTCCGCAGTCGCGAGAGGGAGGCGCGCCCGTGAGCTACCCGGCGAGGGGCCCCGCGCCAGCGGGGATCGACGGCAATGCGAATCGGGCGCAGCGGCCGACACGCGATGCGGCGCATGCGGCTCGATATGGAAGAGGCCGCCCCGTGAGCTACCCGCCAAGGGGCCTCGCGCCAGCGGGGATCGACGGCAATGCGAATCGGGCGCAGCGGCCGACGCGCGATGCGGCGCATGCTGATCCAGCTGGAAGAGGCCGCCCCGTGAGCTACCCGGCGAGGGGGGCCGCATGAGCCGGAACCTCACGACGCTGCTGATCGGCGCGATTGCCCTGCTGGTGCTGCTCAGCCTGAGCCTGTTCACCGTCGACCAGCGGCAGAATGCGATCGTCCTGCGACTGGGCGAGCCCAAGCGCGTCCTCAAGGAGCCGGGGCTGTATCTGAAGGTGCCCCTGCTGGACAACGTGCGCTTCTTCGATGTGCGCATCCTCACGCTGGACTCGGACGATGCGGAACGCATCCAGACCACCGAGAAGAAGAACGTCCTGGTGGACTCCTTCGTCAAGTTTCGCATTGCCGACGTGCTGCAGTACTACATCAGTGTCGGCGGCGACGAGGCGCGGGCCAAAATCCGTCTGGCGCAGACGGTCAACGACAGCCTGCGCGCGGAGTTCGGCAAGCGCACCATCCAACAGGTGGTCTCAGGCGAGCGCACGCAGATCATGGAGGAAGTGCGCCAGCGCGTGCACGAAGATGCGCTCAAGATCGGCGTCAGCCTGGTGGACGTGCGCCTCAAGCGTGTAGACCTGCCGCAAGAGGTGAGCGAGGCGGTCTACCGCCGCATGGAGGCCGAGCGCAAGCAGGCTGCCAACAAGTTGCGCTCGGACGGCTTCGCCGAGGCGGAGAAGACGCGTGCCGATGCCGATCGGCAGCGTGAAGTGATCATCGCGCAGGCCTACCGTGAAGCGCAGCGCATCAAGGGCGACGGCGATGCCCGAGCCGCCGCCATCTATGCACGCGCATTCGGCGAGAATGCCGAGTTTTTTGCGTTCTACCGCAGCATCGAAGCCTACCGGCAGAGCTTCCGGAACAAGAGCGACGTACTGGTGCTGGACCCGAGCTCCGATTTCTTCCGATATCTGAAGGACCCGGCGGGCCGGCGCGGGAAGTGATGGCCGGGTGCCAGACCCGCCCCGGGAAGGGACAACAATGAGCGCAACCTTGCTGGCGGCGGTCGCGCTGATGCTGGTGATCGAGGGGATCCTGCCGTTTCTCGTGCCGCGCGTGTGGCGCGACGTGTTCCGTCGCATCACCGAGCTTAGCGACGGCCAGATCCGGTTCTTTGGCCTTACCTCGATGCTGGTCGGCCTGCTGCTGCTGCTGCTCGTGCGCGGGGAGGGCTAGGCGGTGCGCCGCTGGCTGCTGCCGGAATATATCGAGGACATCCTGCCGGCCGAGGCGGCGCGTGTCGAGCGCCTGCGCCGCCGCATCCTCGACCTGTTTCATGTGAACGGCTATCAGCTGGTCATCCCGCCGCTGCTGGAATATCTCGAGTCTCTGCTCACGGGTACCGGCCACGACCTGGATCTGAAAACGTTCAAGCTCGTCGATCAGCTGTCGGGCCGCATGCTCGGCTTGCGTGCCGACATCACGCCGCAGGTGGCGCGCATCGATGCCCATCTGCTCAACCGCGCCGGGATCGCGCGCCTGTGCTACAGCGGCAGCGTGCTGCACGCCACGCCCTCCGGCATGATGCACACGCGGGAGCCGCTGCAGATCGGCGCCGAGCTGTACGGGCACGCCGGCGTGGAGAGCGACATCGAGATCCAAGCGCTGATGGTCAACGCGCTGCACCTGACCGGCGTGGCGGATCTGCATGTCGATCTGGGCAACGTTGCCGTGTTCCGCAGCCTGGTCCAGCGCGGTGAGCTGGCGGCCGAGCTGGAGTCGGAGCTGTTCCAGGTATTGCAGTCGAAGGACGTCCCGGCGCTCAGGGAACTGGTGGACGGTGTGCCAGCGCCGCTCAAGCAGTCGCTGCTGCTGTTGCCCGAACTGTATGGAGGGCCGGAGGTGATCGACACCGCGCGCGCGCGCCTGCCTGCCCATCCGGAGATCGTTCAGGCGCTCGATGACTTGCGCGCGGTCGCGCGTGACCTGTCGAGCATGGTGCAGGTGCTGTGCTTCGACCTGGCAGATCTGCGCGGTTACCACTACCACAGCGGGATGGTGTTCGCCGCCTATGCGCGCGGGCGTCCGAATGCGATCGCGCTGGGCGGACGCTACGATCAGGTCGGCAAGGCGTTCGGGCGTGCGCGCCCGGCTACCGGGTTTACCATGGACTTGCGCGAGCTTGCCGGGCTCGCGCCCGCGCAGCGGGAGCCGGCCGCGATCCTGGCGCCGTTCGCGCCGGGCGACCCCGCGCTACAGGCGCAGATCGCAGCGCTGCGCGCTCGAGGGGAAGTCGTGGTTCTGGATCTGCCGGGGCACGAGAGCACGCGCGCCGAGCTGAACTGCGATCGCCGCCTGGTGCAACGAGGCGGCAAGTGGGTGACACAGGCCGAACACTGACGCAGGCTCTCGATCCCGGCGGGCTCGCCGGGCCAGGGCAGGGACCAACCAATGGGACGCAACGTCGTAGTAGTCGGGACACAGTGGGGCGATGAAGGCAAGGGCAAGGTGGTGGATTGGCTTACCGACCATGCGCAGGCAGTCGTGCGCTTCCAGGGCGGGCACAACGCCGGCCACACCCTGGTCATCGGCGGCAGGAAGACTGTCCTGCATCTGATTCCCTCGGGCATTCTGCGCACCGGCGTGCGCTGCTTCATCGGCAACGGCGTGGTGGTGTCGCCTCAGGCGCTGCTGGAGGAATGCGACACCCTGGCACAGGCTGGCGTGGAGGTCCGCGGGCGGCTCGTGCTCAGCGAGGCTTGTCCGCTGATCCTGCCCTACCACGCAGCGCTGGACCGGGCGCGCGAGGCGGCCAAGGGCGCCGGCAAGATTGGCACGACCGGCCGCGGCATCGGACCGGCGTACGAGGATAAGGTGGCGCGCCGCGCGATCCGCATCCAGGACCTGTTCCATCGCGAGCGTTTTGCGGCCAAGCTCGGCGAAGTCCTCGACTATCACAACTTCGTGCTGCGCCAGTATTTCGGGACCGATACGGTCGACTTCCAGAGGACGCTGGAGGACACGCTTGAGGTGGCCGATCGCATCAAGGCGATGGTGGGCGATGTCCCGCGCGAGCTGTTCCAGGCGCAGAAGGCAGGCGATAATCTGCTGTTCGAAGGTGCACAGGGTACGCTGCTGGACGTGGATCACGGCACCTACCCGTTCGTGACCTCGAGCAACTGCGTCGCGGGCGCAGCGGCGGCCGGCAGCGGTGTGGGTCCCGGTGCGCTGCACTACGTCCTGGGCATCACGAAGGCCTACACTACCCGGGTCGGATCGGGGCCGTTCCCGACCGAGCTGGACGACGACATCGGCCGCCATATCGCGACGCGTGGAAACGAGTTCGGCGCCACTACCGGGCGCCCGCGGCGCTGCGGCTGGTTCGACGCGGCGGCGCTCAAGCGCTCGGTTCAGATCAATGGCGTTTCCGGGCTGTGCGTGACCAAGCTGGACGTGCTCGACGGCATGGAGTCGCTGCAGATCGGCGTGGGATATCGGGTAGGGGGCGAGCGGCGCGACCTTCTGCCGGTAGGCGCCGAGGAACTTGCCGAATGCGAACCGATTTACGAGGAGATCGAGGGGTGGAAAGCGACCACACTCGGTGTGCGCCGCTTCGGCGACCTGCCGCGCCAGGCGCAGGCGTATCTGCAGCGGCTCGGGGAAGTATGCGGGGTGCCGGTCGACCTCATCTCGACAGGCGCGGAGCGCGAGGACACCATCGTTCTGCGCCACCCGTTTCAGGTCTGAGCCGTCGGGCCGCGGCCAGGCGAGACGAGTGGGCCGGCCTAGCTGCCGCGGCTCGTGCCCGAGGCGGGCGGTGGTGTCGAGACAGCGCGCGGTGCGAAAGCGCCGGAGCCGGCTTGCGTCGAGCTTAGCGCCGTTCCAGCGGTGCCCGCGCCACAAAAAAGCCGCGGCAATGCGCGGCTGCTTGTGTCGGTCTCAGGTGTCCGACACGATGCTGGTGCCGAGAAGAGGACTCGAACCTCCACAGTGTTGCCACCGCCAGGACCTGAACCTGGTGCGTCTACCAATTCCGCCATCTCGGCACAGCGGGCGGCAAATTTAATGGGAATCTCCTTTGTTGTCAAATTGCAAGGTTGAACGGCGGCCGTTTCGATGAGCGCGCGCAGACAGATGAAAAACAGCACCC
>Ga0335070_10008660_pt1 | contig 11931 bp, 8 predicted proteins | sample Lox_Sample_13_FD_206722 | JGI IMG/M metagenome (GOLD analysis project Ga0335070, IMG submission 206722) | Soil microbial communities from Loxahatchee National Wildlife Refuge, Florida, United States - Lox_Sample_1.3 | ecosystem: Environmental > Terrestrial > Soil > Wetlands | place: USA: Florida...
TCAGCACCGCCTGGGCGATGTACGGCGTCGCGCCGAGGCGTCCCTCGATCGGCTGCGGCGCGACGTTCTTGCCGCCCGAGGTCACGATGATGTCCTTCTTGCGGTCGGTGATGAAGAGGTAGCCGTCGGCGTCGAGGTACCCCACGTCGCCGGTGTGCAGCCACCCGTCGGGATCGACCACCTCCGCGGTGGCTTCCGGCCTCGCCCAGTACCCAAGCATGATGTTCGGGCCGCGGGCGAGGATCTCGCCGTCGGGCGCGATCCGGACCTCGACCCCGGGCAGCACCTGCCCCACCGAGCCGAGCCGGTTGGCCTCGAGCCGGTTCGCGGCGATCACGGGCGCCGACTCCGTGAGGCCGTACCCCTGGATGATCGGCAGGCCGACCACGTCGAAGAACGCCGCCACCTCCCGGGCGAGCGGCGCCCCGCCCGAGATCGAGAAGCGGAGGCGGCCGCCGAGCCGCTCGAGCACCTTGGAGAACACCCGCGAGCGCGCCACCGCGTACTGGCCGCGCGCGAACGCCGACGCCCGGCCGCCGTTCCACTCGGCCTCGCGCACCTGCCGGCCGACGCGGAGCGCCCACTCGAACAGGCGCCGCTTCGCTCCGCCCTCCTGCTGCACCTTCGAGATGATCTTGATGTACGAACGCTCGTACAGTCGCGGGACCGACACCATGATCGTCGGCCGGATCTCCGTCAGCTGCGTCGGCACGCGCTCGATCGACTCCACATAGTTGATCTGCGACCCGCAGTCGAAGAAGACGTAGTCCACCGTGCGCTCGAACACGTGCGAGAGCGGCAGGAACGACATGCAGATGTCGCGCTCCGTGATCGGGAAGAGGTCCCGCACGGTGTTGACCTGCGACATGAAGTTGCGGTGCGACAGCATAACGCCCTTCGGCTCCCCGGTGGTGCCGGAGGTGTAGATGAGGCTCGCGAGGTCGTCCCCGGAGAGCGGCGGCGGTTCGGGCCATCGCCGGGCGGGCGGCAGCGGGAGGTCCTCGAGCGACTCCAGCCCGTCGGCCAGGCCGGCGTCGATCCCGAGCACCCGCACCCCCGGCAGGTCGGAGCACGCCTCGAGCGCCGTGCGCGCCCGGTCCCTGCCCGACACCAGGAGCAGCTTCGACTGGGAGTCCTTGACGATGTACCGCACCTGGCTCGCGGGGAGGGTGGCGTACAGCGGGACCGGCACGGCGGCGATGAGGTGGCACGCGAAGTCGATCACGTGCCACTCGGGACGGTTCTCCGAGAAGAGGGCGACCCGCTCTCCGGCGGCCACGCCGGCGCGGGCCAGCCGGGCGGCGGTCTCGCGGGTAGCGCGCTCGAACTCCCTCACCGTGTAGGTTCGCCAACCTCTCCGCCCGCGGATGCGCAGCAGCTCCTTCCGGGCCGGGTAGGTCTTCACGGCGTGCTCGAAGAGATCCCGAAGCGTCTCCATTCCCACTCCCCCAAGCTGACCTGTTCGCGATTGTACGCCCGGCCGGGCGCGACCGCCGCGGAAAGTCGCCATAATACGCCGATGGTCGAGGCTTCGCGCGTCGCCGTCACGCTCGCCTACCTGGGCGGGGCGTTCGCCGGGTGGCAGCGCCAGCCCCGTCGCGCGACCGTCCAGGCCGCGCTCGAGGCCGCCCTCGCGAAGCTGTACGGCGGTCCCGTCCCCGCCGTCGGTGCCGGCCGCACGGACGCGGGCGTCCACGCGACCGGACAGGTGGCGCACTTCGACCCGCCGCTCGTCGTCCCGCTGCGCGGGATCGCGCGGGCGCTCAACGCGGCGCTCCCTCCGGAGGTCCGGGTGCTTCGTGCGCGGCGCGTGCCTCCCACGTTCCACGCGCGAAGGAGCGCGCGCGGCAAGCGTTACCGCTACCGCCTCGCCTGCGGCCCGACACTCCCGCCGTGGGAGGCGCTGCGGCGCGCTCACGTCCCGCACTCCCTCGACGCGGCCCGGATGGCCGCCGCGCTGCCGGCCGTGGTCGGCGAGCACGACTTCGCGGCGTTCGCGCTCTCGGGCCACGCCGGCCGCGGACGACGGGGCACCAGTCGGATTGTGACTGCGGCGAGCCTGAGGACGCGCGGGCGGCGGTTCGACATCGTCCTCGAGGGAGACGGTTTCCTCCGCGGGATGGTGCGGCGGATCGCCGGCGCTCTCGTGGAGATCGGCCGCGGCGCACGCGAGGCGCAGTGGCTCGCCGACCTCCTCCTCGACTCGGCGACGCGACCGCCGGCACCGACCGCCCCCGCTCACGGCCTGACCCTCGAGCGTGTGTTCTACGACAGGTGACAGTTCTCCGCCTACCGCCCTCCCAGCCGACAGCTCTCACCCACCCGATGACACCGGCGCGCCAGGCGGCCGACGCCTCTCAGCTGCGAGCAGTTGTCTGTCGGCTGTCAGCTGTCAGCTGTGAGCTGCCTCACCCCGTGCTAGACTGCGCCGGCCCATGAAGGAGCTCGATCGCCTCGCCGCCCCCGGCACACCCGAGCGAGAGATCCTCGATCGCCTCGACCCCGACGCGCTGCCCAAGCACATCGCGATCATCATGGACGGCAACGGCCGGTGGGCGCGCCAGCGCGGCCTCCCCAGGGTCGAGGGGCACAGGGCCGCGATCCGGGCGGTGCGCGAGTCCGTCGAGGCGGCGGCTCGCCTCGAGATCGAGGCGCTCACCCTGTACGCGTTCTCGACCGAGAACTGGAAGCGGCCCCGGTGGGAAGTCCGCACCCTCATGGCGCTCCTGAAGGAGTACCTGGCGAAGGAGCTGCGCACGATGGTGGACAACAACGTGCGCTTCCGCCCGATCGGCCGTCTCGGAGACCTCGAGCCCGAGATCCAGCACGGGCTGCAGCACGCCGTCGAGGCGACAGCCGGGAACACCGGCCTGATCTTCCAGATCGCGCTCAACTACTCGGGCCGCACGGAGATCGTGGACGCGGCCCGTGCCGCCGCGGCCGCGGCCGCGGGGGCGGCGCTCGCGCCGGAGGAGGTCGACGAGGCGTGGGTGGCGGGACATCTCACGACCGCCGGCGTCCCCGACCCGGACCTCGTGATCCGAACCTCGGGGGAGCTCCGAATCTCCAACTTTCTCCTCTGGCAGATCGCGTACGCCGAGCTGCACTTCACGCCCGTACTCTGGCCGGACTTCACGACGCGGGACCTGCTCCTGGCAGTGGCCGACTACGCGCGCCGCGAGCGCCGGTACGGAGGAGTGGTGGAGCCAGGCTCCGATACCGGCGACGAGGCGGCCGAATGAAGGCCGCGCGCGAGGCGATCGCGTTCGCGTTCCTCCCGATCGCCCTCGGCGCGATCGTGTTCCTGCCGCCGTGGGTGTACCTCGCGATGGTGTGGACGATCACGATGCTCGCGGCACGCGAGCTGCTGGTGCTGCTGCGCCGGCTCGGCCAGCCGGCGCCGCTCGCGCCCACGCTCGTCGCACTCGGCGTCACGCTCCCGACGCTGTGGACGCTGGGGCTCCACAAGGCGGGCGCCGTGCTCGCGCTCGTCCTGCTCTTGATGCCGGCCGTCTACCTGTTCGGGCGCTACCCGATCGGGGGCGCCGCGGCGGCGATCACGGGCGCGACGTTCACGGCGCTCTACTTCCTGGTGACCGGCGGCGCGATGGGGCTCATGCGCACCGCGTTCGACGGCACGCTCGGCACCAAGACGGTGCTCATCCACTGCCTGACGATCTGGGGGTGCGACTCCGGCGCGTACTACGTCGGGAGCAACTTCGGCAGGCACCGGCTCGCGCCGAGCGTGAGCCCGAAGAAGTCCTGGGAGGGGATCGTCGGCGGGACCGCCCTCGCTGCGTTCGGCGTCTGGTTCTGTCGCACGGTGTTCTTCCCCGAGCTGCCCGTCGCGACCTCGCTCGCGCTCTTCGTCTCGGTGTCCGTGCTGGCGCCGATCGGCGACCTCGTCGAGTCGGTGTTCAAGCGGGATGCAGGCGTGAAGGACTCGTCGGACCTGATCCCGGGTCACGGCGGGTTCCTCGACCGGACGGACTCGCTGTTCTTCGCGGCGCCGTTCGACCTCGCGCTCTTCATCCTGGTCGGGGTCGCGGGTTGAAGCGGCTCGCCGTCCTGGGCTCGACCGGATCGATCGGAACCGCCACCCTCGACGTCGCGGCACGGTTCCCCGAGGAGTTCGAGGTCGTCGCGCTCGCGGCCGGCAGGAACGTCGCCCTCGTCGAGCAGCAGGTTCGGGCGTTCCGCCCTCGCACGGTCGCGGTCGCAGACGAGGCGGGGGCCGCGGAGCTCCGGCGCACGCTCAAGGGCGTCGAGATCCTCGCGGGAGACGAAGGCCGCGAGGCGGTGGCCACCCATCCGGACGCGACCACCGTGGTCGCCGCGTTCGTGGGCGCGCTCGGGCTCGTGCCGACGTACAGGGCGCTCGCGCTCGGGCGCGAGGTCGCTCTCGCCAACAAGGAGACGCTCGTCGCGGCGGGCGAGCTGATGGTGGCCGCGGCGGCGGCGAGCGGCGGCACGATCCTCCCGATCGACTCCGAGCACAACGCCCTCCATCAGGCGCTCCGGGTCGGCCCGGCGGGGAGCGTCCGGCGGTTGATCCTCACGGCGTCGGGCGGGCCGTTCCGCACGTGGTCGCGCGAGGCGCTCGCCGCCGTCACCGTCGAGCAGGCGCTCGCCCACCCCACGTGGAGGATGGGCGCCAAGATCACCGTGGACTCGGCCACGATGATGAACAAGGGGCTCGAGATCATCGAGGCTCACCATCTGTTCGGGATGCCGGGGGATCGGATCGACGTGATCGTCCACCCGGAGAGCCGGGTGCACTCGCTCGTCGAGTACGAGGACGGCACGCTGATCGCGCAGCTCTCGGTCAACGACATGCGGTTCCCGATCCTGTACGCGCTCGCGTACCCGGAGCGCCTGCCTACGCCGTTCGGGTCGCTCGACCTCGTCGAGCTCGGCGCGCTCCACTTCGAGCGAGCCGACCAGGACCGCTTCCCCTGCCTGCGGCTCGCGCGCGAGGCTCTGAACGCCGGCGGGACGGTGCCGGCCGTCCTCAACGCCGCCAACGAGGTCGCCGTCTCGGCGTTCCTCGCGGGGCGGCTGAGCTTCACCGGGATCCCGTCGGTCGTCGAGGCCGCGATCGAGCGCGAGGCGCGCACGCCGGCCGCGTTGCGCGCGCTCGACGACGTGCTCGAGGCCGATCGGCGCGGCCGGGAATGGGCCGAGTCGGCGGCGGCGAAATTCCCCCCGGCGGGGGCCGGTTCCCCGTGAGGATGCGGATGGTGCGATGCTGCTGAACGTCCTCGCTCTGGTCATCGTCCTGGGCGTGCTGGTTCTGATGCACGAGGGCGGCCACTTCCTGATCGCGCGCGCTCTCTCGGCGCGCGTCTCGGTGTTCTCGTTCGGGTTCGGCAAGCGCCTGTTCGGCGCCAAGCGCGGCGACACCGACTACCGCGTCAGCCTCATCCCGCTCGGCGGCTACGTGCGCATCCTCGGGCTCGGGCCCGACGAATCCGACATCGTGGGCGCCGAGGACACCCCACCCGAGCCGCTCCTCCCGCGCTGGCGCCGGTCGCTGATCCTCCTCGCCGGACCCGCCGCCAACGTCGTGGGGGCGGTCCTCTTCATCGCGATCACGTTCGTCGTCGGGATGCAGGTCCCGGCGTTCGAGGACCAGAAGCCCGAGGTCGCGTGGGTGGACCCGGCGTCGCCGGCGGCCGAGGCGGGCGTCCAGGCAGGGGACCTCGTGCTCGCCGTGAACGGGAAGCCGGTGCGGACGTGGCGCGAGCTCGACATGGCGACGCTGGGCTCCCCCGGCCACGCGATCACGCTGACGTTCCGGCGCGCCGGGCAGGAACACGACGTGACGCTCACGCCGAAGTCCGTGACGCGGTACGACCTCGGGTACGCCGGGCTGGCACCTGCGCTGCCGGCGGAGGTGCCCGAGGTCCAGCCCGGCAGCCCCGCGGAGCGGGCGGGGATCCGGGCGGGCGACCGCATCCTCGCGGTGAACGGCGAGCCGGTACAGCACTTCTTCGACGTGATGCGCCTGGTCGGCGCGAGCCCGAACCGCGAGGTCACGCTCTCGATCCGGCGCGGCGCCGAGACGCTGACCGTGCGCGCGGTGCCGCGGGACGTCGGCGGCCAGGGGAAGCTCGGGATCCCGGCGCCGAGCCCGACGGTGTTCAAGCAGCTCCCGGTGCCGGGCGCGGTGGCGGAGGCCGTCCGCGAGTGCGTGCGGATGACGCGCGAGACGTTCGCGGTGATCGGGCGCATGCTCAGTGGGCGCGCGTCGCTCAAGCAGATGTCGGGTCCGATCGACATCGCGCGGATCTCCGGCGCCGCCGCCCGTACCGGGACCTCCTCGTTCATCTGGCTGCTCGGCGTGATCTCCCTTCAGCTCGCGATCTTCAACCTCCTGCCGATCCCCGTTCTCGACGGCGGCCACCTCGCCGTGATCGCGATCGAGTCGGCGGCGCGCCGCGACTTCTCCGACAAGACGAAGGAGCGCATCCTCAACGTCGGGTTCTGGCTGATCATCGCGCTCGTGGCGGTCGTGCTCTACAACGACGTTGCGAAGAGCTTTCCGGTGCTGGACCGCGTGATCCCCGGCCGCGGCAAGTAGGGGCGCCGCCGGCGTCGGCAACACGCCTCCAACCTCCTCAAGCGTTTCCCAACCAGGAGAGCGTCGCTCACCTCTCGAGGATCGGATGGACCACGAGGACTCGAAAGGCCGTCGAGCAGCAGATGAGATCGCCGCCCGACAGCTGACAGTCGAAGACGGGATCAGACAGATCGTAGCGGGTCCAGTGCTCACCCCGATCCACCGAGAAGAGCAAGTACGGAACCCAGGTCTCCCCCCCAGCGTCCCCTGGCTTGCCGCGGCGAGTCTGCTCCTCATAGAAACCGAAGGTCGCTCCCCGGCCTGTATCGCGGACCACAGAAAGCCAATGGCGGCTGCCTTGGGAAGATCGGTCGCGCACTTGGGACCAGTTGACACCACCGTCGGAGGTGCGGAAGAGGAGTGTGCCCCCGTCGTCGTAGTGCCACGTCACCGCCCAGCCATTCGTTGCGTCAGTGAAATGGAGGTCCCGGAATTCGGCGAGCGTGGTGTCGGAGAGCCTCGACTCTGACCACTCCCGGCCGCCATCTCTCGTTCGCATCACAACCGCTTGGTGCGCGTCCCTCCCGGCGACCCAGCCGAGCTGGGCGTCCAAGAACAGAACCTGGTCGAAGTGCTTTGGCCGCGCGAGCGGCAGAGGGACCCAGGACCGACCGCCGTCGTCCGTCCGCATCAAGGTGTCGGCGGTCTCCGTCCGAGCGACGGCAACACCTCGACGGCTGTCGAGGAATTGGAGCGTTGCGAAGGATGAAGGCAACACTAGGTGCCATGTCCGACCGCCGTCAACAGTCTCCACCAGGCGTTCGACATAGTCGCCCTCGGCCTCGCTAAACGCGAACCACGAGACCCACCCGTGGAGGGGATCGAGAAAGGAGAAAGAGGGAGCTACCGCGTGGCTCCTGGCGTCGCGCATTTCACGCCAGGTGTGACCGCCATCAGAGGTTTGCAGGAGTGCATCGTCCTCGGCCCCCTGCGCTCCGGGAGGCGGCCAGGATTCGCCGGTTGCCCAACCGTCGAGGTGCCCAGTGAACTGGATTTGGCTGAGGTTCCATGTCCTGTCGCAGCCGGGGCAGTTGCCGTCGATCCACGTGAGTGTGAAAGGCGGCTTCCGATCAGCGCACGACCCACACAAGAACGTGGCTCCGAGGGCCAGGCAGAGACCACCCAAACACACTCGCGTTCCGTGGATCAGACCAACGTCTTCCGACCGCCTGGACCTGAACGAGGTCCGGTGCGTGAACAGCCGCCGTGAGACGTGGCAGGAATGAGCGGTAGCACCCGAGGTATCAGCGGTTCGCTTGGCGATAGGCACCGTAGGCTCCGAGGCGCTCCCGGTGGGCATTCTAGTGCGCGTGCTTGACGGTGGAGTGGCAAGGAGCGCCATCCAGCCACCCGCCAGACCGCTGCCCCGCGGGGCGGCGGGGGCAGATCCGCCCCGTGGGCTGCAGGTGAGTTGCACCGGAACGTACGGTTCTCGACAAGCGCGGCGGCCACCCGCAGGGACGCCAAGCCGCGGGAGGGGGCTTTTCAAACTCCGCCCCTCGGGTTCAGCGGCAGTCGCTCCGAGGCCGCGGGCACCCCGGCGCGCGGATCCGGGACAGGGTGACCAAGGCGCAAGCGGCGCGCCGAACGAGGTGCGCGTCCCTAGCAGGGCCATCGAGCTGCGGGCGGGGGGTGTTCAATCCGCCGGTGCCGCGAGTGGCCGATGTCTCCGGAGCCCGCGGGACCCGGACGGGCGAGCCGTGCCGGGGTGTCGCCGGCGCGGTCGTATGCGAACGGCGAGGGGCCCCCGGCGCGGATCGCCCTGCCCGGTCGCGGGCGCAGGAGTCCGAGGGCGCCGCGCGTGGGGACGCGCAAGCCCGAGGCCGGCCACCGCGGGACCGGCAACAAGAAAAGCCGTGCCTGCAAGGCAAAGAGAACCTGGAGCCGCGAACCCGAGGGGCAAGAAAAAGGCTTCCCCGCAGGGGAAAGAGCGCCCCACCGCGGGACCGGTAGCAAGAGAAGCAAGGCCTGCAAGGCAGAAGGAAACCTCGAGCCGCGAACCCGAGGGGCACGAAGAAGGACCCTCCACGGAGTGGAAGAAAGAGGGGGCAGTGCGGCGTTGGCGCTCGGGAAGGGAGGGGTCCATGGCCGACAAGAGGGTCATCGCGGTGGTAGGCGCGACCGGCGCACAGGGCGGGGGCTTGGTCCGCGCGATCGTAGCGGACAAGGGGGGCCCGTTCGCGGCGCGGGCGATCACGAGGGACGTCAAATCCGAGAAGGCGAGGGCGCTCGCGAACCTCGGCGTCGAGGTCGTGGCCGGCAACCTCGACGACGTCGAGAGCCTCGTGCGGGCGTTCGCCGGCGCGTACGGCGCGTTCTGCGTCACCAACTACTGGGAGCACGTCTCACCCGAGAGGGAGAAGGCGCAGGCGCGGGCGCTGGCCGCGGCGACGAAGCGCGCCGGGGTCGAGCACGTGATCTGGTCCACCCTCGAGGACACGCGCGCCTGGGTTCCGCTCTCCGACCCGCGCATGCCGACCCTGATGGGCGCGTACAAGGTGCCGCACTACGACGCCAAGGGCGAGGCGGACGCGTACTTCACCGAGGCCGGCGCCCCGACGACGTTCCTGCGGACCTCGTTCTACTGGGACAACTTCATCTTCTTCGGGATGGGCCCGAAGCGCGGCCCCGACGGCAAGCTCGCGATCACGCTGCCGATGGGCGACAAGAAGCTCCCGGGGATCGCGGTCGAGGACATCGGTGCGTGCGCGTACGGGATCTTCAAGAAGGGGAAGGAGCTCATCGGGAAGACCGTGGCGATCGCGGGGGAGCACCTGACCGGCGCCGAGATCGCGGCCGGCCTCACCGGGGCGCTGGGTCGAGACGTCGTCTACAACGGCGTGCCGCCCGAGGTCTACCGGAGCTTCGGCTTCCCGGGCGCCGAGGACCTCGGGAACATGTTCCAGTTCAAGCGCGACTTCAACGACGTCTTCTGCGGCCCGCGCGACCCGAGCGTCGCGAGGTCCCTCCACCCGAACCTGCAGACGTTCGACGCCTGGCTCGCGAAGAACAAGCACCGCATCCCGCTCGAGTAGGCCACGCCGCGAGGGCGTCGGCGCCGAGGCCGTCGCGCTCGGCAGGGACGGCGCTTGACGAAGAACCGCGGGAGCGGAGGTGAGTCATGCCGCGCCCCGCGGTGGCGAGCGGCGCGTCAGCTTCGTCCCGTTGCCGAGCGGCGCTTGCGACCCCCGGAGCGGGGCTTCGCCTTCGCGCCCGGCGGCTCCCACAGCTCCACCTTGTTGCCGTCCGGATCGATGAACCACCCGAAGCGCCCGTACGGGGAGCCCCTGACCGTGCCGACGACGCGCCCGCCTCCGTCGGCGGCGCGCTCCAGCATCGCCCCGGCGTCGTCGACGACGAAGTTGACCATCACCGCGGAGCGGGACGGGCTGAAGTACCTGGTCGTCGCCGGGAAGAGCGCGAGGACCGTGACCGCACCCTTCGGCATCGCCTTCGGCGCGAACATCACGCCCGTCGGGCCCACGGGCGTGCCGAGCCACCTCGAGTACCACCGCCGCAGCTTGCGCGCGTCCCGGGACTTGACGAAGACACCGCCTATCCCCAACACCTTGGCCATGACACCTCCCTAACCCGCTCGTCGCATCGGTTCCGGGGCGAGCCCCTCAGCCCAGCGACCGCCGCGCTTCCCCAACAGCAACTGAAACCACGGAAGACTTACGACATGTTACCCAGGCGCCTAGAACAGAGTGTCACCCTGGCGCCCGGACCGTTCATGCGCTTGAAGATGCTACACGTGATCCGATTGTTCCGCTGCGCATTTGAGCCGCGCCAGGGCCTCCGCGACTCCGCCGTGTAGCTGTTTGCGTCCGAGGTGCTCCAGCAACCAGGCCCACCATCCAGGTGAGATAGAAAAGTCTCAACCGAAACCGACCCGCGTGTGATGGTCGTCGAGCGGCGTGCAGCTGATGTGGTTATGCACGGTGATACCGAGTGGCAACTGAGTGAGGAGATCCAGTTGCCGCTTGTCAGGCTCGACGGCAAGAACCGTAATGTGAATTTCCCAGTTTCTCCCAAGTGCGGTCTCTGCGACAATGTGCTGACCGGCCTGCGCTGGCCCGGGCGGGACGACCGAGACAACCCGCGCCTCCCACCACAGGTCATACCGTGACGGGTCAGCGAGCAAGCTCCATACCCGGTCAACCGGAGCGTCGACCGTGGCTATAGGGCAGGTGTTGAAGCTCATAAGGCCTCTCAGTTTGTACTCAGCGTCGTCCAAACCGGTCGCAGTGCTGCCCAACGCCGTGCTTCAGCCGCCCGCCGGCTGCAACGGTTGCTTAGGCACCATCACCTGAGTAGGCACCAACTGGTTCGGACCGACTCACCGCTCCTCTCCCATGAATCGTGGGAGCGAACAAGGGTTGCAGTCGCGTAGACCGAAAGGCCTTCCCGAGGGAGGCCACCATCAGGGTTGCGGATGGGGCATGTGAAGTAGACAGCCTCCGTATATCGCCACGAAGTGTTCTCCTTGATCTCATAGTTCGGTGGCTCGCAGGAGTAGGACCGAAGCAGCAGCCTCCACCGCACAGAGCGAAGTGAGGACCGCAGCAAGCCTCTATCGAGCCGAAACTCCGCTAACGCCGAGTACTCCGATGCCTTGCCCTCTGGCCAGAGCCGCTCCACGCTCATGGGCGAACTGGTAGGTGACAACCAAGCCATGAAGAGGACATTGGCCAGCTGGAACCCACAATCTCCGGCAGGCGCCGTCACTAATAGTGGCTTCTCCCATAGGCCGGAGAGGACGTGGTGGCCCTCGGGTCGGAACCCCACGACCAAGAGGGTGTCGTGCCCCTTGATGCGGACGCCAAGGTAATGGCGCTTCGCGAGACGGATCTCGCGAAGTTGGTCAGGGTGGAAGGCCCCCAGGCGTGCATAGAGCTTGGGTGCGAGGATCTTCTCCGCCTCGATAGCGTCCTGGATCGTCGGGCTCCATGATGTAGCGGCGCAGACTCGCTGCTCCGTGGTCGTTGGAGGCGCTTCTGTGATGAGTAGCCCCTGCCCGAACGGAGTGATCACGGGAGTCTTGTGCAGCGCTGGTCCAAAGCACACCTCACCCAAGGAGGCGCCGACCCAACCCAGCGCGAGGGCGCCCACGATAAGGCAACGGACAGCCGTCCTGCGCGAGATCGCGGCGGGGCCGACCTGGTTCTTCCTGGCGCGGTGTCAGGTTGGATGGTGCCTAACGCAGGCGTTCAGCCGCGCGCCGGCTGGCGCGCCGGTTGCGCGCGCAAGCCGCGTGACGGACGCGCGGGGGATGTTGACCCGATTTGGTTGACACTCCACTGAGCCAT
>Ga0335070_10008661_pt1 | contig 11930 bp, 17 predicted proteins | sample Lox_Sample_13_FD_206722 | JGI IMG/M metagenome (GOLD analysis project Ga0335070, IMG submission 206722) | Soil microbial communities from Loxahatchee National Wildlife Refuge, Florida, United States - Lox_Sample_1.3 | ecosystem: Environmental > Terrestrial > Soil > Wetlands | place: USA...
GGCTAGCTGGGGTACAGGGGGGTCAAAGTGGCAGTGGGCGGTACCGTGCAATCTTGTGCAAATATCGTGCCAAACCCAACTTTTCTCCCTTGACGTAAGTCGTGATCGGCCGTATACTTAGGTAGAGGGCCGGAACCTGGTACCTAGAGACCCGTATAGTGAGGTTTGTATGGCTACGAAAACTGCTGCACAAGCTGCGGCAAAGTGGGTTGCGGCAATGCAGTCGCCAACCACCCAGCAAAACTACGTCAACGGCATTAACGCTGTGACTGTCAACCCGATGGCTCTGGCTGCAACGCCGCAGGCAGAGCAGAACTACATCAACGGCATCCAGAGGGCAATTCAGAGTGGGAAGCGGGCCAAGAAATTGAACGCCGCCGATCCCACCATGTGGAAGAACAATGCCGTCAACATCGGTGCGGCTAACCTTCGTAGCGGGGCGACCAAAGGTCAGCCGAAGTATACGAAGGGTGTTCAGCCGTATGAGCAAGTCTGGGCTCAGATGCGGCAAGCCGCTCGTGCTCTTCCCAAGGGTGGACAGGCGAATGCTGTCGCTCGCTTCCAGGCGGCTCTCGGCGTTATCATGCAGGCTGCTGGCACTCAGTGATCTGTGTGGCATTAACGCCATTTAAGGGGGTGATCCATGTCTTCACCGAATGAGTTGCTGTTTGCCAGGTGCAAAGAGCTGTACGGTGATGATGAGGTTGCACGGCACATTGCAGATGATGCAATTGCGAAAGACACCGTAGACAAGATACTCTCCGGTGAATTAGTGCTGCCTCATCCCATTGACGCACACAAGCATGTTGCCCGCAAATTAGGGCGGGACAACGAGACGCCTTCTGAGAGGGCAGCACACCGAAGAATCGCCGAGCTTGAGGCAAAGATTGCCGGGCTTGGCATCGGTAAGGAATAGCACACATGGGATGGGGTTCACTAGTTTACTGTGCGTCGGCCGCAACGGCCGGTGCAACGAACTACGACTTTTCGGCCGCATCCGACCCTGACTTTACCCAGCGTAACAACCATTACGTCTTCACTGAGCAGTACGAGCTAGCTTGTGCTGTATCCTGCGGTGCAAGCTTGAAGTATGGTCGATTCCAGGTGCCTACCTGGAATGCCATAGGTGAATTCGTGTTGTGGGGGGCCAACCGTTCTGCTACGGTTCCGGCAAACTCAACCATCGACAACTATTACTACCTCACTCTGCCCATTCCGCAGAATGAGGAGTTCCAGGTGCAATGGAGTAACAACCTTGGATCTTCTACGGAGCAAGAGCAGACGCTCCTGGTCTTTACCACGCAGGATTGGAACGCAAACCTTCCGAACGGTCGCTTGCCGATTCGGGCAAGGGCTAGCTTCACCGTCACACCAACGGCCGCCGCGTGGTCGGGGCCGCAGACCATTACCCTGTCGTCCAACCTTCGCGGCGGTGTATATGCCGTTGTCGGGGCCAGATGCCAGGGGACCAACGCCTTTGCCTTCCGCATCATCTTCCCGCGATATCGGCTGTACCACGGTCGAAAGCTCCGGCCCGGTTGGGTAGTGCAGAATGCCATCGGTGACGCACCATTTGCTAGCGGATTGAATGACACCCTGTTCATGGGAGAATGGGGCCGGTTCCACACGTTCGAGCTACCGCAGGTTGAAGTATTCGGCATTACGGCTAGCTCGACCACGTATCAAGTCTTCCTGGATCTCGTCTATCTAGGCGAGGATATCTCGCTGCTCAACCAGGGATTGGGTGGCGGATATTAGTCTCTGTTGAAAGGGTCGCAGAGATGAGTAGGGGATCGCTCTTATCACCGTGGGACGCGATCCCCTACTTTCAGCCCGTAATGGAAGAACACGTCTTCTTTTCTTCCAATGGCGTCATATTCGCTCAAGCAGACCCCATGCGGATCTACCTTGGCGTCTTCCCGCAGCAAACCACAAACTATTACGTGTCCACGGTGGCGGATACTATAGCCGCTGTCGGCAGAATATTGGATGGACCAGATAACCCGATGGAGCTCTTCCACTACAAGCATGGCAATCTGGTGCAAGCAGAATGGTGGGGCAGCAGTCCGCCGGGCGGAGATTACTGTGTCGTGATACAAGTCAGACTGTCAAAGTGGCCTACACAATGAAGGCATAGGCAATGACATTCAAGGGATATCCAAACATACTTGGTTCCGATTCTGACCGCACTATGCGGCGGGTTGAATACGTTGTCGCTCTGTCGGGATCACCCTTTCAGATTCTCGGCCCAAATCCGCGTAGGGTTGGATGCATAGTGGGCTTTGTTGCACCTAGCGGTGTGCAGCCGGTAAGCGTTAGCCGTTACTGGCACAGTGTCGATGTGAGCGTTACCGCTACTCTGGCAACGTACACCGTGCCGGCCGGCGTTGCGGTTAACCTGCAAATGCTGTTTGTCAACTTCACGGTGTCACTCAAGTTTTCCCTGTTCCTGACCAGATCATCAACGACATATACGGTTTACGGGCCGGCAACAGGTCTTAATGTTAACCTGCAAATATTTGGCCAGCTAGTTGCTGGTGATGTGATATTCGTACAGAATTCCACAACAGGTGCCGCTACATCAGACGGCGGCCTTATAATGACAGCTACTCCTTTTGAGCAAAGCTGTAACATATCAGTTAATAAGGATTCTGTTGGCACGTCAAGCCTAACCCTTCGCACGTTACAAGAGCCGCTAATCTTGTGGCGTGATGTGATTGGCGACGCCTTGACGGAGGGTCTTTGGGGCATAAGCACTGATAATGCCCCTTACGGTAGCGTATACGCTCTCGACCTGTTTACGTGAGTTGATGGATAATTCTACCGTTGGTGGAACATGGCATGGGGGAAAGTCGATGACTTTATCACGTTACATCATAGCATCGCTTGCATTGCTGCCAGTCGCGTATGCCGCCGTTCACGGCTACCTTACGACGATCTACATGCGGCGGCAATTACGGGAATTTGGCGATACGCTCAGCGTTTTGGAATCGAGGCAGTACCAGACAGATCAATACTTACAGGCTACGCTTTCGCGGCTTGCAGATGGTACGCCTACGAACAAACAATGTACCGATTTCGGCGTGGACCGCGACAGGCTCGCCCGGTACATGGCATCTTGCCGCCCGATATTGCCGCTCCCGGACCGGATGAAGAACGTCCCGAACAGTCTGTTATTGCGGCTCTTTCAATCCTTCCCGATAGGCAAGCTCGTCTTGTTAGCTTGCGTGTTTATTCTGGTTTGGGCATTAGGCAAGTCGCGAGGGAGATGGGTATAACGCACAATGCTGCCCGCTCATTGTGGAGAAGGGCGAGAATAACACTAAGACAGGCTTTGATAGACAGAGGTTACGATGGGCATTCTAAATCCACTGACACAAGACCACGTTGATGCTGTCAACCGCGTTCTGCGGTCAGCAACCGACATTCAGGACACCATTAATGCTTGCAAGGAATGCGGCCTTGATATGGAAGACCGCCAAGGTAAGCACGATGCCCAGCAGGCGTTTGCGTCACAGGTCAAGAAAATATTCATGCCTCATCTCCCCTGATTATGAATACATATGGCATACCAACACCGACGCCATCGCCCGATTTGGTTGACTCGCATCTTGCGATCAACAACCAAAACCTCGTCAACGTTGCGACGCAACTCCCGGCCCGCGTTGACGATGCTCTCACAACCAATGACGGAGAATTGTCCCGTGTTGCCGGGACTATGGTTCGATCCGTTGACGGGCGGTTATCGGCCGCTAGCAAAGCTCTTGCTCCCGTCGTATCTGCGTTGCAATCACATGTTGACGCTACATTAGCAAGCAATGACGCCATACTGTCAACGCTCCCCGATTCGGTCAAGGTATCTGCCGCAACGGCTATCACGCCAGCTATTGCATCTGGCGATCCTCCTGCTACTTCTGATGCTTTTACTCTTCCTGGCACTTATACCGTTATATGGAACACTCAAACGCAAACTGCTGGGATCTACCCCAGCGAACAGCTTCCGCCGTCACAACAGGGAGATAGCACCGTAGGCGTGTTCGCGACCTACTCGGAAGCATCGGCGGAGTGGATGAATGCGTTTCCAGGCATCCCTGTCCCGCTGGCGGGAACCGGCACCAGTGTTGCTGCCGCTCCTGCAACGCCGCCCCCTGCATCTTCGGGGGGGGTGCAGTCGGGCGGCTCAGCGGGCGGGGTAATCTTTGATCCGTCCAATGGCATTGTCAACAGGCAGGTTAACTGCCCCGTTAGCGTTGACGTTTGGGCGGCTAATAACGGCAACTATATTATAATCACACTTACTGGCACACCTAAACCTGCAAATGCTGGCCAGCAGATACACTCTAATAGTGATTACCAGACCATATCGCCACTGCTAACAAACCTGGCATCAGGACAGGGATTGCCTACTTGCTCATCGTCGGGCAGTGTTCCAATTGCACCGTATCCGTTGCCAGGTCAACCTCAACCTCCTGAGCAGCAACCGCAGCCGCAGCAACCTACGCCGCAGAACTGCCCACCATGCAATACATCACCCGTGCCGGTAGAGCAGGAACCGACACCGATCCAGGCCATAACAGGCGAATTCAACTGCACGCAGGGTGATTTCTGCACGCGGATGTATTCGCTTCGCCTGTTACTAATCAAGCTTGGCTCTGATCTGCTGGACAATAACGGCCTTATGGTGTCAACGTCATTCTGGGATGCGGTCGCACAAGCATGGTCTTGGAATAACACCGAAACCGACACCATGCGGGACCGTATCGACAACCTGGTTAGTCGCATACGAGCACAAAACCTGTCGCCGCTCTACAATCAGATACTTGCCGCATGCCTTGGTAGCGGTGTTACTGAGATTACCGCCTTAGAAGCTCTAAAGATAGCGTTAAAGTGGATACAAAGCCTGTCCACTAACTCGTCATTCTCTGCAAACAGGCAAGGCGGTTGGAACATATCATCTAGCGGGACATCAGGGGTAGGTGTCGGCAAGGTGCTGTCAGAGGTGTTGACATTTGGCGTTCTTGACATCAGCTTGGGCGGGCAAACAACCGCATCGGTTAGCGATACGGGAACTTGGGCATACGCCACATCGTCTTCCCTTGATATCAATTACTTTGTCGTCCCGCTAATCGCCCTTATAGACTGGTTCCAGTCATGGTCGGTTGCTACTGTGCCGATAGGGCCTGAGCAAGCGGCCGAGCTGTACGTACATGGATTCATCGACGAAGATAAGCTGAAGTGCTACGTCAAGATGGCCGGCCTTGACTACGATGCGTATAAGCCGGTCGTAGCGGACATGTATTACCGGCCGACCGCGTTCTCTACCGAACGGCTACGACGGATCGGCGAACTAACGGACGTTGAATACGCTCGCCTGATGAATTGGAATGGTGCGAGCGACATACGCACGCAACAGTTAATACAAACCGAGTATGAGCAATACCCGACACCTGGCGATATCATCCGATTCATGGTGCGGGACGTTTTTGACGAATCGGTTGTACTGTCCGGTGCATACGATACTGACTTTGACGCCAAGGTTGCAGGCAGTGCCGGCCGACTTATGACGATAGCTGGCACCAACAAGGAAATAGCCAAGCTATACTGGCGAGCCCATTGGCAGCTGCCTAGCGTATCTCAAACCTATGAAATGCTCCATAGGCTACGGCCGGGGCGTGTTGATCCGGCGATTCAGTTCACTACAGCGGACGCGGTGGAACTGCTCAAGGTTAACGATAACGCACCTGGCTACATAAACAAGCTTATCGCTGTGTCATACAATCCGCTTCCGATACGTGCCTTACGCACGTTGTATGACACAAACCAGATGGATACGAGAGAGGTAGGCGAAAGATACCAGGATATGGGCTATTCGGCCGCAGATGCGGCACTGTTCGCCAATCAGGAGGAAACGCTTAAGAAGCGGCGTGTTGCTTCGCAGACTCGTGGCTGGACCCCAACCAACATAGCTCGCGCATTCTCAATAGGGTCGATTAGTGGAGAGCGGGCGACTACGCTACTCGTCAGGCTTGGCTATTCTGCTGCAGATGCAGCCGAGATGCAGGACGCACAATCTACGTTAGCAGTAGCCAAAACGCTAGAGGGTGCTCAGCGTAAGGTTGCGAGTAAAGCCTTAGCTGGCACCCTGAAAGCGTATGAGGTTGGTGTGGTAGACCAGACTACGGCGATTGCTGCTCTTGTGCAGCAGGGCATTCCGCAGACCGTCGCTCCTGGTCTTGTTGCCGCTGTTGATCTAGCTGTTCAGACAGGTCTAGCTCGGAAAGCAGTGAACGCAGTTCGCACAGCATTTCGTTCTGGTAAGCTGTCCAGCGATCAAGCAGCACAGCAGCTACAATCGCTAGGAATAGCGTCCGCCCGAATGCAGTCATATATCTCTTCATGGGTAATCGGTCTATCCTCCCAGAGAAGGCAAATTACGGGGCAGCAGGTGCTTAAGCTGGTCCGCGATGGCATCCTTACAGCCGACCAGGCGAGAGAACGTCTCAGCAACTTGGGGTTCCCAAATGCCGACAGTGAGGTTTTGCTGGCTGAAGTCGCCTACCAAATAGATGCCAGCCAGGTACGTGCCAAAGCGGCATTGGACAAGCAGCGGGCTAGAGCTGCCACACAGCTTATGACTGAAAACCTTCGGGCCCAAAAGCTGGCTGAGCGAACGGCTGAACAGCTCTGCCGCAAGACGCCCCCGAGCGTACTGATTAGGTGGTTTGCCAAGGAGCTCATTAATGTTGACTACTTCGAGCGAAGTCTTGTCTGCCAAGGATACACCCCCTCTCAAATCGCAGGATTCCTCTCAGACGCCAACGACAAGCTTGCCGCAGCCAAAGCGAAAGGCAAGACGCCAGAGAATCCCCCGACTCCACTCCCTTACGATCAATAGTCCTGGTCCGGATGATGTCCGTTCCCAAGTTGCGTCAGCTTATGCCGTCGCTTCAAATTGCGGTGGTCTTCTGCGCTGCGTTGGCCTCGCATGTCGTTGCGTCCCGCATGCCGGCCCGCAGTCCTCCCCCGCCACTCCGCAGAGTTAACAAGAGGCAGGGGGTTAGAGTAGTCAATGATCTCGTTTTCCTCAAGCTGTCTACGGTAGTCTTCCACGCGGTCGCGGCATTCTTCACGGCAGTCTTCCGGCTGTATCAAGTCGCCAGCTTGGTTCACATCTCGACATTCGCGGCACAAGTACGTTGCCGTCTGGAAGCCGATAGGGTGGCCGCATTGCTTGCACTTGTGGCCTTTGCCGATCCATTTACGCTTGACTCGCATTGTCTGCCCCCTTGTCTTCAAACGGCTCTTTTATAACAACCGCAACATAGTAGTAAGACGCAACTCTTTGCGACAGTAGCATTCTTACTACTTCGCATGCACGCTCAGCGGTGTCACACTGGCATATCGTGTACTGCCCAATCCCTGGCACGGGTATCTGTATTGCGTATCTAAGATCGCTCATGATGCTAGTCCTCCCATACTCTAAGCGGTTCAACTCGACCGCCCGCCGTTACAATGCCGTGTTGGTACGGTCGTATTCGGTTCCACCTGGAAACCTTGCACAATCCTTCCGGACGGCTGCCCATCTCAAGACATGTTGAAGCCCATACGTTCTGTCTGATTATGGTTTCTACTCCCGGTACTCTTGCCGCACCGCGTGGCAGCCCTGAATCCTTCCTGTTGCTGCCAGCAATGTAACTCTTCAGCCCGTTAATCGTCATGCCGTCATATGTCGCACGATGCTCCAGGTATCCGTATTCTCCGCTACGTATCCATCCCGACTCGGCAAGGCGGGTAAATCCTTGCTCCGAAACGTATAAGCTGTCCGTGTCCATGTATACGGTATTGTGCCTTCCGCATACGGATGCAAGTAAAGATAGCCTATGCCTTGCCGCTGAAGTGATCCAGGCGGACACGCTCGGGACAGAATCAGCCCCCAGTGACGATAAGCTTTCCCTACGGTGTACACCACATATTTCTTGCCAGCGGTATACACGTCCATCGTCCGCCCGCTCATAATACTGGTCCCACAAAGTATGTGGCGATCTTTCTGGGTGCCACACCCACTCCCGGCACCTCTGAGCGAATTTGCCGACCAGACCGACGGCGATAGATTTGCACCAGGAAGATAGTGCCGAATCCCCCATCGCGTCGTAATGGTCCCGCATCTCAGCAATTTCGGCTGCGAATGATTGCAAGATGGGCTCGCATTCGTAGACTACCCACTTATGCCACTTGACGACATGTCCCGCTCTGACTGCTGCGGCAAGCTCTGGCCCCGCGAGTGTTGTGCGGAATCTGCCGACAGGGTAGACCGTGCCATGCTCATTACGGTACGGGTAATCCGGTCGATCCGTTTCGATTGTAACGACAGCACATATCGTGTCAGGCAAAAGCTCTCCCGGCATCTCGCCCGATGCCGGTTCAAGGTTATAGTTAACCAGACGGCATGCAACAGGAGTATGGAGCATAGCCCAAACGTAAGCACCTCGCATGTCAAGCTCATAAACCCGCTCCGGATAATGGCCGATGTGGTACGCTTCACATCGGCCGCCGTAGTTACTTGCGGATTCCATTTCCAACACGTCATTCTCCGTATGGCATAGCACCATGCTTCTTAGGTGCTTTCTGCGGTAGGAGTAAAACGCCTGGGAGGAGCTCGTGTCCATGAGCCCTCCCAGGCTGCGGGAGTGCAAGCTTTCATCCATGTCTATAATAATCCGGACAAGGTTGTGCGAGATAGATGTGCCAGGGGAAACAACCTTGTCCGTGGGAATGCCGTAATTGGTGATACTTACCCATCTATACCTAGCGGTTGACCTGTTGCGTCTAAAATGTGCGATTGCCGGGGAACCTTCGATAGAGAGTATCCCGTCTTGCACGCTTCGCATACGTGCATTGTTGCGTACTCTGCTGTTACGATTACCGCTATCGCGCTCTTGAGACACTTCGGACACTGTATCGGTGTCGGGACCACTACTAGAGGTGTTACGTTGACAGATTGAGATGGTACCACGTTCCATTTCCTCCCAAAAGCCTAGCAATGTCCAGTCAAGTGCTGCATCTAAACTGACGATGAGCACATCTCCGCCGTGTTTACCCACCCGCTCCAATCCCTGCCAAAAAGCCCCAAGCTCGGAACTATCCCGATTAGCGATTTGCCAAGCCCCCATACTATCCAAAACCGCTGAGGACACTTCCCAGGAAGAGAGACGGAATAGCTCGAAACCGGGCCGGTCTGGTATACTGACTCGTTCATGCTTGCAACTCACCCCTACTATTGCCTTAAGTCTTCTGTCGGTTTTTGCTGCGTACAAATGGTGGCAGTATCGTTTCGCCATGCTTCGGACTCCCGGCGTTATCGCCCTTGATACACCGCTAGTCCGTTAGCATTCCCAAATGCCGCCTACCTGTATCACCTCATCTTCGGGCCTGTTCTCGTATTCGGTGTTATTCGGTGAGCCAGTCGCGGTGTAAGATGCATACGCATCGTCGATGGCTCGCTGCTCAATCTGCTCTCTCGTTTCTGACAGGCTGGCCTTCACGTTGATGGTTCGATAGGTCCATGTGCCGCTAAGTGTTGGCACGGCAACGTTGAACCGTATCATGGCACATCCGCCGGGAAATTCCTCTTGCGTGAGGTAATCGCCTATCTGTTCCTCCTTGGGAACGAATCCGTAAATCTCGGCCTCTCTGGCTGCACGTCCGGCCTCGAGAACTGCCTGAAAGAATAAGTCGTCCGACATACCTGGCCACCGCTCATGGTATGCGTCCAGGGCTTCAGCCTGACTAAGCCCCCGGTTGTTCATCCAATAAGACAGTGTGGCCTGCACCTGTCTTAGGTTGGGGTTCCGTTCTGATCTGCGTGGCATCTACTTACACCTTTCAATGAATGTGCGAGCTTCGCACATGGCTTCGCCTTTCAACTTGTACGCACCTCCCTTGGCCGCATCATGCAACCCACCGCACAGCGGACAGAGCAGCTTGTCAACTACCCTGCAAGTTGGCTCTTGCCATGCGATGAACTGCTTCTTTACCGGACACCAACCGCGATAATACTGAAAGTGCCGCATCGGACAAGCCCCCGGTTGACTCTAACTCCCCCTGACGGTTGCTCACCCCGATTGAAGGTTAGGCTATCAACCGGGGGCAATGCCGATTACAGCTCGAACGCGGCCTCAGCAGGCTTGATTCCCTGGAATGCCATTTCCAGCCGATCCATTTCTACCGCAAGTGCGGAAACGATTTTCTCGGCTTGTGCAGGAGTGTATTCGTACTGCACGCGGTTTGCCAGGTTAGCGACTTGCCGGATACGCTTGATCGCGTTCGGCACACGCTTGATTGCCAGCTTGCGGAAGCGAACATCCTTGGGTTCGCGGACCTTCGGCTCCGCAGCCGTCGCCTTCTTCTTGCCGTTGGTAGCAGCAGCCATTTCTTTTACCTCGCTCATGGTTAAACCTCAAGTCAACGTTGACAGAAAGTTAAGTCACAACTCGCATTTCGTGGTAATGCCGATTGCCGGCCCTGTTCACTCGCGAGCGGAACCTAACGCCAATCCCGACCGCCCACTCCTCCGGAGTGAATACCCGCAGCATACGGGCCAGCTCGTGCGGGATAACCGAGCTAGACGTTCCTACGATAGTTCCGTTGGCACAAAACAGTGTTAGCCAGGGATACTTCCTTACCTCGCCTGTCTTCTCGTCAACGCTCTCCCGCCATGACACCAGCCAATCGGTGACGTGGTACACTTCGGACCAGTCGTTGCCGATCACCAGGTCTGGCGTAAGGGCACTGTTAACAAGTGCAGCTTTCCATGCCGGCGAACCAACCTGCAATGACGTCGGCCACTCCTCAGGAGGGGAGTCTTGCCGGAGTGTAATGCACCCTGGCTCATCCCAACGGACCGCCACACTCGTTTCTGGCGATTGTGCGTCAACACCATTGCCTGTTTCCTCCAACTCATGCTGCTTAAGACGCTTAGTCACAGTTCACCGTGCCTTTCACTCGTCGTCCATTGTGCCATCGAACCAACCAATGATCTCTGCGAAATGTTCCATCGGGTCGCGTGCGAGGGATTCCCGGGTTAACACTTCCCTCTTGTCCTTCCATGTTGGCTGTTTCATGTTTGCGATCTTATCGCACATGTCGAAGAACACTTCCCACTCATCCCCTGTCATTGCTCTACTCCCGAAAAGTGGGGCATCCCTGCCCCTGCGTACCATCCTGCTGCGGTGTCTTACAATTCTACACCGCACGCCTTGCACATGGCTGGAATGATCCCGTCTGCCGGCTCAACTTCGCTGTGATCGCACTTGTAGTCATGTGTGGTCAGTGCCTGCTCTTCGGCGGTCAGCTCGTCAGCGTACCGCATGTCCGAGCCGCACTGCAACCGCTCTTCGTCTACCGACCCGTGGAGCTTGTTACACTCCTCGCATGTGCCATCCTGGCAAGGGTCGCACACGTCAACATCACCATCATCCCCCCTCTTCTCACGGATGGCAACGGCCAGGACATCGGCTAGCTCGTTCATCTGCTCTAGCGTCAGGTGAAGTCCTACACAGGTTCCCGACCCTGAGAACGTGATGATCGTCCTGTCCCACTCCTTATGAGTGTAAGACGTCGCCTCAAGCTTGCCCTCGCACGACACCGACGCCATGTTAAATATCTTCGCCATGTTCTGCACTCCCGTTTTGTGTTCTACAGGTGTCTCTCTCGCACCTGTCTATATAGAGTATACACTCTGTCTTCCTGTTTGTCAACTGCCCTTGCAGATATTTTGCAGAATATTTTCCCGTGCCGCACACGCATCCTTTGGCACGGCATTTGCACCCTTACTCCCCGGCCAGGTGGATACAGAATTTTTTTGTTTGGCACGATATTTGCACAAGATTGCACGGTACCGCCCACTGCCACTTTGACCCCCCTGTACCCCA
>Ga0335070_10008662_pt1 | contig 11930 bp, 11 predicted proteins | sample Lox_Sample_13_FD_206722 | JGI IMG/M metagenome (GOLD analysis project Ga0335070, IMG submission 206722) | Soil microbial communities from Loxahatchee National Wildlife Refuge, Florida, United States - Lox_Sample_1.3 | ecosystem: Environmental > Terrestrial > Soil > Wetlands | place: USA...
TCGTCACGGCGAAATTCCGCACACTGCATGGATTCTTTGGCCCGAAATTCCAGGTAGGAACCGGAGCGCTGCGGGCCTTTGTTACCGGCAAGGTGGGATTTGATAATTTCACCGTCACAAACAACGGGATTCCAACTGGGTTCACCAATTCTGTGGGCCTAAGCAATGGCACAACCGCCTTTGCTGTATACCCGGGCGGCGGACTCGAGGCCTTCTTGGGGCCGATCGGTCTACGCGCCGAGGTGGGTGATGACATCTTCTTCGTCAATGGAGCCCATAACAACCTGCGAGTCAGCTTTGGACCACAGTTCCGGTTCTAGCCAAATAAACGAACTGGCGGCTCGCTAGCCGCCAGTTCCCCGCCCTTTCACGCCTCGACCTTCGTCACACGTACCCGTGATCGTCATCACGGCAGCGCGCCTTCTATCTCACGATATTGACTGTAAGGAAGTGCGGGCAATTCCGCCGGCAGGGTTCCGTCCGGATGGATCAAATTTCACATCGTACGGTCAATCCGTGGGTCGTCACGTTTTCGGTGATGCTGGCGACCTTCATGGAAGTTCTTGATACGACGGTTGTCAACGTTTCCATTCCGCACATCGCCGGAAACCTCGCTTCCACGAATGAAGAAGGCACTTGGGTCGTTACTTCGTATCTCGTTTCCAACGCGATTGTTCTACCAATCTCCGGGTGGCTGGCCAATCACTTCGGACGCAAGCGGCTCCTGCTGACTTGCGTTGCTGGGTTCACCATTACTTCGTTGTGCTGTGGTCTGGCCGGATCCCTCGAACAACTGATCATTTTTCGGGTGCTGCAAGGGCTCTCCGGCGGAGGACTGCAACCCCTGGCACAGGCCATCCTGCTGGAAACCTTTCCCAAGGAACGACATGGGCACGCGATGGCGGCATTCAGCATCGGGATTCTCCTGGCTCCCATAGCCGGTCCCACACTCGGCGGATGGATCACCGACAACTACACGTGGCGATGGATTTTCTACCTGAATCTTCCGGTGGGAATCCTCTCGTTTTTTCTGATGAATCGCTTCGTGTTCGATCCGCATTACATCAAGCCAAAAGGGGATCGAGTCGACCTCTGGGGAATCGGATTCCTGGCGCTCGGTATCGGATCGCTCCAGATCCTGCTCGATACGGGCGAGCGTAAAGACTGGTTTGCTTCTCCTTACATTCGTACCTTCGGCATGCTCTGTGTCGTTGGCCTGATCTCATTGGTGGCTCGGGAGCTAATGACAGACCACCCCGTTGTTGATCTACGGGCGCTGAGAAACCGCTCCTTTGCGGCGGGCGTGTTTCTCATCAGCATGCTCGGATTCATCCTGTATGCAAGCCTGGTGCTCCTGCCGCTCTATTTGCAGACACTCATGGGATATCCCGCCTACAACTCGGGCCTCGCGCTATCACCTCGAGGCATTGGCGCTCTGATATTTACGCCACTAGCTGGGCACCTCACCACGAAGACGGATCCGCGCAGGCTGCTCGTGGTGGGACTGGTGCTGGGCTCGATCACGATGTTTGATCTCTCAGGGCTGAACCTGTACGCCGGATTCTGGGATATCTTCTGGGCCCAGGTACTCCAGGGAGTTGCTCTTGCTTTTCTCTTCATTCCACTGATGTCGCTGTCGATGTCGCGCATCGTACCGGAAAAAATGGGCAACGCCACCAGCATCTTCAACCTGATGCGCAATATTGGCGGGAGCGTCGGAATTGCAGTGATGACGACATTTCTGTCGCGGCGCTCGCAGTTGCATCAGAACCATCTCATCGCGAACGTCACTCCGGGGAATCTACGAGCTTTGCGCATGCTGCAGGGATTGCGGGCGAACTTCTATCTCCACGGGGCTGACAGTGTCGCCGCAACGCGCAAAGCGCTGGGAGCGATGTACGGCATGCTGCAGCAGCACGCGGCCATGCTCGCGTTTGTAGAAGCGTTCTGGGTAATGGGAGTGGTATTCCTGCTCATGATTCCGTTCGTGCCTCTGCTGCGATATCGAAAGCATGGCGTTCAGAAACCCGGCCAACCTCAGGAGAGTTCATTACTCGCACCCGAACCGGTGAGTCCTGATGACGCCTTGGAATTTGAAGAAGAAGCTCACCTCATTGTGCATTGAATTCGACTCTGCGGCCGCGTGCTATGCGGGTTCCCGCCTGTGATACAGTAGGCCCCATCAAATCAGGGCTGTGGGGCCCTGCCTTCCAACGTTCTGAGCCCGAAAGGAGCAACTCATGAGCACGCTCCGTGATCTCGTGAAAGACCGCAAGCTTTACTCCGTGGATGCGAGCCGATCCGTACTCGAGGCCGCCCGCTACATGATGGAACACAACATCGGGGCGGTACCGATCTTGCGCGAGGGAGAACTTGCGGGAATCCTGTCGGAGCGGGACATCATGAACCGGGTTGTAGCCGTCGGCCGCAATCCGGGCACAACGGCAGTAATCGAGGTCATGACGGCCAATCCTCGCGCCGTCTCCGCCGATGAGAGCGTCGAGGAGTGCCTGTACATCATGCACGAGTTCGGCTTCCGGCACCTTCCCATCGTGGATGGGAAGCAACTGACCGGAGTCGTATCACTCCGCGACGTTGTGATTCAGCAAGCGGCGGAACTGAAGCGTCAAACCAGACGCGTCGCATCCTGATTTGGATTGCTGAGCCCGCTCCTGCATGGTCGCGGGCTGAAGGTGCCGATCAGTTCACGGTCAATGTCACGGTAGGACCAGTGCTTGTCGAAGTCGTGTTCGTCGACGGGACACCATTCGTGTCCACACCGGTAATGGTGAACGTATAGGTATTTTTGGGAGTGATGGCGTTCGGGGAACTAGGGTTTGTCGAACTGTTGTTGCTGTTGCCACAGGCAGGAGTTAGCAGGACGGCTCCGCCGAGCACGAACAGCGCAAGCAGTCCGAATGCCCCTCGTGCCTTCCGGTTGCAGGCCGCGGCACATCCGACCAGTCCCAGCACGGGGAATGAAAGCCAGAGAGCGAGATAATTTCCGCCGCCACCGGTCAGCCTGGAAGTAGTGGGCGGGGCAGTCGTGTTGATCGTAAGTGTCACCGGCGTAACCGTACCGAAAACTTCCGCAGGTTGTGGGTCGAAGGAGCAGATCGGCGGCACAGTTACAAGTGGAGAGACCGTCGCGCACGAGAGCCATACTCCCTGCGTCTGGCCGTTAGGGTCCTTACCATTGAGAGCGTACCCGTTCAGGGGATTGATGTTGATCTTGGCCTGCCCGCCGCTTCCAGCGTGCACGCTGCTAGGCACGATTCCGCTTTGAACGGTGATTGTGAATCCCGGCGCCACGGCAAGGACGGTAATGCCCGGCGTCTGCTGATGGCTCGTCGACGGCCCGGTTCCGGTGATGGTCACAACATAACTCCCCGGGGCCGCGGCCATGCTTGAAGTCGGATTCGTTCCGCTAACCGTCACGTATGCCGACGCTGGAGGGGATACCTGGGAAGGACTCACATCGCAGCCTGGGGCTGTATCGCTGGCCGGCGTCACCTGGCAGGTCAGGTTCACCACGCCATTGAATCCATTTACGCTCCCCAGAGTCACGGTAGACAGGGAGGTTCCACCGGGATTCATAGCTGGAGGATTGAAGGTCGAAGCCTGCATGGCGAAATCTGCCTGGGCAAACGCTCCGGGCACGAGGAACAACGCACTCAGGCATAGAAAAAGCGATATCCCTCGCACTGAAGCAAGGCGGGCAAGGTCTTGTTTGCTTTTAAGGCGCTGGGAACTGTGGTCCAGAGAGGATGACTCCGGCTGAATTCTCAACATGAATGGTTTCGTTTCACCTAGCTTCGATTCAGAAAACATGGCAAACGCTGCCCGGCTGAGCATGCTTCAGAGCTTTATGGAATCTTCCATACTACCATCTCAGGCAGATTGGGCTCGGAGTGGGTGGGAGCAATCCCTGCAGTTATGCAACCGGTACGGAATGAGCATCCATGGGCGCGGGCAAAGCCAATGGCTCTTCCGGCATCACGATCCAGGCGACCAGGTACGTGATAAAGCCAAAACCCGTCATGATCGCGGTGAGCAGCCAAGCGAGGCGGATCACCGTCACGTCGATGTCGAAGTACTCGGCAAAACCGAGGCAGACGCCCGCAACCTTGCGGGCCATACGAGGCCGGATCAGTCTGGTGCGGCCCAGGGAAGCACCAACGCGGATTCCGCAGTAGGCACACACATTCGCATCGTCCTGGATCAATTTTCCGCAATAGTTGCAGTACATGTGTAGGCCCCTTCTCTTTAGGGTACGACAAGGCTGCCGAAAAGTTCCAGACTATGATGGGGCAGTCCCGATTGGACAAGTTTACTTCGTCCTACTCACGGTAGGCTTCCCTGATATAACGGCGTGCCTGATCCGCTGGCCCGGTGTTGGCGTTACCGGCGAGAACTGTCTGGTAGCACTGCATGGCCCGGTCGCGCTTCTGCATAAGGTCGTACATCTCCCCTGCCGCCAGGTTCGCCTTTTGCAGGATGTCCGGGTCGGGGTTTGGGGCTTGATTCACAAGTTCGTAAGCCGCTGCCGCGCCAGCAAGGTCCTTCTTGTTACGCAGCAGATCTCCGAGGCCCCAAGCTGCCATTTCGTAATGAAGATTCCCGTACTTCCCTTCCCGCCCGTTCTGCCAGACCTTTCGATAAGTCGCTTCCGCATCGGTGAGACGGCCCGCCGATCGTAGGAGGTTTGCCACCTCTGTAAGAAACAGGTGATTCTTGGGATAACGAGCGGCAAGATCTTGCATGTATCCCAGAGCCTCGTCGTACTGATGTTCGCGACGGAGAAAAAGACTGAGCATGACTTTCGCATCCACCGAGTTCTCCCCGCTGCTCTTGGCAACTTCCCGGAGATACTCGAGACCTTTTTCCTTAGAGCCTGTGAGACCGGCAAGAGCCGCCGCCATCTTCACACTCCAAGGCAGGTTACCCACGACGTAGTTGTGGGTGCCGACAACCATCTTGGCATCGATGTACGTAGGATCCAGTTCAAGGACACGCTCATGATCGTGCCGGGCTCCGACCGCATTGCGCAGAGCCGAAAACCAAGCACGCTCGACCAGCCCGGTGTAGACGGCAAATTGCGCGCGCGTGACGCCTCGGTTGTAGAGAGCGTCCACGTTCCTGGGATTCTCCTTGAGTTCCTGCTCCTCCAGAACCTCGGCCCGATGAGCCAACGACTTGATGCGTTCCTTGATTTTCGGATCGGTAGGGCGGGGAGCATGCCCGATGAAGCTATCGTTGGTGTAATCCCCGGTATTCATCCCGCCGGTCTCGTAAAGGTTGTGCATCAGCACGGTGGAAAGCAGGTGGTTGACGGCGAAAGGATCGTTGGGATGCTTTTCGAGAAGCTTTTCGAACTCCTGCGTGGCCCGATCGTACTCCATGTTGTAGAAGTGATCGTAAGCAGCGTCAACCTGGGGATCGTGGGGCGGCCCGGCAACCGGGGTAGTGGTCTGGGCTTGGCCGGCGGTAATACCAAGAAGGACGGAGAGGAAAAAGCCGCAACAAACCAGCGCGGAGCTGCAATTGCGCAACTTGGAAGGCATTGTCGAATTTCCACTGCGAACCGAGTCGGTTGCTCCAGTCTAAACGAACTGAGGAAATCGCGTTTAGAGTAGATTCCCACAGGCGTGGAACCACGAACGATACGATGTTCCCGGGACGCCACCTGTCAGGCCCGCAGGTGTTACCTATAATCTCGGCGGGGTTTCTTGAACCGTGATTGCGAGGAGAGTCAGGCCAAAGGCATTGCGGACTGACAGTTCGGAAGTGTCAGGTCCTCCGTAACCAGCGCATCTTTACTCGCTAACGCACGTAATTATTGCGCATGGGTTGTGAGGAACATGTAAAGTCAACGGCCGGCTCCACTCATTCTGTAGGGACTTACGAGCCATCCAGGTTTGGCTGAAGGAATGCCAAGGTGCTGGTAAGCCACCTTGTGACAAATTTATGTCTGAAGTAGCACAGGAAACCCAGCGGGAGTTCTGGCGGCCGCCCTCCTCAAGCGCGGAGGCCCTAACGAGTCACGAAGCTGTGTCGGCCATGGCCGAAGTTTGTCCGGCCTGCGGCAGCGAGTTCCTGCTTGGCTCCCGATTCTGTCATGCCTGCGGCGTACGACGCCCTTTGGCGCTCAGTTCATCGGCGAAGGCCGATGCCGCAGAGATAGCGGGGATCTGGGAACGCGGGGTCGCCGCGGTCCAGCTGGTGATTGAGTCGTCAGCCCAGGCAGTGAGCGAACTGGGATTGCCGTCTTGGCTGCATTACCTTCACTTCCACGAGATCAAGCGGGCGATCGGGCTCTCTACCGGTTCCCTGATCGCCTTCGTAATCGGGATCGCCTGTGTAGCCGGAGCCCTGCTGGTTGGCCTGCTCACCGCCAAGAATCTGGTCGAGTGGCAGGCAGTGCAGTTCTATCGAGCCGAGTGGCTGTTGGCGGCGACCGCGTCTTTTGTAGCGGGGATCCTGCTGAAGAAGCCCTCCGACGCCGACCGCGAATAGATCGCTCCTAGGGCTCGCCCCCCGTGCTTGCCGAACGCCTTTGTTGGGCCATCCGATACAGGTGATGCACCGGTCCGGTGCCGTGTCCCAGGGGGTGGGCGTTGGAGATTGCCGCGCTGACGTAAGTTTTGGCCAGCAGCACGGCCTCCGCGATTCCTCGGCCCAGAGCCAGTTGACAGGCAATGGCAGTCGCAAACGCGCATCCGGTGCCGTGCGTCGAGTTGGAATTCTGGCGATCGGCCTTAAAGACTTCTTGTTCGAGTCCCGCCTTGCTTTTGTAGCTCAGGAGATCGATCGCCTTCTCCAGGTGCCCTCCCGTAATCACCACGGCTGGAGCACCTAAATCGTGGAGTTTGGAGCTGGCGGCGCGCATTTCATCGAGGTTCCTGACCTCCATTCCAGCCAGGGCTGCGGCCTCGTCCACGTTGGGTGTGATGACATCGACCAGCCGGATTAGCTCTTCCGAAAAAAGCTTCGCCCCGGAGGTGTCCAGTAGTGCCGTACCGGACGAGGACTGGAGAACCGGATCCAGGACCACATTTGCGAATCGTGGCACCTTAGGCTTTAAAGGACGGCTTGCGGTTTGTCGGGCAGGACGTCCGGCCAGGAAGGTAGCAACCGCCTTCGCGACCTTGGCAGATGCCAGCATCCCGATATGGATCGAGGCAACTTCCACGTCGGAGGCCAGTTCTTCCAGCGTCTCCAGCACCAAAACCGGATCTGTGGCCTCGACCCGGCGCACGCCGGAAGTGGACTGGACAGTCAAAGCTGTGATGCAGGCTACGCCGTAGCAACCGTGAGCCGCAATTGTCTTGATATCGGCCGTTACCCCTGCCCCAGAGGACGGGTCGAAACCGGCAATCGTCAATACCACGGGAGGTTTCTCAGCCATGGCCTTCCGTTCTGGTGTGCGCTGTACCCGTTTTGGGCTCGAAAGGATCTTACATCGGCCCGGCAGAAAGTTACCTGTGAGTACCACCAAGGAAAAAAATCTTTGGTGCCGGTTTCCGAACAGCCATCGTAAACCATAGAAAACTAATCACTTCCAATGGTTACTCGTGCAACTTATTGATTCTAATAAACTTGTAAATTCTACCTTATGCGGTCGCGACGATTATTTACCTTTCGGTAAATACGTAACCTTCCAAGAATAAATGGGGTTCCTCGGATCTCTTTAAATTAGAAGCACGTTACGTAAGAACTATATTACTAGGCGGTCATCGATTACCCCTCCTTCGAGCCTTGACACGGGGTTTGGCCCGTCGCTAGCATCACACAATCGCGCAATTGCCGTACGAAACGAAACACCTAGGCTAGGACACTTTTGAGTATGCGAGGAGAACTGAATGCGATTTCGTCTAGCTCATGGACTGGCGCTCGGCTTGATGGTCGCCAGCCTGGGAGCGGCTCAGGGACCAGGCAACTCGGAGGCGCCCCCATCGCCCAGTAGTTCCGGAAAAGCGAAGTCCGCTGTCCGCAAACAGGCTAAAACCAAACCGTTCCAGGTAGGAACCGCCTCCTGGTATGGCAACACATTCGAGGGTAAACCGACCGCGAGTGGCGAACCCTACGACATGTATGACATGACGGCAGCGCATTTGACGCTTCCGATGGGGAGCTATGTGCGGGTCACGAACCTGCGCAACGGAAAGTCCGTCGTGGTCCGGGTCAATGATCGTGGACCGATCGTCCCGGGACGCATCATCGACGTTTCCTATGGTGCGGCTCAGGCCCTGCAATTCCGCTCCAAGGGCCTGCAACGGGTGCGGCTGGATCTGGTATCCCCCTCGCAAAACGAACATAGCTACCAGACTGTCGCGTATAACCATCCCCCGATAGAAGAAATCCGGTAAAGCGTTTACACTTTGCGGGGATGACTGCAGTTCTGCCGAAGCACGTTCCGCAAAGTGAGATTGCTAAGGGAATCGATCCACACCAAAGACTGATCGTGGCGCTGGACGTGTCCACTGCCGCTGCGGCACAGAACATCGTAGCGGCGGTGGGCGATTCCGCCTCAACCTACAAGGTTGGAATGCAGCTCTATACCGCTCAGGGGCCGCAGGTCGTACGCGAACTGGTGGCCTCGGGCCGGAGCGTCTTCCTCGATCTGAAATACCACGATATTCCCAACACCGTAGGCGCGGCCGTTGGCGAGGCTGCGAAGCTGGGGGTCAGCATGCTGACCGTGCATGCCTCCGGCAGCAGCAAGATGCTGCGCGCAGCGGCGGAAGCAGCCCAGTCACGGCCTGGATTGATGATTCTGGCCGTGACGATACTGACCAGCTTCGATGACGCTGACCTGGAACGAATCGGGATGACCGGTTCAACCGAAGACTCCGTACTGCGTCTGGCAGCCTTGGCCCTCATGAGCGGATGTCACGGAATTGTAGCCTCTGCGCAGGAGGCGCCGGCGCTTCGCCATGAACTTGGGAAGAACTTCGCGCTGGTGACGCCTGGAGTGCGTCCGGCCGGTGCGGGAGTTGCAGACCAAAAGCGGGTCGTGACCCCGGCGGAGGCTATTGCTGCCGGAGCCAGTCATATCGTGGTGGGACGGCCGATCACGGATGCGCCCGATCCGGCGGCAGCTGCCCGCGCGATCTTGGCGGAGATTACTCGCTAATTCCGCCTAGAGCTTCTCGAAGAACTCGCAGCCCGAGCACGAGATGTAGATCCCGCCGGGGATGCCGCGCTCGCGGTCTTTTACGCGCTTTACGATACGGGTGGGCTTGCCGCACTTGGGGCAATCCGTGCTTTTGGTGGTATCCATGACCTTCTTGCGGTCGGCTGTCTTGGCAATCTTGGCGCCTACTGCCATGTTCTGCTTCTCCTGATCTCGATTTGCGCAGCCTGATGCGGATCACTCTCTCCGCTCATGACTTGTGGATGGGATGAATACGGAAAATCCACGCCGAAAGCTGCGGACTGCGCGGCGACACCCGCTTTCGTGCATTGATTTTACAGGAAGACAGCGAGCGTGTCTCCCCTGCCGGCTCGCAGGCCGTCGGGGCTCGATCGAGCGGACAGCCGAGGCGGCTGTCTCTACATGACCCTTGGTTGATTCAATAACCGCGGTCCTGTAGCGTCTGTATCAGCTCCCATGAAGGTTTACCTCGTCGACGGCACCTACGAACTGTTTCGCCACTACTACGCCGTTCCCTCGGCGCGAGACGCGCAGGGACGCGAGGTGGGGGCTACTCGCGCAGTGCTCGCCTCGATGCTCGGCATGCTGAAGGGCGGCGTCACGCATTTGGCGGTGGCGACCGACCATGTCGTCGAGTCTTTTCGGAATGACCTTTGGCCTAGTTACAAAACTAGCGAAGGCGTCGAACCGGATCTGCTCGCACAATTTCCTTTATTGGAAGAAGTACTCGCCGCAGCCGGCATCGTGGTCTGGCCGATGGTGGAATTCGAAGCCGACGACGCGCTCGCAGCCGGTGCCGTAACGGCCGCCCGCGATTCCAAAGTCGAACAGGTCATCGTCTGCACCCCGGACAAGGATCTGGGGCAGTGCGTATCCGGCACGCGCATAGTCCAACTGAGCCGAAGGACCGGCGTCACTTTGGACGAAGAAGGCGTCAGGCAGAAGTTCGGGATTGCCCCAGAATCCATTCCGGATTATCTGGCTCTGGTGGGCGACACAGCCGACGGCTATCCCGGGCTGCAGGGCTGGGGCGCCAAGTCATCAGCGAACGTGCTCGCGAAATTCGGCCATCTGGAGGAGATTCCCAAAGATTGGCGGGAGTGGCAGGTGAAAGTTACGGGCGCAAGCACGCTCTCCGCCACTCTGGCGCGCGAGTGGGACCATGCCCTCTTGTTTCGGCGATTGGCGACGCTGCGAACCGACGTCCCTCTATTCGAGGATGTGGATCAATTGCGGTGGAATGGGCCAACCGCGGCATTCGACGCGATCGCTGCCGGCCTGGATGCGGCCCGTACCGAAGCGAAGAAAAGTACGTCCCGGTCTCGCGCCCAGAAGCTGGAATCCGCAAACTCCTGATACTCGTTTTTTGCGCTAACACCGGTGGCGGAGTTCCACCGTTACTCTTACGGCTCGATGTGGCCCCTCAGCACGGTAATCGAGGCTTTCGGAACCTCGTAGACCGCGTCCGCTCCCCCACTCACCGTGGACCTCGCTGGTGGCCCGTCGGGGTCCGGATGCCCCTGTTCCCCTTCCTGGTGCCACTGATATTGATCCGAGCCGAAGGTGATCCGTTCGACTTGCCCGGAGAAATGCTCCTCCGCTTTTCCGGCATTGAACGCGATCTTCACCCCATGATCGTTGAACTGGTCGCGATTCACGAGCATGACCGACCATTGCCCGTCAGGCCGCTGGACCACATAGGCTGTGACCAGCACGTTCCCGGCGGCATCGCTCACGTCGCTCGACGCCTTGTACTGTTTGTGCGGAGCATCGATGGGCTGCACCCACTCCTTCGAGATCATCTGAGCTGCGATGTATTGCGGAGGATAGCCGACTACTTTATAGTCCGCATCGATCAAGAGAAAATTTCCGAACCCCGAGGCGCTCATGGGATACGGCATGTAATGGAAGTAGTACGTTGCACCGGCGCCCTCTGCCATCATGCTGCCGACGTAGTCGGCCAACCACAGGCCGCTCTTGACGCTCGAGGGCGGCGCACCGCCGCCAATGTTTCCTTCCGTCATGAAGAACGGAATGTTCGATGGGAGGCCATCGTCTTTCCACACCTGCACGATGTGGCGCACGTATTCCGGCTCGGGATAAAGCTCGAAGGAGAAGAACGTGAAATCGTTCATCCGGTTGTGAGCCTTCAGATAATCGAGAAAACGCCCAAGCCAGGAGACCTTGCCATTCGCATCAGGCCAGACCTCGACGTCGCCAAAAGTGCCTTCGAAGGGCGGCCCTCCCAACTTCGCTTCGGGTACGAGTTTGTGAATGGCAGTCGCGAACTGCAGGTACAGAGCACCGTAGTCCTCCGGGAGCATATGCTGCCCGTCCGCCTCTTCGCCCATCTCAATGTACGAAATCGGATAATGCCGCTTGTACAAGTACGCGATCTCGTTGGCCGCATCTTCCGGAGTCGCGTAGAGCATGGCGATCGGAACCATGGTGGGCAGACCGCGGGTCACGCCGCAGGTGAAGAAGAAATCGAATCCGACCTGGTCGCCGCGCTTGTAATCGAGATCCGACGCCGCATGCCAGGGATCAACCGAAGATGGCCATGTGACGGTCTGGTTGCGGCTAGGAAAATGCGTCACGTAGTCGTTGAAAGAGCCGTCTGCCGAGAGCGCTCCCACGTACAGCTCGTTGATGGCGTAACCCACGCAGTTTCGCTTGTCAGCGGAGCCGTGACTGTCGCAGGTGTTGGAAGATTGCGTCATCCAAATTCGGAGATACCGGACAGGGATCATCCAGTCGACCAGTTTGTGCGTAA